>ENA-OUQM01001629-OUQM01001629.1-human-gut-metagenome-genome-assembly--contig:-NODE-1629-length-11615-cov-15.350173_pt1 | contig 11615 bp, 12 predicted proteins | sample MGYA00237949_ERZ548830 | MGnify/ENA primary metagenome ERZ548830 (study PRJEB26490, sample SAMN05194706) | human gut metagenome | biome: terrestrial biome; feature: human-associated habitat...
CACGGTACCGGAAACCGTTGCTCTATCCCCTGAGCTACAGACGCTGATGTGATCTCTTCTTTCAACCACACTATGACATTCTACCATAGTCTCCTGCAATTGTAAAGTATTTTTCCCACCCATCCGCCCACTTTTTTAATTTCCGGTTTCTGCTTCTTTCGGAATTCCACTGCCTTCGGATATCTTCCTTTCCCGGCACAGCGTCAGTTCTCTGCTCTCCCGCTGATAATAATAAACATGGTCTGACAGAATTTCCTGCGGCTGAACTGTTTTCTCATTGACATCACGCACCATATCGGAGAGACATTCCTCCGGAAACACATCGCAGTCCGGAATTACCAGACACTCATGGATACTGCTCGGAATCACATAGAGATTCGCCTCGAAGCGCTGCGAAAGTTCTTCCAGCACACCGGGATAACAGATGCAAATCGCGCCAAGTTTTCCCTTGCGGTTACTCACGAGGTAAAACTGCTCTGCCACAGGTCCGGGTTCGAAATCCGGAAGCGATACCCCATACTCCTCTTCCAGATACATCATCAGGCTGTCCGTGCGTACCGGCAGATCCCGCAGCGTATTGTCCCACGCACACTTTCCGAGCTCCTCCACTGAAATCCCCCACATTTTCCGGTGCGTTTCCCGGATCAGAATGGTTGCATCCGGCACATAGTTTTCCTCCATCTGGTAATAGTACACCACTGCAAGATCAAGAAATTTTTTATGCGGAACCTCCAAAAGCAGTGTGCGGTTTTTCTTCGCATGAATCAGCTCACAATAGATACGCGGTGCAGCCTTTTCCCAGTTTGTGAAAAAGTCTGCCTTTTCCGGTCTTTTCGCTTCCGCTTCCACGTTCCGGTACTGCTCCAGCATCTTGTCCGCAATCTCCGAAATCGACATTCCCTGCAGATAGCATTTATATAAAAGTTCCACATAGATTGTCGGTGCAATCCAATCCTGCTTTCTGCCGATGACAAACGCCTCTTTTTCGATGCCATTCAGCTTTGGCACCATCTCAGTCTTTACTTCAAAATCATCGCCGGCTCTTTCTTTCAGCAGCGCGGCAAGCTGCTCCTTGAACATTTTACAGTCCATTTTTTCCCACCTTTCCTCATTTGTTTCCTTTTCTATATTTGCTTCACGGAACAAAAAAAGCCCCGAAAAACACAACTTGAAAAACCTCTGTCTTCAACAGAGATTCGTTGGTTCGCGGAACTTCAAACAATGAGAAAAATGAATGTAAACTGCTTCCGACAGCCCTGAAAATTCATTTCTTCGTCAAATATGAAATTAAAAAAGAAAACCGTGTCCACCACAAGGGAACTTGTGGCGGACAACAGCAAATTCTTTTACAATTAAACACGGGACAGATATTCACCTGTTCTGGTATCAATTTTGATTTTGTCACCCTGGTTTACAAACAGCGGAACGCTTACTGTAGCACCGGTTTCAACTGTAGCCGGTTTGGAAGCACCCTGTGCGGTATCTCCCTTGAAGCCTGGCTCAGTCTCAGTGATCTCAAGCTCTACAAACAGAGGCGGCTCGATTGCGAATACGTTTCCGTTATAGGAACATACTTTAACCATCTCGTTCTCTTTTACAAACTTCAGAGCATCTCCGATGGTCTCTTCATTCAGAGCGATCTGCTCATAGTTTTCTACGTTCATAAAGTAGAATAAATCACCATCGCTGTACAGATACTGCATATCTACACGCTCGATACGTGCCTGCGGGAATTTCTCAGTCGGACGGAAGGTACGCTCTACCACACCACCGTTGATGACATTTTTTAATTTCGTTCTTACGAATGCAGCTCCTTTACCAGGTTTTACATGCTGAAATTCAAGAATCTGAACGACCTGACCATCAATCTCGAGGGTAACGCCGTTTCTAAAATCTCCTGCTGAAATCATTCTGATTAGTCCTCCTTAACATAGTACGATGCGCCTCATGCGCACCATAGGCTTATCTTATAATATAATATTTTTCCCTATTTTTCAACTGTTTTTTTTCGTAATCCTTCCACGTGCAAGATCTCTTTCGTAAAAGAACAGTACAATATGCTCCAGATACCGCTTCAAAACAATCTGAATTTCCTCTTTCGGGTTGATCGGCTCGGTCAAAATATGATAGATTCCGGCTCGTTTTGCACCATATACATCCGTAAAAAGCTGATCTCCGACGAAGATCACCTCCTCCTTTCGGACTCCCATCCGTCGGCATGCCTCCAGATAATTTTTCACCGAGGGTTTATGTGCATTTTCGATGTAGATGGATCCGACCGCATCGGCAAACGGCGCCACACGCGGTTTCTGGTTATTTGACAGCAGACAGGTGGAAAAACCTATTTTCCGCAGAGAATCAAAAAACGCAACTGCCTCTTGTGTCGCAGGCGCACCATGCAAAGCGAGCGTATTATCGATATCAAAAATCACGCCACGGTACCCCTTCCGGTACAGATCCGCATAATCAATCGTATAGGCGCTTTTTTCCCTCCGATCCGGATAAAACATCCGCATCAGTATCGTTCCCCGGTTCTTCTGTTTTTTTCCACTCATCGTTTTTTTCTCCATCCTCTTTTCGTTTATTCTTCGCAACTATTCTTCTTTCAGAAATTCCTGCAGCGCCGTAAACCGTTCTTTCATCTGGTCGTAGCCATGCTGATAAAACTCCCGCAGCTTTTCCTCATCCTTTTCGAGGCGGGATACTGCCGGGATTTCCGGACGGAGTACAAAGACAGAACCTTCTTCCTCCCATTTTTCAATACATGTAAGCACTTCATTATAATGTTTTGCGCGGTTTACAAGTGCGCGGACCAGATTCGGGTATTTACGGAACGCGGCCACATAGACCTCCCATCCTCTCGTTCCTTCTTTTTTCCGGTAGCCAAAATTTCTCGTCAGGATAATCAGATTTTTCCGGTGTCCCGTTTTCAAAGAACGGATAATCGGAATCGAATCGGCAATTCCGCCGTCCAGATACGGTTTTCCATCAATTTCCACCATCGGGCAGGCGATCGGCATGCTTGACGATGCCCGGCCAATTGCCATCAGACGCTCCCGGCTGGTTCGATCATCCAGATATTCTGCTCGCCCGGTCTCACAGTTGGTCACAACCATTTCGCACGTCTGCGGCGACCGGAAATACGCCTCAAAATCAAAAGGAAACACTTCATTCGGATAACGGTCAAATACCATATCCATATCCAGTAATCCTTTTTTTTCCACAATTTCTTTTATATTTCGGTTAATATAGCGGTTTTTTTTCTCTGTGACGATCATACAGTCCCGCGTTCTTCCGATCTGGCCTGATACGTAGTCCAGCGCATTACAGGCTCCTGCCGAAACACCAATCACATGCGGAATATAATATTCCTGCTCCATCAGAAAATCCAGGGCTCCCGCTGTAAAAACGCCTCGGTTTGCCCCTCCTTCCAGTATGACTGCTCCGGATTTTGTTATGCTGTAATTTTTAGTCTTGTTCATTCTCCTGTACCTCCTGTTTATCCGACAGAGCAATGCCGGAGCAGATCGGAAAAACCGACACGCTCCGGCCATTTATTTTTATCTGTTTTCCAGCGGAATATAGTCCACTTCATCTTTAACACTCTTGTATGCCGGACGGATGATCTTGTCGGTGTTGATCAGTTCCTCCATCCGATGTGCACTCCATCCTACGATACGCGCGCAGGCAAACATCGGAGTGTAGAGCTCCAGCGGAAGATCCAGCATACTGTAAACAAAACCGCTGTAAAAATCCACGTTTGCAGATACGCCTTTATAGATATGGCGCTCCTCGCCGATGATTTTCGGAGCCAGCTCCTCCACCATCGCATACAGCCGGTAATCTTTCTCCCTGTGTTTTTCTTTTGCAAGCTGCTCGACAAATGTTTTGAAGATACACGCACGCGGGTCGGAAATCGAATAGACCGCATGCCCCATACCGTAAATCAGACCTTTCTGATCGAATGCTTCTTTATGCAGCAGCTTTCTGAGATAGTTCGATACCTCTTCCTCATCCGTCCAGTCTTTGACATGAGATTTCATATCATCGAACATCCGTACAACCTTGATGTTGGCACCGCCGTGTTTCGGACCCTTCAGGGATCCGAGAGCCGCTGCAATAGCAGAATAGGTATCCGTTCCGGAGGATGATACCACATGCGTTGTAAAGGTTGAGTTGTTACCGCCGCCATGCTCCATGTGAAGGACGAGTGCAAGATCCAGGATCTTTGCCTCCAGCGGGGTATACTTCTGATCCGGACGGAGCATCAGCAGAATATTTTCCGCAGTCGAAAGCTTCTTCGACGGATTGTGGATGTATAAACTTTTTCCTTTGATATAATGGTTGTATGCCTGATAACCATAGACAGAAAGCATCGGAAAAACAGAAATCAGGTTGATACACTGGCGCAGCACATTCGGAAGTGAGGTATCATCCGCATGATTGTCGTACGCATACAGGGTCAGCACACTTCGCGACAGTGTGTTCATCATATCCCTGGTCGGTGCCTTCATGACAACGTCACGTACAAAGTTCTTCGGCAGAGACTGCTGCTGCTTTAATATCGTCTTGAAATGGTTCAGCTGCTCCTCATTCGGCAGGCTTCCAAATAAAAGCAGATAAGCGACCTCCTCGAATCCCATACGGTTTTCGTTCAAAAAGCCCTGCGTCAGTTTTTCCACATTGATGCCACGATAATACAGGCGTCCGTCACACGGTGTTTTTACACCATCGATCATATCCGATGACACTACATTTGAAATCTGTGTCAGTCCGGCAAGGACACCTACACCATTCACATCCCGCAATCCACGCTTGACATCGTACTTTCCATACAGAGAAACATCCATTTTAGAATGATCCAGACAAATATTGGTCAGTTCCTCTATTTCCGGTGTTACTTTCATGCTAAAAGCCATATGTATTCCCCTTTCCGTTCTCTCTTTTTATCACTTTCGCTCATTATATCATCAAACCAAGGGGTTCGTATACTGAAATTTTTATAAACTTTCAGAAATTATCATAAGATTTGGCCATACAAATATCGTTACACATTGATTTTTCACATTTCAAATACTGACAGCAGGATATTTTTTTCGTTTCTGCCGGCACAAATATGATTACATATCTGTTTTGCACCTGTCAAAGGCTTCGTCCAGGGCGTTCAGAAAATCTTCCATCACATAATACAGTGTCTCAAACCTCAGATAATCAAGTACCTTTTCATCCCACATGAATTTCAGCACAGGCGGAAATTCCTCGTCAGACTCCCAAAACTGAAACACAAGTATCAGAAACGGAAAGACTTTGAAAAGAAAAGCGGCATCTCCCGGGGAATATGGTTTTCCGCCAAGGGAGACACAGGCTTTTTTTAACCGCTCCACCTGTCCATCATAACGTTCTGCGTGTCTGTCATAGATTCCGGAAGCGATGGTACGGCCTTTGATCGTGCCTTGCAGCGAGTTTGTACGCGCATAGCGACCCGAGAGTGCAATTTCCTTTTTCCCGCAGCAGAGAAGATCATAAATTGTTAAGGTTTCCCGAAATCCGCCCTGGTGCACATGGCGAAACTGATCCTTTGACCTTTCTACCATCCCGGTATGGCGGTTCACTCTCCACTCCTCAAAAAGATAGGGAACATAAAAATAATCCTTATCAAACGCAAATCCATACTTTCCTTCCATCTCCTTCTGGTCATACAGAAGGAAACGCTTCTGCGCCTGATCTCTCATGATAAGATAATTTGACTCTCCCACTCTTTCATTCCTCACTCTTCTTTATGTACTTTCGAAGTCTTTCTGTGCAAAGGGTATTTTGTTATTTGTCCAGCATTTTCTTCAGCTCATCCATAAACGTATTGACATCTTTGAATTCGCGGTAAATCGATGCAAATCGGACATATGCAACCTGATCGAGGTCTTTTAAATAATGCATAACCTTTTCTCCGATCACAGAACTTGGAATCTCGCGCTCCTCACCGTTAAACAGCTCGGTTTCCACCTTGTTTACCATCTCATTGATTTTTTCGGCAGACACCGGCCGCTTATGGCAGGCACGCAGGATACCTGTCTCAATTTTTGAGCGGTCATACTGCTCGCGGTTCATATCCTTTTTGATGACGATCAGTGGAATCGTCTCCACCTTCTCGTACGTTGTAAAGCGTCTTCCGCAAACGTCGCACATACGGCGGCGGCGGATCGCGTTGCTGTCTTCAATCGGGCGGGAATCTACAACCCGGGTGTTATCCTGATTACAAAATGGACATCTCATATCTTTCGTCCTCGTTTCTAAAATAAGTCTTTCTTTGATCCATCTTTCGGAAATTATTTCTACTTTTACAGTATACGCAAATTTCCATGAAATTCAAGCTAACGGCAGTGACATTTTTTTCTTTTTTCAGGCATATATTTTTGCAGAAGTCTCCTAAAAGGAGTATCACATGCGCGTTGTAGATCTCCGTCAGAAAGAAGTCATTAACGTCTGCACCTGTAAAACACTGGGCTGTCCGATTGATGTGGAATTTCATCCCACGACAGGGCATCTTACCGGTCTTGTTCTTCCGGGGCCTGTGAAATTCTGCGGTTTTTTCTGCCACGGCGAGGATTTTGTGATCCCGTGGAACCGGATCCGTCAGATCGGCAACGACATCATCCTCGTGGAAATTCCGGAAAAAGAGAAAAAATCGTGTTAATTATTCTCTTTTCCCGGAACGCATCAGCGGATGCGGAAACCGAACTCTGATTCCAGCGGAATCTTTGTCCACCGCGCATCTGTGATGTCGATATAGCTGGATGTGCGGATTCTTCTTATCATTTCGGTGATTGTCTCATCATCACCCTGTACTTCCATTTCTACCGTTTCATCCCAGCAGTTTTTGACCCATCCGGTCAACCCGAGCTGGTAGGCAGCGTAATATGCCCGGTAGCGGAAACCAACTCCCTGCACCTGCCCATAGAAAATGATATGGTACCGGATCTGCTCTTTTTTCTCTGTCTCACTCATATGTCTTTACCTCCCAATACACATCATCTGCAGAGCATCTTCAGAACTCATCTGCCATAAAGCAGTACAGCGGAAGTGGGAACCAGTCCGACGGAATGGTCTTCCAGACCTCCTGCGGCACTTTGTTTCCTATGCGCGCAAGCGGAGAAAGAAGAAGTTCCTGTGCCGCTTCCCGGTTCAGGACAACAGCTCCCGGATGTGCCTCTCTTGTCACGGTCACCGCACCGTTTTTTACCATTACGGTCACCGGCTGGTCTTCTATGACCGCAGACCACGTTCCATCACCGATTCTCATCGTTTCCGCCTTGAGCGTCAAAAGCGCTTCTACGACATTTGCGAAATCGAAAATACGGTACATGGCAGATCCGCAGCGCTCTTTTGTAAAATTCTCGCAGATTTCGGAAAGTGCAGCTGCTTTTTTTGTCTCATAGACAGGTACGGAAATAAAAAGGCAGTCCTGCCCGCTTTCTCTTAGATATGCTGAAAGTGCCGGTACATAATCTGCTTCCCGAAGGAACTCCGCTTCGACAATTCCGTTATCCCCACTTATCGAAAAGTATCCGATCCGCTCTTTGTTTTTCCAGACACCGATGGTCTTTTCCCCGAATGTTTTTAAACTCGCCACCACATCATCCCGCACAACATAAAGCGGTTTTGCCTCGTTCAGCCTCTGTGCAAATGCCACTGCGTCATCGTTTTTTTCTTCCGTGAACAGCGGTGCAAAGGTATACTCTGACAGAACATCGTTTTTCCAGGTATGGCGCACATTTGCCGTATCCAGACAGAATGTATACTTTTCACTGCCCGGTGTAAATCCAAAATATGCATAACGCTGACGCTGGCCGTCCAGTGCCAGCAGGTCACAGTTCCCTTCAAGTTCTGCAATCCAGTCGTTAAGAAGCCGTTTCATATGGCCTTCTCCTCTTGCTTTCGGATGTACGGAAACACTTCCCACATATCCTACGCGAAGCAGCCTGCCCCCTGCTGCTAATTGCTGCGGAAGTACCGCAATTTCTGCCCGGATCCTGCCATTTTCCGCAACGGCAACCCGATGAATCCGCGCCATTTCCGGTCCTGCCTGGTAAACTCTTGGAATCAGCTGTTCAAAGTCATGCGGTCGGTGTGCTGTACTGAACACATAATTAGCAAGCTCAATGCAATCCTCCCACTCCTCCGCCCTTGCAAGCCTGTACTCTGTCATGTTGTAAAAACCTCCTAAAGCATCCTAATGTACTCTCGGAATCTTTCTGAGAGTACATTCCCATTTTGTTTTTCTTTTATCCTAACGGATTTTTTCATATTTGTCACGAATTTTTCGAAAAGAATCTTATTTTTTCACTGTTTTCAGTCGAAAAGCGGCGCATACGGATCTTTCACCGCATGCGCCGCTTTGCTTTTTTCAAGCTGTCTGTTATGCAATTCCTTTTACGGTGTAATCCTGTGCTTCCACCGCATTTTTCAGGACATCATCCGACACCGGAGCGGCCAGTGTTACGACTGCTGTTCCTTTTTCATGGCTTACTTCTGCCGATGCAACACCCTCAATGGCTTCCAGTGTTTTTTTCACTCTCGCCTCGCAGTGGCCGCACATCATACCCTCGATTGTCATTGTTTTTACCATTCCCTGTTCTGTTGTCATGTTCAGATCCTCCTTAGAAACCTCATGTTTGATTTTTTTATCTTTTGACGCGTCGTGCATCCGAAACAGGTTCAGACGCAGGGCGTTTGTCACAACGCAAAAGCTCGAAAGGCTCATTGCCGCCGCACCGAACATCGGGTTCAGCTTTAAGCCAAAGAGCGGAATCCACACACCGGCTGCCAATGGAATACCGATGATATTGTAGATGAATGCCCAGAACAGATTCTCATGAATGTTCCGGAGTGTGGCGCGGCTTAAACGAATGGCCGCAGGCACATCCAAAAGACGGCTCTTCATCAGAACAACATCTGCCGCATCGATCGCAATATCAGTTCCGGCTCCGATAGCAATTCCGATATCCGCACCGGTAAGCGCCGGTGCATCGTTGATACCGTCTCCCACCATGGCTACTGTTCCTTTTTCTTTCAGGCGATGGATCACTGCCGCTTTTCCATCCGGCAGAACGCCTGCAATCACTTCATCCACACCCGCCTGCTTGCCGATCGCCCGTGCGGTTCTCTCGTTGTCTCCGGTCAGCATAACGACACGGATTCCCATGTTCTGCAGCTCTTTTACCGCACGCGGGCTGTCTTCTTTGATGACATCCGCAACAGCGATCATACCAAGTATTTTTCCGTTCTCGGCAAAAAACAGCGGTGTTTTTCCTTCTTCGGAAAGCTTTTCGGCCTGTTCTTCCATCTTTTTTGAAAGAACTGCTTTTTTTAAGATCAGCGCCCGATTTCCTCCGATGAGTTCTTTTCCGTTTCGCTTTGCAGTCAGACCATTTCCGGGAAGTGCAGTAAAATCGTCAACCTCCTCTTTTGCAAGACCTTTTTCCTCCGCCAGTGCCAGAACAGCGCGGGCAAGCGGGTGCTCACTCTTTCGTTCCAGCGCATAGGCAGCTTCTAAAAGCGCGTCTTCTGTTACGCCATCCGCCGGTATCAGATCCGTTACCCGCGGTTCGCCACTTGTAATAGTTCCTGTCTTATCCAGTGCAACAATCTGTGTTTTTCCGGTCTTTTCAAGGGAAACTGCTGTTTTAAACATAGTTCCGTGTTTCGCTCCCATTCCGTTTCCGACCATAATTGCCACCGGAGTTGCAAGACCGAGCGCACACGGACAGCTGATCACAAGGACGGAGATTCCTCTTGCCAGCGCAAAACCGACACTTTCTCCTGCCAGTAGCCACACAGCAATCGTCACAAGAGCAATGCAGATAACCGTCGGTACAAAAATACCGGATACCTTGTCGGCAACTTTTGCAATCGGTGCTTTTGTGGCTGCCGCGTCACTGACCATCTGAATAATCTGGGAGAGCGTGGTATCCTCCCCGACTCTCGTTGCCTCACAGGTCAAAAAGCCTGACTGGTTCAGCGTTGCTGCCGATACGCGGTCACCCGCTTCTTTATCCACCGGAATACTCTCCCCTGTCAGCGCAGACTCGTTGACGGCACTCGTTCCCTCCAGAACAACACCGTCTACCGGAATATTTTCCCCCGGACGCACCAGGAAATGATCCCCCTTTTTCACCTGATCAATCGCAACTTCCACTTCTTTTCCATTCTGCAGAATCACGGCTGTTTTCGGAGCCAGCTTCATCAGGCTCTTTAAGGCATCTGTAGTCTTTCCCTTGGAAATCGACTCCAGCATCTTGCCGACTGTAATCAGTGCCAGAATCATCGCTGCGGATTCAAAATAAAACTCATGCATATAACCCATAACAGCATTCATGTCGCCCTGCACCTGTGCGCCTGTCATGGCAAACAGCGCATAGACGCTGTACACAAAGGATGCGGTCGAGCCAAGTGCTACCAGTGTATCCATATTCGGCGCTTTGTGCCAGAGACTCAAAAAACCGCTGATGAAAAACTTCTGGTTGATCACCATAACGGCAATTGTAAGTAAAAGCTGTACCAGTCCCATCGCAATATGGTTTCCATCGAAGAATTTCGGAAGCGGCCATCCCCACATCATATGCCCCATAGAGAAGTACATCAGCGGAATCAGAAGAAGGACTGAGCTGATCAGGCGGCGCTTCATCGCCGGCGTTTCCCTGTCTTTTAGCATCTCCTCATATTCTGTGGAGGACATACCGCTCGATCTGCTTGCCTTCTCCCCTTTTTTCGATGCTCCATAGCCTGCATTTTCCACGGCCGCGATAATATCTGCCGGGGAAGCACTTCCCTCGACGCCCATGGAATTCGTCAGAAGGCTCACCGCACAGGATGTGACACCCGGTACTTTCGATACAGCTTTTTCGACACGGCTCTGGCAGGCAGCGCAGCTCATGCCTGTTACGTTATATTGTTCCATCGTAGGTCTTCCTTTCTGCTTTAGCCATATACCCCAATGGGGTATCTTTTTCTACACTATATACCCTCACCAGGTATTTTGCAAGCGTTTTTTTAAAAAGGCAACCTTTTTTTGCATGGTTTTGCAGAAAGCCTGTCTGCTTTTTTCGGAAATCCCTTGACAACCTCTGGCAGATCCTCTATAGTAATTCAAATCCATCAAATTTTCGAAAAGCTGACGGTTTTTCCGTTCCCCAGGGAGATTTTTATGATTACATATGATTATTATCGCATTTTTTATTTCGTAGCACAATATCACAGCTTCACAAAAGCTGCTGAAATCCTGAAAAATAATCAGCCGAACATTACCCGGTGCATGAACAACCTGGAAAGTGAGCTTGGCTGCAAACTGTTTATCCGTTCTCACCAGGGTGTCACACTGACCGCAGAAGGGGAAAAGGTGTATGAACGCGTAGCCGTTGCCTACGAGCAGCTCCGCACCGTCGAGGAGGAGCTTGCTCTGGAACGTTCCCTGGAAAGCGGACTGATTACCATCGGTGCCAGTGAGACGGCGCTCCGGCTGATGCTGCTCTCCCGCCTGGAGCACTTTCACACCCGTTATCCGCATGTCCGCCTGCGCATCTCCAACCACTCGACGCCGCAGGCCATCCAGGCGCTCGAAA
>ENA-OUQM01001632-OUQM01001632.1-human-gut-metagenome-genome-assembly--contig:-NODE-1632-length-11610-cov-3.049502_pt1 | contig 11610 bp, 12 predicted proteins | sample MGYA00237949_ERZ548830 | MGnify/ENA primary metagenome ERZ548830 (study PRJEB26490, sample SAMN05194706) | human gut metagenome | biome: terrestrial biome; feature: human-associated habitat; material...
GGGAAGCGGGGAACCTCGTGTCTCACCCTCTCCACTGGTCGAGTTGGTGTCGAACGACCGGGTAGTTTGTCATCTTTTTCCGCCGAGCTTGCTAGTAATGCATATAGAGTGTGCATGGCAGCGAATGCGCATGTTTACGTGATAAGATATCGCGTGAGCTAGTATCTCAGGAGGAAGCCATGCTGCTGTGTGCACAACATGTTTTACCCGTCTCGTCTGCGCCGATCGAAAACGGCGCTGTTCTGGTCAAAGACGGCAAGATCGCCGACATTGGCAAAGCAGACATGCTGCGCATTCGCTATGCGGAAGAAGAGGTGCGCGATTTCGGCACCGCCGCTATCTGCCCTGGCTTGATCAACCTCTACGCGCGTCTTGAAGATGCTATTTTTCGTGGTCTTATGAGCGACGTGCCCTACGCAGCCTGGATGAAGGAGATCTCCGATCTTCGCAGGCGCCTTTCGGCTGAAGAGTCGTATGAGTCCGCTTACCTTGGCGCGCTCGAGTCGCTTGCAAGCGGCATCACCACGGTGGGCGACATCTCCACAACAGGTTCTGCAGCGAAAGCGGCCGACAAAGTCGGTCTTCGTGCGGTGGTATACCGTGAGATCTCGGCGATCGATAAGAACCTCGTTAACTATTCGCTCAAAAAAGGTGTGAGCGATCTGGAGAAATGGTCATCGAAGCTTGAGTCCGATCGCGTTTCGTTCGGTCTGGCTCCAGCCCCGGTGTTCCAATGTCATCCGCTCATCTATAAGATGGTTTCGCAGTATGCGCTCGAGCACAACCTTCCTGTTGCCATGCGCTTGGCTGGCAGCCGCGAAGAGTATCGCTTCGTCAAGAATGGTCGCGCGATCGAGAGCGACATACGCTTCGAGCTCTCAGGCTTCATGGAGCTTCCGCCCTGGTTGCCTACGGGCGTCACCCCAGTGAACTATGTGCTGAACTGGGATGGCTTCGAGGCCGAGAACGTCATGGTCATCTATGGCGTATGCGTCACCCCAGAAGACATCAGCAAGCTGAAAGAATACGACGTTGCGATCGCTGCAACACCGAGCTTGAATGCTCAGCTTGGTATGGGCGTTGCACCGGTCGATGAATACTTGCGTGCGGGCTTGCGCGTCGGACTTGCTACGGGTGCTCCCGGTTCGCTCGACTTCCTCGACCTGTTCACGGAAATGCGCGTCGAGCTGCTCATCCAGCGTGCGCTGAACAACCGCGATTTCATCAGTGCTCAAACGCTGCTTGAGATGGGAACGCTTTCGGCGGCGAAAGTGCTCGGTATCGAAGACAAGGTAGGCTCGCTCGAGGTGGGCAAGCAGGCGGACATCATCGCGATCGACTTCGCCGGTGCGCATCAAACTTCAGCGAACGACCCGATCTTCACCTTGCTAAGCTCGGCTTCTAACAGCGATATCATGATGACCATGGTCGACGGCGACGTTCTCTTCGAGCGTGGTCAATGGCATGTCGACAGCACCGATGTCGCACGCAATATCGGACGCGTCTTGAGCATCCGCAACGCGCTCAGACCCGACCAGGATTAACCCTCGCGCACTAAAGCGACCAACCCATCCTCTTCGCTGCGATTGGCTACATCACACCGAATCGAGCCTACGCGCAGCCAAGCGGTAGGGTAAAGTGAGCGTGATCGTAGGAAAGTGATGTATCGAAATGGCTGGAAAAAAGCAGAAGATAAGCGCTAAACAGGCTGAAGAGCGTCGTCAGGCTGCACTTGAACGTGCACGTCGTCAAAAAGAAGCGCAGGCACGCAAAGAGTTTTTGAAGCGCGTCGGCATCATCATCGTATGCGTCATCTTGGTTCTCGCTCTTTCGATCCCAACGGTTGGATTAATGTTCCTCGGCGGCAACTCGTAAGAGCGCCGGCGGTTTTGGTAAAAGATAAGAGGCCTCGTCTTGTTTGGTATCGGTGGATTTGAGTTTTTCCTCATACTCCTCTTTGGCTTTCTGATCTTCGGGCCCGATAAGCTGCCGGAGATCGCCAAGACTATCGGCATGGCCGTCAACAAATTCAAAAAAGCAAAAGATGAGATGGATGGCGTTATTCGCGAAGAGGTGTTCGACCCTAATGCGGAAGAGCCCTTCAAGAATCCGGCGCGTGCCATCGATCGCGCGCACGGCAAGGTGAAGGAAAAGGTCGCACGTGGCGAACATGAAGAGACATTCGCCGAACGTAAAGCGCGCTACGACCGCGAACGTGCGGAGATGAAGAAGCGCGCTGAAGTCGATGCGAAAAAGCAGGCAGACATCGATGCGAACCGTCAGAAGATGAAAGCCGAAGCTGCTAAGAAGGCAGAAGCCCAGGCGAAGAAGCCTTCGGCCGACGAGCTCTACGGCAATGTGCCGCTGAATAAGGAATTCGTACGCGAGCAGAAGCCTGCTTCTGTCTCCACCAAGGCGGCGCAGCCCAAACCAACTCAACCTCAAGCAGCCCAGCCTCAAGCAACTCAGCCTGAACAAGAGGCTGGATCTGAACCTTCCTCTTCTGCGGGAGGTGAAGCTTAGCATGCCTATCGGACCAGCGCGCATGTCGCTCATGGAGCATCTTGGCGAACTGCGCATGCGTCTCGTGCGCATCGTGGTGGTGCTGCTCGTTTCGTGCCTCATCTTCTATCTGGCAACGCCGACCATCGCACAGTTCATGCTCATGCCGGTTGCAGAATATCTTCCAGCTAACGAAGACGGACAGGTGCTTCTGAATGTGTTCGGTGCGTTCGACGCATTTGGCCTGCGTTTCCAGATCGCGTTCTGGGCTTCGCTCGTGGCCACGGCTCCCTTCATCCTCTGGCAGATCTTGGCATTCTTCCTGCCTGCGCTCAAACCGAAAGAGCGCAAATGGTTCGTGCCAACCTTCATTGCGGGTGTGGGGCTGTTCATCCTTGGTACGATCTTCTGCTACCTCATCATCTTGCCACCGGCGTTCGAATGGCTCACTGATCAGGCATCAGGATTCGCGACCATCATGCCTGAAGCAAGCAGGTGGGTCGATATCATCATCAAGTTCGAGATCGGCTTCGGCTTCGGCTTCGAGTTGCCTCTTATCGTGTTCTACCTGGTTATGTTCAATATCATCTCCTACGATAAGCTGCGCAAGAGCTGGCGATACGTCTATATCGGCCTGCTCATATTCGCGGCTATGGTCACGCCGGATGCTTCGCCGGTAACGATGGGCCTCATGTTCGCCGCGCTCGTTTTGCTCTATGAAGCGAGTCTGCTCGTGGCCCGCATCGCGTTGCGCAAGCGCGCAAAGACCAAAGCGGAGCGTGCCGAGATCGAAGCGAAAGAAGCAGAAGAAGCGCGCGAGGAATTGCGCCAGCTCAAGCGAGATTTCGACGAGCACCTCTGGGGAACCGAAGATGAGCTCGCCTCCGCAAAGAAGCCTGCGAAAGCAACGGCTGAGGCCGCCAACCCTGTGTCGAGCCAGCCTGCCAGCGCAGCAGCAGACAAGTCGAGCAAAGGCGAATAATGCACGAACTGGGCATCATGACAGGAGTTATGGAGTCGGTTGAGAGCGTTGCGCGTGAAGCAGGCGCCGAGCGCGTGCTCAAGGTTTCGCTTCAGGTGGGCGTTATGACCGAAGCTATCGAAGACGCGCTCCAGTTCGCGTTCGAGGCTTTGGCAGAGAACAACGATTATTTCGAAGGCGCCACGCTCGAGGTGGAGATGATCCAACCGAAGAGCATCTGTACGCAGTGTGGTCACGAATTCACGCACGATCGCTTTCACATGCTCTGCCCGGAATGTGGAAGCCCCTTCTTGCAGCTGCTCGAAGGCAAGGAGCTACAGATTTCCTCCATCGAAGTTGACTTGCCCGATGAAGAAGACGATACTACCAAGCCCGCTCAGGAAAACGAGAGCAGCGAAGCCGACCAAATGGGCGATTCCGAACACGAAAAGGAGTAATGCTATGCAGATCGATCTCCATAAACCGATTCTTGATAAGAACGACCGTCTAGCTGAAGAGAACCGCGAGCTGTTCCGCGAGAAGAAGGTATTCGTGCTGGATCTGCTTGCTTCTCCCGGTTCAGGCAAGCCTTCTACGATCTTGGCCACCATCGAAGCGCTGCGCGATGAATTCAACATCGCGGTCATCGAAGGCGACATCGCTTCTTCGGTCGATTCCGAGAAGATCAAGAGCCAGGGAATTGCTGCGGTGCAGATCAACACCGGTGGCGCGTGTCATTTGGAAAGCGCGATGATCCGTCGCGCGGTGGATGTGCTCGATCTGGATAACCTCGATCTCATCATCATCGAGAACGTGGGCAACTTGGTCTGCCCGACCGATTTCGACCTGGGCGAGAGCATGAAGGCCATGATCCTTTCGGTTCCTGAGGGCGATGATAAGCCGCTCAAGTACCCAGGCGTGTTCCAGGCGGCATCCGCTATCGTGCTCAACAAGATCGATACGGCTCCGGTCTTCAATTTCGATGAAGAGCTCTTTTACGAACACATTAAAAATCTGAATCCTACGGCTCCCATCTTCCCGATGTCTGCTACAAATGGTAAAGGCGTTGATGCGTGGGCGGAGTGGCTCGCTGATCAGATTCGTTCGCTCTAAAACGCACGGAAGCTCAGCTCGAGCACGCTCGGATATGGAAGCTCTTGAGGCATGTTGCTTTTGAGAGCGCGAACCGAGCGGCACCTAAGCGGGCGTTCTTGAATACCGATCGAGGAAGAGGCCATCATGGATCTGGAGCAGAAGTACACCTTAAGCGTGCAGGCGCTGAAAGACTATGCGCAGCAGGCGGGATTCAGCGAGGTTGTGCTCGGCCTTTCAGGCGGCATCGATTCGGCGCTCGTGGCGGTCATGTGCGTCGATGCGTTTGGTGCCGACTGCGTTCATGCTTACATGTTACCCGGCCCCTATTCGACTGACCACTCGCTCACCGATGCTGAAGAGCTCGGCGCGAACCTTGGTATTAAGACCGAAGCTATCTCGATCGTTGGTCCCTACGAAGCATTTGTGGCGGCACTTGAATCAGCAGCAGGCGGTAAGCTTTCTGGCCTTGCTTCCGAGAACACGCAGGCACGTTGCCGTATGGTGTGCTTGATGGCGCTTTCGAACGCCTACGGCTGGATGATGGTGAACACGGGCAACAAGAGCGAGGCTGCCATGGGCTTTTCGACACTCTATGGCGATACATCAGGTGCGTTCGCTCCCATCGGCGGCCTGTACAAGACCGATGTGTTCGCGCTTTCTCGCTGGGTGAACGAGCGTGCGGCTGCAGAAGGTAAGGTTCCGCCTATTCCTGAGCACATCATCACGAAGCCGCCTAGTGCAGAGCTTTCACCAGGTGCCGAAGACGAGAAGGCACTCGGCATCGATTACGCCACGCTCGACCAGATCCTGATCGCTCATTTCGAGCAGGGCAAGTCCGCCGAAGAGATCGTTGCAGCGGGTTTCGATCCTGAAGAAGTGGCCTACGCGATCCGCCGAACGAACTCCTACGCATTCAAGCGCGCCGTCGAGCCGCCTTTCCCGGAGGCAAAGTTCTATGCATAAGCTTTCTAAGCGCATAGGCAAGGCGATGCAGTTTTGCTAGAATAACCCCTAGTCAAACCAAGGGAACTAGGGGAGATCATGTATTGCTCAAATTGCGGTAAAGAGCTTGAAGGCGATGAGGCCTTCTGCAAGAATTGCGGCACAAAAGTTCAGCAGCCTAGCGATGAACAGAATGAAGCCGAGACCAAAGACGAAACTCAAGAGGATGCTCAAGAGACAGACGTGCTTCAACCAGCTGAACAGGAACACGAGAGCGCGCAGGATAAGCCAGACACCTCTGGTGTTGATGTGAGCGCCTATCCAACCACGGCGCAACCGCCTGTTGGCCAGCCTTTGTTTCAATATACGGCGCCGATGCCAGCTGTTGCTGAACAGAAGCAGTACATTGCTGCACCAACTTCTCAACCGGTTTCTGCAGGTCAAGTTGAGAAGAAGGCGAAGATGCCGATCATCATCGCGATAGTGGCTTCTGCGATTGCTCTGATCGCAGTGATCGTTTTGGTCGTGACGTTCGTATTCGGCGGAGACGAACAATCGAGCGAAGAGCCCCAGCGAAGCTATACAGCGGTCAAGGAAGAAGCGCTTTCTGAAGGAAGCAAGGCCCAAAACCAATCCGCCCAACAGCAATCAGCTCCGTCTACTACCGATGCGATGAATAGCGCGTCGGGTTACCTCTTGCCTGATAGCAACTCGCGTAATTACACCGAAGCAGAGCTGGAAGCATTGTCTGATTACGAACTCTACCTGGCACGCAATGAGATCTATGCACGCTTGGGACGCGAGTTCAAGAACCAAGATTTGAAAGACTATTTCGGCAAGAAGTCTTGGTATGCTCCCCGTTACAGCTCAGATTCGTTCGATTCCCAAGTAAGCCTCAATGCTTATGAGAAGAAGAACGTGAACACGATACGTGATCTTGAAGAGCGTCGTAACTCATCGTATTTGAGCTAGAGACGCATATGGTGATCAGATGCAAAGGTCGTATAGGAAATTGAACACGAGCATGATGCGAAAGCACCTGTCTTCATTGGTGTTCACGGTTGTTTTGGTAGGCGTGCTTGTCATGGTGCTTCCTGCTTGTTCGAAGGCTGATACGTCAGAAGATTCGCAGGAGCTCGTCACTGCAATGGTGGAAGCCAGTGCAGCGCCAGTACTTGAAGCGGCAAATGAAGCAGCTGCTTACGTAAGCCCCGAAGCCCAAGCAAAACGCGCTTCAGCTGATGCGCTTGAGAAGCTGGATCTGACCAAGGATCTCCGTGAAAGCTTCGATCATGGCGAGAAGGGCGCGGAGTTCCAGAAATACATCGTGTTGCATGATACCGAAGGTGAAGGCAGCGCTTCAGGAGTTGTCGATTGGTGGGATAGCAACGGGCAAGGCGTTGCCGCCCACTTCGTCATCAACAAGGATGGCAGCATCGTTCAATGCGTCGATCTTGACCGCATCACCCATCATGCAGGTTTCGGTGACACAGGCCATAACGAAAAGTATGGAACGACCGATGAATCACGTGACGACAAGGTCGGTACGCAGCCGATCGGTTCATGGGCTTCGGATTATGGGATGAACTCCTATTCCATCGGCATCGAGATGGTGCATGTGGGTGGATCGGGCGATTATCCTGCTGCACAGCTTGAGGCGCTCGACAATCTGATCGCCTACATCGACGCGTATTACGGCTTCGAATCGCAGATCATCGACCACAAGGCATGGCGCAGCGGCAATTCTGACACGTCGAAGGAATTCGCAAGTTACTTGGCAAATTATCAAGACCATCGCACGCACGATTAGACAACACGAATGAGCGAACAGGGCTAAATGCTGTATAAGGAGCATCGAATATGAGCGAAGAAACGACACAACCTGCAGAAACAACGCAACCTGCAGAGACAGCACAACCTGCAGAAACAGTACAGTCTACAGAAACGGCAGAGGCAACAAAGCCGAACAACAAGAAAAAGCTCGCGATCATTATCGTCTGCATAGTTGCTCTTGTCCTAGTTGTATGTGTGGCGGTCGTTTTCGCTCTGAACGAGAAGAACAAGCAAGATCATATGCCGGTTCAGATCGCGTTCACCTTCGAAGCTGCAGGATATGATCCGCAGACAGGAACGGGCGTCCCTCTTCACATTGAAGGGACCGATCTTGATGGCAAGCAGGTGTCCGAGACGGTGCTCGTTGATCAGGGGGCTGCTAACCTCGATCTTTTGAGGGGAACCTACGACATCACCGTGGCAGGTTCACCCGTAAGTGGAAGCGGGGGAGTCTATAGCATTCCTGACACGGTAACGCATATCGAGATCAATGAAAAAGAAGTGGTGATCAACGGCGAAGCTACTCAGATCGATCAAGGTGAAGGCCAAGTTGTTGAAGCGCCAACGATAGTCTTTACCGCTATCAAGCCCGCAGTGGTGACCGATGAGCAGATCGCAGCAATAAAGGGCTGGATGGAAGAAGTCGATTTCAGCAGCGATACGATCACGAAGTTCACTGATCTGATCATTGCCAATAGAAAGGCAGGCCTCGAGAAGATCGAAGCGGAGAAGCTCGCCGCGTGGCGCACGAAGCTTACGGGAACATATTTTGGAACGGGGATATGGTTAGGGGGACCCGATCCCTATAGTATTAGCTTTTCAATAAGCGATAATAAGTTGGTAGTGCGTGGTCATTTAGGAGAATCGGGCACCGCTTATAGCAAAAGCCCTACTGGTCCTGCGGAGACACATTTCCTGCTAACCGACAAGACTACATACTCACAGTCTGGCGAATTTACATATTACTTATCTAAAACGGAATTCATCAATGAGCATATGCCCGATAAGTTCGTTGCTATGTCCATTACAGTTCAAGACGGCTATGTAACGAACATGGACACGCATGCATAGCAGCGGTCGGAAAGCGCTTATAAATCTGTGTTATCTTGCTTGTGCTACTTGATGAGCGCGTCTTCGGGGGAGAGATTCTTCAAAAGAGACGGGTCTTCGAAGAGCGCGCTGCAGATTAGGTCTTCGCGTTCAAGCGTATGCCCTGCATCGTTCAACAGGTTGTCATAGAACCAGGTGAGATAACGAGCATCTTGCGAGATTTCGGCACTGGCATTTCGATACATCGCACGCACGAGCGCATCGCGATAGTAGCGGGAATGCTCTTCGAAGGGCGCATTGTTCACGCGGAATCCGAGATGATTCAAATACAACTCGGAGAAAACCGCTATGGTGCGCGTGTTGCCTTCCCAGAAAGGGTGGATCTGCCACAGAAAAGCGATGCTTCGCACGAATGATTCGAGTGCCTCGCCGGCAAGCTTCACGCCATAATCTTTTTCGCGTTCAGAGTTGAAATACATGCGCAAGGACATCTCATAAGCCAAAGGATCCGCGTAGAGCACACTATCGCCATTGAGGATCTCTTCTTGTTTGATCATGCGCGCCGTTTTGAATTGCCCAGGGTGGTAAACGTCTGGATCGAGATCTTGGAATAGATAGCCGTGAATTTGCGAGAGCACTTCAGGATCAAGGACGAAGGGCGAGGCGGTCAAGAGCTCTGCGATACGCTGACTGACCAGGTCGGCTTCCATGGTGCCTTCGTCAGCACGTTTGCTTTCAACGCTTGAACGATGCTCTGCATAATGGCTGCGGATCAACTGGCCGGTCTGGTCGAGGGTGTACGTTCCTGTTTGGTAGCCTTTTGCCAGCTCGCGCAAATACGGGGAAACCTCCAAGCCATCAACGGCCTGAAGGCCGATAGCAACAGCCCAATGATGCCTGCGAGCTTCGGCTCGTTCGTAGGCGCTCGCCGGACGATATTCGAAGGTGTCGTTACTATCAGCGGTCATTAGTGTTCGTTCAAGATCCTAGTCTTCGTTGGTTGGATTAGTGTTCACGGGTCGGTTGAGACGGTGATAGCGTTCATTATAGCAAGCAGAGTATTACCCTGAATCATGCAACAGCCTCTGAGCCTCAAACAACCAGGGCAGCGAGATTTCAGATAGTTGTCTGAAGGATTTATGCACGATTTGTGTGCTTCGGCGGCGGTAAGTTACCGTTTTATGAATCTAAGTGACGAATACTAACATTTTCTTACGCTCTGCTTGAAATCGGGTAAAAAGTTGTTAGTATAGTCTGTGTTAGCACTCTTCAAGTGAGAGTGCTAATTCGTATCTGGCGCTGTTTACGCTTATGTGAAGCGAACTAACTCGGACAGTCAGCCAGCAAACGAGGGTAACAAGGCATTCAAAGGCGAATGCGTTAAAGGAAAGGAAGTACGTATATGAATCTGAAGCCGCTTGGTGATCGCATCATCGTTAAGCAGGACGAAGCTCAGGAAACCACGGCAGGTGGCCTCTACATCGCTCCTGATTCTAAGGAGAAGCCGCAGACCGGCGTCGTTCTCGCTGTTGGCGAAGGCCGCATCAACAACAAGGGCCAGCACCTTCCTATGCCCGTGAAAGAGGGCGATCGCGTTCTCTATGGCAAGTATGGCGGAACTGAAGTAGATGTTGATGGAGAAGCAGTGCTCATCCTTCGCGCTGATGATATCTACGCGGTCTACACTGATTAAGTACCTCATTCATAAACGTTTTGTGAATTAGATTCACGTATCAATTCGAAAGGAATTCAACTAATGGCAAAAGAGATTTTGTTCGATGCAGATGCCCGCAGCGGTATGGCTGCTGGCGTTAAAAAGCTTTCCGATGCAGTCAAGGTGACGCTTGGTCCTAAGGGCCGTTACGTTGCGCTCGAGCGCTCCTTCGGCGCTCCGCTTGTCACCAACGACGGCGTTACGGTGGCGCGCGAGATCGACCTTGAGGATCCCGTGGAGAACATGGGCGCTCAGCTCGTTCGTGAAGCAGCCGTGAAGACCAACGATGTTGCAGGCGATGGCACCACCACCGCAACCCTGCTTGCCGATGTGATCGTGGCAGAGGGCCTGCGCAACGTGACCGCTGGCGCTGATGCGCTTGGCATTCGTCGTGGTATCGAAATGGCAACCGAGGCAGTGGTCGATGCGATCAAGGCTTCAGCACAGGAAGTCACCACCGAAGATCAGGTGGCGAACGTCGGCACCATTTCCGCAGGTGACGAAGTTATCGGCAAGAAGATCGCAGAGGCTATGGAAGCCGTTGGCAAAGATGGCGCGATCTCTGTTGAAGAGTCCCAGACCTTTGGCATCGATATCGATATCGTGCAAGGCATGCAGTACGATCGCGGTTACATCTCCCCCTACATGGCAACCGATACCGAGCGCATGGAAGCAGTGCTCGCAGATCCGTTCATCCTGCTCACCGACCTCAAGGTTTCCTCTATCCAGGATCTTATCCCGCTGCTCGAGCAGGTCATGAAGTCGGGCCGTCCGCTCCTTATCGTTGCTGAAGATGTTGAGGGCGAAGCGCTGGGCACACTGCTCTTGAACAAGCTGCGCGGCACCCTGAATGTGGTTGCGATCAAGGCTCCGGGCTTCGGCGATCGTCGTTCGCGCATCCTCGAGGACATCGCAGTCGTTACGGGCGGCAAGGTCGTTTCCAAGGACTTCGGCATGACGCTTGCTGATGTGAAGCTCGAGGACCTGGGCACCGCGAAGACCGTCAAGGTCACCAAGGACACCACGGTCATCATCGACGGCGCGGGCGATAAGGCTGCAGTCGATGCCCGTATCGCTTCGATGCGCGCTGAACTTGAGCGCCTTGAGTCCGAGTTCGATCGCGAGAAGCTTCAGGAGCGCCTGGCTAAGCTCTCCGGCGGCGTTGCGGTGCTGAAAGTTGGCGCTGCTACCGAATCCGAGCTCAAGGAGAAGAAGAGCCGTATCGAGGACGCACTGCAGGCAACGCGTGCAGCTGTTGAAGAGGGCATCGTTGCTGGTGGCGGTGTTGCGCTCGTGAATGCGATCCCTGCACTCGACAAGCTTACCGTCTCTGATAACGACGAGAAGGTCGGTGTTGATATCATCCGCAAAGCGCTCGAGGCTCCGATGCGCGCGATTGCGTCCAACGCAGGCTACGAAGGCTCTGTGGTGGTCGAGAAGGTGAAGGGTCTGCCGGCAGGCGAAGGCGTGAACTTCGCGAACGGCGAGACGGGCAACATGATCGCCATGGGCG
>ENA-OUQM01001637-OUQM01001637.1-human-gut-metagenome-genome-assembly--contig:-NODE-1637-length-11592-cov-17.303458_pt1 | contig 11592 bp, 8 predicted proteins | sample MGYA00237949_ERZ548830 | MGnify/ENA primary metagenome ERZ548830 (study PRJEB26490, sample SAMN05194706) | human gut metagenome | biome: terrestrial biome; feature: human-associated habitat; material...
GTAGCCGCTGTTCTTTTCTACCCGAAAAACTGCCATTTCACGGATGCCTCCTTTCGTTGCAAACAAAAAAAGCAGCGTCCATTTGCTCCCGGTGATGGGAGAAGTGAACGCTGCGCGTACTTGATAATTTTTAGGTTGTGTGGTATATAAAAGGCAACTGGGTTTCAAACACAGCTGCCCATCGGGGTGCGATACAAGCAAGTTGCTATCCGATGACCTCAAAAACAAATTGTACTACGATTGTTTTTGAAAAGTTCTGTATCACTACTCGCACCAAACAATGAAAATCCGAACCTTTTCTCGATAGGAGAAAGGTTCGGATTTTTGTTTTATTGGCTCATGGATCGTGTCGGAATTTACGGCTCAGGCAAGACTTTCAATGACCTTGGCACATTTTTCAATGCTGATGACCCCGCTGTCCAGCGCAATATGATAGTTGGCGGCATGATGATGCGTTTTTCCATTAGACTTCTCCTTTCTGGTTCAGTTCACGGTAGGTTTTGCAGATCAGATAGCCTGCAATCAGGAAGGTGAGGATATCCGACATGGGCATGGAGTACAGCACGCCGTCCAGCCCGAAGAACCGGGGCAGCAGAAGGGCAAAGCCCACGCCGAACACCACCTCACGCACCATGGACAGGGCGGTGGATTCCGCTGCCTTGCCCATGGCCTGCAAAAAGATGAAGCAGGCTTTGTTGACACAGGCCAGAATGATCATGCACAGGTAGATGCGGAAGGACTTCACGGCAAAATCGGTGTAGTAAACGCTCTCGTTGGCGGCACCAAACAGGGCGATGAGCTGCCGGGGAAGCAGCTCCACCAGCACCAGTGCAACGGCACCCACGGTGGCTTCTGCCAGCAGCAGTTTCGTGAACAGCTCCTTCACACGGGCGGGCTTTTTAGCGCCCATGTTGAAGCCCACCACGGGGATGCAGCCAGCCGCCATGCCTACCACGATGGAGATGACGATCTGGAAGAACTTCATCACGATGCCCACCACGGCCATGGGAATCTGGGCGTACTGCTCCTGCCCGAACACGGCATCCAGTGCGCCGTATTTGCGGATCATGTTGTTGATGGCTGCCATTGCCGCCACAAGGCTGATCTGGGACAGAAAGCTGGTCATGCCAAGGGTCAGGGTACGGCCGCAGATGGAGCCTTTCAGCCGGTAGTCACCCTTTTCAGGGCGAATGATCTTCATGTGCAGCAGATACCACACTGCCAGCGCTGCCGTGACCAGCTGACCGATGACGGTAGCCACCGCTGCGCCCATCATGCCCCAGCGGAAGCCGAAAATGAAGATGGGGTCCAGAATGATGTTCAGCGCCGCACCCGCAAGGGTGGACACCATGGCAAAACGGGGGTTGCCATCCGCGCGGATGATGGGGTTCATGGCCTGCCCAAACATATAAAAGGGCACGCCAAGCGTGATATAGAAGAAATACTCCTGCGAGTGGTGGTAGGTCTCGGCGTTGACCGTTCCACCGAACATGGCAAGAATGGTGTCTGCAAAGATCAGATAGAGCGCGGCCAGCACAATGCTGCTGACCAGACACATCACCACCGCATTGCCGACGCTCCGCTTTGCCTTGGGGACTTCGTTCTGCCCAAGGCTGATGCTGACGAAGGCGCAGCAGCCATCACCGATCATCACGGCAATGGCCAGCGCTACCACCGTCAGGGGGAAAACGACCGTATTTGCGGCATTGCCGTAGGAGCCCAGATAGCTGGCGTTTGCAATAAAGATCTGGTCCACGATGTTATACAGTGCACCCACCAGCAGCGAAATAATGCACGGGATCGCATACTTCTGCATCAGCTTGCCGATGCGTTCCGTGCCGAGAAACTGATTGGAACTTTCCATGGGATTCACCTTTACCTTTCCATTTTGGGGCAAATAAAAACAACGGGCAGCCCTCATGCAACCGGTTTTACGCATGAGTGCTACTCGTTGTACGAAATCATTATAGCCTGCCTGTCTGGAATTTGCAAAGGCAGTTTTGCACAAGAATTGTACTGGGCATTCTGCGCAGATTGCACGAGGAAAACTTTGTGGAAGATGCCCTTTGAAGCCAGCCGCCCGGCCGTGGTACAATATTGTAGAGAACGAAAGTACGATGGAAGGTCTGTTTTTTGCAATCCTTCCATACAAGGGAAAGAGGCAATACCATGTCACGGTTTCAAGCGGGGGCGCTGGTGGTTTACGGAAATCTGGGAGTGCACGAGGTGGAAGGCGTCGGGCTGCGGCGCTTTTGCGATGCGTCCGCCAGAGAGTATTACACCCTCCGGCCTTATTTTTCGGATTCCCACGACCGCAGCTATATCCCCACGGAAAAGGAAGCGGCGCTGCGCCCGGTGACCCCGGCACAGCAGGCAGAAGCCGACCTTGCGCGCATCAAAGCGGAGAAGCTGCCTATCCCGGCGGGGGTACAGACAGCGCTGGCAGAACATTATCAGGCACTGCTCCACACCAATGATTTTTACCAGTACCTGATCCTGTTCAAGGAGCTGGGGCAAAAGCAGACCCAGCAGCAAAGCCGCGGGCGGAAGATCAACGCTATGGATGCCTACTTCTACCAGATGGTAGAGCGCGTCCTGCGGGAGGAGCTGGCGGTGGCGTTTGGGGAATCGCAGCAGGAAGCCGGCAGGCGGCTGCTGGAGGTTTTGCGCTAAAGCCGCATGGTGATTTTTACCAACAAATGCAAAGGCTCTTTTTGTTCGGAGCAACTTTGTAGAAATCAACAAAGAAGGATGGTTTGTTATGAAAAACCTTCGTGAGAGTTTGCCACTTGAAACCCATCGATGCCATATGATATAATCCATCCAGCAGAACGCGCTGTGTGTGAACACGTAAGACCAGTTTCTTCACACGCGGGCGTTCTCTTTTTATTTTCAAAAAGTTAGTTTACACTAATCTTAAGGGGGGCTTTTCATTCGTAATCATCGTTCCACTGTTTTTCTCGGCGTTCTGCTGATGATTCTTTCGGTTTGTTCTTTGTTTGTCGGGGTGCTGGACATCCGGCCTTCTGACCTGCTTACAGGCAGCGTGAAAACATGGGAAATCTTTCTGATCTCCCGCCTGCCGCGTCTGCTTGCCATCCTCTGCACAGGCATTGGCATGAGCGTGGCGGGGCTTATCATGCAGCAGCTCTGCATGAACAAGTTTGTTTCGCCCACCACAGGCGCAACGATCTCTTCTGCGCAGTTTGGCATTCTGCTGGCTTTGCTGTTTGCACCGGGTTCTACCCTGTGGGGACGTGCTGCCTTTTCCTTCGTTTGTGCTGTTCTGGGCACATGGATCTTTGTCTGGTTCATCCAGCGTATCCAGTTCAAGGATGTTGTCATGGTCCCGCTGGTCGGCATCATGTTCTCTAACATCGTAATGGGCGTTACCAATTATCTTGCCTACAAATATGAGATGACACAGGCTCTTTCCAGCTGGCTGGTCGGTCATTTTTCCACCGTCATTCGTGGGCGGTATGAGCTTGTCTGGCTGACGGTACCGCTGGTGATTCTGGCATTTGTATTTGCCAACCACTTCAATATCGTGGGCATGGGAAAAGACTTTTCTCAGAACCTCGGCGTTCCGTATGATCTGGTGCTGTTTATGGGTCTGACCATTGCTGCCATGATCACGGCATCCGTTGTTGTCGTGGTCGGCTCGATCTCCTACATCGGCCTCATCGTGCCCAATATCGTAGCAATGTTCAAGGGTGACCAGATCCGCGGAACGATGGTGGATACCGCTCTGTTTGGCGCTGTGTTCGTGCTGGTCTGCGATATGATCGGGCGGGTTGTGATCTATCCCTACGAGCTGCCCATCGAGCTGATCGTTGGCGTTATCGGCAGTATCCTGTTTGTCGGTCTGCTGCTGTATCGGCTTCGGCATGGACGCAAGGCAGTCCGGCTGGGCAAAGCTGCCAAGAAAACCGGAGGTGCAGCATGAAAACACACAAAAATCATCTGCGCCTGCTGATCCTTCTGCTTCTTGTTCTGCTGGCCTGCGCGGGCTATATGACGGTCGGAGTCCACTTTGAAAACCAAAAATTATTTGCCTACGCCATGCGCATCCGTACGCCCAAGCTGATCGCCATGCTCATTACAGCCTTTGCCATCGGAAGTGCCTCCATCGTGTTTCAGTCCATCATCAACAACACCATCGTCACGCCCTGCCTGTTGGGCATGGATCAGCTTTATTCGCTGATCCACACAGCCGTGTTCTTTGTGGCAGGTTCGGGCAGCTTTCTGGCGGTCAATGCCAACGCAGCCTTTGCGGTAGACCTTGCCATTATGGGCGCTGTTGCCACCGTAATTTACAGCTATCTGTTCCGGAAAACGAACCACAATGTTCTGTACGTTCTGCTTATCGGCACGGTGCTGACCTCGTTCTTTTCCAGCATCCAGACGACCTTGACCCGTGTGATGGACCCCAACGAGTACGACACGCTGCTGACGGATCTGGTCGCCAGCTTTTCCAATGTCAATTCGGCGATTCTGGTGCTGTCCGTTGTGGTTCTTGCGCTGGTCGCCTTTGCCTTCCGGAAAGAGCTTGCGCTGCTGGACGTTCTGACACTGGGCAAAGATCAGGCCATCAATCTGGGCGTAGATTATGACCGCTGTATCCGCCGCCTGCTGCTGGGGGTTACGCTGTACATTGCAACAGCCACCGCTATGGTCGGGCCGCTGGCATTTCTGGGGCTTATCATTGCCAACCTTTCCCGGCAGTTCCTGCGCACCTACCGGCACAGCCAGCTCATCACCGGCTCTGTCTTGTTCGGTATGACTGTTCTGATCGGCGGACAGCTTCTGGTGGAGCGGGTGTTCGTTTACTCGGTTCCGGTCAGCGTGTTCATCACCGTGGGCGGCGGCGTGTATTTCCTGTATCTGCTGCTCACCCAGAGAAAGGCATAACACCATGTTTGTAAAAGAGATCACCAAACGCTACGATGGCAAAGCCGTTGTCGATGGCGTGAGTTTTGAGATTCCGAAAGGCAAAGTCCTTTCCCTCATCGGTCCGAACGGCGCAGGAAAATCCACCGTGATGGGAATGCTGTCCCGCCTGATTGCACGGGACAGCGGTCTTGTGGATTTTGAGGGGACAGAGATCACGCGCTGGAAAAGCCGGGAGCTGAGCAAGCGGCTCGCCATCCTGACCCAAGCCAACAATGTCCAGATGAAGCTGACTGTCCGGGAACTGGTTGCGTTTGGCCGCTTTCCGTACTCCGGCGGACGGCTGACCCAAGAGGACAACGAGATCATTGACCGTGCCATCGCCTACATGGAACTGGGCGATTTTGAGGAGCAGTTCATCGATGAACTGTCCGGCGGTCAGCGGCAGCGTGCCTATATTGCCATGGTCATTGCGCAGGACACCGAGTATATCCTGCTGGATGAACCGACCAACAATCTGGATATTTACCACGCAACCAACCTCATGCGCATCGTCCGCCGCCTGTGCGATGAGCTGGGCAAAACGGTGATCCTTGTTCTGCACGAGATCAACTATGCTGCGTTTTATTCCGACTACATCTGTGCCTTCGTGGATGGAAAAATCGCAAAATTCGGTACTGTGCAGGAAGTGATCACCAAAGAAAACCTGTCCGATATCTACAAGGTAGACTTTGAGATCATGCAGATCGAAGGCAAGCCTTTGTCGATATATTATTGATTTCAGTACTTTTTAAAAGGAGCATTCTTATGAAGAAAATTTCTCGTCGTTCGTTTTTGACCGCTATGGCCGCTGTGAGTGCGGCGGGTGTTCTTACCGCCTGCGGTGCTTCCTCCTCCACGGCAAGCTCCGTGGCATCCTCTGTGGCAGCATCCAGCGAAGCTACCACTTCCTCGGAAGCGGTGCCGGAGTCGGTGACTATCAAGGCGTTCAACGGTGCAAAGGAACTGGTAGATGTGGAAGTGCCCTTTGACCCGCAGCGCATTGCGATCCTCGAACTTGCTTCTCTGGACATTCTGGATGAACTGGGCGTTGGCGACCGTGTGGTCGGCACGGCATCCACCTCTCTGGACTATCTTCAGAGCTATGTCACCAATGACAGCATTGTGAACCTTGGCAACATCAAGGAAGCTGATATGGAAGCAGTCATGGCTTGCGAGCCGGACATCATCTTTATCGGCGGACGCCTCTCCAAATCCTATGATGCTCTGTGCGAGATCGCACCCGTTGTTTTCCTTGCGACCGACGCCGAAAAGGGCGTTGTGGAAAGCACCCGTGAAAACGCCATGACCATCGCTTCTATCTTTGGTCTGGAAGACCATGTGGAAGCTTTGATGGCGGATTTTGACAGCCGCATCGACGCCCTGAAAGCCTTTGCAGAGGGCAAGACTGCCATCGTCGGCATGACCACCAGCGGCAGCTTCAATGTTCTGGGCAACGATAGCCGCTGCTCCATCATCGGCAAGGAGATCGGCTTTGAGAACATCGGCGTGGATGCCAATATCGACACCTCGACCCACGGCAACGAGGCTTCCTTCGAGTTCATTGTGGACAAGAACCCCGACTACATTTTCGCAATGGATCGTGATGCAGCCATTGGCACCGATGGCGCACAGCTGGCACAGGAGATCCTAGAAAACGAGCTGGTCAAGAGCACAGATGCTTACAAGAACGGCCACATCGTTTATCTGGCACACCCGAATGTCTGGTACACCGCAGAGGGCGGCATTCAGGCACTGAGCGAAATGCTGAGCGATCTGGAAAACGCACTGCTGTGATTTTTTTCGCAAGTTAAGAAAATAGTGCAACACGAAAACAGCATATTTGCGATATGCAATTCAACGATATTGCAAACGATCAAAAGTTGGATTGCGATGGCTGCTGCGGTTCCGCAAGCTGGATATGCGCCTGAAAGACCAGCGGCAGGCGCTGGTGGATCCCTTCATCAATGCGATTTACCTGTATGACGATAAGGTTTTGATAAGCTTCAATTATAAAGAAGGAACACAGACCGTCACCTTTGGAGAAGCGGCAAAAGCCGCATCAAAGGGAAATGGTTCGGATTTGGATTGCATTCCTGCACCACAAGAAAGACAGCTTTTGATAGCTGTCTTTTTTGTTTTATCCCGCAATTTCCCTTCGGCAGCACCGGAAGAACAGAGGATTTGAACAAGGCTGTGACAAAAGGGGAGCACCGGCAGAGCCGCCGGGTGCCGCGCCCCGTTGCACAGACCCGTTCAAATCTTTCTCTGCACTGGACAATCACCCCCTGTTCGCGGTATACTGAAAGCTGAATGAATGCAGAAAAACGAGGTCGCAGCATGGTGGAACAGGCAAACGAACTGATATTGGATATCTTGCCCCTTTCGGCAGATACAGCACGGCTGGTGCGGGTGTACGGCACAGCGCCCTGCGTGGCGCTGCCGGGCACTCTGCCCGCCCCGGCGGGCGGCAGTTTTGCCCTGACCGAGCTGGGCGACTACTGCTTCTCGGAAAAGCCCCGCAGCCTGCCTGCGGCGGATGCCCTCTGCCGCTACGCAGTAAGCGCAGACGGTACGGTGCGGCTGACCCGGGCGTTCGGGCAGGCGGTGGGGCAAAAGCCCGCTCGCCGGTACGATTTTGACCTTGACGCCCCGGCCGCGGACGAGATGGAACTGCACCCGGTGTGCGGCAGCTTTCTGGAAGAAGCCACCCTGCCGGACAGCGTACAGGTCATTGGCAGCTGCGCCTTTTACAACTGCCGCAGCCTGCGTCTGCTCACGGTGGGCAGCGGGGGACTTACCGTGGGCAGCGATGTGTTTCTGAACTGCTTTGCGCTGGAGACCCTGCGGGTGCAGGCCGCACCGGAGCAGCCCACTGGGCTGTTTGCACTGGTGAACAACATCACCGAGGCCGTGCAGGCACAGTTCTGGCCCGCCGATGCCCCCGCGCCGCTGGCGGCGCTGTGGTACCCTGCCTACTGGGAGGATATCGAGGAGACCCCCGCCCACATCCTGCTGCACACCTTTTCCGGGCAGGGATACCATTACAGACAGTGTTTTCTCGACAATAAATTCCTCCCCGCAGAATATGACGCCATCTTCCCGCAGGGGCACGATGCCGATGACGCCGCCGTTATGGCCATGCTCTGCTTTGGCCGCCTGCGGTATCCGTGGCAGCTGACCGAAGCTGCCGCCGGGCACTACCGGGCGTTTCTGGCAGCCAACACCGACCGGGTGTTCGCCCGCCTTTTAAAGGCACAGGACACCGACAGCATCCGCGCCCTGCTGGCGTTGGACGTGCTGGATAAAGCCGCTTTTGCATCTGCCGCCGCCCTTGCCGCCAAGGCGGAGAACGCCGCCGCTGCCGCCCTGCTGGCAGATGCGGAACACAAAAAATATGCCCCCCAGTCCAAAAAGCAGCGGTACGATTTTGATTTTTGAGAGGTGACCACACGTTGCCAAAGGAAAAATTTTTCGACCCCCGCAAGCCCTTCCAATCCCAGCGGCCGGAGACCCACGAGGAGTGGCAGGCACGCATGGGTGGCGAGGTGCTGGCGGTGGTGCGCAGCGGGCTGTATCTGGACTTCCGGTTTCTGAATATGGCACTCAGCGCCCTGAACCCCGCCCCGGACGAGCGCTGCCGGGTGCTGGCTACGGACGGACAGACCCTGTATTATCAGCCGCAGCGCCTGTTGCAGCTCTATCAGGAGAACCCAAAATATCTCAACCGGTTGTATCTGCACACTATATTCCACTGCGTATTCCGGCATTTGTGGCTGAAGGGCCGCCGGGAGCCGCAGTTGTGGAGCCTTGCGTGTGATATCGCGGTGGAAAACGTCATCGACAGCTTACAGCGCAAAAGCGTGATGCGCCCGCTGACCTATGTGCGGCAGAACGCCTACCGGCAGATCACCGCTGAGGAAAAGGTGGTGGCGGCAGCGCCGGTGTACCGCTGGCTCACCCGGCAGACGCCCGGCGTGCTGCGGCAGCTGGAGCGGGAATTTGTCACCGACGACCACCGCCTGTGGCCGAAGGATGCCCCGGAGCAGCCCCAGCAGATGCCCACCCCTCTGCCGCAGAAAACGTGGCAGAAGATCGGCGAGCGGATGCAGACCGAGCTGGACCTGCGGGATAAAGAGGCGGGCGAGGGCACCGATGCCTTGAAGCAGCAGGTGAAGGCTGCCAACCGCAGCCGCCGCAGCTACAAGGACTTTCTGCGCCGGTTCTGCGTCCTGCGCGAGGAGGTAAAACTGGACCCGGACGAGTTCGATCTGAACTTCTACACCTACGGCCTTTCGGTGTACGGCAACCTGCCCCTGATCGAGCCGCTGGAAAGCCGGGAGAGCAAAAAAATTGAGGAGCTGGCGCTGGTCATTGATACCAGTTACTCCACCTCCGGCGAGCTGGTGCGCGCCTTTCTGGCCGAGACCTACACCCTGCTGAAAGGGCGGGAGAACTTTTTCCACCGCATGAATTTGCACCTCATTCAGGCCGACAACGCCGTGCGGCAGGATATCCTCATCCGCAACGAGGACGAGCTCATCCACGCTATGAACCACTTTGAGCTGCGGGGCGGCGGCGGAACGGACTTCCGTCCGGCCTTTGCATATGTGGATCAGCTTTGCGCCGAAAAGAAGTTTTCGAACCTGCGCGGCCTGCTGTACTTCACCGACGGCATGGGCACCTACCCGGCGCGGCGTCCCGGCTACGATACCGCCTTTCTGTTTTTGGGGGAGCGGTTCGATGATGCCAATGTGCCGCCGTGGGCGATGAAGGTGGTACTGGACGAAGAAGAATTTACCGGTGCGGCAGCCCGCCCGGCCAGCGCCCTTGCGGACGCTCTGGCCGAAGAGGATGACCTGTACCGCGAACTGAACAACTCCTGACAAGAGGGGAAAATATTATGAATATCAAACGTGCCAAAGAAGAGATCGAGCATACCGTAAAAGCTTACCTTGCCAAGGATGCGCTGGGCGAATACGCCATTCCCGCCATCCGGCAGCGCCCCATCCTGCTGATGGGCCCTCCGGGCATTGGCAAAACGCAGGTGATGGAGCAGGTGGCCCGGGAGTGCGGGGTGGCACTGGTGGCCTACACCATCACCCACCACACCCGCCAGAGCGCCGTGGGTCTGCCCTTTATCCGGCAGCGCCACTACGGCGATAAGGACGTGTCGGTGACCGAGTACACCATGAGCGAAATCATTGCCAGCATCTACGCTAAAATGGAGGCCACCGGCCTTTCGGAGGGCATTCTGTTCATCGACGAGATCAACTGCGTGTCCGAGACGCTGGCCCCCACCATGCTGCAATTTTTGCAGTGCAAGACCTTTGGCAATCAGGCCGTGCCTGCGGGCTGGGTCATCGTGGCGGCAGGCAACCCGCCGGAGTACAACAAATCCGTCCGGGATTTTGACATCGTAACCCTTGACCGCGTGCGCCGCATGGATATCGAGCCCGACCTGCCGGTGTGGAAGGACTACGCCCGCGCTGCGCATATCTACAGCGCCATCCTGAGTTATCTGGAACTGCATCCCCAGAACTTCTACCAGATCAACGCGGACGTGGACGGCACCCAGTTCGTCACCGCCCGCGGCTGGGAGGATCTTTCCAACCTGCTGGACACCTACGAAGCACTGGGCTTGCAGGCAGACGAGGAACTGATCCGGGAGTATATCCAGCACCCGAAGATCGCCGAGGACTTTTCGGCTTATCTGGATCTGTACTACAAGTACCGGGACGACTACGGCGTGGAGGAAATTCTTGCCGGGCAGACAAAGCCCGCCGTGTTCGCACGGCTGCTGCAGGCTCCCTTTGACGAGCGGCTCAGCCTTGTCAGCCTGCTGCTGGCGGGGCTGGATACCCGCTTTACCGCCTCTTTGCAGGCGGATGCCGTGGCCGATGCCTGCTACGCCTTTTTGCGGGAGACCAAAAAGGCACTGGCTGCCCTGCCGGAGGATATCCCGGACGGCTCTGCGGAACTGTTCAGCCAGCAGATCAAGGACTACGAGACTGAGACCCAGCAAAAGCGCGATGCCGGGCTGCTGGGCAAGGCAGAGCTGACCAACCGTCTGCAGGTGCAGGCCGCGCTGCACCAGTGGGAAGGGGAGCTGCGCCGCGCCAACGCCGCCGGTACACAGGAGGCCTTCGACCTGCTGCGCGGTCAGTTCCGTGCGCTGGCGGACCAGCGCGAAGCCGCCCAAAAGACCGCCGCCGCTGCGCTGGAAGCCGCCTTCGACTTTATGGAGCAGGCCTTTGCGGAAAGTCAGGAGATGGTGGTATTCGTCACCGAGCTTACGGTGAACCCCGCCTCCCACCAGTTCCTCACCGAGAACGGTTGCGAGCGGTATTTCAAGTACAACAAGGATCTACTGCTGGATCACCGCAAGGCCGCTTTGCAGCAGGAACTTGCCGCCGAGCAGCGCCGTCACGGCGGGGTGTAAGGCACGGAAAACGATTTGATTTTTTGGGGTTCAGAAACGCCTGCGGGCGTTTCTGAACCCCTTTTCTCACAAGTTGGAACGAAAAAAGGACACCGCACGAAGCGGTGTCCTCTTTTTTTGCTTAGGATACTGTCAGGATCAGTGGCCGCAGCTCTCGCAGTGCTCACAGTCCTCTTCCAGCTTGCCCACGATGGGTTCCGGGTCGATGCCCTGACGGCGGT
>ENA-OUQM01001640-OUQM01001640.1-human-gut-metagenome-genome-assembly--contig:-NODE-1640-length-11561-cov-3.962107_pt1 | contig 11561 bp, 10 predicted proteins | sample MGYA00237949_ERZ548830 | MGnify/ENA primary metagenome ERZ548830 (study PRJEB26490, sample SAMN05194706) | human gut metagenome | biome: terrestrial biome; feature: human-associated habitat; material...
CAAAAATGTCGGGTGTCAGAAAGCTTGCTTCTGATGGCGAAAAAATTACAGGTTGGTTCTATGACGGCTATAAGGATGGTCGGTGTTCTCGTTGGGGAGCAGAAACAGAGGATGGTCAAAAATATTTCGATGCCTATGTAACAGATGAAACCGCTCCTACTCAATTTGGTTTAAAAGCGGCACATGAACAGCTTTACAAGGTTACGGTTCATTATGCTTACTCCGACGGCACAAAGGCTGCGGAGGATGCAGTTATCAACGTAAAAGCAGGTGCGGCTTATTCCATTGACAGCCCTGCTATCGAAGGCTACAAGGCAGATAAAGCCACAGTTTCCGGCACAATTCCTGCCGACAAGCCTGCGGATACGGTAATCACTGTCACCTACACCAAGGAATCCTCCGGTGGCGGCGGTGGCGGCGGCGGACATCGTCCCAAGCCCAAGCCGACAGTAGAAATTCCTGATGATGACGCACTGGGTCTGAACAACACTGACCACTTTGCTTATGTGGTAGGTTATGAAAACGGCGAAGTACAGCCGCAGAATTCCATCACCCGTGCAGAGGTAGCGGCAATCTTCTTCCGTCTGCTTGAGGATGGTATCCGCAGTGAAAACTTCACACATCAGAATGATTTCTCCGATGTGGCGGCGGATGCATGGTATTGCAGCTCCGTTTCCACGCTGAGCAGAATGGGCATTATCGCAGGGTATCCCGATGGGACATTCCGCCCGAACGCACCCATCACGCGCGCGGAATTTGCGGCAATCGCAACACGCTTTGACAACAACGGCGACAAAACGCCCGTAAGCTTCACCGATATCATCGGACATTGGGCAGAAGGCGAAATTACGGTTGCGGCGAACCATGGCTGGGTAAGCGGCTACGGCGACAATACATTCCGTCCCCAGAATCAGATTACCCGTGCAGAAACCATGTCTCTGGTAAACCGTGTGCTGAAACGTCTCCCTGAGACTCCGGCGGATTTGCTTCCCGACATGATTACATGGACGGATAACGCTGATACAAGCAGCTGGTATTACCTGCCCGTGCAGGAGGCAACCAACAGCCATTACTATGAATTCAAAGAGAATTCCAAGCATGAAAAATGGACAGAACTGCGCGAAACACGCGATTGGTCTAAATTAGGATAAAAAATAAGGGAAGGACTTCGTCCTTCCCTTTTTATTGCTCTAAAACAATCAGCTTTCAGCCAAAGCAAGCTTTATGGTTGTATCCGCATAAGGTACTTTTACCTCCGGCGAGCCTGCTGCATAAGGCAGAATATCATAAGGATTATAATACAGCACCAGTGCATCCTCGGTCAGGCAGAAATTGACTGCGGAGAGTGCTTTCTCGATATTCTCCTGGTAATCAATCAATTCACCTGCGTCCTCTTTGACATATGCCTCAAATTTTTCCTTTACATAGCTATCCGTATCAGCGGCATTCTTCCCCAGAACCTCGCTCAGCGTAAGCACTTTATTTTCCGCCAGATTGAAGGTCTTTGAGCTTTTCAGCGTATTGGGATGCGCGCCGTAGGTATTCGCATAATCCAGCTGTGTGATAGAAAGCAGGTTATCCTGATTCAGACTAACCTCAAAGGAGCGTGTGAAAACCATTGGATGGTAATTCTTGCCCTCGGAAGCAAGGACTGCCGCGGCAGAATCCTTAAATTCCGCTTCCGCTTCGGAAATAGCAGCCTCGGCATCCTTTTTATACTGTTCATTTACCGCTGTGATAAAGGCGTTATTGTCCTTATTTTCAATGACGGGGTATTCAAACGCTATCGTAATCAGAATATTTCCCTTATCATCTGTTATATTCTTGGAAATATGTGCGGAGGAAACGGCATACTGCCCCTGTTTTTTCTGAATATCCACGGTTTTGGTATCGGCAGACCACTCAACCGTGCAGTCCAGACCTTCGGAAATGGCTCTGAGCGGCACAAAGGTTCTGCCGTTTACGATTTTCGGCGCAACATCCAGCTTCTTTGTTTCGCCATCAACGGTGATTTCGTTTTTGCCGATTTCCAGAGTGATCCATTGATTGCCTCTGTTTGCCGTAACCACCTGCGCGCCATTCTCCTTCGTATAGGAAACGGCACAATCCAGTGCTTCAAAAATCTTTCTGAACGGCACAAGGGTTCTGCTGTTTTCAATCACGGGATTTACATCAAACTCCATCTGACTGCCGTTCAGCTTTACCGTAACAGCATCCGCCGCATAGGCAGGAACTGCACCGAAAACCAGCACCGCACCTAAGGCAAGGCTTACGTTTCTTTTTACCATATTTCTTTTCATCCTAAATCCACTCCTTTTTTATTCCGCTTCAATGGCATCCAGAAAAGCATAGAAATTTTTGAGCCTGCTCCATCCCTCTGCGAGGAACTGTGGTAATTCAGAGGAAAAGAGGATATCCTCCATACCGCCGTGTGCCACAAGCAGGACATCCTTTTTGGGATACCACGCCTGCAAAAGCGGGGAAAGCGTTTCATTTTTGAATTTTTTATATGCTCTCCCTTCCAGACGGAAAAGAGGGTCTTTCTCAAATTTTTTCGCCATACGTTCAAACGCCGCAGGATTGCTTTCGATTTTTCTGCGGTATGCCGCAAGGAAGGCAGACGGACTGCACCACATGCCAAGACCATGCTCATAGCCTTCGGGGTTCAGCTCGAAATAGAAGGAAGGGCATTCCTTCCATGCCGTTCCCTGCAATGCCGCATCATACAGCACAACCCAACGGCTTGCGCGGTAAGGGCTTTTATCCTTGGAAAAGCGGATATCGCGATTGATACGGGAAACGGAGCATTTCATTTCCCTTCCGCCGAAGGCTGTGCTTTCCGCCACAAGCGCCGCCGCAAGGCTATCAAAGGGTTCCTTCAGCACGCGCTTATAGCGGTCGCGGTTTTCCTCCATCCATTCGCGGCTGTTATTCATCCGCAGCTCCCAGAGGAAATCTATTGTTTCCGCGGTAAAGCCTTCAAATGGTTTCATGGCTTAAAACTCCATTTTTTCCTTCAGATAAGGAACCAACTCTGCGATAGGCATTCTTACCTGTTCCATGGTATCTCTGTCACGCACGGTTACGCAGTGATCCTCAACGGAATCGAAATCGTAGGTGATGCAGAAGGGTGTGCCGACCTCATCCTGTCTTCTGTAGCGCTTACCGATAGAGCCTGCGTCATCATAATCGCAGTTAAATTCCTTCGCCAGTGCTGCATAAACCTCTGCCGCCTGTTCGTTCAGCTTTTTGCTCAGAGGCAGAACAGCCGCCTTGATGGGAGCCAGTGCGGGATGGAATTTCAGAACGGTTCTGACATCACCTTCGCCGACCTCCTCTTCGTTATAAGCATCGCACAGGAATGCCAGCGTTACACGGTCCGCACCAACAGAAGGCTCGATGCAGTAAGGCACATATTTTTCATTCTTTGCCTGATCATAATATGTCATATCCTCGCCGCTTGTGTTCTGGTGGCAGGTCAGGTCATAATCGGTTCTGTCCGCAATGCCCCACAGCTCGCCCCAGCCGAACGGGAATTTATATTCGATATCTGTTGTGCCCTTGCTGTAGTGAGACAGTTCTTCAGGAGAGTGATCTCTCAGGCGGATCGCATCCTCTGTCATATTCAGGCTCAGCAGGAAGTTTTTGCAGTATTTTCTCCAGTAATCCAGCCATTCCAAATCTGTACCGGGTTCGCAGAAGAATTCCAGCTCCATCTGTTCAAACTCTCTGGTACGGAAGGTGAAGTTACCGGGTGTGATTTCGTTACGGAAGGATTTACCAATCTGACCGATACCGAAGGGCAGTTTTTTTCTTGTGGTTCTCTGCACATTTTTGAAGTTTACGAAGATACCCTGTGCGGTTTCGGGACGCAGATAAACCACGTTTTTCGCATCCTCTGTTACGCCCTGGAAGGTCTTGAACATCAGGTTAAACTGACGGATATCTGTGAAGTTATGCGCGCCGCAGGAAGGGCATGCAACCTGATTATCGTCTACGAATTTCTTCATTTCTTCATTTGTCCAGCCGTCTACAACCACTTCGGGCATATCATGGGATGCCATGTGGTCTTCAATCAGCTTATCGGCGCGGAAACGCTCCTTACATTCCTTACAGTCCATCAGAGGATCGGAGAAGCCGCCAACGTGACCGGATGCCACCCATGTCTGGGGGTTCATCAGGATTGCACAGTCAACGCCGACATTCTTGGGGTTTTCCTGAATAAATTTCTTCCACCATGCTTTTTTCATGTTATTTTTCAGCTCTACACCCAGAGGGCCATAATCCCATGTGTTTGCCAGGCCGCCGTAAATTTCGGAACCGGGGTAAACAAAGCCTCTGTTTTTTGCCAATGCTACGATTTTTTCCATAGATTCTACTGCCATTTGAATTCCTCCTTATTTCTGTGGGACTCACCAATGTATCTTGCAAGGGACGAATAGAAACTAGAAAAGCTCCCGTCTCCTCGCTGTTCAGCAAGGGACGAAAGCTCTTAAAATCTTCCGCGGTTCCACCCTCGTTGATTGATGACGACGCATCAACCCTCTCTTGTGACACTGCTCCAAAGTGCCCTTCTCTGTTTCGCACCGCTGCCTCACACCAACCGACAGCTCTCTGCAAATGCTCCGCAGATACTCCTCTTCTTCATCGCAGTAATGATTAACTTGTGGTTTATGATAACGCTTTTCTCTTTTTCTGTCAAGGCAAAAAATTGCACTTAAATCCATGTATTTTTCCGCCTTTCTGCAAAGGAATAGACAAAAAATGTACGATACTTTATTCACTGTTCAAAAAAATCGCGTGTTTTCAGCCTTATGCCCATGTGAACCTCCATATATTTCCGCAGGATAAAGGTCAGCTGTTCGAGTGCTTCGGCGGAAAGCTGAAAGCCAAACGCCGCGCGGCTCTCTCTTTCCAGCACAAACCGAACCGCCCTTCGGACGGCATCCAGAACAAAAATGCTATCCTCTGTGCGGTGCTTTTCACAGTAAAACGCACCCATCCTGCCATCAAAATAGAGTGTCCCCTTGCCTTCGCCGCAGATATGGCATACATCTGACGCAAAGAGCCCATTCAGCTGCAAAAGCTTCAATTCAAAGATACGGGAAATCAGCTTCGGCGGCAGAATCCCCCTATCCATCACAAGAAAGGCATAATACAAAAGCTCCAGCACGGCATCCTGCTCCATACCGGCAGGGCAGCTGCGCTCCGTCAGCTCTGCCAGATACATGGCCTCGGAGAACTTATCCATATCCAGCCGCAGACCGTAAAAGCTATTTTGCAGCTCTGCCTGTGTGACGGAATAAAAGCCCTTACCCTCATAGACCACAAAATCGGCATAGCAGAACAGCTGCGTTGCCGCCAGAAGCTTACTTTTCACCCTTCTGGCACCGCGGGCAGAAAGCAACACACGACCCACGCCCTGCGCCAGAAGCACAATCTGCTTATTGCTCTCGCCCTTTGCCTGCTCACGCAGGACAATGCCGCGCAGCTTTTCCGTTCCCATAGCCGACCTCGTTTCCTTCCTAAAGCACTGAAAAAATGCTTAATAAAAATGCTTATACCTTGATGCTTCCTCTATACGGCGGCGCGGATTTTGCGATTCCTTTTCCGCCTGTCTGCGGTAGCGCAGATAATCCGCCACCTGTCCTGTCTGCAAAAATCTCTGCCAGTGTTCTCTTTCGTTCATACAGCACATCCCCTTTCGGGAATAGGATATGGAGAAAGAAAACCGCCCATACTATAAAAAACTTGCCATTCAAAAACCTTAAAACCTTTTTCACGGGACTCTGTCCCGTACCCTGACAGGGGAATGATTCCCCTGTACCCCCATTTGCAGAAACATTTCATGTTTCTGCGGTATCGGGTTCCAAGGGAGTGACTCCCTTGGCGGAGTTTGAGGCAGAGCCTCAAGAGAGGGTTTTGTCTTAAATATTCTTCTTGTCGTAGCCGAAGTTTTTCAGCAGGAAATCACTGTCGCGCCAATCCTTCTTCACCTTTACCCAAAGCTGTAAATAAATGGGCGAGCCAAGCAGTCTCTGCATATCATAGCGTGCGGTGGAGCCAATGCGCTTGAGCATCGCCCCCTGCTTGCCGATGATAATGCCCTTATGCGAATCCCTCTCGCAATAAATGGTCGCCTGCACATCCACGATATCCTTATCGGGACGCTTCTTCATGGACATAATCTCCACCGCAATCCCATGCGGCACCTCATCCTGCAACAAATACAGCGCCTTTTCGCGGATAATCTCCGATGCAATCTGACGCTCGGGCTGATCCGTCACCATATCCGCAGGGAAATACTGCGGCCCCTCCGGCAGATATTTCCGAATTACCTCCAGCAGCTCGCCTGTATTTCTGTCCTTCATGGCAGAAATCGGCACCACCTCCGCAAAGGGATATGCCTTGCTGTAAACGGAAATCACCTCTAACAGTGCTTCCCGTTCTACGGTGTCGATTTTATTGATAACCAGTACAACGGGTGTTTTTACGTTTTTGATGCGTTCCAGAACGTATTCATCCATTGTCTGCACCTCTGTGGTGGGTTCAATGAGCATCAGCACCAGATCCACCTCATTAAAGGTTGTTTCCGCAGAACGCATCATATATTCGCCCAGCTTGGATTTCGGCTTATGAATACCGGGTGTATCCAGAAAAACACACTGAAAATCATCCTTCGTGAGAATGGAGGTAATCTTATTTCTTGTGGTCTGCGGCTTATGCGAGGTAATGGCAATCTTCTCCCCGATCAGGCAGTTCATCAGCGTGGATTTGCCGACATTTGGTCTGCCGATCAGTGCAACAAAGCCGGAGTGAAATTTTTTCATTCTGTTTCTACCCCTCTTTCCTTCAGCATTTCCTTCTGCTCTGCCAGGAAGATTTCATCCTTTTTCTCCCAATCCTTCGCCATATCCAAAAGAAGCACATATTGCAGCCATCTTTCGTTTTTGGTATCAATATCCTCCTGCGACAGCCCCTTAATCAGACACAGTGCCTGATAATATTTCATGCCGTTTTCTGCTGTCATATATTCGGAATTCATCCCCAGAACAACGTGGATTTTGTTGGTATTGGGCAGACGGTATCTTCTGATATCATCCTGAAAATCGGTTACATCCTTTCCCATCATTTTTGCAAATTCGCAGGCAGCCTTATAATGCGCCATCAGCTCGCTTTCTGTGATTTTCACACGAAATGCGCCCCAGTTTTCCTCGATATAGGCAACCACCTCTTCCATGGTTCTTGCGTTTGCCTTCAGTTCCACATCTGCAAATTTTGCCTTCAAAGCGTCAATGCCGTTCATGTTTTTTTCCTCCTAAATTCTCTTTCCATGTTCCTTCAACTCGTCCCACTTGGCACGAATCGCCTGCATATCCTCCCATGCAGGACGTTTTTTTGTGGCATCCCTGAGCAGTGCAGAGGGATGATAGGTTGCTATGATATGATACCCCTTTCGCTCAAACCACTGCCCTCTCTGGCGAGTAATGCGAAATTCGGGGTCGATAATTGTTGTGGCGGCAATACGCCCCAGACAGACGATGATTTTCGGCTGAATCAGCATGAGCTGATATCTGAGATAATTCAGACATGCCTCCTTTTCATCATCATGGGGGTCACGGTTGCCGGGCGGACGACACTTGACCACATTGGCAATATAGGCATCCTCTAAGGAAAGTCCGACACTTGCCAGCATTTTATCCAATAATTGTCCCGCAGGGCCTACAAAGGGTACGCCCTGCAAATCCTCCTGCTGACCGGGGCCCTCCCCGATGAACAGAATATCCGCATTGCGGCTGCCCTTGCCAATGACAACATTGGTGCGCATTTCCCATAGCCTGCATTTTTTGCAGGAATGGCACGCGCCCTCTAAAATTTCCCAGCTTTTTTCCGCCATGCCTTCCACCTCAAACTCTTACTTACAAATATATTCCGCTAAAGCGTCCCGCGCCGAAGTGCTGAAGCTTGCACCTGCGCCCCAGTCAAATCGGAAAATCACCCCTTGACCGCCACCGCCGGCAGAAAGATGCACCCTCGTGTGCTCCTCCAGATTATCCGCCAGAAAGGTCAGCGTGGCTCTGTTGCCGGAGCGCATATAATATTTCTCGAATAAAACCATGATGATTTCCTTGCCATTCGGCAGGATTCGCACATATTCATCCAGAATTTCTCCCGAATATAAGCCGGCTGTCACTGCCTCCTTGACCTTCTCCGCCGCCTCTTTCGGGGAAAGGTATACATAAAAATCCATTTTTTCCATCGGGATTCCTCCTTACCGAATATCCTCCTTGCGAAAGCCCATCGGAAGCAGCTCTCTGACTGTATATGTTACCATGCCCTTTTCCTCGCTGTAAAGCAGGACTTTGCCTTCGGGCATAAATTCCGCTAAAACCTGCCTGCAAATGCCGCAGGGAGAGGCATAGTCCCCACTGCTTGCCACGATTGCGATTTTCTCAAACTCCCGATACCCCTCGGAAACCGCCTTGAAAACGGCTGTCCGCTCGGCACAGTTCGTTGCTCCATAGGACGCATTTTCAACGTTGCATCCCTTGAAAACCGCCCCATCCTTCGCTAAAAGCGCCGCCCCGACCCGGAATTCGGAATAGGGCGCGTAGGCGTTTTTCATCGCATCCTTCGCCTGTAAAATCAATGCTTCGTCTGTCATAAAGGAATCCCTCCTTTGCTGCCTGCCATCCGGCAAAAAATACTTTTTGAAGATTTAAGCCGCTGTCAGAACTTTGCTTCGCAAAGCCGCCTGCGGCGGTGCCGTTTCTCTTCGGCATTCATCGTTTTCTCCAATGAAAAAGTTTTTATATAAACCGCTGTCATCCGGCAGAAAATACTTTTTTGAAGATTTTAAAGCGTAGCTTTTCCTAATGAAAAAAAGTTTTTTCTGCACAAGGATGACTTTTCTATGCAAGGGCGGCTTCAAGCACTTTTACTTCCTCGGAAAGCCTGCCTGTAATAAAATCTCCTTCTGGCGGCGGAACATCTCCGCTTCCTCCTCCGGCTCCATGTGGTCGTAGCCTAAAAGATGCAGCATACTGTGCGCCGTCAGAAACGCAATCTCCCGTTTCAGAGAATGTCCGTATTCCTCCGCCTGCTCCTTCGCACGCTCCAGAGAAATAATAATATCCCCCAGAACGATTTCGTCATTCTCGTTGACCTCTGCTTCTTCCCCCTCCGCAAACGTCAGCATGGGAAAGCTGAGTACATCCGTTGCTCTGTCAATGCTTCTGAACTGGCGGTTAATCTCACGGATTTCCTCGTTATCCACAATGGAAACGCTGATTTCGCAGTCCTCGTCAAATTCTTCGTATCGCAGGGCCTCTGCCGCCGCCCTGCGGATGGCATCCTCCAACTCCGCCGTCAATGGCTCGTCCGTTCTGTTGTCAATCAGTAAATTCACTGCTTTCTTCCTCTCTTTTTTCTTCTTCTATTTTTTCTTCTCTTTTTTCTTTCTTTTCCTCCGCCTTGCTTTCCTCTGCGCCCTTCTTCGCCGCCGCATTGATTTCTTCCTGCTTGGGATACGCCACTCTCTCGTGGTACATCCCCTGGAATACCTTCAAAAATGCTCTGCGGATGATTTCCAGCTCATGAATCCCTAAGCCGCTGTTGTTCAGCTGTCCGTCATCCAGCTTGTCCTTGATGAGCGTTTTAATAACGCTTTCCGCCTCTGCCAGTGTTTTTCCGCTGCCAAGCATGGAGCGCACCGCCGCTTCTACCGTATCCGCAAGCATGACAACCGCAGATTCTCTCGTGCTCGGAATCACACCCTGATAGCGGTAATCCGCTTCATTCACGTTATCCGCACCATAAAGCTTGAGTGCCTTAAAATAGAAAAACTTCACAAGGCTTGTCCCATGATGCTCCCGAATGACATCCAGAATGACATTCGGCAGACCGTGTGCCCTCCCCATTTCCACACCGTCCTTCGGGTGCTGTGTAATGATTTTCGCACTCGTTTCGGGTGCAAGGTCATCATGGGGATTATAACCCGCCTGATTTTCCGAAAACATCTGCGGATTTTTCAGCTTGCCGATATCGTGATAATATGCACCTGCTCTTGCCAGAGCAGTATTTGCGCCGATTTCATACGCCGCCGTCTCTGCCAGATTTGCCACAATCAGGCTATGATGATACGTTCCCGGCGCTTCAATCATCAGCCGACGAAGCAGCTCATTATTCGGATTTGTCAGCTCCAGTAGACGCAGGGGCGTGTTCGCCTCAAAGGTTGCCTCCCAGAAGGGCAGGCTGCCCACCGCAATCACAACGGAAACCAGTCCCATCACCGCCGCAAACAGGCACTTTAACAAAAGCCCTGCGGAATAGCCGCTTTCAAAAAACAGCCCTACCCCAAACATTGCCGCAAAGCTGACCGCCGCCATCGCCACAGCCACCCAGACCATCCGCTGACGCTTTTCCGTTTTCTGGATGAGCAATGCACCCAAGGTGCCGACCAGAAGGGAATACATCAGAAACTGCACATCCCCATTGAAGATGAAGCAGCCGATGATGCAGAACAGCGTATTCATCACCAATGCTACGCGCCGCCCCACCAGAAGGCTTGTCAGCATGGCAAACAGCCCAAGGGGAATCAGCGTAAAATAAGCCGCGCCACCCATCAGCCGCAGCAGCAGTATCATAATCACATAAATCGTAAAAAGCATTTTCGCTTCATTGGGCTTCAGCGCAAACTGCCCTCTGCCCCACGCGAAGAAGAGATACAGCGCAACAAACAGCAGCACAACCAGCAGAAAGCTCCCCAAAAGCGGCAGAACACTGCTCTTATAATCGGCACCGCCGACCAGATGCAGACTCACCAATCTATCATAAATCTCCTGCGTGATGATTTCGCCCTCATCTACAATTTTCTGGTTTTTGCGGATCATCACATCCGCAACCTCTGCGCGCTTTTCCTCTCGCGCCGCTTCGATTGCCGCTTCATCGGGCAAAAGGTTCGGTGTAATCGCCGCATCGAAAACCGCCCCTGCCATTTCCTTTAAGCCTTTATTCCATGCCGTTGCCGCAAAGGCTTCGTTTGCCTTCTGCCTGCCCTCCTCCAGCGCATCGGCGGTAATGCCCTCGGTATAGAGATTGTTCATCGTGACCAGACAATCCTCCTGAAAGAGAGTGCGGTTGGATTTTTCCAATGCCTGATACGCCTTAAGCTCTCGTTCGGAAAGCACAACAGGCAGCTTCCAGGGGGCCTCCTGTGCCTTCACGACAAAGCTTTCGCCCTCCTTCAAATTGGCAAGAATCTGTTCCAAATCCTGAAACAGCTCCTTCACCTCGGCATTGCTTTCCTCCTCCACCGCGGCATCCTGCTTATAAATAGGGGCAACGCTGTCCGCCGCCGCATCCTTGAGCTTATTGGTCGCAACCTCATCCACCGCATCCGCTTCGGCAACATAGCGTTTTTCCGCCACAGAGCCGACCTGCACGGTATCTAGCTCCTGCACATAGGAGCCTGTGCCGATGCAGAGAAGCGTCAGCAGAAAGGCAACCGCAAACATCACCTTGCGCGCCTTTTTCTGCTTTCTGTTATTTATGAGGGATTC
>ENA-OUQM01001645-OUQM01001645.1-human-gut-metagenome-genome-assembly--contig:-NODE-1645-length-11530-cov-8.142309_pt1 | contig 11530 bp, 9 predicted proteins | sample MGYA00237949_ERZ548830 | MGnify/ENA primary metagenome ERZ548830 (study PRJEB26490, sample SAMN05194706) | human gut metagenome | biome: terrestrial biome; feature: human-associated habitat; material...
AGCCCGGCAAGCCGGGTGAGCCTTCCCAGCCCACCCAGCCGGAGAAGCCCACCACACCCGATACCCCCGCCACCGGCGATGAGAGTCAGCTGATGCTGTGGGTGAGCGGTATGCTGGTGTGCGCTCTGGGTGCCGGTCTGATGCTGCGGCGCAAGAAGGAAAACTGATATCCCGCTTTTCCCGATATCTCTCGATATCTTTCCTGTAAGCAAGAGGGACGGTCCGTAAGGACCGTCCCTCTTGTGCATGGCTGTGTAGATAAGAAAAGGCCCCCGGCATGACCGGGGGCCAAATACATCCGGAAAAGCTCGGAAAATTCCCGGAACGATGCAGCCGATTTATCCAATGTTTTCCAGAGGCCGGCAGGGCGGACACGGCTTTGCACGCAGGGCCGCAGCCGGGTCAGATGAGCGGCCCGGCCGGAGTTTTTCGTTGACAGAAAAACCGGAATGAGGGTATAATGCAGGCAAGTACTGCGATTACTTCTGGCAGATGGTCTCGATCTCCACCAGTCCCCCGGCGGGCAGTGCGCTCACCTGATAGGCGCAGCGTGCGGGGTAGGTAGTTCCCTCAAAGAAGGAGGCGTAGACCTCGTTAACGGCGGCGAAATCAGCGATATTCGTGAGGAAAACGGTGGTTTTGACCACGTTATCCAGAGTCAGTCCAGCTGCGGTCAGGACCGCCTGGATATTTTTCATAGCCTGCGTGGCCTGAGCCTGTACGCCGCCGTCTGCCAATTTACCGGTGGCGGGGTCCAGACCGAGCTGGCCACTGGTGAATACAAATTCGCCGCAGTCGATGGCCTGAGAATAGGGGCCGATGGCGGCAGGAGCGCCGTTGGTGGAAATAGCTTTTTTCATGGGAGGATCTCCTTTCTGGTATACAGCAGTGATGACTGCCAAATGTCGGGGACGATTATAGCATAGGCCATTTGTTTTGGCAAGTCCCCTTTTGGAAAGCGCTTCCGGGTAGGGTCTGGGAGCTGATGATGGAGGAGGGAGCAAAATGGCGGTAACAGGCCATGCGCTGAATCAGTTATTACAGCAGATGGACCGCACATTTTCCAATGTGACGGGGCAGAGCGTGTCCTTTATCGATCAGGAGGGACACTATCAGGGGCCGCTGCGGCTGGACGTGTTTACCGGCTTCTGCCGCAGGGTCATCAGCAGCGAAAAGGGCGCTCAGCACTGTCTGGCCTGCAACCACAGCTTCGGGCTGGACGCCGAGCAGCGGTGTACGGTGTCCCAGTGTCATATGGGCATCAGCGTGATCTCCGTGCCGGTGCCGCTGCCGGAGGCCAGAGGGCTCAGCCTGACATACGGGCAGTTCCTCACACGGGATACCGAGGAGGCGTTTTACAGCACACTGCGCCGGCACTGTCAGGAGCTGGAGCTGGATTACGACGAAATGGTGGCGCTGGCGGGGACGCTGCGGGTGCTCTCTGCGGAAGAGCTGGATGCCAGGATGCAGATGCTGCAGGTCTTTGCCGGATATGTGGCCACCTCCGAGGCGGAGCTGGAGACCCGGCGGGAATACGCCCGTCAGGTGGAGAAGAAGCTGGCGCTGGAGCGGACGCTGCACGCCAGTGAATTTAAGTTTTTGCAGTCCCAGATCAGTCCGCACTTTCTGTTTAACACCCTGAATCTGCTGATGAGGACGGCCTATCGGGAGGGAGCGCCCCAGACGGCGGATCTCATCTGCGATCTGGCGGATCTGCTGCGGCGGGCGTACTACTACAAGGACTCCATCTGCACGCTGGCGGAGGAGATGCAGTGCGCCCGGCAGTATCTGACCCTGCAGAGCCAGCGGTTGGGGCCCGGCTTTTCCTTCGAGGTGGGGGACGTTTCCGCCTGCGGGCAGCTGATGATCCCGGTGCTGACCATCCAGCCGCTGGTGGAAAATGCCATCCTGCACGGGGCCGGGGAGGATGAACACCCGCTGCACGTGAAGGTGTCGGCCACCGCAGAGGACGGAAAGCTGGTGATCTCCGTCAGCGATAACGGCGCCGGTATCCCGGAGGAGGTGCTGGAGAAGCTCCGGGATCATCAGGCCGGAGGCTCCGGCGTACAGAACGTGACGGAACGGCTGAAGCTGTTTTTCGGGCCGGAGGCGGAGGTGGACATACAGAGCGCATTGGGCAGCGGTACCCGGATCGTTCTGACGTGTCCCCTGAAAAAACAGGAGGAAGCATAAATGGCCATCGACATTCTTGTGGTAGAGGATGAATATACCGAGCGGCAGGAGCTGACGCAGCTGCTGGAGACGGTGACGCCGCCGGAGCATATTCGCAGCGCCGCCACGTGCAGCGCCGCCATTGCGGCCATCAGCCAGCTGTGTCCGGATCTGATCCTGCTGGATATCATGCTGCGGGGCAGCTCCGGCTTTGAAGTGGCGGAATTTGTACGCAGCAACCGGCTGGACTGCAAGATCATCATCCTCACCGCCTATCACGAATTTGACTTTGCCAGCAAGGCGCTGTCCATGGATCTGCAGGATTACCTGCTCAAGCCAGTGCGGCCATCGGTACTGCTGCAGCGGGTGCGGGATGTGCTGCATCTGTCGTCCCCGGCCAGAGCCGCCACCGGACTGGAGGTATGGCCCTATCTGGCCTGCGGCATCTCGTCGCCGCTGCCGCCGATCCCCAACCTGCTGCCCAACATGGCGGTGGTGGGTATCCTGCGGGACGGGACCGACCGGGAGGTCATATCGCAGATCAATCTGGCCCTCCACGGCACCGGCTGGACGGAGCAGGACGGCCGGCGGGTCATCGGCTATTGCCGCACGGCGCCGCAGCAGTCGCCGGAGGAGGCGGCGGAGCCGCTGGTGGCGGCATGGCGGCAGCGACTGGAGGGTCTCGCCGCCGTGGGGATCGGCGGTCCGTCGGAGCAGGGACTGGCGGAGAGTTACCGCACGGCCTGCCGGGCAGCGGACTGCCGCATTTTCCATCCGGAGGGAACGCTGGTGTGCCGGGATACGGCCTCTGATGTGCCGGAGCCTTACCCCCTGAAGGCGGAGGGACAGCTGCTCCATGCGCTGCGAAGCGAGGAGGGCGGGCTGGAGGAGGCCTGCCGCCACATGGGACGCTGCATGACAGCGGCCTGCAACGGAGACGCCGGAGCCCTGCGGGAGCAGCTGACGCTGCTGTGGGCCGGAATCGCAAGGCTGTGCGCCGAGTCGGCCCTCCCACCGCCGGAGCGGCTGACCACGGAGGGGATTTTCACGGTGGAGCAGCTGTGCCGGAGGATACAGACCGTCTGTGAGGATGTGCGCTGCCAGCTGGTTCTGGTGCGGGATTCGGAACATCCTCTGGTGCAGGCGGCACTGACGGCCATCCAGCTGCGGTTCCGGGAGCCGCTGAAGCTGGAGACTGTGGCAAAGGAGCAGTACGTCAATGCGGCGTATCTGGGGCGCATTTTCCGGGCGCAGACGGGCCAGAGCTTCCGGGATGCTCTGACGGAGGAGCGGATGCGGCGGGCCGAGCGCCTTCTGCGCCAGCAGGTCTCCGTATCGGACACGGCGGTGGCTGTGGGGTACAGCGACTCCAACTACTTCAGCCGTGCGTATAAAAAGTACTTTGGTCACTCCCCCAGTGAAAGCGGTCCGCTTCGTACCCATTGAAGGAAGCAGGGACTCCGCAGCGGTATGCGGAGCCCCTGCTTTTTTTGCAGTACGGTAGGTGCAGAAAAGTAAGATAGTGCAAAAAGTCCTGATTGGCCGGGGAGGTGGTCGGTGCGATTGCTGCAATTATTACAAAAAAGGGGCGCAAAGAGGCATTCTCATTGGACACTGTATCTGTTATGATGTAGAAAAATTACACGGAACGCCAAGAAAAGATAGAAAACGACAAGGCAGGAGGCCCCGATGATGATTGACAAGCAGAAGCTTTTGGATATATTGACCTCTGAGATTGAGTCCTCCACCGGCTGTACCGATCCGGGCAGCGTGTGCCTGGCGGTGGCCGTGGCGGCTCATACCCTGGGGCGCAGGCCGGAAAAAATCGACGTGCTGGTGAGCCCCAACATCTACAAAAACGGTGTCAGCGTGGGCATCCCCGGCACGAACCGCATCGGACTGGAGCTGGCGGCGGCGCTGGGTGCGCTGCTGGATGAACCGGAACGGGGTCTGGCCATTCTGGCCGATGTCACCGGTGATATCGTGCAGCAGGCGGCGGCCATCGTATCCGACGGGCGGGTACACGTCACCTACGGCCAGACACCGGAGCCACTGTATGTGCGGGCCATCGTCTCCGGCGGCGGCGAGGAGGCGCAGGCGGTGATCCGGGGGGACTACTCCTGCGTGACGGAGATCCTGCGAAACGGAGCGCCTGTGATGCAGGCGGAGGGGCGGACCCATGGAGCGGCGGTCTATCCGTTGGTGGAATACAGCGTACAGGAGCTGTACGAGACCATCCTCTCCATGGAGCCGGAAAGCTTCCGGTTTTTGTTGGAGGATGCCCGGCGGAATCAGGAGGCGGTCAGAAGAGATCTGGAGGATCCGGAGCTGCCGCTGGGCAGGCTGCTGAAGCAGCGGATTTCCGGTCAGATGACCGGCCCGCTGGCAGTTTCTGCCGAGGCGCAGGCCTACACCGCCGCCGCCGGGGAGGCCCGGATGAGCGGCCTGAATGTGACCATCATGGCCATTGCCGGAAGCGGCAACCACGGCATCACGAACTTTGTGGGCGTCCTCTCCGCAGCGGAGGCGCTGGGAGCCTCTGAGGAGCAGACCGCCACGGCGCTGGCCATCAGCTCCATGATCACCATCTACATCAAGGCCCATATCAAGCGGATGACCGCCTTTTGCGGCTGCGGCGTTGCAGCGGCCACCGGCATGACCGCCGCCGTCAGCTATCTGCTGGGCGGCAGCTACGACACGGCGGTCCACGCCATGCAGACGGTGTTGGGGACCATCGGCGGAATGTTCTGCGACGGAGCGAAGATCTCCTGCGCCTATAAGCTCAGCACGGCTGCCTCGCTGGCGGTGCAGGCGGCGTATTTGGCCAGAGAGGGCTGCTTCGTTCCCGCAGGCGTGGGCATCATCGGAAATACCATCGAGCAGACCTTCGCCAACGTGGGGCGGCTCAACGATCCGGGCATGGTGGCCACGGACCGGGAGCTTGTGGCCATCATTGCGGAGAATCAACGACATATGGCCGGCCGCAGTTAAACGGCCGGATAGGAAAGGAGCAAGATCATGATCGTTCTGAAGGGACGAGTGCTGGACGGCAACGGCGGCGCACCCATCGAAAAGGGTGCCGTGGTGCTGGAGGACAACCGGATCCGGATGGTCTGCCGGCAGAGTGAACTGCCGGACGATCCGACAGCCGAGGTGTATGAGCTGGAGGACGGCACCATCATGCCGGGTCTCATCGACGCCCACGTCCACATGGGCTGGGGCAGCGCCACGGCGGTGGACTGGATCAGCATGACGCCGCAGCTCAGCATGGCCCGTGCGCTGCGGGATATGGCGCAGCTGCGCCAGCAGGGCTACACGGCGTTCCGGGATCTGGGCAGCGACGTGCTCCTGATGCGGCCGGCTGTGGCCGAGGGGCTGCTGGATGTCCCCCGTATTTTCGGCGCCGGGCGCATCATCTCGCAGATCGGCGGCCACGGCGACGTGTATCAGAAGCTCTCGCTGGAGGCCAGCCAGCGGGCATACAGCCCCGCCTTCATCGTCAACGGTGTGGATGAGGTGCGGCGGGCCTGCCGCATCAACGCCCGCAACGGAGCGGATCTCATCAAGATCATGACCACCGGCGGCGTGTTCTCTCAGGGAGATAAGGCCACTCCCCACAGCCATTTCAGTCAGGAGGAGATCCGGGCGGCGGTGGAGGAGGCAGAGAACATGGGCAGCTATGTCTCCACCCACGCACAGGCCACACGGGGCATCAAGATGGCCCTGAAAAACGGCGTAAAGTGCATCGAGCACGGCTTCTATCTGGATGAGGAGTGCATCGAGCTGATGGTGAAGAACGACTGCTATCTGGTCCCGACGCTGGCCATCATGCACGCATCGAAGCTGTATTTTCAGGGGAAGGAGGGCGTGCTGCCCTACCTGAAGGAAAAGACGGAGAGATCCTACGAGGCCCACTACCGCTCTCTGGAGATGGCACGAAAGGCCCACATCACCGTGGGCGTCGGCTGCGACTTTCTGGGAGACGCTGCCTTCGGATGCCCGTACAGCGAGGCCACGCTGGAGCTGGAGCGGCTGTGTGTGGCGGGGTATACGCCCATGGAGGTCATCACCATGGCCACCAAGGTCAACGCACGGCTGCTGCAGATGGAGGATCAGCTGGGAACGCTGGAAACCGGCAAGCTGGCGGATGTGCTGCTGGTAGAGGGAAGACCGGACGAGGACATCCGGGTCCTGCGCCGCAGCGACCATGTCAAGCTGGTGGTTCAGGACGGACGGATCGTGAAAAACGCCATGCCACACACGGCCAAGGCGTGAAATATAAACAAAAGAAAGGAACATGAGCGATGGATACTATCTTTTACAACGGCATCATCCACACGCTGGACAAGGCCTATCCCGAGGTAAGCGCTCTGGCCATCAAGGACGGTGTGATCCTGCGTCTGGGCAGCGACGAGGAGATCCTGGCGCTGAAGGACCCCCAGACCCGCCTCATCGATCTGCAGGGCAGACTGATGCTGCCGGGCTTTGCGGATACCCATCTGCATCTGCTGTTCTACGGAACGTTCCGCCGCCGCATCGATCTGGTGAACACCACCACCTATGAAGAGGTCGTCCGGATGTGCAGGGAGGGCGCCGAGAAGGTGCGGGGCACCAACCGCTGGGTCATCGGCTGCAATTTCAACCAGATCAACTGGACGGATACCAACAAGATCCCCGACCGCAACGATCTGGACGCCATCGCCTCCGATGTGCCGATCTTTTTGCAGCGGGCCTGCGGCCATATCGTGTGCATGAACACGATGGCGCTGCAGCTGGCCGGCCTGTGGGACGAGCGGGAGGCCACCACCAAGCAGACCATGGACTTCGGCCCCGACGGTCTGCCCAACGGCTACGTCCGTGAAAATTCCGCCATGTGCGTCCAGAGCTGCTGGGAGCGCTATACGGTGGAGGAGATCAAGGACATTCTGGAATCCACCTGTCTGGAGGCTGCCTCCAAGGGGATCGTGCAGGTCCACACGGACGACTTCAACCTCATCGCCGACGACGACTTCGAGGATGTTCTGCAGGCGTATCGGGAGCTCAACGAGGAGGGGCGGCTGCCCATCCGTGTCAACGAGCAGATCCGCTTCCGCCGCACGGACCAGCTGCAGCGGTTCCTGGATCTGGGCTATCGGGCCAACGACACCATGGGTCACTTCAAGTTCGGCCCGGTGAAGTTCCTGTGCGACGGCTCTCTGGGCTCCCATTCCGCCGCCATGCGTCAGCCGTATCACAACGACCCGGGCACCAAGGGCCTGCTGCTGTTCACCGACGAGGAGCTGTACGAGCTGGCCAAGCTTGCCTATACCAACGGCTACCATCTGACGGCCCACTGCATCGGTGACGCGGCGCTGGAGCAGATGATCAACACCATCCAGCGGGTCTCCACGGAGTTCCCCCACGCCGACCGCCGCAACGGCATCATCCACTGCCAGATCATGGACGAGGCACTGCAGGACCGGTTCCGGAAGCTGAATCTGGTGGCCTATGTTCAGCCTATCTTCATCAAGGCCGACTCCGCCGTGGTGGACGACTGCGTGGGCGCAGAACTGGGACGCCAGAGCTACAACTGGCGGCGCTATGAGAATATGGGCGTTCATATGTGCGGCGGCTCCGACTGCCCGGTGGAGCCCTTCGACGTCCTGCCCAACATCTACTGTGCCGTGACCCGCAAGGGAAAGCCCGGCATGGAGGCGTGGTATCCCGAAAACGGTGTCACGCTGGAGGAGGCGGTGGAGATGTTCACCAAGGAAGCCGCCTACGCCTCCTACGACGAGGCCAAGTACGGCACCATCACCGTCGGCAAATACGCCGATCTTGTGGTGCTGGACCGCAACATCTATGACAGACCGCTGGAGGAGCTGTGTGAAGCTCAGGTGGATCTGACCATGGTAGAAGGAGAGATCGTGTTCCAGCGGTAAATGCGCCGGAACGCAAGAAAACACAAAAGGAGGCTCTATCAAATGAAGAAGAACCACATTACAAGGGACAGTATCATTGTTGGTCTGGCACTGTTTTCCACCATGTTCGGTGCAGGCAACCTGATCTTCCCGCCGCAGATCGGCTTGGCCGACGGCACCCAGTGGGGCTGGGGCGCTCTGGGCATCGTGCTCACCGGCGTGATCCTCCCCGTGCTGGCCTTTTGGGGCGTGAACAACGTCGGCACGGACGTCAAGTGCCTCATGGGCCACGTACACCCTAAGTTCTATGACATTTACTACCTCTTTGGCTGTATTCTGGTGGGCACGGGTTCCACCCTGCCCCGCAACGGCGCCACCACTCACGAGATGGGCGTGCTGGCCATCTTCCCCAATGTGCCCTCATGGGTGACGATGATCGTCTTCTTTGCACTGGTGTTCTTCTTCGGCTGTGACAAGGGCAAGGTCGTGGATAAGCTGGGCAAGTATCTGACACCGCTCCTGCTGATCCTGCTGGCCATCGTGCTGGTGAAGGGCGTGATCTCCCCCATCGGCACGCCGCAGGATACCGGCATCTCCAAGCCCCTACCCTCTGCTATGCTCACCGGTTATCTGACCGGCGACCTGACGGTGGGCCTGATGTGCGCCAACATCTTCATCGGTGGTATTCTGGACAAGGGCCACACCAATCCTCTGGAGCGTAAGCGCAGCGGCCTGATCGTGGGCCTGACCTCCATTGTGGCGCTGGGCATCATCTACATCATCCTGACCTACATCGGCGCCTGCGGCGGTGACTACTACGACCTGAGCGTGCCTCAGACCACCCTCCTCAGCGGCCTGGTGGGCCGGGTGCTGGGCGGCTTCGGTAAGGTCTGCATGGGTCTGGCGGTCAGTCTGGCCTGCCTCACCACCGCCATCGGCATCGGCTCCACCGGCGCCTCCGTCATCAACGAGGTCTCCAAGGGCCGCATTTCCTACAAGCTGTGGATGGGCATCGCCTGCGTGGTGGGCGCTGTGTTCGGTTCCTTCGGCATCCAGAACATCATCAACTACGTGACTCCCATCTTCCTCATCATGTATCCCATCTGCATCGTGCTGACCGTGCTGGGTCTGGTGGACAAGTGGATCCCCAACGACGGCGTGTATAAGTTCGGTGTAGCCGTGGCCGGTATCGTCAGTGTGGGCGACGCCATTCTGGCGGTGGCTCCCGATCTGGACGGCCTGCGCAAGGTCATGTACATGATCCCCCTGGCGGAGCAGGGCTTCTCCTGGCTGATCCCCACGGTGATCGCCATGGTCATCGGCGGCATCGTCTACCGTGGCAAGCCTCGCTACAACTACGGCGAGACGGCAGTGGCCACGGAGGAAGCTGCCAAGTAATCTATCCATCCCCTACCCCCTCATTTGAAAAGGTTCCCTGCGGCTATACCACGGGGAACCTTTTCCTGTCGGAGAGGGACATCCAACGGAGTATTACCCTATGAAAAAAATCTCGACCTCCACCCTGCAGCGCCCCATGGTCATCTGCCTGCTGGCGGCCTTTTGCTGCCTGCTGTGGGGCAGCGCCTTCCCGGCGGTGAAGATCGGCTACGGCCTGTTGTCCATTTCCTCCGCCGATTCGGCGGAACAACTGATCTTTGCGGGGCTGCGTTTTTTCTTTGCCGGTGTGGTGACGGTGCTTTTCCACAGCGCTTCCCTGCGTCGGCTGCGGCTTCCCGCACGCTCCTCCCTGTGGAAGGCCACGAAGCTGGGTCTGATCCAGACCCTCGTGCAGTATGCCCTGTTCTATATCGGCATGGCGCACACCTCCGGCGTCAAGGGCTCCGTCCTGATGGCGGTCCACGTGTTCTTCGCCATTTTGATCTCCGCCAAGCTGTTTCACTATGAGCGGCTCAATGCCCCCAAGCTGCTGGGCTGCCTGTGCGGCTTCGGCGGCGTGCTGCTGATCAATCTGTCCGGCGGCGGGTTGGGCGGCGGCTTCACCCTGCTGGGGGACGGTGCGGTGCTGCTGGCGGCGCTGGCCAACGGCTTCTCCATCTCGCTTTTCAAGCGGTATGCAGAGGGAGAGGACACCCTGACCCTGTGCGGATATCAGTTCATCGTGGGCGGGGGGCTTTTGCTGCTGACGGGACTGTGCTGCGGCGGTACGCTGCCGCATTTCACCGGGCAGTCCCTTCTGCTGTTGGGATACATGGTGCTGCTGTCCGCCGTGGCCCAGACCATCTGGAGCGCCCTGACCCGGTACAATCCGGTGGGGCGGGTGGCGGTATACGGCTTTTTGAATCCCGTGTTCGGCGTGCTTCTGTCGGCGCTGCTCCTGCGGGAGGGACAGCAGGCCTTTACCCCGTACAGTTTAGCGGCATTGGTACTGGTATGCGTGGGAATTTTCGTGGTCAACCGCAGCGATGCCCCCGGCAGGGGAGCGCAGGCCGATCAGCAACCATAACAGGAAAAGGGACGGTCCCTGTGGACCGTCCCTTTTCCTGTGGGAGGGCTTGCTATATTCCCTTACGCATATGGGAGCTTCCGGAACAGCTGGTGCTCCTCCTCGCCGCTGCCAAAGACATCCTCCGACACCTCTTGGGGACGGTGAGGGATTTCAGGTCCCGGCAGCTGACCAGCGCAGACCAGCCGAAGGGGGCCTTTGAAGCACTGATGATGTGCTCCACATGGCGAAAGTCCTGCATCTCTCCCGCAATACCGTCGCCAAGCATATGCGCCTGCTGGAGGAACACGGGCTCATCATCACGGAATGGACGCAGATACAGATGAAAAACGGTATTAGGAAAAACGGAAACTTGCGCTACACCATCGTTCCCATGCACGAGGCCTTGGAGCAGTGTTGCCAGCGGCAGATGACCGAACTGGAGCGTCAGCGAGTGCAGCAGAAGCTGTCGGTACAGAGCACAGAGACCATATGTCCGCCCCTGTGAGCCGCTGTGTGGTCTCTTTCGGAGTGGGGCAGCATTCCTGCCCCGGAGAGAGGTATCAAACCACTTTTGGGCGGCTTCCTCGGCTCTGCGGAGGACGAAAGAAGAAGCAGGGAAAAAATTTCAAAACCGGGGCGAGAGCTCAGGTTTTCGGAATACAAAAATATGCCCCCGGCTGAGCCGGGGGCATACCCTGTATGGGAAAGACGATCGCTTACTTCTGATAGAGCACCTTGTCGGCCTCGGCCATTTCGGCAAAGACGCCGGCGTGCTTCTTGGCGGTGACGGCCTTGATGACCAGCAGGGTGGCGATCATCAGAACGATGGCGATGATCATGCAGACCACAGCGCTCTGGACGATACCGGCAATGATGAAGCTGACGAAGGAAACGGCGGCCACGGTGATACCATAGGGCAGCTGGGTCGCCACGTGGTTCAGGTGGAAGCAGTGGGCGCCGGCAGAAGCCATGATGGTGGTATCGGAGATGGGGGACAGGTGGTCGCCGCACA
>ENA-OUQM01001646-OUQM01001646.1-human-gut-metagenome-genome-assembly--contig:-NODE-1646-length-11525-cov-3.754926_pt1 | contig 11525 bp, 22 predicted proteins | sample MGYA00237949_ERZ548830 | MGnify/ENA primary metagenome ERZ548830 (study PRJEB26490, sample SAMN05194706) | human gut metagenome | biome: terrestrial biome; feature: human-associated habitat; material...
TCTGTAAAATTATGTTCTACTGATAGAGTGACTTTTGAGATGAAAAATAAAAAAAAGAAGCCTCATACGAGACTTCTTTTCCATGTTGTAAATGAATTTATTTTGCTTTTGTAACTTCACCCGCGAACCATTTGCAGAATTCCTCATGAATCCTATGCGGCTCCTTTGCGAACAGATGACGGTCATAATAGATCGCGTGTTCCAGGTCCTTGCCATAAAAGTTTACAGAGAATATGATATCTCCGTATTTTACCATGGCACTTCCCGTGGAATCTTTTCCCCATTTGATCGGGGATTCCAGGGAGAATTGTTTCTTTTCCATAAGAACGGGTACCGCGCTTTCACTGTTGCTCTTTTTCGGTTCTGGCATTTCAGTTTTTATTTCTTTCAGTTCCAGACCTAAAGCGGTACGGAAACGGGAAGAGAGGAAATCGTAATCCTCTCCCTGTACTGCAATTCCCTCAAAGCCGTTCTCTTCCATCCAGTCCTCCACAACATCAATCAGGCGCCCGGTCAATTCCGGGTCGGTCATCTCGATCGTTTTTTGAGGACTTAAGGATTCTTCGAACATACGGATATAGGAATCAATATGTTCAAGCTGCTCCTCTACAGAAAAAGCATTCTTTGTAGAGAAGCAATATCTGGCAACCGTATAGCCGTTCTTGGACATCCAATAAGATGTCTTATTGTTAAATGCATTTGGAAGTGGATACAGGGCATATATCCCGTCGATGATGTATCCATGTTCTATTTTTGTGATTTCATGTCTCATTTTTAATCCCCCTTATAAGAAGATTGCAGTCAGCAAGAAAAAGACAAATGGTGCATATACTGCACAGAGCAGTTCACCATACTTGTTGATCCGCAATGTTTTCTGTGTATCCTGATATCTGTCCATATACTGGATTCGGAAAAGTCTTCCGATTCCCCATATCAGATAGACAAATACCATGGCAGTTACGAGTATGAATGAGATCATGATCAGCGAAAGTAATATGATTTTCATATGGTTATCCTCCCTTTTATCAATATGGATTTTTTTCTAAAATGACCTGGCGGTATGCCGGATCATCCGGGTCTTCAAAAGAATCAATATAGCGTTCTCCCTCCTCAAAATGTTTTTTTAAGAAATCAGGAAGCTCTTTTAAGCTGACTCTTTCAATGGTATGTTTCCTGTCTGTAAATCTTGGCAGATTGTAGGTAATAACAGATGCAAACTGCTGTCCGGCAGCCGTATCCCAAAATGAATTCTGATACATATGGTTATCCTCCTTTTAGATTTCGTCATTTTTTATGAATTCCACAAATTGTTCTTTGAATGGGCGGTTCTGATCGTATACAGCATCATCTAAAAAAGAAAGTAATTCCGCTTTTACGATGCCGGAATCCAGTTCCTGCAGATAATCCATATCGGTCTTTTCTGTAGGATTTTCTGCTCCGTAAATCAGTTTCGTGCCACATTCCGGACAGTGAGCCGGACGCATTTCTTCGTAATCATCCATCCTGGCAACAGACGTTCTACAGTTTGGACACAAAATGTCATCGTTTTCATCTGTTCCTTCATAAATGACTTTCATACCGGTACGATATTTTTCGCGGTCTTTAATAAGTTCAATAGCATCCGACAGGATGATTCTGTCCTGATCAAAATTGGTATTGTACATACGGATTCGAATATCTTCCAGTTCCTTCAAAATATCGTAATTGATACCTTTTTCAAACCTTGCAGCAATTTCATCTCCAAGGTCGATATCCGCCTTTCCTTCAATCCATACAAAATCCTCTTTGTCTTTCATGCTTAAGGCAAAAAGTGCAGTTGTTCCTCGGCTATCATTCAGTCTCACTTCTGCTTTTGGGTTATATTTTTCTAACTGTTTGATCAATCTTTCTACTGTCATTATTTTTCTCCTTTGTAAAAATAAGTTTTATGGTCTGTTTCCTGTAGTGTTTTGACTTTTAGATAACAAGCCAGACTTTCAAAATCTGTATACTCATAGGGACTGATCGGAGTTCCATTCCAGCTTGCAAAATACACTCTTGCATCATTTGTTGGAACAAATTTACAATCCCCTTCCCAATCATCCAGAATATCCTGAATATACTTGGAATGTATGAGATACATTTCTCCTTCTGCATTCTCCGTAACAATGACGGTTTCATCTTTGAACATCAGCGTATTAACCGTTGTTTCCATGGTCAGCCTCCTTATTTTTCAGATCGGATTCCCACATCTTTTTGGTATCCTGCAGCAATCGGATCATGTTGTCCAGTGCTTCCAAATTGCAGAACCGGAGGGTGGTATACACCCTCCCGTCTAAAGATTCTGCAAATTCTTCTTTTGTAGATGTTTTTACATCTGGAGCGTCATCTTTCAGCCCCAGGATCATCACATCATAAGCTGTTCCGTTTTTTACCCGTATTCCAAGGGCAGCCTTTGTCGGCTTCCCATCTTTTTTCAATCCAAGGATCACAGGATAATTCCTATCTTTCATGAGAAGCCTCCCATCTGCATTTCCGCATGATGTCCCAGTTATGCTCCATCATCCAGCCAACGCCTTTGGAGTGGTTTTCATCGAACCATTCCCAGATATCTTCCCGTTCCATTCCTGCTTTCCAAAGAGCGAAGTCCTCAGAAAGAAGCATGCGTCCTTCCGGATCTTCATCGAACGGAATATCGGTCAGCATCGCCCAAAGTTTTTCGGTCTGTGCATCTGTGACCATCTGGTAAAATTCTTCATCCATGTTCAGCATGAATGTCCGAAATGATGCGGCCTTTTTCAAGTCCTTTACATCCGGCGCACCAACATATTTCGTAAGAGGCAAGGAATCAAGGAAATTTTGGAAATTGCTTTGGAAGGTGACGGGCTTTAACATGCAGCCGTATAAGGCCTCCATTTCTGTTCCGTTCAGATCCTTTGTAGATTCAATGACCGGATTTTTTACCAGATAATCCCGTCTCATAACACTGATCGGCGGCTTTAACATCCAGCATTCTCCAGTCAGTTCCACATCCGGGACCTCGTTTTTTCTTGGACGCCGGATTGATTTCCAGTCCTGTTCAAGGTAATATGCATGAATGATAACTGGAACCTTGTATTTTTGCATAATCTTGATGATTTTCCCCGTTCCCGGCATTGCCATTAATGCACGCTGTACTGTATCAGCGACACAAATTCTAGGGGTACTGTCATCTTCGCTTATATTTGGTCCGGTAACTCTTGATTTTGGAATCCTTGGAATCAGTGAACCCGGTTCCAGAATATCCCAGCTGCAGTGAATATATTTTTGACTCATGGTGGTCCTCCTTAATAATCAATCTGAGTGGTATAGTCCGGATCCTGCATAAGTTCTTTTGCTTTCTGCTGTACCCATGACATGATGCTGAGTGATTCAATCCGTTCTTTCGTGATCACATAGCCGATTCCGTCTACATATTTGAGCTTTTCGTGTCCGGATTCCATGACGATGATACAGTCATCATCCGGGATAATATCCTGAAGTTCAAAGATATCATCCATGTCAACATCAGAATAGGAACCGAATCCATAAGTGTGGTCTGAACCGGTGAACAGCTCAATTCCAAAATTCTTTTTCTGGATCTGTTCAAAGATCTGATGAAATTTTTCCTCATCTGTTACATGAAAATAGTTACTTCTTGCGGTTGCTTCGTAATTTGCCATAATGGTTATCCTCCTTATTCTTTACATTGCAAAACGCACGATTCCTAATCCTTCCGGGAGCTGTTTGAATTCACCCTTACCTCCATGGAAGATCTTCCGTGCTTCAATTTTTGTGTATCCGATCGCAGTCCAGTCACTGCAGAAATCATCCCAGTCTTTATAATAGGCTGTGATATTTCCGAGGTATGGATAGCGTTTCAGGTGTCTTCCGATCGAATCCCGGACAGAATCTGTGACCTTGATCCATTTCTGGAGATACTGGATACTGTCCTTTGATATCGGTCTTATAACAAAATCTTTTGTATCCTGGCAGTAAGCAACTGCCTGGTTCAAAGTCAGACGATCTTCCCAGCATTTTCCATCCGGAGTCCAGACAGAATATGCTTCTGAGAGCGAATCTGCTTTTTTGTCATATTTGATACGTAACCGGTTGATCATCATTACATTTTTCATTACTCTTGCCCCTTTCTTTTAAATTCAAAGAAAAGTCCATGTTCATAATGTACCGTCATCCAATAGTCCTTTAGATATCTCGGATCTGGGGAATGATTTGACCACTTGATCTGATGCAGGATCGTACTCCAATAATAAAAGTGCAGACCCTTATCTCCATATTCCTGATAAGTATCATCCACAATATAGAGTCCCTGATCCTCGGAATATTTCTGAAAGAATTCCAGTTTTTCTACAAATGCTGAAATATCTTCGATGATCTGTCCGGAATACAGGTTGTCAAGTCCGACGACCGCGCTGAGTGCCGGGAATGTCCGGTTCTCATGTTCGGTAAGTTTAGTTGTTTTGTAAGCATATTTCTTCATAGTTATCCTCCTCTATGCAGATAGGATCTGCTCTTTTTCTTTTTGTTCTGCCTTTCCCCGGCGTTCCAATTCATTTGTTAAAGCGAGGGCCAGGTCTTTTGCATAATCACATGGATACTTTTTGTAGAAGAGATCTATCATGCCAACGGCAGTTTCCCAATAGCCTTCTGTACGTTCGCCATTTTGGTCGCCATTCAACAAGAGTTTCATAATCTTGTAATAGTCTCCGAACATATTGAAATAAAAAGATCCCTTTTCAAATGTTTCTTTTTTCATGGTCATCCTCCTTTTTTCCGGATAAGATGCCGGAAACTTTCATCTTCAAGACATTCCAGCTTTTCAAAGTAAAAGCGGAGTCCATGGAATCTCTCTTCCAGTCCTCAGCCTCTTCCTCAGTCTCTTCCATATCCAATGGCAATTTCCAAAGCTTTCCATACCATACCGATCCTGCCATGACCGCAAGAGCAGCCAGGGAGCAGACCAGGCATTTTAGTAAACTGATGTCATTATTCTCACAACCGCCAAAAATACCTGCAAGGAAGAGAAATGACAGGGAAAATGAAGTAAGGCTTATCCCTTGTTTGTGTGTTGTTACAAAATTTTTCACATTCATTTACTTTGCCTCCATTTCTTCTGTGAATGATTGTTCTATTAATAGAATGGGAAATGGAATAAGAAATAAAAAAAGCCCTGAATGGGCTTGTATACTTAGAATACAAAAAGACGCCCGCTAAGGCGCCTTTTTGGTTATTGAGGATAACCTGGGATTTTCTCTTATTTTATAGACTCATTCGAAATCCACGAAAGCCATTTTTGTCTTACCAAAGGAAGTTACAGAAGAATGGAGTTTCTTATATATTCCTTCCTTTGATGGTTTTAAGTATAACAGAAGTACCTCTATTTTGCAAAGTTCTGGACAAAAAAGTTATGGTTCTTTCTTTGCTCTCTCGGCACAGGTCCAGCACAGCATGGTACCTTCTGGGACAGGCCTGCCACAGCAGACACAGATGTCTTCCGGTGACACGTATATCTCCGGGTTATCTGAATCCAGTTTCGGGATCCAGTTTTCTTCCGTTTTCTTAAGTATTCCTTTCGGAACGCAGTCGTTCAGTGCAGAATTATCAGCCAGTGCCATATCGATAATATAAAAGTCGTCCCCATTCTGCATGATGTCCAGACTCCACTGTCCGTCAAGTTCCAGATCCGGAAGCAGCTTTTCTACTTCCCGGATGATCTGCTCCTTATTCGCTTCATACCTTTCCATTAAGGTCTTTTCATGTGCAGAATAAGTAATATAGTCATGGATCTGATGCGGGGAATCCTGGTCTTCTTCATGACCGAACCGTTGTTTCATTACATCGCTCCGCCAATACGGGCTGATACCGATGACCCGGTCTGTATCTGCATCTATGAATACACGGTATTCTGTATGTAATGACAATCCTTTATAAATGGTCGGGTTATGCTCCTTATCCTGAATGAATTCCCGGACGACCCATTCCACGGTCGATCCCTGCCCGCACATAGCCGGCTGATTCCTGCCGCTCAGATCATAATGTGCGTAACAGACTGACTGGAACTGAATAAACAGCAGATATTCTCCCAGCGTCCGTACCTCTTCTGCCCCAGATACGCGGGCATTTCGGAAATCATATTTAGAAGAGAACACACCTGTTTTAATAAAATATTCCTTATCTCGGTCAAGATGAAAAGCTTTTTCACAGAACCGATCTACAATCTCCAGAGTCGTCTTTGTCAAAGTGAAATAATCCAGTCTTGCAAGCTGCAGCATGGTGAGGGGGACTTTGATGATCGTTGTATCCGGAATCTGAAAGAATGAATGTCTGGATGCTGCTTCAGTCAGCTGCGGGAACCAGTTTCCAATAGAGTTCTGGTTCATCTCCAGCATGTGATACATGACCGCATCTAAATCTTGGAGTTCGAGACCTTGACGGAACATTCCGTAAAGCTGCTGTTTTTTCTTTGGGTTCTTTTCTTTCTGATAATCAGCATAAATGCCGAGCAGAGCCGGATAAGCGTCATCTTTGATATCACGGATCATAAGATTTCCAGTCAGCTGCGGACGCAGTTCTTCCGGTAATTCCATAATCTCTTCCTTTGTAACGGGAGTACCCGGGGATAAGACATGGTATGTCCCGCTGGAGGATTTTCCATCTTTATATGTATAATATGCTGTATCCTGCAAAAGTTCTGCAACGATCCGGTCGATCAGTTCACTTACGCATGCATCTTCAACGGTAACATGTTCCTGCATATCAGATGCCTGCTTTGCATTTACAGCGAATAAATTATCGCTGACCGGTTCGTTCAGCATTTCTTTGTGATATGCTTTTTCAAAGGCTTCCAATGCTTCCGCATTTGTTCCAAGCAGTGCTGCAATTTTATCCTTATCTGAAATCGTTAATTTCTTTTTTTTATTTAATATATTTTTAAAAATATCTAACATATCCTTACTCCTCATTATTCTGGAAAAGTTTCTTTACAGCTCATCTGGAAAATTACAGCTGCACCCCTGGTCATAATAGTTCTTTTTCCGAATCGCATATTTTTCTTCCATAGTTTTCTCAAGAACTCTTAATGCGTCCATGACTGCGAGCGTAGCATCCCGTTCTTTCCGTGTCCGGAATTCCTCGTTACATATCCGGGAATGAAAAGCCCCTATATGTTCAGTCAGCACCTTGAGACGAATCTTATCCTCACATTCTGTCTCATTTTGGCGTCTGATAGTCTCTGTTTCTTTTTCGTATGTATAAGCTGCCATATCTCTTATCCTTTCTGGAAATACCCGATCAGATACCTCTGCAATTTTTCTTCATCCCCACTGTCCAAGACCATACTAAAATCTTTCCGGTGATCGCCGAGGTATCTGCAGAACTTGATCCGCTCTTCCCAATCCAGGATATTATCCAGCTGGAACAGGTTTTCTAATTCTCTTCTACCCTTATGATGCAGGATTTCCTGCAGTTCTTTTTTGTGTTTTGTTACGAACCGACAGACACCTTCTGTCTTACAGGCTGTGACAAAATTGCAGCCATATTGGATCTGTATCTTACTTACTGCTCCCATACTTATTCCTCCTTCTTATATCTTGCCTCTTTCGTAGTAGTCTGCCAGTACATTCTGTCTTTTGCATACATTTCTTTCTTCCATTCCGCTATTTCCATAATTTCACCTCTGTTTTTCTAAATCCTCGATTGATTCAAACGGCACATATACCGTATGGCGCAGGACAAAATGTCCGTAATCATTCCTGTGGCTCTCAAATTTCCAGATCCGGAATCCCGGAAGATATTTCTTGTATAAATTTTCCAGGTTCTTTCTATTTTTATCTGTGTCGAGTAATTCGTCATGGAATTGATCTTCAAAAATGTCCCAGTCTTCTCTTTTGTTGATTGGAACAATTCCCCATTCGTCCATATATTTTCTGCATTCTTTTGGGACACAGCTGCAGGAAGGTTCTTTTTCCAATTCCTGTGTGACCGTGTACAAGAACATTCTTTGTGTGATCTTTTCCTGGGATGCGTAATGGAATCCTAATGAGGAATACCAGGCACGAAACAACCCATCCAAGTGATTTAATTTTTCTATCAGCAGATCTATGGTAATTGTTTTGCTTTGCTCTGCCAAACTTTTCCGCAGCTGTTCCCGTAAGGTCCGAATCTCTGTATAGCGTTTTTTCCGTTCTTCGGCAATGACTGAATCATATCCAAGAATACCTGACAGTTCCGTAAAATAAGATTCAAACAACTCCATATGAGTTTTTACATTTTCTTTAGATAGGTTATCATCATTTGCCAGTTGATAAAAGAATTCCAATGACTGATACAATTTTGTCAGACATGTTAATACTTTTTCTTTTTGATCTAGTTGTAAATCTATCATCTCTATTTTTTCTCTCATTTTTTTCTCCATGTAAATAAGATTCTTACCACCCTGTATACAAGTTCTTTCCATCTTCCGAAAATATGATCCCCAGATTTTTCATTCTCGTTCCCCTTATATTTGTTCCTCTTCTGTATTGGATACATTCCTGTTTCAAAAGATTTTCGATTGCTTTTTTGTTCCCTTTTTCCGGGAAGGAAACATCTACGATTGGATTCGCACCGTGAAGAGTCATCGTTCCATGGTTTACATGAGCTTCCGGGATGAATTCCTTAATATATTCCTCGGCCTTTGCATATAAATAATCCCAATCAAAATCATCTATTTTCTGCATCTTATTTCTCCTTCCAGACAATCCCCTTTTTCTTCGCGACAGCTCCTTTTTCTGTGATGATACCTTCTTCCTGCATCTTTGCAAGGATATCCAGTGCCATATTTGCAGGAATGCGGAACCGGTTAATGAGCTTTCCTGCATTGACCACTCCGCATTCCTCTGCCATTTCCACAGCTGCACGATACTGCGCCTGTGTGTACTTCTTTTTCCTAGAAGTCTTTTTGACCGGAATATCTGATTGTGACAATACAGTATTCTTTTTTCTTTTTCTTGTGGTCTTAACTGGTTCAGAATCTTTGACCGGACTCTTTGCCTTTTTCTCCAGTTCTTTAGTTTTTGGTTTTGCCGTGGTCTCAGTTTTCTTTCTAACCCTTTTGGTTTTGGTCGTGGTTGGTTCCGGTGCAGTCAGGGGAAGGTCAATCTGACCGGGGACCTGGGTCTTTTTCCTTGGCATATTCCTTACCTCTCAATCTCGGTATAGATCGTGTTTGGTTCCGGCGGTATCGGATGTCCCTGTGCATCGATACAGTGTGATTCTTCCATGTCTTTTTTCGAAACCGGCTCCCATGTTCCATCTCCCCAAAAGACAATACCAAATAAGCAGTCTTTTTCTGCTTCATTACCAATAGCACGCACAGTCATGACTCCTTGGCAGGTGATCATTTCACAGTAGATTTCCAGAAAACAATTGTCAAATGCTTCCCTCTCTTCTTCCGTGATAACTGCTGGAAACCCGTATGCAGATGTCCCCTGGCTGCTGATGCAGCTGATGATTTTCTTTTTGGGAATCTCTATCAGTTTTTTCTTGAGTGCTTCCATTTCTGATCTGATTTTTTCTGGGAGTTCTTCACTGAGATTTTTCAGTTCCTGTTGCTCCCATTCGTAAAGGTCTATCGTGAGGCGGAACAGGTATGGTTCCTGTCCCCAATTTCTCAATCTCGCATCCCGGGTCTGTTTCTCGAAATGTTCTGCGAAATAATTATAGAACTCATACAGGTCTTTCCGTTCCTCTTTTGAGAACTGTCCATGGTTCGCCTCGTTTTTTGCCAGATATTCTGCATTTTTAATAGCAAGAAATCCAATGATCTCGTTGGTTGACGGGTCAGAACCCGTATATGTTAAAAATTCCTGAATTAAGTTTTTACGCTTTTTGTTATTATTTTTATCCATATCGTTATCCTCCAAAACAATTGCTTTTGTTCTTCTATTTATTAGTATGGAGGATTAAGGTAGATTTGGCAAAGTTGTGGACAAGCAAAAGCGGTATTGGCATTTTCTCAAATATTACGTTTCTTTTTTCGGAGCAATATGTTAGAATGATTCTGCTGAATAAATATTATTCGGTACACTCACCCTGATTTTCACCGGTAAAAGTGGAAATCAAAAAGGGAACTGTTACAATAACAGCTCCCACCATAGAAAGACGTCTTCCCACAATCGAGACGTCTTTTTTTTCTCATGGAGATGCTGGGTATGGAATGGGTATCCGCAGCCATATGCGAGCTTGGAACGGATCTTGTCTGCATTGAGCCTGCCAGTCGGATCCAGTAAATATCCACTTACTTTAAATATTTTTGGTGTCTGTTTGTCCATGATATCCCTCCTTTTTTTCTTACATTAGTTTCTTTTGTATCATTTCGAGACCTTTATGAAAAAAATCTTTTGTGAAAGAATCTGTACTGATGCAAGCCATGCAGATGTTAAGGAATTCGAAATGATCATTCAGAGTCTTTTTCAGTAATTCCATCTGTACTGTCATATGGTCCTGCATGTGTTTATTGTTATAATGGAACTCAGCAATATCTGCAATATGTTCCATAGAATGGTATAAGAACATAACTTCGGACACATTCGAAAAAGAATATTCACCATCTCCCTGGATGAATTCGATGACGCGATTGAACAATGCAACGGCTTCAAAATATTTATTATTTTGCTGCAAAATTCTTGCTTTCAGGTAACAGAGAGGAAAAAATTAGAATCGAGCTGATAGCCCTGCTGCCAATATCTTTTTGCCAGTTCATAGTTTCCATAGATCACGTCACATTGCAGTCCAATTAAATAACAGATATTTGCAGTAGTATATATTTTCTGGATCATGCGAAGGTATTTCAATACGTTTGGACGTGTAATTGGAGATAAATAGCTGATTTTTGCCGTCATAAGCCATAGGGAAAGGCTTTTGCCATAGGACTCTTCCATATCCTTACAGTCTTTCAGTAAAGATTGATTTTTAATAAACTCCAGGGAATCATAATCCCACGATATTCCCATTCCCAGATACCTGCAATATAGGATCATGAAGTCTCGATGCCATTGAAAATCGCTTGAAAAAGGTTTTAATGATTCAAGCTGTTCTATAAGGTTCTTGCAGTCTTCCAGGATCGTTTGTGCTATGAATCCTGAAAGTGTATGGGGAAGTTCGTGGTAGAACCAGGAATTGCGCCACAGGTTATGCTCCAGAAAACAATGCAGTAATTCCTTCATATATGGCTTTTCTGGGAACAGTGCTTTCAGAACAGTTTCAAATGTCTCTGGTTCCTGCCAGTTAAAATAACAGATATTCTCAAATTTTCCTTCTGTTTTCTCATCCAGCACATATACCACATCTGGTTCAATCTGTGTGATTCGTTTTTTATCCTCAGAATTTAAAAGATACATTTTTTTATATCCATCGTCCAGTTCCGAGGAGGTTACTCCGAACATTCTCGATTTGAACCAAATCCCACACGACTGAAAAAATGTCCCCCAGAAATTCCGTTCGATATTCCGGTCTGCGCTGTATATGAG
>ENA-OUQM01001649-OUQM01001649.1-human-gut-metagenome-genome-assembly--contig:-NODE-1649-length-11501-cov-5.944609_pt1 | contig 11501 bp, 10 predicted proteins | sample MGYA00237949_ERZ548830 | MGnify/ENA primary metagenome ERZ548830 (study PRJEB26490, sample SAMN05194706) | human gut metagenome | biome: terrestrial biome; feature: human-associated habitat; material...
AGATAAAGTTATCCTTTCGATAACACATTCAGACAAATGAAATATAGAAAATATATGTCTGAGATTTTGATGTGAATTAACTATAACAAAATCATTAGAAGGTGTCAATTAGAAAAACAGTTGCAACATTTACGAAAAAAGCTATCAGTTACAACACATTTCATCTTAATTGCTGTAATCGATAGCTTTTAATATTTCTATATTATCTTATTCCGGATTCACAATCTTCCCGGCAACTGCACATGTTGCTGCTGTTCTCGGGCTTGCAAGATAAATCTCTACCTTAGATGTTCCCATACGTCCAAGGAAATTTCTGTTATTCGTTGCTACAACTCGTTCTCCATCAGAAAGGATTCCTCCTGTTCTTCCGCAGCACAGTCCGCAGCCTGGATGTGTGATAATCGCACCTGCTTCTGCCAAAATGTCCAGTGTTCCGTCTGCCAGTGCCTGTCTGTAGATCTTGCGGCTTGCCGGTGTAACGATCAACTTCACAAAGTCCGCAACTTTCTTTCCTTTGAGTACTTCTGCTGCAGCTCTAAGGTCTTCCAGACGTCCGTTTGTACAGGATCCGATAAATACCTGGTCAATCTCTGTTCCTTCCAGTTCACTAACATTTCTGATCTTATCAACCTGCGACGGACATGCCATAACCGGGACGAAATCCTCTGCCTTATATGTCATTGTCTTCATATAGACAGCATCTTCATCTCCAACAAGGCTTTTCTGGTAGTCGTTGAGTTCAATCTCACAATATTCTGCCGTCTTCTCATCCGGTGTGAAAAGAGCACATTTTGCTCCTGCCTCGATTGCCATATTCGCCATTGTCATACGGCTTGCAACTGACATATTCTCAATCGTGCTTCCCGAGAATTCCAGTGCTCTGTAAGTTGCTCCGTCCGCACGGAGATCTCCGATCAGTCGGAGAATGATATCCTTGGACATTACATTTTCCGGAAGTTCTCCGTCAATCACAACTTTGATCGTCTCCGGAACTTTGATCCACATTGTACCGGTTCCGAGAATACTTGCCATTTCTGTATAACCGATTCCGGATGAAAATGCGCCAACACAACCATAAGTTGTCGTATGGCTGTCTGTTCCGAATGCGATATCTCCAGGTTTCACATATCCAGCTTCTGTCATCAGCTGGTGACAGATTCCGTCGCTTCTATGTACGTGAGTCAGTCCATATTTTTCTACAAATTCATCTCCTTTGTGGAAATGTCTTGTGTCATCCTGCTGGCTTGCCGGAACCAGGTGGTCGTAGATCAGAACCACTTTATCCGGATCATGAAGCTTTGTAAATCCCATCTCCTCAAATTTGTCTGCTACAAAAGGAATGAAAATATCATGGATCATGCATCTGTCAACATTGACTGTCACGATATCTCCCGGCTTTACTGCCTTTCCTGTATTATGTCTGATAATCTTTTCAATAATCGTCTCGCCCATCATGCTCTCCTTTCTGCTCAATCCTCAAGTCCATTCAGCTTGCGCATAGCTTTTACAAGTCCGCCTGCCTGAATGATGCTCATCAGATTCTCCGGCAGAGAGGCGATCGGGTATTCTTTGCCATTATAGTCTACATGCTGATTCATCACGACATCAATTGTGTCGCCTTCTTTCATATCATCATACAGATCCGGCTGCTCGATCAAAAGCAGACCATTGTTGATTGAATTGCGGAAAAAGATTCTTGCAAATGATTTTGCAATCACACACTGGATTCCAAGTGCTTTGATGATCTCCGGTGCCTGCTCTCTGGAAGATCCACATCCAAAGTTCTTTCCTGCAACGATGATATCACCTTTCTGGATCTGTCCTGCCAGCTCCGGACGAAGCGGACTGAATCCATACTGTTTCATATCGTCAATTGTTTTCAGTGCAAGATACTCTGTCGGGATGATGATATCAGTATCGATATCATCTCCGAGTACCCACACCTTTCCTGTAAATTTATCCATAGTTCACCTCAAAATATATAAGTTCTTCTCTGTGTAAATTATCTCTTGTTCCCATCACCTTACAGATCAGATGCAAGTGCGATCTCACCCTTAATTGCTGATGCTGTAACTGTTGCTGCGGATCCAAGATATACTTTTGAACTTGGGTGTCCTGCACGACCCTTGAAATTACGTGTTCCTGTACTGATCAGAACTTCATTTTCACCAATAACTCCCTGGCAGCTTCCCCAGCAGACGCTGCAATTCGGATTCATTACAATTGCACCTGCCTCCATGAAAATGTCAAGAAGTCCTTCCTTAAGAGCCTGGCGGTAAATTGTCTGGCTTGCCGGAACAACAAGGAAACGAACCTTATCTGCAACTTTCTTTCCTTTGATGACTTCTGCTCCGACACGAAGATCTTCAATACGTCCATTATTACAGGAACCTAAAAATGCTTCATCAATCTTAATTCCACGCACTTCCTTTGCCGGACTTAAATTATCTACAAAATCAGGTTTTGCCACGACCGGTTCCACTTTAGAAAGATCGATTGTATACTCTCTGATATAATGCGCATCCGGATCACTGTGAAATACAGCTTTCGGCTCACGGCCATGCTCTTTCAGGTATTCCATTGCTTTTTCATCTGCCTCGAAGATACCTGTCTTGGCTCCGGCTTCTACTGCCATGTTGCAAAGTGCGATACGATCACTGATGCTCAGTGTCTTTGCACCTTCTCCTGTGAACTCCATCACCTGATAGTTACATCCGTTCGCACCAACCTGACCGATAATTGTCAGGATCAGGTCTCTTGCATAAACACCTTCCGGAAGTTCTCCGATCAGATTGAATTTCACGGATTCCGGAACAAGTACCCAGGACTGTCCTGTCACCATTCCATAAAGGAAGTCTGTGCATCCGACACCTGTACCGAACGCTCCGAGTGCTCCGTAGGAACAAGTATGGCTGTCAGCTCCGAAGATCAGTTCTCCCGGACGGACATAGTTCTCCATCATAACCTGATGGCAGACACCCTTTCCTTCCCAGAAGTCAATTCCGTTCTCCTTTGCAAAATCTCTCATTTTCTTCTGAGATGCCGCTGTCTTCGGACTGTCTGATGGCACATTATGATCCACAATGAATACCAGTTTCTTCGGATCTGCAATACGAGGATTCTTTAATTTGTTATTATACATATCCACAGTAAGATGTGTTGTTCCATCATTACTCATCATTCTGTCCAATGTTACTGTATGGATATCTCCCGGTTTTACGCTGTCCACACCGGCTGCAGCAGCGATGATCTTCTCTGCGATTGTCATTCCCATAGTTCTAGTCCTCCTTATTCAGTGAAGCGATCAGTCCACCCTGATTCAGAATATTCTGCATATACTCCGGCAGCTTTGTACAGGAATAAGTCTTTCCATTCGCCTCAGCTGTTCCGTCAGACATGCGAAGTTCCATTGTATCACCTGTCTTCACCTCATCCGGAAGCTCCTTACAGACAATGACCGGAAGTCCGATATTGATTGCATTTCTATAGAAGATTCTTGCAAATGATTTTGCAATGACAGCCTGTACTCCAAGTGCTTTGAGCACACCCGGTGCCTGCTCTCTGGAGGATCCACAACCAAAATTCTCTCCTCCGACTACGAAATCTCCCGGTTTTACTTTTTTCGCAAAATCCGGATCCAATGATTCAAATGTATGGCTCTTCATCTCATCTAAGTTCGGCAGAAGCAGATACTGGGATGCGATGATCTGATCTGTATCAAGATCATTATGAAATTTAAAAATTGTACCTTTTTCCATAATAATAATGTCCTTTCTGTTGTCCTGTGGATAAATTGTATCAATTTAACGTGATGAAGTCCATGAACTATTTTAACAAATCTTCATCTTATTTTGCATTGATTTTCTATATCATACTTCCACTTCGAATGGCAGAAGATCTAAAATATCTTTCTGCACATCGATTCCAGGATATACTTCTATCAATTTCAACCCCTTCGGTGTCAGGCGAAATACACAGCGTTCAGTCACATAAAGTACCTTCTGTCCATTTGCGATCGCACGTCTAGCAGAAAAACTGATACTCTTGACTCGATCTACAAATTTCGAAATAGAACCTTCCTTCTCAATTTCAACAATCCCCTTCTTCTGTGAAACTTCCAGTCCTTTTGCCGTAAAGCTGAAACAGAAAACAACGGTTGGTGTCTTAGCTGTGATATTCGCAAATCCTCCGATTCCGGCAAACGCTCCCGGTCCACGGTGTGCATTCACATTTCCTTCTTTATCCACTTCAAGCGCGCCCATAAAGCAGACATCGAGACCACCATTATCATAAAGGTCAAACTGGTTTGCCATATCATAGACAGATGCCGCACCGATCATTGCTCCAAATGCTTCTCCTGAAACCGGAAATCCTCCGATTCCTCCGGACTCAACCGTCAATGTCACCATATCAAGCATTCCACTCTTTCTTGCAAAACGAGAAACCATCTCCGGAATGCCGATTCCAATATTTACAATATCATCTACACGTAATTCCTTCGATGCACGTTTTCCGATGATATTTGCCACCGTATTGTTCTTTGACTGTTTCACTGAGACAGAATCTAAACGCTCACTCCATGTGTTCCACTCTTCATATGGAATCTCAAAGCTTCCAGTCAGTGCTGTATAGGCTTCATTTCTTGCTTCCGGTTCTGCCACAACGATCGCATCTACCAGACATCCCGGAATAATTGCATTTCTCGGTCGTGACGGGGTGTCCACCAGGCGGTCTACCTGTACGATCACCTTGCCGCGATTCGCTTTTACTGCCTGACAAATAGACAGCGCATCACCGGACATAAACATATCGTCAAAAGTAATATTTCCCTTTCGGTCTGCTGCTGTTCCTTTAATCAATGCAATATTAATTTTCGGTAATTTATAATAGAGAAATTCCTCTCCATCCACTTCCACATGCCTGACCAGTGAATCATCAATTGAGATTCTGTTAATTCCAGGCCCTTCTTTTCTTGGATCTACAAATATATCCAAGCCAACCTTTGAAAGTGCACCCGGGAGACCTCCGGCCTGTGCACGGATTGCATGTGAAATGCATCCAAGCGGAAGATTGTATGCCTCAAACCGGTCTTCTAAAACCAGTTTCTTTGTACTGAGCATTGCTCCAAAATGCCCGCAGATAAGCTTGTCCACAGCACCCTCTCTGATGTATCCTTCTGCATTATGTTCATCATCCCAGACACCAAAACCGGCACTGGAAATCATTGTCAGATGTGTTGGGGACTGCATCTTCTGGTATCTTCTGTAAATTGCTTCGTGAAGTTCAATTGGATTCTCTATTCCGACAAATGAATTCACACAGATACAGTCTCCGTCCCGAATCAGCCGGATTGCTTCATCGGCAGTCATTATTTCATACATGGCGTGTTTTCTCCTAGTTCTCTAAAATATCTTTGGAATACATTATACACTATCTTCAGAGATCAATCATTACAAATCATACAATTATTTTCCATTTGTCTCATTATTCCAACCATTTGGTTACTCAATTCCATGTAAAATCATTAAAAGTGCAAAAAACGAGACAAACCTGTTCACACTATTTGCAGGAGGGATTAGAACTATGCCAAAACGAACACCTACTACCGGAGAGAAGAATCTGATCGGCAAAAGGCTCATTGAACTTCGTCGGCAACACCATATGTCACAGAGACTTTTAGCTTACAAACTCCAATTGCGCGGATATGATATGGACAAAAATGTAATTACACGAATAGAAACCAACAAACGTTACGTTACAGACATAGAATTGAAAGCTCTAACTGAGATCTTCGACGTTTCTTATGAATATCTCATTGAGGGAAAAGACATCCTTGAACCTTAACGGATGATAGAAACGGAGGTGAAACTATGGCAAATATTCAACTTGCGGATAATCTACGGCGTTTGAGAAAGCAATATAACTACACACAGGCTCAGATCGGCAAAAAGCTGCATATCACTCATCAGGCTTATTCAAATTATGAAACCGGTGTACGTGAACCAAACCTTCAACTTCTTGCTGAACTATCCTGGATCTATCACACCTCTGTCGACTCGCTTATCACTCAGTACTGCAATGCAAAGAATCCATCATCAGTTGAAGTAAAAAACTATTTCTGTATTAAAATTGAAAATAGTGAAAACGACATTCTTCTTACAAAAAATGAAGTGAATTTACTTTTGAAATACCGTTCTGCTGGGGAAGCTGAACGTAAACTTGCACATGAAGCTTTAGATTTTACTGAACGTTGATTTCTATTTCAAAAAGAACTGAACCCATTGACATTAATTATCTGGGTTCAGTTCTTTTTTATCTCTACTTTCTTCTACGCTGATATTGCATTTCCTGTATACAGCTGATAATACTTACCTTTCTCTTCAATCAACTGGTCGTGTGTACCTCTCTCGATAATCCTTCCCTGTTCAAGTACCATGATACAGTCAGAATTACGAACTGTTGACAAACGGTGTGCGATCACAAAGGTAGTACGCCCATGCATCAGCCGGTCCATACTTTCCTGGATAATACGCTCTGTGCGGGTATCGATTGAACTTGTTGCCTCATCCAGAATCAATACCGGTGGATCTGCTACTGCCGCACGGGCAATCGCAAGAAGCTGTCGCTGTCCCTGACTTAAGTTTGCTCCATCTCCGGTGATCACCGTGTCATATCCTTCCGGAAGTCTGCGGATAAATCCATCTGCATTTGCCAGCTTTGCTGCTGCAATGATTTCTTCATCTGTTGCATCCAGCTTTCCAAAACGAATATTATCTTTCACTGTACCAGTAAACAAATGTGTATCCTGCAATACGATTCCAAGAGAATGTCGAAGATCTGCTTTCTTGATCTTGTTAATATTAATTCCGTCATAGCGGATCTTACCATCCTGAATATCGTAGAAACGATTGATCAGATTTGTAATTGTCGTCTTACCGGCTCCTGTTGAACCTACGAAAGCAATCTTCTGCCCCGGTTCTGCATATAGCTTCACATCATGAAGGACGATTTTGTCATCATTGTATCCGAAATCCACTCCGTCAAATACAACATTTCCTTTTAACTCAACATAATCAACAGAACCATCTGCCTGATGTGTATGTTTCCATGCCCAGCGGCCAGTACGTTTCTCACTTTCTGTCAGTTTTCCATTCTCTTCTTTCGCATTAACTAATGTAACATAACCTTCATCCACTTCCACTTTTTCATCCAGAAGTGTAAAGATACGCTCCGCACCTGCGAGTGCCATAACAATCGCATTCAGCTGCTGGCTCACCTGGTTGATCGGCATACTGAAGCTTTTATTAAATGTAAGGAAACTTGCCAGACCGCCCAATGTAAATCCACCGACATGGTTAAGAGCAAGTGCACCTCCAACGATTGCACACATTACATAACTGATATTTCCAATCTGCGCATTCATAGGGCCGAGGAAGTTTGCATAAGTATTGGCACGATCTGCGCTTACAAACAGATCCTCATTCAACTTTTTGAATTCTGTCTTACTTTCTTCTTCATGACAGAATACCTTCACAACCTTCTGGCCGTTCATCATTTCTTCAATATATCCGTTGACCTTACCAAGATTCTTCTGCTGCTCAAGGAAATATTTTCCACTCTGTCCGGCAGCTTTCTTTGTTCCCCAGATCATGATCGCAACCATAACCATCGTCACTGCTGTCAGTGGAATATTCAAGATCAGCATACTGATAAATACACTGACAATTGTAAATCCACTGTTGATAATCTGCGGAATACTCTGGCTTACCATCTGTCTGAGTGTATCAATGTCATTCGTGTAGATTGACATAATATCACCATGCGCATGTGTATCGAAATATTTAATCGGAAGTTTCTCCATGTGACTGAACAGATCATTTCTCATGTTCATCATCATTCCCTGTGTCACATTGATCATAATTCGGTTATAAGTATAAGTTGCCACAATTCCGACTCCATAAAAACAAGCAACTTTTCCGATTGCATGTGCAAGCGGTGTAAAGTTCGGTGTATCACTGGACAATAAGAACGGTGTAATGTATTTATCAATCAAATCTCTTGTGAACATTGTTCCCTGAACATTTGCAATAACTCCTACAAAAATAAGGATGAATACTATAATGCAATGAAATTTATAATCCCGGAAAATATAATCCATCAGACGTTTAAGTAATTTCCCAGGATTTTCCACTCTATTCTTTGGTTTTCCCATTGGTCCGCGCATTATGCTTCACCTCCATTTTCATCAAAATCTCCGCCTCCCTGTGTCTGAGACTCATATACCTCGCGATAAATCTCATCTGACGCAAGCAGTTCATCATGTGTTCCGAATCCATGAATCTTTCCTTCATCCATCACAATAATACGGTCTGCATCCTGAACACTGGATACACGCTGTGCAATGATCAGCTTTGTCGTATCCGGAATCTCTTCACGGAATGCACGTCGGATCTTCGCATCTGTTGCAGTATCAACAGCACTTGTACTGTCATCAAGAATCAGGATCTTCGGCTTCTTTAGCAATGCTCTTGCAATACAGAGTCTCTGCTTCTGACCACCGGACACATTGTTTCCGCCCTGTTCAATATGCGTATTATATTTATCCGGGAAGCGCTCGATAAATTCATCTGCACAGGCCAGTTTACATGCCTGGATACACTCTTCATCTGTCGCTTCTTTGTCTCCCCAACGGAGATTGTCTAAAATACTTCCTGTAAATAAGACATTTTTCTGAAGCACTACAGACACCTGATTACGGAGCACCTCAAGATCATATTCTTTTACATTTTTTCCACCAACCAGAATCTCTCCGTCCGTGACGTCATACAGACGGCTGATCAGATTGACCAGACTTGTCTTCGCACTTCCGGTTCCTCCGATAATTCCAATCGTTTCTCCGGAATGGATTTCCAGATTGATGTCTTTGAGTACCTTCTCTGCACTGTCTTTCTTATAGGAAAAGTCTACATTTTTAAATGTAATGCTTCCGTCTGCGACTTCATATACCGGATGCTCTGGATTGTGAATATCTGTTTTTTCATTCAGCACTTCCGCAATACGGCACATACTTGCTATACTCATGGAAATCATGACGAAAACCATCGAAAGCATCATAAGACTCATAAGAATATTCATACAATAGGCAAGAAGACTCATCAGTTCTCCGGTTGTAAGAGAATCCACAACAATCATCTTCGCACCAAACCAGCTGATTAAAATGATACAGGTATAAACTGTAAACATCATGATCGGCGCATTCCAGATAACATTCTTCTCTGCTTTTACAAAAATATCATAAATATTCTTACTTGCGCGTTTGAATTTACTTGTCTCTTCCTCTTCTCTTACATATGCCTTTACAACACGGATTGCAGAAACATTTTCCTGAACAGACTCATTCAATGCGTCATATTTCGGAAATGCCTGTTGGAAATATGCAGTTGCATGACGGATAATAAAAAACAAAATAATTCCAAGAATCAAGACTGCCACAAGATAAATACTTGCCAGCCTTGCATTGATTGCAAATGCCATCACCATCGCACATACCATACTTGCCGGTGCTCTCATCATCATACGTAACATCATCTGATACGCATTCTGCACATTTGTTACATCTGTTGTCAGACGCGTTACCAGTCCTGCTGTACTGAAATGATCAATATTTGCAAACGAATATGTCTGAATCCGATCAAACATTGCATTTCTCAAATTCTTTGCGAAACCTGTAGAAGCCTTTGCTCCATAACGTCCTCCCGCCATTCCGGCAAGCAGGCCTAAAAATGCTGCTACGATCATGATTCCACCCACTTTATAAATGTGGTGGATATCACCCGTATTAACCCCTTTATCAATGATCGATGCCATCAAAAACGGGATCAATGTCTCAAATAAAACTTCAAGAATCATGAAAATCGGTGTCGCGATCGATGCTGTCTTATACTCTTTTACTTCTTTTAATAAAGTACGAATCATGAATTCTCTCCTCTCATTTTTCTTAGATTGAGATGAACCTTATGAGTCACTCTCAAAAATGCCTGTAATTCTTCTTCGGTAATTCCTTCTTCCAGTTCTGCGTCCATTCGCTTGAAAATCTCTCCAAGCTTTTCGTGACTTTCGCGTCCTGCCTCTGTCAACATAACCTTTTTCAACCTTGCATCACTCTCAACCGAAGCACGACAGACAAGTCCTTTCTTCTCTAAAGCCTGAATGATATTCGTTACTCCCGAACGGCAGATTCCGAAATACTTCTCTATATCTTTCTGATAAATCTCTGCATCCTGATGTTCATATAGATAACGCAAAATCCATCCATGCATAAGAGTTACTTCATCCAACCCTTCCGCTTTTACTCTCGCCTCAAGTAATTTTGAAATGGAACGATCCATTTTATGTACCTGTGGACCGATATGAAAATGTTCTTCACACAAAATTGTAATCCTCCTTTCTATCTTCACACGCAGGAACTGTTTACCAGTGAATTGTTCGCTTATGAACAGTTCCTGCATAAACAAGTTTATCACATTGGTTTTTAATGTCAATAGAAAATATTGAGTTGTCTTCTATTTTTATTTTGCAAAAGAAAAGCTCACAGCTGATCATCTACAACCAGCCGTGAACTTTTTATTCTAAGTTTCATAATATGAATCTATATTTACATTCTATCTCTCAGCACATGATACAACTCTGCCTCTGTATAATACTGATACGGATTTACATAAAGGAAAGTTAAGATTCCAAACGTACATGCTCCCAGCAAATGCCAGCCGATAAAGGAAAGATCCAGCACAAACGCATCCCATTTATTCCCCATCATCATTCGTTTGCTCTCCGCAAAAATCTCCTGTCTGCTCATCTCCGGATGGTCGAGCAGAAGATACGGTACCATTGCATATTCATATCCTTTGATCACACCGGGAACAATAAATAACAGTGACCACAATGCAAGATAAATTGTCTTCAGAAGCATCGTCATACGTACTGTCTTATTGCAATCTCTTACCATACGGAAAATATCTTTCACATCCTGTCTTCCGTCTCTTCCATTTTTGAAAAATTTACAACAGCCGACAGTCATTGGATTCCATAGGAAATAGGCAATAGCCAGATATACAATAAATGAAATTACAACCACAACTGCTACAGTTGCTGCAATCCCAAACATTAGGATCGGATGAAAACCTTGTATCGAAGTTTCCACCTCACTATTCTTATTTTTTAGTACATTATAAGAATACGAAAATCCATTTCCCAAAAGAAACGTATAAATCAATGCTGCAAGAACAGAATACCAATAATTCTGTTTCAACAGGAACTTTGCTCTTCCCTTTAATTCACTTCTTGTCCACAACATAAAAATCCCTCCTGATGTCATTCTGTTGATCGAACTGATTGCTACATAATCATTATAGCATATTCTATCTTCCAGAAATATCTCAAAAGGGATATTTTTCTTAATTTGTAACTGTTCAGAGCCAAGCAAAATTTCAAAAATAGATGTA
>ENA-OUQM01001652-OUQM01001652.1-human-gut-metagenome-genome-assembly--contig:-NODE-1652-length-11494-cov-8.153160_pt1 | contig 11494 bp, 10 predicted proteins | sample MGYA00237949_ERZ548830 | MGnify/ENA primary metagenome ERZ548830 (study PRJEB26490, sample SAMN05194706) | human gut metagenome | biome: terrestrial biome; feature: human-associated habitat; material...
TGAGCGGCGCGCCGCAGGTATAGCCGTTCACAAGGCCGGAGAGGATCTCCGGCGCGTCAGCCTCTTTGCGCGGCGTCGACCAGGCATTTTTGCCCGGCGCGCGGCGATTCAGAAAGCGCTGGAGCTCGTCCAGATCAACTTTCTCGCCCGCGGGAATGCCCTCGACCGTCACGCCGATGGCGGGGGAATGCGACTGGCCGAAGATGGTCAGATGCAGATTTTCGCCGTAGGTGCTGCTCATAAGCCCTCTCCTTTCAAGCTGCCAAAGTCCTCCCAGAAGCGGGGGTAGGACTTTGCCACGCAGCCGTCGTTGTCGACGGTGATCTCGCCCGTCGCGGCGCAGGCCGCCGTGGCGGCGGACATCGCAAGGCGATGGTCGTTCTGCGTTTCGACGCTCCCGCCGTGCAGCGCGGGAACGCCCGTGATGACAAGGCCGTCTTCTTTCTCTTCGACTTGTCCGCCGAGCGCGCGCAGCAGATCTGCCGTGCTCTTGAGTCGGTCAGACTCCTTGAGCCGCAGCCGGTAGGCGTTTTCGACTCGCGTCTCCCCCTCTGCGACCGACGCAACGACACTCAGCACGGGGATGAGGTCGGGGATGGGTGCGGCGTTGATCGTCACGCCATGCAGTGCGCCGCGCTTGACCGTCACGGCATCGCCTTGCTCAATGACCTCCGCGCCGAATGCTCGCAGAACATCCAGCACACCGCGGTCGCCCTGCGAGGACTGCAAATTCAGCCCCTCGACGGTCACGCCTTCTTTCGACAGCGCACCCATGCAGAGGAAGAACGCCGTGTTCGACCAGTCGCCCTCGACGACCGTGCGCTTCGGCAGATGACATCTCTGCTGACCGGGAATCGCCCACATCGCCCCCATTTTGGGGATGGTCAGCTTGGAAAGCTGAAGTGCATCCTCCGTCATGGCGACGTAAGCCGCGGATTCCAGCGGGCCAGACACCATAAGAAGGCTGTCTCTGATCAGCAGCGGCAGCGCCATGAGAAGGCCTGAAATATATTGAGAGGACACATTGCCTGCGATCGTATAGTTTCCCCCGATCAGCTGTCCACTGCAATACAGCAGGTCGCCGTCCTCGCGGAGCGTCATGCCATGCTCTTTTAAAACGCTATCCAGCGGGGCGAGCGGGCGCTGGGGCAGCCGCCCCTCGCGGTGGAATACCGCCTGCGCGCCGAGCGCGCCGACGATGGGCAGCAGGAAGCGCAGCGTCGACCCGCTCTCGCCGCAGTAGAGCTCGCAGCGCCTCTCGGGCACTTTTTTGATCGGAGAGACGAGAAAGCCCGTCTCCATTTCTTCAATTTTCGCGCCGAGCGCGCTCAGGCACTTCGCCGTGGCCGCGATATCGGCGGAAATGCCGTCGCAGACGACCTCGGTCTTCTCTTCGCCGAGCGCCGCGCAGATCAGCAGCCGGTGCGCCTGCGATTTCGACGCCGGGATGCGCACGCGGCCCGTGCGCGCGCCGGGTATGATGGTTCTTTTCATCGGATGCCACCATCCTGCATCCAGTCGCGCAGCGCCTCGACGGGGATTGTCTCCATGCGCACCTGACCGATCTTTTCCGGCACGATGAGGTGCATCTTGCCGCCGGAAATCTTCTTGTCGACGAGTTCCGCCTCATAGAGCTTGTCGAGCGGATATCCCGTCTCGGTCGGCAGACCATAGCGGTGCAGAATGTCGAGCAGGCGCGCCAGCGTCTCTTCGCCGCAAATACCGCGCTTGACTGCCGCGCGCGTGACCGTCGCCATGCCGATGGCGACCGCCTCGCCGTGCAGAAGGGAAAAATCGCTGCACTGCTCCACCGCGTGACCAAACGTGTGGCCCAAGTTCAGCGTGCGGCGGCGGCCGAGGTCGTACTCGTCCGCGCCGACGATGTCGCGCTTCATCTGCACGCAGACCTCGATGACGTGCTCGTACTGCTCACGCACGGGCGTTTTGTAGAGTTCTTCAAAGAACGCCGCATTGCCGAGCATCGAATACTTGATGATCTCGGCGCAGCCGCAGCGGTACTGCTCCTCGGGCAGCGTTTCGAGCGTGTTGGGATCGCAGATCACGATGCAGGGCTGATAGAAGCTGCCCGCCTGATTCTTGCCCGTGGGCAGGTCGACGGCGGTCTTGCCGCCGACGGACGAATCGACCGCGGCCAGCAGCGTCGTTGGGATCTGGGCAAAGCCCATGCCGCGCTGATACGTCGCCGCGGCAAAGCCCGCGAGGTCGCCCACCACGCCGCCGCCGAGCGCAACGACCACGTCGCTGCGGCTGAAGCGGTGCTCACCGAGGAAGTGTAAAACATCCGCGTAGGTCGAGAGGTTCTTGCTCCCCTCGCCCGCGGGGAATGTGAAAGAGTGCACACGGTAGCCCGCCTTTTCAAGGGCCTTGACCGTGCGCTCGCCGTAGAGCGCGTAGACCGTGTCGTCCGACACGATGGCGGCCATGCCGGGAGCGCTGACCTCCCGGAGAAGCTCGCCCGCGCGGTCCAAAAGTCCGCGCTCAACCAGCACGTCGTATTCGCGCGAGGCCTTGATATGGATGCTTCGCATCAGCCGTCCACCTCTTCCTTTCTCTTCTTGCCCTCGTCCAGCAGTCGGATAAGGGTCTCTTCGTCGTCATGTTCCATGGCGGTCTTGTATTCGCTCAGGTGCTCGATGTAGCAGTCGATCTCCTTGAGCAGGAATTCCTTGTTTTCCATGAAGAGCTCCGCCCACATGTGCGGCGCGAGCCAGGCAACGCGCGTCATATCCTTGTAGCTGCCGGCGGAAAAGCCCTTGTGCTTTTTCGCCGTGGGGCTCTTGATGTAGGCGTTGGACGCCACATGCGCCAGCTGCGAGGTGAAGGCGATCATCTCGTCGTGCTGCTCGGCGGTTGTGACGGAGTAGCTCCCAAAGCCCGCAGGCGAGAGCAGGTCTTTCACATGGCTGAGTAATTCAATGTCGTCAAAGCGCGGCGGCACGAGCACCATCGGCGCACCCACGAAGAGGTTCGCCTTGGCGTACTTGAAGCCCGAGAACTGCGTGCCCGCCATCGGGTGACCGCCAAGGTACGTAATGCCGTACTGCTCGGCGATTGGGAAGCACGCCGCGCATACCTTGCGCTTGGTGCCGCAGCAGTCGATAACGACCGTGTGCTTGTCGATCTTTGCCGCGTGATTTTTGAGCCATTCGACCGCCGCCGCGGGTCGGACGGCCAGCAGGATGACATCGCACTCTGCCATCGTCTCGTCCGTCAGCGCCTCGTCCACCGCGCCGCTGATGACGGCGAACGACAAGACATCGCGGTCGATGTCGTGGGCGAGCACACGCTCGCCCGCCTCGTGGTATGCCTTGGCGAGCGAGCCGCCGATCAGGCCGAGGCCGACGATGCCGGCGGTCATTCTGCCACCGCCTCTCTCACACGGCGCACAGCCTTGGCGAGGTCGTCGTACTGCTCGGGGCGCAGGGACTGCGCGCCGTCGCACAGCGCATGGATGGGGTCGTTGTGCACCTCGATGATGAGGCCGTCAGAGCCGCAGGCGGCCGCGGCCAGCGCCATCGGCGGGACGAGGCGTGCGATACCGGTCGCGTGGCTCGGGTCGACGATGACCGGCAGGTGCGTCAGCTCCTTGAGCATCGGCACAGCCGCAAGGTCGAGCGTGTTTCTCGTGTAGTCGTCGTAGGTGCGGATGCCGCGCTCGCAGAGGATGACCTGCTCGTTGCCGCCGGCCATGATGTACTCTGCGCTCATCAGCAGCTCTTTGAGCGTGCTGGCGAGGCCGCGCTTTAAGAGGATGGGCTTTCTCAGCTTGCCGAGCTCGCGCAGCAGGTCAAAATTCTGCATATTGCGCGCACCGACCTGAATGAGGTCCACATCCTCAAAGAGCGGCAGGTAGTTCGTACCCATGATCTCAGTGACGATGGGAAGGCCGGTCTCCTGACGGGCGATCTTCAGCAGCTCGATCCCCTCGGCCTTGAGACCCTGGAAGTCATATGGAGAGGTGCGGGGCTTGAACGCGCCGCCGCGCAGCATGTTCGCGCCCGAGGCCTTCACGGCCTTGGCGACCGCGACGATCTGCTCTTCGGATTCGACCGAGCACGGGCCCGCGATCATGCAGAAGTTTCCGCCGCCGACCTTGACGTCGCCCACCTGCACGATCATGTCGTCGGGATGGAACTTTCGGTTGCAGCACTTGAAGGGCTCGGTCACACGCTTGACGGAGTCGACGATGCTCAAACTCTCGATGAGATCCATATCGACGCGCGCCGTGTCGCCGATCAGGCCCAGCACGGTCTGATACTCGCCCTCGGAGATGTGCACGCCCAGGCCCTGATTCTTGAGCCAGTTGATGAGCTGCTCGCGCTTGTCCTGTTCTGCTCCATGCTTGAGTACGACGATCATGATAATATCCTCCTTGAATCGGTCGTGAATTGGTCTACGGAACGAAAAAATGCGGCACAGGTCTAACCTGTGCCGCATCAAGCCATCTTTTTCAAGAGTTCTCTTTTATTGCATCACAAATTAGCCTTACTATGGATTCACAGTAAAGTAATAGTAGTATGCAAAAACGAAAATGCTCTTCATCTGTCTTGTGTTCTCCGTTCGTGGAACTTTGTTGCCCTCAGTATAAGAGCCTGAACGGAGATTGTCAACCAAATAATTTTGCATTTTCCTGCACCGCGCGGAATTTCGTCGAAAAGCGTGTGATTTTCCAAACCGATATCCCAAAAATTACAGCACTTTACACCAATGCAGTACCCTGTTTTTCTCGTTTTTTCACCGCTAAAATGCGCGTTCGGCAAGTTTTCATGACAAGTGTGCATATTTTCTCCTCCCGCTCCCGCTCTCTGAATATCCGCACTTGACATTCCCCCGAATATCCCGTATAATGCACCGAAACCACGACAAGGAGGACAGGAAGATGCGCCATCGTTTGAAAAACGCACATACCTTCCCGCTCCTTGTTTTTTCTTTTGCGGGAGTATTTTTTTCGGACGGAACGACCGTTTCCGCTGATACCGATGATATTACTGCCGCTGTCTATCCCAAATATACTTTGTTTCCCGGTCTCGCTGATGTCTCTGGACATCCTCGTGGGCCGGGATCTTTTTATAAGGAGGAAAAGCTTTGCAGGAAGTGACTTACACCATCGCAGAAAATGTCCCTATCGCACCGGGCGTTTACCGCCTGCTCCTGACGGGCGACACCTCGGCCATCACTGCGCCGGGGCAGTTCCTTGAACTGAAGCTGTCTGGCTTCTTCCTGCGCAGGCCCATTTCCGTCTGCGACTGGGAGGAAAACACCGTCACCCTTCTCTACAAGGTGGTCGGCGGCGGAACGGACTGGCTCTCCCGCTGTACCGCCGGACAGACGCTCGATACGCTCTCCGGCCTCGGAAACGGCTTCGACGTTGCCGCCTGTGGAAAAACGACGCTGCTCTGCGGCGGCGGCATCGGCACAGCGCCGCTCTACGGTCTTGCCAGGCGTCTTCTCGTCTCAGGCAAAACGCCTGTTGCGGTGCTGGGCTTCAACACATCCGATGACATTTTTTACGAAAAAGAGTTTCAAGCCCTCGGTGTACAGACCATTCTTGCAACGGCGGACGGCAGCCGCGGTGTGCGCGGCTTCGTGACCGACGCGCTGCCGGAGCGGTTCGATACCGTCTGCGCCTGCGGCCCGCTGCCGATGCTCCGGGCGTTATGCAAAAAGACGGACAAGCCCTGTCAGCTCAGTCTGGAAGCGCGCATGGGCTGCGGCTTCGGCGCGTGCATGGGCTGCACGATCGACACGGCGAACGGCCCCAGCCGCGTCTGCCGCGAAGGTCCCGTCTTCCGAAGGGAGGAACTCAAATGGTAACGACGAACATCACGCTCTGCGGTCTTCCCCTCGACAATCCCGTCATCCCCGCCAGCGGCACATTTGGTTACGGCTATGAGTTCGCGGAGCTGTACGATATCAACTGCCTCGGCACGTTCTCCTTTAAGGGGACAACGAGAGAGCCCCGCCTCGGCAATCCCCAGCCGCGCATCGCGGAGATGCAGAGCGGGCTGCTCAACGCCGTGGGGCTCCAGAATCCCGGCGCGGACGCGGTCATCGCGCAGGAGCTCCCAAAGCTCGCACAGGTCTTCCACAAGCCCGTCATGGCAAACGTCAGCGGCTTTTCGCTGGAGGAATATGTCGAGGTCTGCCAAAAGCTCGACGCCTGCCCGCAGGTCGGCTGGCTCGAGGTGAACATTTCGTGTCCGAACGTCCACGGCGGCGGCATGAGCTTCGGCACCGATTCGAAAGCTGCCGCGGCGGTCACGCGCGCGGTAAAGGCGGCGGTCCAAAAACCCGTCATCGTCAAACTCTCGCCCAATGTCACGAGCATTGCGGATATTGCCCGTGCCTGCGAGGACGCGGGCGCGGACGGCATCAGCCTCATCAACACCGTGATGGGGATGCGCCTCGACCTGAACACCAGAAAGCCTCTGCTGGCCAACGGCACGGGCGGTATGTCCGGCCCTGCGATCTTCCCGCTGGCGCTGCGCATGGTCTGGCAGGTGTACGAAGCCGTGCATATCCCCATCGTGGGGCTCGGCGGCGTTTCAAGCGCGGAAGATGTGCTCGAAATGATGCTCGCGGGCGCGACAGTGGTGGAGGTAGGCGCCGCGAACCTTGTCGACCCTTACGCTTGCCGCCGCATCGTCGAGGACCTGCCCCGTGTCATGCGGCAATATCACATCAACGATTTGAACGATATCATAGGAGGTGCCCACCATGGGTAAGGACGTTATCATCGCACTGGATTTTGACAGCAAGGAAAAAACACTCGCATTTCTCGACCGCTTCACCGGCGAAAAGCCCTTTGTGAAGATCGGCATGGAACTCTTCTACGCCGAGGGCCCCGCGATCGTGCGCGAGATCAAGGCGCGCGGGCATAAAATTTTTCTCGACCTCAAACTGCACGACATTCCCAACACCGTGAAAAAGGCCATGGCCGTGCTCTCCTCCCTCGATGTGGACATGGTCAACCTCCACGCCGCAGGCACGCGCGCGATGATGTCCGCCGCGCTCGAGGGTCTGACCCGCGCGGACGGCACGCGTCCGATGCTCATCGCCGTCACGCAGCTCACCTCCACGAGCCAGCAGAGCATGGAGGATGAGATCGGCATCCACCGCCCCCTTGAGGAAGTGGTCCTCGATTACGCGAAAAACGCCATGGCCGCCGGTCTTGACGGTGTGGTCTGCTCCCCGCTCGAGGCCGGGCGCATCCATGAATCCTGCGCGAAGGAATTTGTTACCGTCACCCCCGGCATCCGCTTTGCCGACGCAAAGGCGGACGATCAGGTGCGCATCACCACCCCTGCCAAGGCGCGAGAGATCGGCTCGGACTACATCGTCGTCGGCCGTCCCATCACGCAGGCGGAGGACCCCGTCGCCGCTTACCGCCGCTGCGTCAGCGAGTTCGTGGGGTAAAAGATGAGCTGGGATATCATTTTATTTGACCTTGACGGCACACTGACCGAATCCGGCCCCGGCATTATGAAGGCCGGGCAGTACGCCCTGCGCGCCTTCGGCATCGAGCGCGACTGGCATGACTTGTCGTTTTTCGTCGGCCCGCCGCTGAACGAGACCTTTGCGCGCTTCGTCCCCGCACAGGACGTGGATGCCGCAGTCGCGAAATTCCGCGAATACTATCAAAAGGACGGCTGGCTCGACAACGCTCCCTACCCCGGCATTCCGGAGCTGCTCGCGCACCTGAAGGCGCAGGGCAAGCGGCTCTTCGTCGCCACATCGAAACTCGACACCATGGCTGTGCGCATCGTTGAGCACTTCAGCCTTGCGCCGTACTTTGAAGCCGCCTGCGGCGCGCCCGCAGGCGACAAGGAGGCGGGCAAAAAGGTGAATGTCGTCAAGGCCGCGCTGAAGGCGGCAGGCTGCAACGACCTCTCCCGCGCCGTGATGGTCGGCGACCGCGAGCACGACGTCATCGGCGGCCACCTCGCAGGTCTCAGCGTCATCGGCGTGCTCTACGGCTACGGCAGCCGCGAGGAGCTGACCGCCGCCGGCGCTGAGCACATCGCCGAAACGCCAGAAGATGTGGAAAAATTCGTCTTATCGGCATACTAAAAATATAGAGGAGAAACGAGGACCATGGAGCATTTAGAACGCAAGATCGCGGAGGGGCTGCTCTCCATCCGCGCCGTCTTTTTTCGTCCCGACGAGCCCTTCACCTGGGCCAGCGGCATTAAGAGTCCTGTCTACTGCGACAACCGCCTCATCCTGACCGCGCCCGAGGTGCGCACGCAGGTAGAAAGCGCGCTGTGCGAGGTCATCCGCGCAGACTATCCCGACGTGGAGGTGCTGATGGGTACGAGCACAGCGGGCATCGCGCACGCGGCCATCGTCGGCCACATGATGGGCCTTCCCATGGGCTATGTGCGCGCGTCCGGCAAGGACCACGGCCGTAAAAATCAAATCGAAGGCCGCCTTGAACCGGGGCAGAAAGTCGTCGTCATCGAGGACCTCATCTCCACGGGCGGCAGCGTGCTGGACGTTGTGAACGTCCTGCGCGAAGCGGGCGCGGAGGTTCTCGGCATCGCGAGCATCTTCACCTATGGGATGCACAAGGGCCTTGACCGCCTCGCCGCCGCGAACGTGAAGAACCACAGCCTGACCAATTTTGACGTCATCGCCGATGTAGCGGCAGAGCAGGACTACATCCATCCCGACGACGTCGCGCGTCTCATCCAGTTCCGCAACGATCCGTCGGACGAGTCCTGGATCGGCACGGGCAGGCGCAGTAAATACCTGAGCTAAAAAACGAGAGGCAAACGCATAAGCGTTTGCCTCTCGTTTTTACTGTCTGCCGGTTTTTCAGCGCCCGGTGATGCCGCTTCCCTCTTCCGCGTCGAGCTCGCGGCGCTCCTCGATGGCTTCTTGCAGGATCATATCCTTGACCTTCATGAGGCGGATGGTGTTCGCGCGCTCGTTCTCGTCGAGCTTCATCGTAATATACTTGATGCTCTGCTGCATCTGCGGGATCTTGACGTACTCGAGCGCGTTGACGCGCCGTCTTGTGCGCTCGATCTCGGCAGCGAGCAGCTGCGTCGCCTTCTCGACCTCGGCAAGACGCAGAAGGTCGGGCAGGATGTCGCCCAGCTCACGCACGGCATCGTCGAGCTCGCCGCTCGTCTGGGCGAAGCCGTAGGGGTAGATGTCCCCGCCGTCCTCGCTTGCGAGCTTGAATTCATAGCGCGGCACCTCGACGCTCATCACGTTTTCGCTGCTCATGTCGAGCGAAACGCTCTGGCGCGGGCACAGCAGCGCCTGCTCGAGCATCTCCGGCGACATGAGCGCACTCGCCACGGTGAACGAGCCGTAGGCCCGTGTGAGGGCCTGCTCCACCTTCTCGCGCAGCGCGCGGTCCTCGCGCACAACGTCCATGAACTGCTTCATCAGCTCGTCGCGCTTGTCCTTGAGGAGCTTGTGCCCACGCTGGGCGGTGCGCAGACGCGCCTTGAGGCGCGTGAGCTCCATGCGGGTGGGATTGACAGTGGTCGTAGGCACGTTTCTCCCCCCTTACTCGTCTTTTTTGAGGTATTTGTCGATATATTCCGGCTTGATGCGCTTGAGCTCGCTGCGCGGCAGGATGGAGAGAAGCTCCCATCCGAGGTCGAGCGTCTGCTCGATGGAGCGGTTCTCGTCGCTCCCCTGCGCGACGTAGCGCTTTTCAAACTCGTCGGCAAACTTGGCGTAGAGAAGGTCGGTCGGGCTCAGCGCCGCCTCGCCGAGGATTGACATGAGCTCCTTGTTTTCCTTACCGGTGGCATAGGCCGCGAAGAGCTGGTTCATCGTGCCGGAGTGATCCTCGCGCGTCTTGCCCGCGCCGATGCCCTTGTCCTTGAGTCGGGAAAGGCTCGGCAGCACGTCCACCGGCGGGTTGATGCCGCGGCGGTACAGCTCGCGCGAGAGGATGATCTGTCCCTCGGTGATATAGCCCGTGAGGTCGGGGATGGGGTGGGTCTTGTCGTCCTCGGGCATCGTGAGAATGGGGATCATCGTGATGGAGCCGTCCTTGCCGACCTGACGGCCCGCGCGCTCGTACATCGTCGCAAGGTCGGTATAGAGGTAGCCGGGATAGCCGCGGCGGCCGGGGACTTCCTTCTTCGCCGCGCTGATCTCGCGCAGCGCCTCGGCGTAGTTCGTGATATCCGTCAGGATGACGAGCACGTGCATCCCGCAGTCGAAAGCGAGATACTCCGCGGCGGTGAGCGCCATGCGCGGCGTTGCGATACGCTCAACGGCGGGGTCGTTGGCAAGGTTCGTAAAGAGCACCGTGCGGTCGATGGCGCCGGTGCGCTTGAATTCGTTGACGAAGTACTCAGACTCTTCAAACGTGATGCCGATGGCGGCGAACACAACGGCAAAGTTGCTCTCGCCGTCCAAGACCTTCGCCTGACGCGCGATCTGCGCGGCAAGCTGCGCGTGCGGCAGGCCCGAGCCCGAGAAGATGGGCAGCTTCTGCCCGCGCACAAGGGTATTCAGGCCGTCGATGGTGGAAATGCCGGTCTGGATGAACTCGTTGGGGTAGTTGCGCGCCGCAGGGTTCATCGCAAGGCCGTTGATGTCGCGGTGCTCGTCGGCGATGATGGCGGGGCCGCCGTCGATAGGCTGGCCCATGCCGTTGAAGACGCGCCCGAGCATATCGCGCGACACGGCGAGCTGGAGCGGGTGCCCTAAAAAGCGGATGCGTGAATCGGCGAGGTTGATGCCTGCCGAGGCCTCAAAGAGCTGCACGACCGCGCGGTCGCCGTTGACCTCAAGCACTTTGCAGCGGCGCGTGCTGCCGTCGGAGAGGACGATCTCCGCCAGTTCGTCATACGTGACGCCCTGCACGTGGTCCACGACCATCAGAGGACCGGAAATTTCGCGGATGGTCTTATATTCACGGATCATTCTTCCTTCTCTCCCTTCTCAGCGATCGCGGCAAGCTGCTCCTCCATCTCGACAAGCAGGTTCGCGTAGGCGTCCTTATACTGATCGGCGGGAACGCCCTTGGCGCGGCCGATCTTCTCGCGCGCGGGGATGGCGAACATCTCGGCAAGGTCGCCGCCGCGCTCCGCCGCGCCGCGGCACTGCGTGTCGTACTGACGGATGAGCGAGAGCATACGCGCCTGACGGTCGTACTCGGAATAGGCGTCGTTGTCGGCGAACGAGTTCTGCTGCAAAAAGTCCTCGCGGATCATGCGCGCGACCTCGAGGGTGATCTGGTCTTTCGCGCTGAGGGAATCCTTGCCGACGAGCTGCACGATCTCGTTGAGGTTCGACTCCTCCTGCAGCATCGCCATCGCCCACTCGCGATTTTCAAGGAACTCATGTCCCAGATGCTCACCGTACCACGGGCGCAGAGAGTCCAGATAGAGCGAATACGAGTTGAGCCAGTTGATGGCGGGGAAGTGACGGCGATAGGCAAGGGACGAATCCAGCGCCCAGAAGACCTTGACGATGCGCATCGTCGCCTGCGAGACAG
>ENA-OUQM01001654-OUQM01001654.1-human-gut-metagenome-genome-assembly--contig:-NODE-1654-length-11473-cov-17.571203_pt1 | contig 11473 bp, 7 predicted proteins | sample MGYA00237949_ERZ548830 | MGnify/ENA primary metagenome ERZ548830 (study PRJEB26490, sample SAMN05194706) | human gut metagenome | biome: terrestrial biome; feature: human-associated habitat; material...
AAGCCCATCAGGGTGGTAAAGGCAATGATGGCAAAGGTGCCGGTGCCCGGGCCCATAACGCCGTCGTACAGGCCGATGCCAAGGCCGATGGCCAGCGCCAGCAAAATCTTTTTCAGATCCAGCGTACCATCGTCCCGGTTCTCGTCCGGCAGGTTGCGCTGCCACAGAATGATGACCGCCGCCACCGGCAGGATGATGAACATCATGGTGCGCAGCATCTCATCGCTGAGCAGCAGCACGATGTGCGCGCCCAGCGCACTGCCCGCAAAGCTGCCGATGGCTGCAAGAACACCCACCTTCACGTTCATGGCACCGCTTTTGAAAAAGCTTGCCGTGGCAAAGGTGGTGCCGCAGGCAGCACTGAACTTGTTGGTGGCATAGGTGTAGTGGGGCGGCAGCCCGGCAAACAGATAGGCAGGCAGACTGATCAGCCCGCCGCCGCCGGCTGCCGAATCCACAAAACCTGCAAAGCCGGTCATCAGCATGAGAAACGCCATCATCCACGGCGAGATCGTGATACCCATTGTTATAATTCCTCTTATCTTTCCAAGTCGTTTGTTCTTTTTCAGGGGACGCGCGCCTCAGACCATATAAAACCTCCCCTCGCAGGGCAATACACAGCCCGGGATACCTGCACGCAGCAGGGCATCTCCGGGCACTTTTTTGCAATTTTTTGACTTGATATTACAGATTGTTTTTAAAGAAGCGGTATGCATTGCGCCAGTAGATGGCCTCTACCTCGTCCTCAGTAAAGCCCTCGCGGCGCAGTGCCTCGGCCAGCAGCGGCATATCTGCCGCCGTTTCCAGCTCGTGCTGACCGCCGATGCCGTCAAAATCGCTGCCAAGGCTGATGACCTCAATGCCGCCCACCTGCTTGAAGTGTGCCGCGTGCTTTGCCAGCCGTTCCACCGTGCTGCGGCAAAGCTTGGGGTGTGCCGAGTCTGCGTCCACAAAGGAAGCGCAGTAGTTCAGCCCTGCAATGCCGCCCTTTTCTGCCAGTGCACGGATCATCTCATCGGTCAGGTTGCGGTTGTGGGGCGACAGGGCACGGCAGTTAGAATGGCTTGCCGCAAAGGGACGGGTGCTGTGGTTTGCGATGTCCCAGAAGCCCTTATCGGAAAGGTGGCTCACGTCTGCGGTGATGTGCAGCTTTTCCATCTCTTCCAAAAAGGCAAAGCCCCGCTCGGTCAGACCGGTCTCGGTGTTGGCCACCAGCGGCCCGCCGGGGTTTGCGTTGGGGGCTGCCAGCTCGTTGGGGTAGTTCCATGTCAGGGTCATCATGCGCACGCCCAGCTCCTGCAGCCGCCGCAGCACGCCCAGACTGCCCTTGCAGCAGCCGCCCTCTTCCACCGTCAGCATGGCGCTGAGTTTGCCCTCGGCGCGGTTGCGCTCAAGGTCGGCGGCGGTATACACCGGGGCGATTTTTTTCGGGTAAGCCGCCATGAGCCGCTTGAAGATGTCGATCTCCTCCAGCACGCTCACCAGCGGGTCGGCCCCGGGAGCGGGGTCGGCCAGATCCACATAGGCCGCAAAGCATTGCAGCAGATAATCCCCCTGCTGCAATTTTTCAAGGTCGATATGCAGATCGTTGTGCAAAAAGCTTTTGGGTGCGCCCGCCTTTTCGGCGCGGCGCAGTTCGTACAGGGTATCGCAATGCAGATCCCAAACCTTCATGATGGATACACTCCTTTATGCTTCTTCTCCCAGCAGCTGCAGCAGCTGTTCGGGGTTCATGGACAAAATCGCGCCGTCTGCCCCACCGGTAACGGTATCGGCCAGCGACTGCTTGGCCTGTTGCAGTTCCACGATCTTTTCCTCAATGGTGTCCTGCGCGATCAGCCGGTACACCTGCACCGGGTTGCGCTGACCGATGCGGTAGGCGCGGTCGGTGGCCTGATTCTGCGCGGCAAGGTTCCACCACGGGTCGTAGTGGATGACGATATCGGCGGCGGTCAGGTTGAGACCTGTGCCGCCCGCCCGCAGCGAAATGAGAAAGACGTCCGCCTCGCCCTGATTGAACCTGCGCACCTGCTCGGCACGCACCGGCTTCGGGGTAGAACCTTGCAGGGTGAAGTGGCTCATCCCGGCCTCGTCCAGCCGCTTTGCCAGCAGTTCTAGCATGGAGGTAAACTGGCTGAACAGCAGAATGCGGTGCCCGCCCGCCACCGCCTCGGTGACAAGTTCCAGACAGGCTTCCAGCTTGGCGCTGCTGCCGGTCCAGTTGTCCACCACAAGGCGTGGGTCGCAGCAGATCTCCCGCAGCCGCATCAGCACGGCAAACACGGTCATCTTGTCCTCTGGCTTTGCCGCCCGCAGCTTTTCCCGGGCGTCCACCACCGCTGCCAGATACAGCTTGCGCTGCTCGGTCTCCAACTCAACGCGGCGCACATTCTCCGTTTTGGGCGGCAGCTCCCGCAGCACCTCGGACTTCATGCGCCGCAGGATGAAGGGGCCGGTGAACTGGTTCAGCCGCCGCACGGCGTTGGCATCCTCGTCCTGCACAATGGGCTTTTCAAACCGGGCGCAGAAGGTCTTGTAGGGGGGCAGATACCCCGGCATCAAAAAGGAGAAGATGCTCCACAATTCGCCCAAGCGGTTCTCCACCGGGGTGCCGGTCAGGGCAAAGCGCACCCGGCTGTTCACCCGGCACACCGCCTTGTATTTCTGGGTGGTGTGGTTTTTGATGGCCTGCGCTTCGTCCAGAATGCAGGCGTAAAAGCTTTGCCCGGCATACAGTTTTTCGTCCCGGCGCAGCAGGTCGTAGCTGGTGATGACGAGATCCGCCTGTGCCCACCCATCGACCAGCGCGGCACGGTGGGCGGCATCACCGTCCATGGCAACACTTTGCAGCTGCGGGGTGAACTTCTGGCATTCCTCCTGCCAGTTCAGCACCAGAGACGCCGGGCAGACGATAAGGCTGGGCAGCTGCTGCCCGCCCTCCTTCATGGCCAGCAGGTAGCTGAGCACCTGCACAGTCTTGCCCAGACCCATATCGTCCGCCAGAATACCGCCCATGCCGTAGCCGTCCAGTGTGCGCAGCCAGCGGTAGCCGTCCCGCTGGTATTTGCGCAGGGTCTTTTGCAGCGAGAGCGGCGGGGTATACTCGCTGTCCCGCACGGCGTGGAAGCTGCGGCTGATGCGGCGGAAGGCATCGTCCCGGTCGAACCGCAAGCCGTTCTGCCCCGAAAGCGCCCAGTCCAGCGTGGGGGCACGGTAGAGCGGCAGGGCGGCGTGGCCGTCCTTCAGCTTTGCACCGGAAAGTTCCAGCGTGTCGTTCAGCTCGTCCAGTCCTTCCAGACTGTCGTCCAGCCGCAGCAGACTGCCGTCCCGCAGGCGGTGGTAGCGCTTTTTCTGGTGCAGGGACTGCAAAAGCTCCCGCAGTTCCTCCACCGGGAAGGCGCCGGTGTCCACTTCTAGGTCCAGCACACTGCCGTGCACCGATACCCCTACCGAAATTTTAGGCGGGGCAGCCTGCAAATTGCGGAAAGCATCGGTCTGGTACACCTCGCCCATGGCCAGCAGGGTGGGAATACCCTCCTCCAGCAGCTGGAAAAGCGCCTCCTCCCCGGAAATGCTGTAATGCCCCGGCTTGCCGGTCTCGGGTTCCAGATAGGTTTCCAGCAGCCGCTTTGCCCGGTTCTCGGTGCGGGCATCCCGCAAAAGGTCGGGCGGCACCGGCTCGCCGGGTGCTACCCTGTCCTCTCCGTACAGAAAGACCGGGTAGGCCGTGACGGTAAGCCCCCGGTCAGCATCCAGATAAAACTGCACCACCGGCTCCAGCGGGATCTGGTTCAGCAGCAGCCGGTCGGGGTCCACGATGTTGACCCGGTTGCCCAGTTCCGGCAGCACATAGCTGCAAAAGGCGGCGGCGTCCGCGCTGGTAAAGAACAAGCTGCGCCCGCCAAAGGTCTCCAGCACCGGCAGCACCCGGCGGCACTCCTCCCGCTGCATCCGCCAGAGGGTGCTTTCGCCCAGCAGATAGGCATAGTCCAGCCCCTGCACCCCGCTGAGCGCCGGGGTACAGCTCAGCTGCACGCCGCCCTTGCGGCGCTCCACTTTCAGGCTGATGACCGGCAGGCCCTCTTTAAGGGTATAACCGCCCACAACGCCCTCGGCAGCGTAAAGCTCCACAAGGGCATCCAGCCCCTCGCCGGTCAGCGGCAGACCGCCCGCCGGGCCTTTCTCCCAGCCGGAGCGCATGGTGCCCTCGGCTTCAAACGCCTGCCGGGCGCTCACCTGACGGCGCAGCAGCCGCAGCAGCTGCTGCGCATCCGGGGCAAAGGCGTCCCACCGGTGCACAAAGGCCAGCGACTTGCCGTAGCTGACGCTTTCGCCCCGCTCGATCGCATCCAGAAACTGCGGGATGCTTTTTACCAGATACTGCCGCCCGCCGATGCCATCCGAGACCCGCAACCGCAGCCAGATACGGCCATTGTGCGGCGTAAGCTCCGGTTCCAGCAGAGCAAAGCCGGTGCGCTGGGCGGCGTTCTGGGGCTGGGGCTGCGCATCCTCCCGCTGGTAGCGCTTCAGCAGTAGCTGGGCCTCATAGTCGGTCTCCGGCTCCTCGCCCCGCCACTTGCGGCCGAACAGCATATCCAGCCCGGCGCTGTAACTGTCCTTGCGGGGTTCGGTGCTCAAGCCTGCCACGCCCCGCTGCACCCCGGGGATGCTCTCCGGCTTTTTTTCCGGGGCAGGCGGGTTCTTTTCCGTGTCCTGCAGCAGCAGCGCGCCGATATGTTTGCAGTAGGTGCCGTCGCCGTTCTGGTTATAGGGGCAGTCGCAGGAGGCGCTGACAAAACTGCCGTTTTCCCGCAGCCAGACCTGCGTATAATAGCAGTCCGGCCCGCTGCCCTGCACCAGCGCTGTCAGGTGCCGCACCCCATCCTCGTTGGTGGTGCAGCTGCTTTGCAGGATACGCTTGCGGTACTTCTGCGCCCGCTCAAAGATGCTTTTGCCCAGCAATGTGCGGATCTCCTGTGCGTCCATGTGGTCTCCCTCCCCTGTGCTGTCGCGGTTCCGGTCTATTCTATAAGAATACCGCGTTCCACCCCGGGATGCAAGGGCAGAAGGGTAAAAAACGTTTAGAAAGCGCGGGCGGGACGATTTTGATGGCTTCCGCTACGCTCTAGCCATTTTCAGCGGAAGAATTATTTTGATTTGCAGTTTCGAAACGCCTGCGGGCGTTTCGAAATTGCTTTTTCACAGGAGGGGTCGTAGAGGGAAACGGCATTTGCAGTGCCTGTTTCCTGCGGAAACATCCGCACTGCGGGGTTGCTTCTTGGCTCTCAACAGGCCAAAGAAAAAGCACCCGCAAACGCCTTCGGGTGCCAATGCACAGACGGGAAGGGTTGCAGGTGCTTTCTTTATTTTAGGAAATTCCGCGCTTGCGGGTCTTAAGGTGGTACATCTCCTGATCGGCTTTATCGATCAGGTCGTGCACGGTGGCAATGTCCGGCTCAAGGCGGGCGCAGCCGATGCTGATCTCGATCTGGTAGGGCTTGCCGGAGGCGGCGTTGGCGGCATCCAGCTCCCGCTGGATGGAAGCGATCAGGGTGCGCACCTCCACGCTGTTGCAGCCGCAGGCGATGCAGAATTCATCGCCGCCGTAGCGCGCCAGCACGCCGTTATAGTTGGCGCACACCTTTTTCAAAATGCCCGCCAGCAGCACCAGTGCGGCATCCCCCTCCAAGTGGCCGTACTCATCGTTGATGTGCTTGAAGTGATCCATGTCCATCATGAGGAAGTGCAGCGAGCGGTTGGGGTGACGGCGGTAGTAGGGCAGTTCGCTTTCCAGATACCGCAGCGCCACGATGCGGTTGCTGACGCCGGTCAGGGTATCCACCGTAAACTTGGTCTGCAACACCAGCACATATACGCACACCAGCCCCAGCGTAATGCCGCAGCACAGCAGCCCGCGCCCGGGCAGCCAGCCTTGCAGCAAAAAGCCTGCCGCCGGCGCAAGCGCGAGCAGCAGCAGAGTTTTCAGTTCCTCTTTGGGTGTTTCCTGCTTCCAGTTGCTCAGCGTCCAGCTGCAGCGGAGAAAGGCCGCCGCCAGATAGGCAAGCCCCACCAGCTTCGCCCCCCAGAACAGGGTGCTGCCCCGCAGCCCCTCTGCATCCAGATAGCAGAAGCCGTTTTCGTCCCGCGCTGTCAGCAGCGCCAGCAAAAGCAACGCCACCGGTGCGGCGCTGAGCGCCAGCCTGCGGCCGTCCTCCATCCATGTACGCCCCAGCTCTGCCTCCACATACAAAAACACCAGCTGGCAGCAGCACGCCGCCAGCAGATAAAACAGAATACTGCCCCCGGCGTTCAGCCGGTAGGTCAGGGGGATGCCCAGATCCTGCCACGCGCCCAGCTGCGCCAGCGCACTGCCATGATCTACGATCGTCAGCGCCCCGGCAGACCACAGCAGCGCCGTGAACAGCCGCCCGGGCAGACTTTTATCCCGCATTTTCTGCTGCGCCCGCAGCAAGACCGCCAGCGTGACCAGACAGACCACACTGACCTGAGTATGGGCAATCGCATCCATGCCGCAACGCTCTCCTTTACCCTAGGGCGGCTTTGCGCCGTCCCGGCCCTTTTTCGCTCTTCCAACGTTCCTTTTCCGCACAGATTTATTGTACCAAATCCGTAACAGATATGCAACACAAACCGAAAATTTCATACAAAAAAAGACACCGGAACGTCTTTCGGCGTTCCGGTGTCTCTTGGAATCATATCACTTTGCCTGCGGATGGGCGGCATCATTGCGCAGGGCGCTTTCGCGGATCTTTTCCAGCGTCTGCTCGCTGAGGATATGCTCTGCCTTGCAGGCGTCCTCGGCGGCGGTCTGCTCGTCCACGCCCAGCTGCACAAAGAAGTGGGTCAGCAGCTGGTGGCGGCTGTAAATGCGCTGAGCAATCTCCAGCCCTGGCTCCAGCAGGGTCAGGTTGCCTTCGCCGTCCACCGCGATATAGCCGTTCTCCCGCAGCTTTTTCATGGCGATGCTCACGCTGGCTTTGGTAAAGCCCAGCTCATTGACAACGTCAATGGAGCGCACTTTGCCCATACGCTGGCTCAGCATCAGGATCGTTTCAAGATAATCTTCTGCGGACTGGTGGATCTGCATGGTTTGTCCGGCCTCCTGCCTCATTCCCTCTGGGGGATTTTTCCGACAGGGGATGTGTACCCTCTGTCGTATGTTAAAGGATATCACACTTTTGCGGTTGATGCAAGTAATTCGCAGCAAGTTTTGTTAAACTAACCATATTTTTCTGCACAGAACTGCTGTTTTGCCGGTTTTGTACCGCGCCTGTTTTGTGCAAAGGGTGCAATTTAGAGCGCAGCCAGATAGGCCGCAGGGCCTTCCTCGTACAGGTCGCCGCCGTGGGCATCCAGCACAACGGTCAGGGGCATATCCTGCACGGTCAGGCGGCGCACCGCCTCACAGCCCAAGTCCGGCCATGCGATCACTTCCAGCGTCTGCACGCTTTTTGCCATCAGCGCACCGGCACCGCCCAGCGCAGCCAGATACACCGCGCCGTTGCGCACCACAGCTGCCTTGACGGCGGCATCCCGCTTGCCCTTGCCGATCATGATCTTGTTGCCAAGGTCCAGCAGCCGGGGGCTCATGGCGTCCATGCGCCCGCTGGTGGTAGGCCCTGCCGAGCCGATGACTTCGCCCGGGCGCTCCGGGGTGGGGCCTACATAATAGATGGCGCTGCCTTCCAGATCAAAAGGCAGGGTCTCGCCCTTGTCCAGTGCTTCCATCATCCGCTTGTGTGCCTGATCCCGGGCGGTGTACACCACGCCGGAAAGCAGCACGGTATCCCCCGCCTTCAGCGGGGCAAGCTCCTGCGCGGTGCAGGGGGTAGTCAGTCTGTATTCCATCGTTCTCCCCTCCTTACAGCTCCGCGCTGGCGCGGCGGGTCACATGGCAGGAAACGTTCACCGCCACCGGCAGACCCGCCACATGGGTGGGCATCTGCTCAATGGCAAGGCCGAGACAGGTGGTCTTACCGCCAAAGCCCTGCGGGCCGATGCCCAGTGCATTGATGGCGGCAAGCAGCTCCTGCTCCAACTGGGCGTAGTAGGGGTCGGGGTTGGGGATATCCAGCGGGCGCAGCAGCGCCTTTTTGGCAAGATACGCCACCTTGTCAAAGCTGCCGCCCACGCCGACGCCCAGCACGATGGGCGGGCAGGGGTTGGAGCCCGCCAGCTTTACGGTATCCACCACGAACTTTTTAAAGCCCTCCACGCCGTCGGCGGGCTTGAGCATCTGGATGCGGCTCATGTTCTCGCTGCCAAAGCCCTTGGGCGCTACCGTGATGCGGCAGCCCTCGCCGTCCACCAGATGCACCGTGATGGCCGCCGGGGTGTTATCGCCGGTGTTGCCCCGGCGCAGCGGGTCGGCCACGATGCTTTTGCGCAGGTAGCCGTCCGTATAGCCCCGGCGCACGCCCTCGTGGATGGCGGCTTCAAAGCTGCCATCAATGTGCACATCGGTGCCCAGCTCCACGAACACGCAGGCCATGCCGGTATCCTGACAGATGGGCAGGTCTTTTTCCTTTGCAGCACCAAGGTTCGACCACAGCAGGTCTAACGTGTTCTTTGCCAGCGGCCACGGCTCTTCTTCCCGTGCCTTTTCCAGCGCGGCCTGCACGTCCTGCGGCAGCTGGGTGTTGGCTTTAATGCAGAGCCGCGCCACCGTATCCGTAATGCTCTGTGCGGAGATCGTTCTCATGCCTGTATCCTCCGCTTACAACCGTGCCACGCCGGTCTCGCGGGCAGCCTTTGCCACGGCCTTTGCCACAGCCTCGGCCACGCGGGGGTCGAACGCGCCGGGGATGATGTTCTCCTCGCTGCGGTCGGCATCGGTGATGAGGTCTGCAATGGCGTAGGCAGCAGCCAGCTTCATCTCATTGTTGATATCCCGGGCGCGGACGCTGAGCGCGCCCTTGAACAGGCCGGGGAAGCACAGCACGTTATTGACCTGATTGGGGAAGTCGCTGCGGCCGGTAGCCATCACGCGCACGCCGCCCGCCTTGGCCTCGTCCGGCATGATCTCCGGGGTGGGATTGGCCATGGCAAAGACGATGGCGTCCTTGTTCATGGTCTTGCACAGCTCAGTGGTCAGGATGCCGGGGCGGGACACACCGATGAACACGTCAGCGCCCTCCAGCGCCTCCTTCAGGCCGCCCTTGATCTGGCGGGGGTTGGTCACCTCGCCCAGCCAGTTCTTGTGGGCTTCGGCGCTGTTGCAGCCCTTGTACAGGGTGCCGAACTGATCCACTGCAATGATATCCTTCGCACCGGCGGTCATCAGCATCTTGATGATGGCGGTACCGGCAGCGCCGGGGCCGTTCAGGACGATGTGCACGTCCTCCATCTTTTTATTCACCACCCGCAGGGCGTTGATGAGGGCAGCAGTGACCACGATGGCGGTGCCGTGCTGGTCGTCGTGGAACACAGGGATGTCCAGCTCCCGCTCCAAGGTCTCCTCGATCTCGAAGCACTCCGGGCTCTTGATGTCCTCCAGATTGATGCCGCCAAAGGTGGGCGCGATGGCCTTGCAGGCGGCGATGACACTGGCAGCGTCGTGGGCGTCGATGCAGATGGGGAAGGCGTCTACGCCGCCGAACTCCTTGAACAGCACGGCCTTGCCCTCCATGACCGGCAGACCGGCCTCCGGGCCGATATCGCCCAGACCCAGCACGGCGGTGCCGTTGGAGACAACAGCCACCATGTTGCCCTTGAAGGTGTACTTATACACATCCTCGGGGTTTTCCTTGATCTTGCGGCAGGGCTCTGCCACACCGGGGGTGTAGGCGGTGGACAGGTCATCGCGGGTGGCGACCTCCACCTTGCTCACGATGCCCACCTTTCCCTTGTGGGTCTCGTGCATTTCCAGAGCTGCTTTATTGTAATCCATGGTTTTATCCTCCAATTTCAGCAAAAGGCTTTCCCCCGCAGGGAAAGGCTCATACAGTTTTATTGTAACAGAACCGTCCGGGTATTTCCACCGGTTTTGCGGCATTTCCCGTCCCAAAGCGGGCAAAAGTGATACCTGTGCCGGGCGGCATTTGTGGAATTTTCGCAAAAATCTTTTCTTTTCGCATTTTTCCGTTATAATAGGATGGTATGATATTTGCATTCTCCGTGAAAACGGTCTGCTATTTTTAGGAGGTATCTCTTTTGAAACGCATTACCAAGATCCTGTTGTGTGTGCTGTGCGCGGTGGCTGCTGTGCTGTGCGTAGCTGCGGCCTGCTTTATGCTGACCAAGAAGCAGAGCGGCACCACGGCAAACTCTGCCGCATCCGGCGCAAGCGTGTCCACCTACGGCAAGGTGTCGGATTTCGACTATGCCAACTTCGATTACTCCGAGGGGCTGGACGATAACGGCCACTGGACCGGCATCCGCGCACTGGACTATGTGACCCTGCCGGATGACGTGTCCGCGCTGCCGCTTTCCAAGGCCGATCTCGAGCCCACCGAGGCCGAGATCCAGACCCAGATCGACACTTTGCTGAACCAGTACGCCACCACCCAGAACATCACCGACCGGGCAGCCCAGAGCGGCGACACCGTGAACATCGACTATTCCGGCGCGGTGGACGGCGTAGCCTTTACCGGCGGCACCGCCACCGGCTACGACCTGACGCTGGGCAGCCACTCCTTCATTGACGGCTTCGAGGATCAGATCATCGGCCACAATATCGGTGACACCTTTGATGTGACTGTTACCTTCCCGGAAGGCTACGGCGACTCCACCGACGCCGAGGGCAACACCATCACCCTCAGCGGCAAGGAGGCTGTGTTCAGCGTGACCCTGAACGCCATCACCCAGAGCGTTGTGCCCACCCTGACCGATGAGTGGGTGGAGAGCAATTTTGCCGCCAGCGACGACCTGCACACCGCAGACGCCCTGCGCCAGTACTTTGACCGTGCCCTGTACGCCAACAATCTGGACAACGCCGCGATGGACTATCTGCTCACGAACTCCACCTTTAAAGAAGTCCCCACCCAGATCACCAGCTACTACATCCGTATGTTCCTGAACTACCACTCTCAGCTGGCTACCCAGTACGGCATGGAGCTGGACGCCTACGCACAGGCCAAGGGCTACGCCGATGCCGACGCGATGCTGGCGGATTCCGATGCTTACTTTGAGCATCTGGCCAAGCAGGATCTGGTCTTTCAGGCCATTGCGGAGCAGCTGGACATCACCCCCACACAGGAGCAGATCGACAGCGCCAACAGCTCCTACGCCGACACCTACGGCGCACAGCGCAGTATGCTGAACGCCTTGCAGCTGGCAGTGTTGGACAAGGTGGAGGAAAGCGCCGTGCTTTCCTGACAGTGCGTCTGCCGGAGCGTGAACGATTTCAATGCGCTCCGCTAACGGGTTGCGGCTCCCAGCATCCGCTTCGTGCCTTGAGCGGCACTCGCGTCTTGCTGGCCGCTGCCCCAACAACTCCTCCCTGTTTCCGCCA
>ENA-OUQM01001657-OUQM01001657.1-human-gut-metagenome-genome-assembly--contig:-NODE-1657-length-11455-cov-14.055526_pt1 | contig 11455 bp, 11 predicted proteins | sample MGYA00237949_ERZ548830 | MGnify/ENA primary metagenome ERZ548830 (study PRJEB26490, sample SAMN05194706) | human gut metagenome | biome: terrestrial biome; feature: human-associated habitat...
ATTCATGTCGTAGGCGGCGGCGCCAACGCCGATTATCTGAACCGGCTGACAGCAGAAAAGACCGGAAGGACCGTACTGGCGGGACCGACCGAGGCAACTGCCATCGGCAATCTGGCGGTGCAGATGATCACCGGAAAGGAATGCAGCAATTTGAAGAATGCGAGAAACTGTATTTTCCATTCCTTCGAAATCAAACAATATGAGCCATAAAAAATGAGACGAAAGGTTAAAAGAGGCAAAGAACATGTTAGTTGAAACAAAAGCAAAAGTAGGTGTATTTGCAATCGCACTGGGTGCATATCTGCCGCAGTTCCCGACGCTGGTTCCGGAATTTGAGACACAGTATGATGCGTTCAAAAAGACGATTCCGGATACCGTTGAAATGATCGATGGTGGAATCGTTACAACGAAAGAATTATCGATGGAAGCAGGAGATAAGTTCCGTGCAGCGGATGTAGATCTTGTTATTTTGCAGCTTCTGACCTACGCGACCAGCTACAATATGCTCCCGGCAGTCCGTGACCTGAATGTGCCGGTTGTGCTTGTGAATGTACAGAAGCGGAAAGCACCGGATTATGCCAATACCGATACACCAAAATGGCTCGGTGAGCTGTATGCCTGTGGAGCAGTCGGTGAGATGGTAGCCGATCTGGAGCGTGCGGGCAAACGTCATGCCGTCATCACCGGTGTTGTAGAAGGCGGAGATGATTACGTAGCTAAGGAAATCGACGAGTGGTGCCGGGCAGCCCAGGTACGCAGAAGATTCCGCTACACCAATATTGCCCAGATCGGAAGACCATATCCGGGAATGATGGACCTGTATATCGATGAAACCAATCTTTACAACCGGATGGGACTTTACACGAAACAGTTCGACTGGGAGAAAATGTGGGCGATCGCGGATCCTGTCACAGATGAGGACGCAATCCGCGCCAAGGCAGAGGAGATTCTGGATACTTTTGATATCGAGGGCGGTGCAACGGTAGAGACCGTATGGGATATGGCAAAATATGTCGTTGCATTTGAAGAGTGGGTGAAAAAAGAAGAGCTTGGTATGGTGGCATCCCATTATGACGGCTTTGCCAAAGGGGTTGCCGGAAAACTGGACAGCATGCTGATTCCGGCATTTTCCATGCTGATCAAACAGGGTACAGCCTGTGCCGTAGAGGGTGATATGAAAGTTGCAATGGCAATGAGCATTCTGAAAACAATTGCCGGAACCGGTCAGCTTTCTGAGATGTATTCGATCGATTTCAATGAGGATATCTGTATTATCGGCCACTCCGGATCGGGAGATGCTGATATATCGCAGGCGAAAAAACCGTCCATGAAAATCGTTGATGTTTTTCATGGCAAGACGGGCGGCGGATATCTGACACAGTTTTATCCGCCGGTTGGAGATGTTACATACCTTGGAATTACGCAGGATAAAGACGGTCATTTTAAATTTGTTGCTGCAGAGGGTGTCAATGAGGATGGTCCGATCTTTACCTTTGGCGATACAAACATGAGAACACGTTTCTCCATTGGGGCAAGAGAGTTCTGCAACAGATGGAGTGAGGCGGGACCAACACATCATATGGCAGCTGCTGTCGGACATCATATTGATACGATTCTGAAAGTTGCAAAAATCCTGGATGTGCCGGTAGAGGTTGTGTGCCGGTAAATATCGATAAAAGAAGAGGAAAAGAGAGAAAGAAGAGGGAAAAAACATGAAATTTTTAGATGCAGAATTTGTAAAAGGCTTTATCCGTATGGCAAATGATGGCTGGGAGCAGGGATGGCATGAGAGAAACGGCGGAAACCTTTCTTACCGTGTGAAACCGGAAGAGGTTGAAGCGGTAAAAGAAAATTTTGAGGCCAGAGAGTGGAATCCGATCGGAACCGCCGTTCCAAACCTTGCGGGAGAGTATTTCCTGGTAACCGGAAGCGGAAAATATTTCCGAAATGTCACAATCAAACCGGAAGACAGCATCTGTATGATTGAGCTGGATGAAAAAGGTGAAAATTACCGCATCGTCTGGGGTCTCGTCAACGGAGGACGTCCGACCTCAGAGCTTCCGAGCCATCTGATGAACCTGGAGGTAAAAAAACTTCAGGACGAAAGATACCGCGTTGTGTACCATGCACATACCACCAACGTGATCGCGCTTACCTTCGTTCTGCCGCTGGAAGATAAAGTATTTACCCGCGAACTCTGGGAGATGGCAACCGAGTGCCCTGTTGTATTCCCGTCCGGAATCGGTGTCGTTCCGTGGATGGTTCCGGGAGGCAGAGAGATCGCCGTTGCCACGAGCGAGCTGATGAAGAAATATGATCTTGCTATCTGGGCACACCACGGCATGTTCGCCGCCGGCTTTGATTTTGACCTGACCTTCGGTCTGATGCATACCGCAGAAAAATCTGCAGAAATCCTGGTAAAAACACTTTCCATGCAGCCAACGAAACGTCAGACGATCACACCGGATGAATTCCGCCATCTGGCAAAAGACTTCGGCGTAACACTTCCGGAAGAGTTTTTGTATGAGAAATAAAACTGGAAACTGATAGTGAAAAATGGCCGTCTGATCCTTGCACTGAGGAATGGGACGGCCATTTTTTTGCTGTGCAGAAGAAAAAGTCTATTAATTTCTTTTGGAATTTGATAAACTATAAGATAAGATTATCGATTAGAAAACAGTGGAACATTTCATTATCAGACAGAAAATGCTGGTGTGTCTGCGCTCAGAAAGGAAAGATGAAATATGACTTCAGCGATTAGTATAGGAAAGCAGGATTTTGCTTCCCTTCGAGAAAATCATTATTTTTATGTTGATAAAACCGATTTTATCAGACAATGGTGGGAAAGTGGAGATGACATTACGCTGATCACACGTCCGAGAAGATTTGGCAAAACATTGAATATGAGCATGCTGAATTGTTTCTTTTCCAGACAGTATGCAGAAAAAGGTACCATCTTTGAAGGGCTTTCCATCTGGAAACAGGAAAAATACCGCAGACTGCAGGGAACTTATCCGGTGATTTTTCTGAGCTTTGCGGACGTAAAACAGAATAACTATCAAGATGCAGTGCAGAAGATAAAAAATATTATTGTAGATGCTTATCGCCAACATCGGTATTTGGAGCAGGAAGAATGCTTTACGCAAAATGAGAAACAGCAGATGCTGGAAATTACAGAAAAAATGAGTGATGTGACAGCACAGGATGCATTAAAAAATCTTTCCAGTTATTTGAATCTTTTATATGGAAAAAAAGTTTTAATCTTTCTGGATGAATATGACACGCCCATGCAGGAAGCCTATATTCATGGATACTGGGATGAATTTGTAGGATTTATGAGAAGCCTTTTCAATGCGACATTCAAAACAAATCCATATCTGGAACGCGCTGTGATGACTGGAATTACCCGTATTTCCAAAGAATCTGTTTTTTCGGACCTTAATAATCTGACGGTTATTACAACAACATCGGATGCCTATGCAGACTGTTTTGGTTTTAAAGAAGAAGAGGTATTTCAATCATTAGATCAATTTGGAATGCCGGAAAAGAAAGATCTGGTAAAGCAATGGTATGACGGATTTTGCTTTGGCACGCATCGTGATATTTACAATCCGTGGTCTATTACAAATTATCTGAAAGAGAAAAAACTGCGGCCCTACTGGGCAGCTACAAGTTCCAATGGATTGATCAGCAAACTCCTGCAGTTGGCATCGGTAAATATGAAGGAAGAACTGGAAAAACTGATCAACAGACAACAAATTGTAGTTAATTTTGATGAGCAGATTATATTTGGACAATTAGAACAGGATGAAAGTGCGGTATGGAGTCTGTTGGTGGCAAGCGGTTATCTGAAAGTGGAGGAGATTGAATACAGAGGACTGACGCTGGAGCCGTGGTATTCTCTTTCCATCACAAATCTGGAGACTGTGAGCATGTTTTCGAATATGTTCAAAAGCTGGTTTGCAGCGGCATCTGCCAATTATAATGAATTTATCAAAGCAATGCTGAATGGGGATGTAAAAGCGATGAACCTCTATATGAATGATATTGCACTTGCTACATTTAGTAATTTTGATGCTGGAAAACATGCGTCCGAGCGGAGCCAGCCAGAGCGGTTTTATCATGGATTTGTACTTGGGCTGCTGGTGGAAGTGCGAGATCTTTATGAGGTGCGTTCCAATCGGGAAAGTGGGTATGGAAGATACGATGTGATTCTAATTCCCAGAAATTTGGATCGAGATGCTATGATTCTGGAATTTAAAGTAAAAGAAACGGAAGAAAAAACGCTGCAGGAAACGGTACAAAAAGCACTGGCGCAGATTGAAATAAAGAAATACGACGCGGAACTGAAAGAACGGGGAATCCCAAAAGAAAGAATCCGGCATTATGGATTTGCGTTTGAAGGGAAAAAGGTACTAATTGGGTAATAGAAAACGCTGTCAATGCTTCTCTGGAAGGGGAAGCGGGACAGCGTTTTTCTGTTAATTGTGATTAGAGTACCATTTGAAGCAGCATCACTAAAAGCGGCATCGTCACAATAGAAGCCAGCGTGGTAACAACATTGATGGCACTGGCATAGCGTGAATCGTTTCCGTATACCTGACACATCTGTGTAACTGTAGAGGCAGATGGCGTGATGACGGCGAGAAAAACAATCAGAATTAGCGTCGGTCCGTCTGCAGAAAGATCGGCAAGATGGCTGATTTTCAGAAGAACAAGGGCCATCAGCGGAACGGCGATCAGGCGGAGAAAGGTCACGAAGTAAATCCGTTTATTCGCAAAAATCTGCCGGAAGTCCATGCCGGCAAAAAGCATACCCGTAACAATCATACTGGCAGGGCCAACCATGCTTCCGACAGAATGAAGCGTATTGTTGACCAGCGCAGGAAGCCTCACGGCTGATCACCTTTTTGCAGTGCGTCCAGAAAAAGACAAGCTGTACGCTCATATAAACACAGCTGTAAAGCACCCATTCCGCTCCTAAAACAGCCGTCACAAGCGGCACAATCAGATTGCCGGAATTGGAGTAGTAAACAGAAGTTATCTCAACCGCATCCAAATGAAACACCCGTCCAAGAGCTGAAACCGCAAAAAGAAGCACAACCTGCATCAGAAGCGAAGCCGCAAACGCAACCAGCAGCCCCCGCACCGTTTCCGGCGTGTAATCGACCTGAAACGCATTCAGAATCACGCAGGGAATGATCAGGTACAGCACAATTTTCGACAGAACTTTGCTGTCCTCATCCTTTAAAAGTCCGGCTTTTACGATTAAAAAGCCCATAAAAATCATAAGAAAAAGCTGCGCGATCTGCTGCGCAAGAAGAATACTGATCGTCATAAAAATCTCCCCATATGTGTGTCTTATAGAAAATATTATAAGGTGGAGGAGAGGGGATTTCAATTTCTTTTTGAGAAATTTTGGACGAAGTTTCGGAAGGGGAGGGAAAGAGATCTGATCAGCTAAAAAGCGAGCGTTGACAAAGCGAAACCCTTGTAATATAATACACTTAACAAGAGAACCGTTGGTCAGTGCACACCTGACCGCCGGATAAAGCTTTTAACTAAAAATAGCGCCTAACTTTACCAGAGCAGGGGCGCTATTTTTTGTGCATAATATTGATAACAAGAGTTATAACAGCACAAAGCATAATTATGAAAGTAAATAAATCACTATATGTAACCATCAGCACCAGCCTCCTTTCAAAAAATGTCCGGCGGCTGACATAACACCCCAACGGTTCCCTGGGTAAATGTATTAAATTGATGTTTGTTTAGCAAATAAAAAAGCTTACGCAACATGACAAACGCATGAGTAAATAAATTGTGAATATGCCCCTTTTCTGGTAGAATAAAAGAAAAAGGGGCGTGTTGTTTATGCAGGAATTATTAGAGTGGATGGAATACATTGAGGATACCCGTCAGCAGACAAAGGTTCGTCATACTTTGAAAGATATTCTTGTCATCGTACTGTTTGCAACCCTTGCAAATGCAGATGACTGGGTTGAGATGGCATTGTTTGCAGAAAGCTATCAGGATTATCTTCGCAAATATATCGAATTAAAGAACGGAATCCCCTCGCATGATACGATCCGGCGTGTCATGGGGATGATATCGCCGGAGATTCTGTAGTAGCTTTATGGAAAATGGCAGGAGAGACTGGATAAAAACGATGGGGAACTGTTGAAAAAGATTATCTGCATTGATGGAAAAACGATGTGTTCGAATAAGAGTGGAGAAGAAAAAGCAAGCCATATCGTTTCTGCATGGAGTAAAGAGGATGGTTTTTGTCTGGGGCAGAAAGCTGTTGAAGAAAAAAGCAATGAAATAACAGCAATTCCGGAGCTGCTGGAGAAAATCCAGATAAAAGGTCAGATTATTACGATAGATGCAATGGGAACGCAGACCGCGATTGCAGAAAAGATCCGACAGAAGCGGGCAGATTATGTTTTAGCATTGAAGAAAAATCAATACACATTGTATGAAGATGTGAAAGAATACTTTGCAAACGAAAAGTTTCAGGAAGAAATACGGCAAAAGGGTGGTCATAAAAAGACGCAGGAGAAAGCGCATGGTCAGATAGAGACCAGAGAGTACTATCAGACGGAAGACATCAAATGGCTGAGCCAGAAGAAAAACTGGAAGGGTCTGAAAAGCATCGTGATGGAGAAGAAACGGATAGAAAAAGCAGGAAATACAACGTATGAATATCGATATTTTATAAGCAGTTTAAAAACGGATATCAACGAGGCAAGCCGCGCCGTGCGGGGACATTGGAGTGTAGAAAGTATGCACTGGCATCTGGATGTAACGTTTCGAGAGGATGCAAATACGACAATAGATAAAATGGCAGCGCAAAATTTGAATATCATAAGGAAATGGAGCCTGAGTATTTTGAAATCGGCAGAACTAACAAGACATAAGCTGTCGATGAGAAAGAAAAGGTTCGTAATAAGTCTGCGCCCAATCAAGTATTTGGAAGAACTTTTGGAAACTTAAAAAACAGAAAAAAAATGGAATTGGCAGTGGATAACCATTCATGCGTTTGTCGTGGCTTACGCAAAAGCCAGCGTTGACAAAATTACACGATTGCAATATAATATACTTAACAAGACAGCCGGAAGGTGAGCGCAATCACCCGGTCTGGCGAAAATGTTAAATAGCTATAAGAAATAGCCGTCCATTCTTTATCAGGGAGCAGGACGGCTATTTCTTATTTGTATAAGTCAAAATTGCGACAATAAGCAAAGCAACGCTGATTATAATCTGCAATTCTTCATATGTACTCATAATAATTATCCTTTCTGCAAGACTCAGATCAGATGAAAGTACGTCCCCCGGCTGCCCGGTTAAATATATTGGATTGTCTAAGATTCTCAATAAAAAACAAACAAGGAAAAAAATAGTCAGAACATAGGGAGAGATACTTGATTTTTTTGAGAATGAGAACAAAAAAATTGACATAAAACGCAGATTTAAAATACAAGAATATCATATCATTGCAAAAACCATATAGCTACCCTATAATGTAATTTGAAACCGTTAAGAAGATGAAACAAAAAGGAAAAACATCATGATAGTATACTCTGGATTAAAAAGTGATTTCTTATTTGCAGTGGAGCAGGATTCAATTGCTGCGCAGATAGAAGAAACGATTTATGATAAAATGCACAGACATACATCGCAGAATGAATTCCGTTCATGGGAAAATTCTCTGGAATATATGTATAAAGTTCTGAATGACCGTGCAATACCGGAAAATGCCGGAATCGCCATTGAATACAATATTCCGCAGACATCAAAGAGAGTTGACTTCATTATTTCCGGATACGGGAAAAAGAAAGATCCTAATGTTGTGATTATCGAATTAAAACAATGGGATAAGGTGGAAACAGTAGAAGGGCAGGATGCCTTAGTAGAGACTTTTACCGGAGGGGCAGTGCGCAAAGTTGCGCATCCATCGTATCAGGCATGGTCCTACGCGGCTATGATTTATGATTATAATCAGAATGTGCAGATGGGAAATATCGTACTTCATCCGTGTACCTATCTGCATAATTACAGAAAAACAAATCCCGAAAAACTGGAACAGAATCAATATAAAGAATATGTAGAAGATGCACCGATCTTTGGAAGAGGAGAAGTGCCGAAACTTCGGGAATTTATTAAAAACTCAGTAAAAACAGGCGATGACAAACAGCTCCTGTATGATATTGATCATGGAAAAATCAGACCATCTAAGAGCCTTCAGGATGCTATCAAGAGTATGATAGAGGGAAATCAGGAATTTATCATGCTGGACGAGCAAAAGGTTGTCTATGAAGAGATCCTGAAGAATGTTATGATGTGTATGGCAGATCAGAAAAAACGGACGGTTATTGTAAAAGGAGGCCCGGGAACAGGAAAAACAGTGGTTGCAGTGAATCTGCTTGCAAAGCTGACCAATGATGGAATGTTTGCACAGTATACATCCAAAAACAGTGCACCAAGAAATGTTTATGCGAAAAAACTGACCGGACACAGGAAGAGCAGTATCAATAATATGTTCAAAGGTTCCGGCTCTTACGTGGATGCAGAACCAAACAGTATTGATGCCGTTATCTGCGATGAAGCACATCGGCTGAATGATAAGTCAGGAATGTTCCATAATCTGGGGGAAAATCAGATAAAAGAGATCATCAATGCAGCTTTATGCAGTATTTTTTTCATTGATGAAAGCCAGAGAGTAACATTGAGCGATATTGGAAGCGTTGCGGAAATTCGAAGATGGGCAGATGAACTGGAATCAGAAGTTATGGAGATGGAGCTTGTCTCACAGTTCCGATGCAATGGTTCCGATGGGTATCTGGCATGGCTTGATGATGTACTTGAGATTCGGGAGACAGCTAATTTTGATTTGAAAGATATCGACTATGATATTAAAATCGTCGATTCGCCCAACGAGGTGAGAGATCTTATCATAGAACGGAACAGAGTACATAATCGGGCGAGAATTCTGGCAGGATATTGCTGGGCATGGATAAAAGCAGGACAGAATAATACGGATGTTCATGATATCAAAATTGGAGATTTTGGGATGAGCTGGAATCTTGGAAATACGACGACGTTTGCAATTGACGAAACTTCTGTAAATGAAGTTGGATGTATCCATACCTCGCAGGGACTGGAATTTGATTATGCGGGAGTGATTATCGGGGATGATATGCGGTATCAGGATGGACATATTGTTACGGATTTTACAAAACGTGCAAAAACAGATCAATCGTTAAAAGGAATCAAAAAGCTGTACCGGGAAAATCCAGAGAAGGCGTTGAAAGAAGCAGACGAAATTATCAAAAATACATATCGTACGCTCATGACAAGAGGCATGAAGGGATGCTATATCTATTGTACGGATCAGAAACTGGCAGACTATTTAAAAGAATGTCTGAAGTAAAGGAGAAAATTTATGAAACCAGAAACAGTAGAAAGAATCAGAAAATTTACAGAGGACCGTGACTGGGACCAGTTCCATTCACCGGCAAACCTTGCAAAATCCATCGTAATCGAAGCAGCAGAACTGCTGGAATGCTTTCAGTGGTCTGATGAAAATTACGATTTGCAGCATGTCAAGGAAGAACTGGCAGATGTAATGGTATACAGCCAGAATCTGCTGGATAAGCTGGGACTTGATGCAGATGAAATTATCAATATGAAAATGACACAGAACGAGGCAAAATATTCTGTGGATAAGGCAAAGGGAAATGCTGTTAAATATGATCAGCTTTGAAAAAATGGAATAATTAAGGATGATAAAGGAAGCACTGGGAAGTCATGGATTTTTCAGTGCTTTTTATACAGGAAAACGAGTGGAAAGGAGAAAATAAAGTATTTACCCGCGAACTCTGGGAGATGGCAACCGAGTGCCCTGTTGTATTCCCGTCCGGAATCGGTGTCGTTCCGTGGATGGTTCCGGGAGGCAGAGAGATCGCCGTTGCCACGAGCGAGCTGATGAAGAAATATGATCTTGCTATCTGGGCACACCACGGCATGTTCGCCGCCGGCTTTGATTTTGACCTGACCTTCGGTCTGATGCATACCGCAGAAAAATCTGCAGAAATCCTGGTAAAAACACTTTCCATGCAGCCGACGAAACGCCAGACGATCACACCGGATGAATTCCGCCATCTGGCAAAAGATTTCGGTGTAACACTGCCGGAAGAATTTCTCTATGAAAAATAAGTAAAACAAAAAAATAGCCATTCGGACTGAGATGGGATTCCCTTTGAGCAGACAGGGGCGGATCAAAATTTTCTCTCAAGCCGGATGGCTATTTTTGTTTTCCGGGAAACTTCGCTAAATTTTCCTGGAAAGCAAAAAGCCCTCCGTGCAGGATCGCACTGCGGCGGAGGAAAATGATGTCGCTGAAGCGACTCGCCGCAGACGGAGAATCCTGCAGAACAGAATACTTTCTTATAAAAACATATATTCTTCTTTTTGCGAACCTGTTAAAATATAATCGGATTACAAATGTTTTGCAGAGTGCAAAGCACGTAGCAATCTGGCACCCAAGGGGCCAAATATAAAACGAAAGTAACGATTTGGAGCAACATTTCGATGTCGTTTTTGACACCTGTGGTGAATATCAATATGCTTGAAAGGAAAAAAATCAGATGAAAAGAGACAAGGCTGAAAGATGCATCAATCGAAACAGGGGTAAGAAGAAAAAAGTGTTTGCGGCAGCCCTGACCATACTTTTGGTCGCACTTGCAGGATGCGGTGAAAATACAGAGAATGCGGGAGGATATGAAACGTTAGATGAAAAACAGCTGGATTCTGATCAGACCGATATCAATGACAGAGCGGAATATTATAAAAAGTATGTGGAGGATAAGCTGGACGATATGACAAGGGAAGAGAAGCTGGATTTTTTTGTCGATGTGACGGTAGACTACAACGGAAGAGACAGTCATCCCGAGGACGATATTATTTTCCTGAGAAATGATAATGTCTATGAAGGAGATCTCTATGACGGAGATGACACAATTTCTCTTCCGCCGGGTGTCTACCGGATTATTTCAGAACAGGTGGATGGAAATTTGGGAGAGATAAAATTACTTACACCGGGCGAAGAAGTTCGGCTGAAGATTGATTATGATTCCAAGAAGGCGAGTGTTTCAGAGGAAACATAACGAACACAATTCATCTCCACCTTAGAGGTCGGAGTCTTCTTGCTGGAAGCGGATAAAAGTCGAAAAAAAACGAAAAAAGCGAAAAAAAGCAGAACCGGAGCGTGTTAAAAAAGGTTACTCCGGCCACACAAAATGTGCATTTCCCGCTTCAAGGCCGTCAATCAGAATATTCTGTCCCGTGCAGAACCGGTTCGTCACGGTCATAAAATACGCCCAGTCCGCCGTTTCCTCGACGGTCATCCACCGTTTCAGCGGCGTCAGATCCATGATCTGATCCCAGAGCTTTT
>ENA-OUQM01001659-OUQM01001659.1-human-gut-metagenome-genome-assembly--contig:-NODE-1659-length-11442-cov-4.627646_pt1 | contig 11442 bp, 13 predicted proteins | sample MGYA00237949_ERZ548830 | MGnify/ENA primary metagenome ERZ548830 (study PRJEB26490, sample SAMN05194706) | human gut metagenome | biome: terrestrial biome; feature: human-associated habitat; material...
CAAACAAGGAGTGACAGAGATTTTAGAAAAGACAGAACATGATATTTTTGCATTGGTACAGAACCATGGAAATGCAGAATATGTTCCGATTCGTCAGGTCGTTATGAATGCCATTCATAAAATTGAGCAGGCATCAAAACAGAAGGGTGCAGTTACCGGTATTCCGACGGGATTTATCGATTTAGACTATCAGACGGCTGGATTGCAGCCATCGGATCTGATTCTGATTGCAGCACGTCCTTCTATGGGAAAAACAGCGTTTGTTTTGAACCTGGCGCAGTATGTTGCCTTTCATGAAGATTTATGTACAGCAATTTTTTCTTTGGAAATGTCAAAGGAACAGCTCGTAAACCGTCTGTTCTCTTTGGAATCGCGCGTGGATGCGCAGAAATTGCGTACCGGTAATTTACAGGAATCAGAATGGGAAAAGCTGATAGAGGGTGCAGGTATTATTGGTAATTCTCATCTGATCATTGATGATACGCCGGGTATCAGCATATCAGAACTCCGCAGTAAGTGTCGTAAATATAAGATGGATCAGGATTTGCGCCTGATTATCATCGACTATTTACAGTTGATGAGTGGCTCTGGTCGTTCGGAATCCAGACAGCAGGAGATCTCCGAGATTTCAAGATCTTTAAAGGCACTTGCCAGGGAATTAAATGTGCCGGTAATTGCCTTATCGCAGTTATCCCGTGCGGTAGAACAGCGTCCGGATCACAGACCAATGCTATCAGATTTGCGTGAATCCGGAGCAATCGAGCAGGATGCCGATGTGGTAATGTTTATTTACCGTGATGATTATTATAATAAAGATACAGACCTGAAAAATATTTCTGAAATTATTGTGGCAAAGCAAAGAAACGGCCCGATCGGTACGATTAATCTTGCATGGCTGCCGGAATACACGAAGTTTGGCAATTTAGATCATACGCAGCAATAAACTGTCGAAATCTTACGATTAGTTTTGCTTGTCCGCCTTTCTGTAAGCGTATATACTTAAACTATACATAAAAGAGAGCAGTATATATACAGGAAGGACTGGTTTTTTGGAAAAAGTACGATATATGATTTCGGATGCAGCACGAATGGTGGCATTAGAGCAGCATGTGCTCCGCTATTGGGAAGATGAACTGCAGCTCGATATCCCACGCAACGAAATGGGGCATCGTTACTATACAGATGATAATATCAAAGAAATTCTTCGTATTAAGGATCTGCGGGAAAAAGGATATCAGCTCAAGGCAATCCGTATGTATTTAAAGAAAGAAAAGCGCAACGAAGAAAAAGAGCAGGAAGCCAGAAAGAAGCATGTGGACTTGGATGGATTTGTAACGCTGACCTCTGCCAAGGAATTGGAATTCGGAGAAGATGTCGATTCGGAGTGTACGATAGATACGGCTGCAGATACAGCAGCAGATGCAGGGCATATGATCAGCAGGTCAGAAGAAAGCCAGATCTCTGCCAAAACGCAGGAACAGGCGCGTATCCGAGTAGAGCAATTTCAAAAGTTGATGACAGAGATTGTGGCAAATGCCATGCGTGAGAACAATGAGGTGCTGACAACGCACGTCGAAGAACGTATTCTAAAAGAAATGAATTATCTCATGCAGGAACATTATCAGTTGGAAGAGGATCACTATAAGAAATTGGATGAAGCGATTCGTAGTAATTTACGAAAAAAGCGAAGCCGTGGCGTTAAATGGATACTTCCGACAAGAAAATCAGAGAATAGAGAAAAATAAAGAAAGCGACGTGATGAAAAATCATTACGTCGCTTTTCCTGTAAATATTAACCCTGTGCTTCTAAGAAGTTGTTGATTTCGTCTACTAACATGTCAGGGTCGATACCGTGTACCATAGCAGCCTGCTCAATGGTCTCCATCTGAGATGATGGGCATCCCAAACAGTGCATGCCGATATTTAATAAAATTGGTGCTACGTTCTGATCAATCTGTAATAATTCACCAATCATAGTTGACTTATTTACTCTAGCCATGATTCTTATCCTCCTTATTTTCGATGGTGTTATTATAATGCCTTTTTTTGCCTTTTGCAATTCATTATCTTGTTTTTAAATAAGAACTTGTTTTTTCAAATTATTTGATTTATTATGTGGTTACAGCAAAATGCTGAATAATATGCGATAAGGTGATTGGAGGAATTAACAATGGCATACGTAATTTCTGATTCATGTGTAAGCTGTGGAACATGCGAACCTGAATGTCCAGTAGGAGCTATCTCTCAGGGAGACAGCCAGTTCGAAATCGATGGATCTGCTTGTGTTGATTGTGGCACATGCGCAGGTGTTTGTCCTACAGGTGCTATCTCTCAGGAGTAATCCTAGGATAGTTACATATCACAGACAAAGTAAAAGACGTCCGCGTGAGCGGGCGTCTTTTTTTCGTGTACGAAAGCAGTCTACGCAACGTAGATTGCTTAGAACCAAGTCCTGTGTTACGCTTCTTAATAAGAGGAGGGGCAAACTATGGAGACAAAAGAGTTGGGATTGTTTATAGCGAAAAGGCGTACAGAACTGGGTATGACCCAGGCACAACTGGCAGAACGGTTACATGTGACCAATAAGGCAATTTCCAAATGGGAAAATGGAAGAGGATTGCCGGACATAGCAAATGTATTCCTGTGATAATGATAGCCTGGGGATTGATGTTTACTTTTATATATGTTATGTGTATGTATATGGACCTGGGTCAGCATCTGGAGTTGAGAGCAATTCTCATAGGATTTTTGGTATTGGAGGCGGGTTTGACAGGGAATATATTGAATACATTGGTAAGGAGGGAGTAGTCATATGCAGCAGGCAATAGAGCGAATGATTACCAGACAGGTGGAGCGCATCATCCAAAAGAAATTAACGGCAGCTGTCAATCAGGCGGTGGAAAGCAAAACAAAGGAGACGGCAGGGCAAGATAGTGACCAGTGGAGGGGAAACTTTCATTGTGTCGTATCCGGCTATTACAAGGGAATTTGCATGAAATATCTCATGCCTCCGCTGATCATCTTTATGCTTTTATGCGCACTGGGAAGTGTTGTGGCAGGAGGAATTCTATATAGTGTATTATTTGGCATAATAGCATTAGTTTGTCTGTGGTGTGTTTGGGTGACGCAGAAATGGATGTGTATGCTGGTTTATTGGGATGGTGGCATGATGATTGTGGATCGCAAAGGTAATGTGTTGGCACAGATGCCATCGATAATCCTACGTCAGGCGAAGATCACTAAGGGAAGTATCATTATCCCATGGAATGATAAGGAATATAAGATTGTTCGTGACATAAGAGATAATGAACAGCAAATAAAAGAGATGCTGGCTTTCTATGAAATAGAATAAAAGATTTACCATGTATGCTGCTTATGTATACGACGATAATTACCGGGAGTTGTCCCGGTAATTTTTTTAAAGACAATCGTAAAATAACTCTGTGATGAGAAATTCAAATAGTTGCTGATTTCGCCTAAGGTATAATCTGAATAAGTCAGGAGATTTTTCGCTTCTTCTATGACGACGCTGTGTATAAAGGAAGTAATAGTCTCCCCTACTTCTTTGTGAAAGAGGAAAGACAGATATTTAGGTGTCAGGTGCACTTTGGCAGCTAGAACCGAGAGGGAAAGTTCTTCTCTGCGGCTTCGATAAATGCTTTCCATGGTATTGGTGATTGCAGAGGAATACACAGCATGCATATGCTGTTGGGTATTTGCTACACGCGTTGTAAAATCCAATGCCATTTCTTCACTTAACTGTATCATTTCTGCAACATCATTGCACAATTCCATTTTACGAATATAAATATCACTCAAGGAGAAGGCGGTTTCTTCATCCAGACCGCCTTTGATCGCATAGCGTGTGACCAAGGTGGTGTTGGCAATTCCGGCATAGAAAAGTTGTTTCAACTGAGAACGATAAGAAGTCATGTTGCCATAGATTGTCTGGGGCAGGGAGCGATAAGTGGCTTCCAGAGCAAGGACATCGCCTTTTTGCACACATTCCAAGACGGCTTTTTCCTGTGCGTAGGAAGTATGGTAAAATCCGGCTTCTTCATTTTGAAAAAGTTCGTTTGTTAAGGTTGAATTTGTACTATTGATCTGCATAGAAACTCCCCTTTATAAAACACGAAATATTATAAAACATAAGGAAATAATAATATAATTATATATTTCCTGCGTTTATAATGCAAATAAGAAAAGAGATATGGGGAAAGGGGGATTATATGGATAGCCGGAAAGTATTGGAAAGTTTGGCTTTGGACGAAAAAATCCGCCTCTTAGGAGGATGTGGAGACTGGCACACTTATGATTGTCATGGAAAAGTACCAGCGATCATGATGACGGATGGACCGCATGGCTTGCGAAAATTGGAAGAAGAGAAGGCAGGAGACATTGAGGCGAGCAAACCGGCGACTTGTTTTCCGACAGCGAGTGCCCTAGCGGCAAGTTGGAATCCTAAGTTGGTCTATGACGTGGGGCAGGCAATCGCGAGAGAGGCGAAAAAAGAGCAGATATCTATTGTGTTGGGCTGTGGAATCAATATAAAAAGATCTCCTCTGTGTGGAAGAAATTTTGAATATTTTTCAGAAGATCCGTATATCACAGGAAAATTGGCAACTGCCTATATTCAGGGAGTGCAAAGTCAGAATATAGGTACGAGTCTCAAGCATTTTGCTGCAAATTCGCAGGAAACCCGCAGGATGACATCAAATAGTCAGGTGGATGAACGCGCTTTGCGAGAAATCTATCTATCTGCATTTGAAGAAGTGATAAAAAATGCAAAGCCAACAACGGTCATGGCATCCTACAATCGCATCAATGGTGTATATGCATGCAAAAATAGGTATTTACTTGTTGATATTCTCAGAAAGGAATGGGGATATCAAGGGGCGGTCGTTTCGGATTGGGGCGCATGCAATGATGTGGTAGCCTGTTTGAAAAATGGGATGACACTGGAAATGCCGGATTCCCAAGGCTATCATACACAGCAGATTAAAAAGGCATATGAAAAAGGTCAGATAGAGGAGCAGGAGATAAATTTCTGGGCAAAGCAGGTTTTGGAACATTTTTCGTCTCTGTCAGAATATCTGATTTCTGATTATGTGGTTGATATGAAGGCGCAGCATAATTTGGCGCGCCAAATTGAAAATGAATGTGCAGTTCTATTGAAGAATGAGGGCTTGCTTCCGATCGCAAAGGATCAAAAGTTGATCGTAATCGGAGCAATGGCGGAGCGCATGCGCTTCCAAGGTGGTGGAAGCAGCCATATACAGGCGACAAAAACAATAAGTGCAATCCGGGCATTGCAAAAAGCAGGATATGATATCTGCTATGTAAAGGGCTATCAAGAGACAGAAGATGTGCCGGATATAAAATTGGAACAGGAAGCATTATCTGTATTAGCGGACAGATATGAACCGCAGAATACTAAAATATTGTATTTTCTTGGTCTGACAGATGCATATGAGGGAGAAGGTTACGACCGAACCAGTCTGGCAATCCCAAACAATCAGTTGACATTATTGAAAAAAATTGCAAAGAAAATCGGTAAAGAGAATATTGCCCTCATCAGTTTTGGTGGCGCACCCATGGATTTTGCATTTGACCGATATGGAAATGCTCTGCTTCATATGTATCTGGGGGGTCAGGCGGTCGGGGAGTCGGCGGCGGATCTCATCAGCGGAAAAGCCAATCCATCCGGGAAATTGGCAGAAACTATTCCACTTAGGATAGAAGATACACCGGCATGGCGTTATTTTGCACCGCCTCATGATGATGTGGAATATCGGGAAAGTATTTTTGTGGGCTATCGTTACTATGAAACATTTGGAGTAAAGGTAAAATATCCATTCGGCTATGGTCTGTCTTATACAGACTTCTCCTACACTGATCTTCATATTCCTTCTACATATAGTCAAGGGACAATGGAATTAGGCTGCAGGATAAAAAATGTAGGTGCTACAGCGGGGGCAGAGACCGTGCAGATTTATATCCTGCCACCGCGAGGAAAGATCATGCGTAGCAGAATTGAATTAAAGGGCTTTCAGAAAGTGATGCTGGAAGCCGGGCAGGAAAAGGAACTTACCTTTTCGCTTGATGAAAGAAGTTTCTCTATCTATGATGTAGATCGGCAGAAATTTGTCGTTGTGGCAGGCGAGTACGAAATTGCCATAGGCAGTTCCGTACGGGATATAAGATTAAAGACAAAGATCAAGGTAGAGGGAGAAAGAAAATTTCGAGATGAGAGAGAAAGGTTCCCTGATTACTTCAGATCTCAGCCACATGGTATGGAGATTGCAGAGGGGCAGTTTGAAGAACTGCTAGGACGACCACTAGCCAAAGATCGTTATAAAAAACGAGGACAATACACTTGGCAGGATTCTTTTTCGGATGTTACCGCTCAGTCATGGTTTGGCAGGAGGATTCGGGGTTTTGTCGGTCTTGCCTTAAAATGCATGTTTCGAGGAAAACGGAAAGATGACCCGGCAATGCAGATGGTAAAAAAAGGACTATATGAAGGTAATTTGGAGGGATTGATCGCAACTACAGATGGCATAGTGTCTCCCAAAATGATAGGTATGCTTGTTCATTGCGCAAATCGGGAATATAAGCAGGCAGTGTTATGTTTCTTTTCAAAGAAGGGGGTATAGCAAATGGAAAAACAAGGATTGGATAAAAGAACAAAATGGTCTTATTGCATTGGAGCGACAGGAAGGGATATGGCATATGCGCTTGTCAGCATGTTTTTGCTTACCTACATCCAATATACAATGAAATTGACAGTGGCACAGTATGCGGCAATTTCCATGATTGTGGTCGTCTGCCTTTTGTGGGATGCGATCAACGATCCGATGATGGGTATTATCATAGAAAATGCACATCTGAAATCAGGTAAATTTAAACCATGGATATTGCTTGGCGTGATCATGAATTGCATTGTGATCATTTGCCTCTTTACCATCCGACCGGAAGGATGGGGCTTTGTTGTATTTTTCGGTATCGGTTATCTGCTCTGGGGCATGACTTATACCATGAACGATATTGCCTATTGGGGCTTGTTGCCGAGTCTGACTTCGGACTCTAAAGAAAGAAATGTATTGGTGACAATTCAGGGCATATTTATCTGTATCGGACAGTTTTCTGTGGCAGGTGTCTTGCCGGAAATCGTTGCCGGAAATGCCGTCGTGGCATATCGTGTCGCAGCGATCGTAATCGCCTCCTGTTTTTTGGGATTTCAGTTGCTGACCTTCTTTGGTGTGGTCGAACGACCGCGACAGGAAAATAAGGATGTTTTGTCATTGAAAGGTATGTTTCGAGTTTTCCTGCGAAATGACCAGTTGATTGCAATCGGTATTGCTAGTTTATTGTTTCAGGTTGGCAATAATCTTCTGATTATGATCGGTATGAATTTCTTCTATTTTGAGTTTGGTTATACCATGGGTGGCAGTCTGGTGTTTTGGTTTACCGTGATGTATGGCATTGGTACGCTTGTTTCTGAGGCACTGTTTTCAACCATGGCGGCAAGATTTACCAGAAAGCAGATCTTAACAGCGGCTACTACGCTTGCTATTATAGGCTACTTGCTCCTGCTTAGTGTGGGGTATGTTCTGCCCAAAAATGTTGCCCTTTTGAATGTGGTTGGATTTTTCATCTTCTTTGCTCAGGGAGCCTTTAACATGACGATGATTGTTATGCTTAATAACACCATTGAATATGATGAGTTTAAATTTCACGAAAGACATGATAGTGTTATCTCGGCAGTGCGTTCCTTTACTGCCAAATTGGCAAGTGCGATCGACCAGGCGGTTGTGACCTTGATTTTGATTATCAGTGGTATTTATGCGGTCAGTCAGAATATTTCAGGTTTAGAGATTGAGGCAGGAAAAGGAAGCTTGGGCACAGAGCAGGTGAAAATACAGGCAGACGGGTTTATTCAGTTGGCGACAGCGGATCAGCGTCTCATATTGCGGTTGGGAATCGTTTTTATTCCTGTTGCAGCAATCACAATGGCATATCTTATCATTTGTAAGAAATACACGATTGATGAAAAACGGTACGAGGAGATTGTAAGGGAATTAGACAGTAGGAAAGCAAGGACGCAGGGCAGATAAAAAGAAAAGGTGATGGATGAAAAATCCATCACCTTTTGCATTTACAGTTTCGCTAACATACCAAGAGCATCATCTGGGATAATCAAGGTATAGTGTTCTTTAAAATAAGCATCCTGTCCGACAGAAAAATCTGCCTGTGAACCATATTCCGTCAGGATGTTGCAGGCTTTGTTGAATTCAGCAGGTGTGTGTTCACTCTTGCTGATGACAAGATAAAAAATATCATCCGAAGGGCTCTTGTATAATGTGTTGCGACCATGATAAAAATCGCCGAGTACATGAGACAATCGGATCAGATCATCCAGAGAAGAGAAAGCAAATAATTTGATGATGTCTACGGGAACCTCAATGTCTTCTACGTCCGGTAGATTAGCTTCTGCAGATTTGCCGACGCGTGCAGCGGCCGCTTTTGCCTTGGAAAACAGCGATATAATATCGTCTGCAGCGGTTGGCGGATGCGGCATGTTGTCAACATAATCATCCATGTCGTAGTCATCTTCATCCATATCTTCTGAGAAATGAGAAAATCTGGTGTCTAATTCATCTGGATATTCTACTTTCGTCACTATTAATAAAATGGAGTCAGCAGTGAGTGGAACAGCTTCAATCATCAAAGGAATATCCTCTGCGTCAAAGCCAAATTCATAAGAGGCCTTCTCCATCATTTCACGAAAAAGAGATTTAGCTTTTTCTGTGCCATAGGCGAGTTCGCTTAATTTTAAGTGCCTGCTATCGAGATCTTCTCTCGTAAGTGTGCAGCGAATCTGGTTATCGTTTACTTTTTCAATTTTCATAAGATCACATCCTTTACAGAAAATTAGGTAAACTTATACCTATACATATTATAAACAATGAAAAAAACAAAGTAAAGAAAGCAAGTATTAAAAATGTCTAAATTTGTTAAAAAAGTATAAACAATGTAGAAATGCCTTGCTTTTTAAAATTCAATTTGCTATAACGTATGCAAGAGGTGCTTTTCCGGTTCTAGGGAGGAGCAATATAATGTCATATTTTCTATCTGATCGGTATGAGACGATACGCGTTTTGTATGAATCTACATATACACGGGTCGTGCTCGTCAAGACGATAGATACCGGTGATCTATATGTTATCAAGGGTATTAGAAAGGACCCGGCCACACCGGAACATTTTTTTCTTGAAGCAAGTCTGCTACAGGATTTGAATCATCCTGGAATTCCCATTCTACATGAAACACAAGAAGACGCATCGTTTTTTTATATTGTAGAAGAATATATTTATGGAGATTCTTTAGATCAGTACTTGCTTTATCATCAACACATTTCCCAGGATACATTTTTACAATTTGCCATGCAGTTGTGCAATATCATGGAATATCTGCATACAAGAAATCCAAATCCAATTTTATATTTGGATTTAAAACCGGAACATATTATAGTATGCGGCAACCAGTTGAAATTAATCGACTTTGGTATTGCAAAGATTCTTACCAGTTCGGGAAATGATTTCCAAAATTTTGGAACAAAAAATATGCTGCACCAGAACAAAGGCACGGAGGTGCGGTGGACGAAAGAACCGATATTTATGCCGTTGGTAAAATCCTATCTTATATGCTTTTGTTTTTGCCAATCAAGAGTAGAATCGTATGCTTTCCGTTGATCGCAAGGACTCTTTGCTACGATAAAAAAAGGCGCATCACAAGCATAAGTCGCCTACAGAATCGCCTGCAAAGGATACAGCAAAAAAACAAAAAAGAAAAGAAGAACAAAAAGCATCTCTTAAAACGTATTGCCGTTGTAGGAAGTGAAGAAGGTGTGGGTTGTACACATGTGGCGGTGGCGCTGGTCTGCTATTTGAACCAGGCGGGGTTTTACGCGTATTACAAGAATGAGTCAGAACAGCCAACGCTAGAGCGCATGCTGCAACAGGATATGGCTTGTATCAGACAGGATGGATTTATATATCACGAGTTTTTCCGAGGCTGTCTTACCTATGGCCCAGCAGTTGCAAAAAGTGAACTTTTGGAAGGAATACAAGTTGTGGATCGAGGATGCAAAGAGGATGACATGGCAGGTGCGACTATCTATGTCTGCAGTGGAAGAATCTGGCAGAAACGACCATCCGATGCGGTATGGGCGACACGAAAAAATGCAATTATCGTAGGAAATCATTTTTCACGTTATGATGCAAAAACATGTGCACGGGTATGGAAACGACGTGTGTATCTGTTTCCTTATCAGCCGGATCCGTTTCATGCAACATGGGCAGTACGAAGACTTTTTTCAAGCATGCTAAAAAAGGAGTTGTTATGTGAAAAAGAAAAGCAGATGGATACATAAAAAGATTATGGGGTTTTACGGAACAAAAGAAGGTGTTGGATGTACGCATCTGGCACTTAGCGTGGCCAATTACCTGCATTCTGTAGAAAAATGGAAGGTACTGTATCTGGAAATGGGGAAATTCAGTCAGTTATATCCATTGATGCAGCAACAGCTGGTAGCATACGAAGATGTGATTCTTTATCCGTATCATGGTGTGCAGTATTTGATTTGCCCGACAGAAAAAGAAGCAATGCGGCAATGCGAGAAGTTTGACGGCATAGTAGTCATTGACTTTGGTGTCTGGGGAGAAACATTTAAAAAACTGCAAGGTATCTGTCAGCGGAATGTGGTGCTGGGTGGTATACAGCGATGGGAGCATGAGGCATATGTAACTTGTATCAATAAGAATAAAAAAAGAAACGACATGGCGCAAATGGAATACTATAGCAGGCAAGTCGAAGGCTCGTTACAGGTCTCCTTTTATAAAGAACATCATGTGTGGATACGTCCGGTGCCACAGATAGCAGATCCTTTTGCATTAAAGAAAAAAGATATTGTTTTTTTAGAACAATGGTTACGCACAAAATAGCAGGAAAAGGAGGAGATAAAGCAAAAAAGGAATAAGAAACACGTTGAAAAAAGATGTTACTTTTGTTTGGAAGGAAACAACAATGCTTAATTTAAGGTTATAAACGAAAAAAGATGAGGGCGTATCTATGGTAGATGCGCCCTGTTTTGTGCGTTCTATCGGCGCTGCATGATGACATCTGTCGTCGAAATGTGCTATAATAAATCAAATTATGCAGACAAATACCATTGGAGGATGGCATGGACAAGAGAAATAGAAAAAGAACAACATAAGGAGAAAAACAATGAATTCAGATAAAGTAAAAGCAGGCGTAGAACATGCGCCGCACCGTTCCCTGTTAAAGGCAGACGGATACAACGATGAGCAGATGCGCCGCCCGTTCGTCGGCGTCGTAAACTCTTTCAACGAGATCGCTCCGGGTCATATGCACTTACAG
>ENA-OUQM01001666-OUQM01001666.1-human-gut-metagenome-genome-assembly--contig:-NODE-1666-length-11413-cov-9.924282_pt1 | contig 11413 bp, 15 predicted proteins | sample MGYA00237949_ERZ548830 | MGnify/ENA primary metagenome ERZ548830 (study PRJEB26490, sample SAMN05194706) | human gut metagenome | biome: terrestrial biome; feature: human-associated habitat; material...
CCCATATTAAAAGATGACTCATCAGTGTTTCCCTGAACACAAATGAAGTCATCTCCGGGTTTGGCTCATCATGGAGCAGATAATATAACGGATGGTCATGCACCAGCTTCTTACCGCCGTCATCCCGATACTCATACACATGAAGCGGTAAAGACGCCACTGCTTCTGCAAGGATTCTGACACAGGCATATACTGCCGTAGTCTGCATTGCAGTTCGTTCATTTACAGGCTTTCCGCTTGTTGTCCTTCCGAACAGAAACGAATATCCCGCATCTGCAGCCTTGTCCACGGGCTTATCCCTCGCCTGTCCAAATCCAAATAAACTCTTGATTCCCATACTCCACCTCCTAAAAATTGGCAAGAAAAAAGCACCTGCATTTGCAAGTGCCATATCTCTATATCATAACTCTCTGTTTTACCTGTTCCGTAGAAACTACTAACAAACTATTCTTCAACTATTTGTACCTTATACTTCTCTGCATCATCTTTAATATTCAACCTTTCTCCTTCTTTTTCAGACGAATACAATACAGTGAAGCTTCTTCTTATATTCCGATAATCCCATTCACTATAATATACCGTAATTTTTATCTTTTCTGGATATCCCAAAATATCATACGAAAACCGAACATTTTGGCATTTATTTTGAACCACTTTATCAATCAATTCTTCTGCATATTTTTCTTTTTCCCGAATATACAATTTATTTGCTATTATACATATTTCTTCTTCATATCCTTTATCATATTGATTGATCACCGTATTCATAACCTTTTCTTTTCGTCCATTTTGTAGATAAACTAACAATATTACAATACAAATCATTATCCCATTTACAATATATCTTTTTTTCATAATCCACTCCTTCGCATAGTGTCTTTATGCGAACACTATTACAATCGCTATTTTACGCCAATAATAGTTACATAGCAATATTTTATGAAAGAAAGCGGAAATTTTTCAAATGATTAAATACGATAATTTGTGGGAAACAATGAAATCTAAAGGCATCACCCAATATGACCTTTACACTCATTATCACATGAACCGTTCCCAACTAAACCGATTAAGACACAATCAGAATGTTGAAGTCAATACCATTGACAAGCTCTGTAATATACTGGAATGCAATGTCGAAGATATTATGACGCACTATCCAGATAATAACGTATTTTAAGAATATAATGTTCACCATGTTTATAATTCCTGTACTGGATATTTTCACTTTTCCCTTGATTTTCATACAATTTTTTCTAAGAGCGAATATAAAAAAACATCTATCTTGAATCTAGCAAAATAGATGTTTCTCTTTTTTATGAATCATATAATCCTGCTCCAACTAAATCAGTTGTAGAATCCATCATAATTTCATTGGCTTTTCTTTCGATAAGATCCAATAAATTTCCCTTTTCATCAAATAATTTTTTTAATTCTTCTCCACATATAGCAATTATTACAATACCATCCTTCAAATATGACTTTACTGCCAGTTGCTTGAAAGTAGAAGGTCCCTTTTTCTTCGAAATAATTATTCCGAATTTAATACACTTTCCCTTTTCTCCACTATTGGTATTTGAAATAATGCTATGTAATTTTGACATATATCCACCACTAGGAGTATCACTCTCATTTTTACATTCAATAAAAAATCTGCCTCCTATTATATCTAATATGCCATATTTTAAATATATTTTATTTCTCACACAACAATCAATTTGATTCGTGGTCGTGCGAATACCCGCAGCTTTAAAAATTGGACACAGATTAAAAAGATATACCGTCAAATCTTCTAATGTATCTCCGATCTTTTTTGTTGTCCCCGATCGATTTTCAATAGCCTTATACATATTTTTCAGTTTTTCATATTCATCATTTGTAGGATGAAAAAAGTACTCGTTAATCCCACCAGCCAGGAAAATTGATTCCATCGAATCCTCTGGGGCAACAGCCCTGGCCAATAAATCTAATCCTTCCTGCTGCCCTTCTGTAAAAACACTATCATCATCTAACGCATACACAAGCTCAACATCACTTGGTTCAACTTCAATTTCTTCATTGCAGCTATAACATTCAAATGGTTCTGATGGAATATCCGCAATAGAATCCACTTTTTTTATAAGCATTCCACATTCTGGACATCTGATTGTATAAAACACTCTCACCAATCCGATTTCTTTACATTTTGTCAGGATTCTGCTTGCTACTTGTGTTGATATTCCTAACGCTTTGGATAACTTTGATACTGTTATATTTTTTGTAGCACCACCTATCAGGTTACTAAAATACATTTCCAAATTTTGTATTTGGTCATCATTCAGCAATCCCTGCAGTGCCGATAAGTGAGAACAATACATGAATGATATCCTCCTCCATAGTATACTCCGTAAATTTAAGCATACAATAGTCCTTATTCACTACTATTTTTACCTTAAACTGTCTAGTACAATACATCGTATTCAATCTTGCAAACATAAATGTTACCCCATCACACGCCTGACTTTTCTGTAACATTTTTTTATTATCGAAAAAGATAGCTTTTGATTGTAAAGGTTCTTCCCAAGCCGCAGTTTGCTCAACTTTGGAATCCTCTTCATCAGTGGCATTCAGCTTTAAAGGATATGCTTCTCTATCCTTAATAAATATCTGTTTATCTGGATAGCTGATAGAAAAATATTTTTCCACCATATTCAAAACATTAGATTGTACATCTTTTTTATAGCCTGTCCGCAAATCACAAATCTGATACATTACGGCATCAACCACATCTTTTATTTCTTTGTTTTTTGCTTCCATCAGTTCCGTAATTTCATCCGGTGTTTGTGTATACCGTTCAAGCATATTATATAATCGTGATCTAAATACGCTTCCGGCTTCAAAACTCTTCTTGGTAGCCAACGCCAGCTTTTCTGCCACCCATTTTATTGCTGCTGCAGTTTCCTTTTCTGATTTTGTTGCCGTAGCCTGTTCCAACAAAAAATCTTCTTGATATTTATATAACCCAGACTTCGATTTTGCGCGAGCCACCATAATACCCTTATCACAGTATACATCAACCGCAATAGGATATGGTACGGTTGCAGCACCATGCTTTTTATCAAATGTACATAATAATTTTCCCATGTACAGCCGAATTTTTCTACCAATACCTTCCTCATTTGTTATTTCATACCGAAATACTCCCAATGAACTAGAATATCCTTTATTCAAATGCCTATTAGTTTTATCTACAATTAAAGGCTCCAAGATCTTTTCAATATATTCATCTTGATTTATAAATGCCGTTGTAAAAGACTCATCATCTATAATTTTTATCTGTACATCCTTAATTCCTTCAATCAGCACCTGATCCAACCAATCTAAAACTTCCTCTTCTTTTTCAGGTGACTGGTTTGCATATCTTTCGACATCCTGTATTAATTGCGGTCGGTCTACCGTTGTTTTAAGGTCTTCTTTCTTTTTTTCTCTGGCAAATCTTTTTAAAGCCGGAAGTGTAATATAACTTTCATCTTCATTTGCAAATGTATATGGAATAGAAAACATCATCATGCCTCCTTCGACTTTTTTTTCATTATATCACACTTCCCATATACATTGATACTACAGGTATTAAAAAACTAGTATCCCTCTATTATCATATACACTACCATCGTTTCCTTTGTTTCTAATTGCACGGTCAAGTGCCATAACAGTTGCCACTGCCCCGTCAATCTTCTCTGTGGATTTTTCCTTATCCATTTTGATGTTCCCTGCAGGATCCTGACGGACATACACGTTATCCATCATCCACCGCAGCACCTTATGTCCGCCATGAGCGATCCGTTCTTCCAGTGTCAGCTTCATCAGTTCCTTGGTCGGTGGACTCATATCCTTATATCCCTGTCCGAATGGGACAACGGTAAATCCCATACCTTCAAGGTTCTGTACCATCTGTACCGCTCCCCATCGGTCAAAAGCAATCTCCTTAATATGGAATTTCGTACCAAGCTCATCAATGAACTGCTCGATGAATCCATAATGGATGACATTTCCTTCCGTGGTCTTCAAGCATCCTTCTGCTGCCCAGACATCATAAGGGACATGATCCCTTCTGACACGAAGCCTCATGTTTTCCTCCGGTATCCAGAAATACGGAAGGATCACATATTTCTCCGTATCATTTCTTGGCGGGAACACAAGCACGAATGCCGTGATATCCGTAGAACTTGAAAGATCGAGTCCACCATAGCACTCCCTTCCGAGAAGTACCTCTTCATTCACGGCAAAGGAACAGGCATCCCACTTATCCATCTGCATCCATCGTGTGCTCTGTTTCACCCATTGGTTCAGACGAAGCTGCCGGAACACGTTCTCTTCTGCTGCATTTTCTTTTGCACTGATATAGGCATTCTGCACTTTCTCAATATCTATCGTGTGTCCGAGGGAAGGATTGGCTTTATACCATACTTCTTCACTCGACCAGTCATCCTCATCAGATGCCCCGTAAATGACCGGATAAAAAGTCGGGTCGATTTTTCTTCCCTCAATAATATCCAGTGCCTTCTGATGCTGTTCAAAACATACAGAATTCCTGTCCGTTCCGGCTGTTGTGATCAGAAAGAATAGGGGCTGTGTCCGGGCATCACCCGAACCCTTGGTCATGACATCGAACAGTTCCCGGTTCGGCTGTGCATGCAGCTCATCAAAAATAACGGCATGGACATTCAAACCATGCTTGGTGTATGCCTCTGCTGACAGCACCTGATAGAAGCTGTTGGTCGGTTTATATACAAGCCTTTTCACGGACATAACAGGCTTGATCCTTTTCTTTAGTGCCGGACACTGATCTACCATATCTACCGCAACATCGAATACGATGGAAGCCTGCTGCCTGTCAGAAGCACAGCCGTAAACCTCTGCTCCCCACTCACCGTCACCGCATGTCATATAAAGTGCAATGGCTGCTGCCAGTTCTGACTTTCCGTTCTTCTTCGGTATCTCGCAGTAACAGGTATTGTACTGCCTGTATCCGTTTTCCTTTACCGTCCCATAAAGAGTACGGATGATCTCATCCTGCCAGGGGAGAAGTTCAAACGGAACTCCCCGCCACCTTCCTTTGGTATGTTTCAGGCAGTTTATAAAATTGACCGCATGGTCTGCTTTTGCTTCATCAAACATTATCCTGCACCGCCTTTCACAAGCAGAAGTTCCATTTCATCGTTCTGCTTATCTTCCCCGCTGTCCGTGACGATACGGCTTCTCGCAGACGGAGTAAGCCCGAACTGCTCACAGAACTTATTCATGATCTTCAGATAAGTCTGTGCGATGGATACCTGCGGTACCTGCTGCCAGTATCCACTCGGAGTCTTTACGATAGTTCCATGCTGTGTAATGAACTCCTCTGCCTCTTTCCATCTTGCATATGCCTGACAATATCCTGCGAATGCTGCCATATCTATTTCTGTCAGGATACCGAGATGCTCTAGCTGCTTCGCCATCCTTCTCCATTCTTTCTTTGCCTCATCCTCAAGCCATGCCGGACAGCGTGGGGCTTTTTTCTCCGGCTTTGGTTCGCCCGTATTAAGGCTTCTCTTGCCCGGATTGCCCTCAAGCACCTTTACTGCCGTAGGCTTTGGTTTTCTTCCTCTCTGTGCCACTGTCCTCACCTCCTCGTAAAAATGGCAACAAAAAAAGACCTCCGAAGAAGCCTTTTCTCAAATTCAATATAACTACTTAACTCTGCCAAGTGCCCATGCCATTGCATGCCCGGCATCCTCAAATTCTTCTTTTCTTTCAATCAGCGAAATCCAGCACTCACATCTTCCAAGCCCCGTCTCGTCCGGTGTTTCGACCAGCTCGTAAACCTCTGCAATGCTTCCCTTGTAACAATGATCCCATACCGCTATGGTATAATCCCCATAGTCAAGCACCGCTGAATGCATGCATCCGTATAAATCCTCTGCCAAATGTTCCGCTGTCGTAATTCTTTCCATTGTTTGTTTCCTCCGCTTTTCTTTGTTTTCCCTTTCGGTAAGTACATATTCGCTCTGAATGCAGATATTATCCAGTTATATCTACACCATAATGTACACAAAAATCATCCGTGGAAACTGTGTATATTATAGCTGTTCCTTCTGCTATTAACTTTTAAAAGACCTCCGAAGAGGCCTTTTATTTGGTATGTTGCATTCTTAAAGAGTCATTCTGATTGCCGGAATTCTTGCTTTCTCTCCCGTTTTCCAATCTGTGTATGTTGCATTCACCTCTGTAAGTCCAGCCATCTTAATCCCCTCTTTTTCAAATGCTGCGAGGGTTTCGATAAGGCTCGAAAATGTACTGCTGATTGTAAATTCGCTGATGCCGTTTTCCTTTAATGCCTTTACAATTTCTGGAATGTCATAATCCCAAATGACTCCATTGAAATCAATGTGTTCATTTCCGGTTTCCGGGCAGTCTCTGTATGCTGCAAACATTGTACTGTTGATTCCGTAATCCTTAAGGTTTCCTCCTTCATTCATGGCTCTTTCAAAAATTTCAATCTTCTTCATGGTTTTTGTACCTCCGTTTATTTTCTTTTCCTTTCGGTAGGTACATATTCGCTCTAAAACACACATATATCCAGTTATATCTCACCCATAAACTGTACAAAAATCTCTCCCGAAACCTGTGTAAATTATGACAGTTCTTTTTTCCATTAGCCTTGTAATTTTTTCCATTCATCTACTCCATAAATCAAAGCAAGTGAACCCTGTTTCTCCCACGAAGTATGTATCTGACCTGCATCATCTATAAACTCTACCGTTCCAATGGTTCCTGCAGGAATATGACGATAGGGATCGTCAAGGTGGATTAGTTCCACCTTAGTCCCTTTAGGATACTCCTTCTTCAATCGTTCAATTGTACCTCTTCTTAATCCGAACACTGCTTTTTCTCCTTTTCTGCTTTTCTGTTAGCTTTCCATTTTTCTGCATCAGCAGGGGTTCGAAATGCAGTATGCCCTTTCAGATTTTTCAAGAAGAAGTTCCGAACTTCTTTTCCTTCCTTACCGCCAAATCCAAGGTTTACAAGCCATGCTCTCATATAGTATTTTTCATTCTGCTCAACTGTAGCTTTAGGATTTACACGTTTTTGTTCAGAGGCTCTTTTTACCATTGCCGCAGCAAGTTCCATGTATGGCTGATATCTTTCATCTTCCAATGGATACCGGAATCCTGCAAAAATAATGTCTTCTTCCAGAAAAGCCACCCCATCACAGCCACCATGTTCGATAATGTAATCCACAACCTCTTTTGTGTTCTCAAAACTCTGTGTATTCAAAGTTTCTGTCAGGCTGTCCGAAATAGAAAAACCATTTTCTCCGATGGATCGGTTGATCAGGTACTGCTTAGAATGAAGCATATTCATCAGGTTAACAAGCCCCTGCGGAGTCATTTCTCCGATTGGGATCCGGATTGTCAATCTGATTGATTCATCCTGTTCGTTTTCATCTGCACTCTCTTGTGCTTCCTCTGTCATTTCATTTCCAAAAAGCACTGTCTTAATTTCATCCTTCAGGCTTTCATCTTCAAAAATGACTGTTCCGTTTCTGTCCACCGTTATCGCTCCAATCTTGTAAGCAAAAGTTGGTGGTCCAGCATAAATAGCTTTCTTTCCGAAATGTTCAGATAATACTCTGACTATTTCTTTTCTTTCTGTTCCATTGATTGTAATCTCCATATCTTGTATCTCCTTTCCTTTTGGTAGTACCATATATCACTCTGAATGCCCGTATAGTCAAGCTAATAATGGTACTATCTTAAAAGAAAATGGAGCATCAGTTCCTGGACTCCAAGAACAACATTGTAACTACATAGGTCGTTGTCGCTATGATTGCATTCCACCTTTTTATATAACTGGGCATGAAATTAACAACTAATGCCGGAACATAAATCAAGGAAGGTCATCTGTTTCATTATACTGTCCTCCCTTACATAATTGCTGATATGAAATTTTCATATCGTCACGGATGACAAATACATCCGCATCCGAACCGCACTGTTCAATGTAGCGGTTTACGATCACATCCACAAACTTCTCATCCAGTTCGATGCCGTAGCAGATACGGTGTGTCTGCTCACAGGCGATCAGCGTAGAGCCGGAACCAAGGAACGGATCAAGCACGATGCAGTTGCTCATGCAGGAATTTTGAATCGGGTACGCCATAAGTGCCACAGGCTTCATGGTCGGATGATCCTTGCTTGCCTTCGGGCGGTCATATTCCCAGATGGTAGTCTGCTTTCTATCGGAATACCACTGGTGCTTTCCACCTTTCTTCCATCCGAACAGACACGGCTCATGCTGCCACTGGTACGGGCTTCTTCCAAGAACCAATGCGTTCTTTTTCCAAATGCAGCACCCGGAAAGATAGAATCCGGCATCCTTGAATGCCTTTCTAAAATTCAGCCCTTCCGTATCCGCGTGGAATACATAAATGGAAGCATCCTGTTCCATTGACTGCTCCATATTTACAAATGCAGCAAACAGAAACTTATAGAACTCTTCATCCGGCATGTTGTCGTTTTTGATTTTGCCAGCCGTCTCCTCGACATTTACATTGTATGGCGGATCAGTCAAAACGAGATTTGCTTTTCGTCCATCCATCAGCCTTTCGTAGGTTTCTGGCAGAATAGAATCACTGCAGATGACACGGTGCTTTCCAAGCATCCATACATCTCCTGTCTTTGCCACGGTCGGCTTCGCAAGTTCCGCTTCCACATCGAAATCATCTTCCGTGATTTTCTTATCATGCACGGAATTAAAAAGCTGTTCGATCTCTGGCGGTTCAAAACCCGTAATGCCAACATCAAAATCTGAATCCTCAAGATCTTTGATGAGGTCAGCCAGAAGTTCCTTGTTCCACTCACCCGTAATTTTATTGAGGGCAACATTGAGTGCCTTTTCCTTGGTTTTCTCTATATCGACCACAATGCATTCCACTTCCGTATATCCGAGGTCTGCAAGAACCGTGGCTCTCTGATGTCCTCCGATAATGGTCATGTCTGAGTTGATGATGATCGGTTCAACATACCCAAATTCCGTAATGGAGTTTTTTATCTTCTCGTATTCTTTATCTCCCGGCTTCAATTTTTTTCTTGGATTATAAGCAGCCGGAATTAAATCCGAAATCTTATATTTCTGAAATAACATTCTCTTCCTCCTCCCAGAATCGATCTTTGATGTAACAGTCATGGCTGCAATATTTCCTTCCGCTCCTCTTATACGAAATAAAAGGTTGTCCACAATGAATGCAATTCTTTCTCACATGAGCTGCTGTATCAATTTTCATTGCTTCCGGATGTGCTCTCCACCATGCTCTTCTGCATTTTTCAGAGCAAAATCTTTTCGGTCTGCCCCGCATTTCTTTTCGTATGGTTCCTCCGCAATATGGACAGGCATCTCCGTTTTCAATCATTATCTGGACATTCTTTGTCAATGCTGATCCGTAACCAGTCAGGTTATGTGTGCGACAATAGTTACGGACAATATCACGTGACAAACCAACCACTGTTGCTATGGATTTATAACCTATACCTTTCTTTCTCATTTCCACAATCTGAGCAGCTTGTTCATTTGTCATCCATGTCCATCTCCTTTCTGTGCAAGAAAAAAGCAGGAAAACAATGCTTTTTACACTGTTTTCCTGTCTAAAAATAAGCCTTTTTCTATATTATCCGGCGAAATTCCACACCCTTTTTATCGCATGATTCATATCATTTTGCGAAATTTACCCCCTGTCTGATATATCCCCCCTGTTTAATTCTGCGAAAATTCACGCAAAGGGGGCCATCGGTCTTCAGCGGCTCAGCCTGTAGAGATTCAGATACCCCCACGGTCTGCCGTCAGAACCGATACTCAGGATTGTTATCTTCGTTCCATGTCTTTTTATCATGACAAGGCTTGCAAAGACTCTGCCAGTTCTTCTCGTCCCAGAACAGGACGGGATCGCCACGGTGCGGTCTGATATGATCGACCACAGTTGCTGTCACTGCATGGCCTTCCTTTAAACACTGAACACACAAAGGATGTGCCTTCAGGTATCTTGCCCTTGCCTTCTGCCACTGCCTGTTGTAACCACGCTTGCTGCTGCTCGCCCTGTCACCACGGTGCAGTGCTTCATGCTCCTCACAGTACAGTTCGTCTGTCAGCTTTGGGCATCCGGGGTGTCTGCACGGCTTCTTTGGTTTCATCGGCATCTGTCATTCCTCCCTTCTATGTACACGGGCGGTGTGAAAGGATTGGAAAGACACCGTCTTATAGCAACATAAAAAGGAGCGTTTCCGCTCCCTTTCTTTTTTGCCACCTTAATCATAGCACCTGTAAATTAAAAAGTCAGTAAACCATTAGTGCACCTTTAGTAAACCTCTAATACACCACCTTTTTATTTCTTTAAGCGAAGCAGACTCTTACCAACAGAACTGATAGCTTTCCCACCCATCTGCCTTACTTGTTTACTGGAAATAAGTTTTGCAGAAACAGCAATCAGCATCATACCACCTACGATATTTCTTTTTGTCGTATCTCCTTCTTCTTTTAAAAATTCGTTATGTCCGTCTATTTCTTTTTCCTTGATACGATCAAGTTCCTGAATACGCTCTTTCGCCCATTGGATTTTTTTCTCATCTTCCGAGGTCTTTATAATATCATAAAGATCTTTTCTTTCTTGTTCCTGACCTTTATCTACGGTCTCCTTAAAATTGACAGATGAATCTACCGTCTGTTTATGTACTACTTTCAAAGAATCATAACCATGATTTACATTGTCCTTTAAAACATTCAGCTTATCCATATATTTTTTATGTGCTTTATCATATCTTGTCACATTAGTATTTGTTGTTCTTTTCTCTGCCATTTATCATTCTCCTTCCAGAAAAGCCGTAAGTGCCTGTACTTTTTCTTCTACTGATTTCATTCTGTCACTGATTCCGCTTTGTAAAATAGGCTTCTTTTTCTGTATCAATTCTTTTTCCCTATGTTTTCTATTCGCCATATTACTAATAGCTTCCAGCAGTTCAAATTTCAAGATAATATTCTCATTATTTATAGTTTCATCATTAAAACCGAAATATTCTGGAGTCTTCTTAAGTTCAAATAAATGCGCCCCGCAGCGCACAAGCACAAACACGGATTCTCCAATATATAAAACTTCTTCTTTTCCATTATTCATTATCGATACCTGATATATTCCAGCACCAATTGCATCTATAATATTTTCGTTAAAAAAATCTATTTTTATCTTCATCATGCACCCCCGTCAAAATCAATTCTACCATAGTGCGAACAAAAAAGACAGCCGTCCGACTGCCTTAATTGTACTCTGCATATGCGCCTATCTGTATCTGGAGTGCTACGGTGATCTGCTCCATGACCATGTCATCCAGCACTTCCCCGATTCTTTCTC
>ENA-OUQM01001671-OUQM01001671.1-human-gut-metagenome-genome-assembly--contig:-NODE-1671-length-11377-cov-4.240682_pt1 | contig 11377 bp, 6 predicted proteins | sample MGYA00237949_ERZ548830 | MGnify/ENA primary metagenome ERZ548830 (study PRJEB26490, sample SAMN05194706) | human gut metagenome | biome: terrestrial biome; feature: human-associated habitat; material...
CTTAAGGAGGAAGATCCAATGGCAGTTAAATTTGCAAACAGAATGAATCTGTTAAAAGGTTCCGAAATCAGAGCTTTGTTGGCACTGACAGCAAAACCCGAAGTTATCTCTTTCGCAGGCGGTATGCCCGCACCCGAGCTGTTCCCTACAGAAGGCGTTAAGGAAGCGGCTTGTAAGGTAATGGATAATATGGGTAGAGTTGCGCTGCAGTACACAGGTACAGACGGTTTTGCATCCCTGCGTGAAAAAATCGTTGCAAGAATGGCAGCGAAAAACGATATCCATGTAAGCATCGATGATATCCTGATTACAAGCGGTTCTCAGCAGGGTCTGGATTTCTCCGCTCGTGTATTCCTGAACCCCGGCGATGTTGTTCTGGTAGAAAGCCCCTCTTATCTGGGTGCAATCAATGCGTTCAAGGCTTGTGAACCTACTTTCGTAGAAGTTCCTACAGATGATGCAGGTATGATTCCCGAAGAGCTGGATAAGATTCTGGCTACAACAGAAAACGTAAAAATGATTTACGTTATCCCCGATTTCCAGAACCCCACAGGTAAAACATGGACTCTGGAAAGAAGACAGAAATTCATGGAACTGATTAACAAATATGAAATCCCCGTTATCGAAGATAACCCTTACGGCGAGCTGCGTTTTGAAGGCGAATTCCTGCCTTCCCTGAAATCCATGGATACAAAGGATCTGGTAATCTTCCTGGGTACAATGTCCAAGATTTTCGCTCCCGGTCTGCGTATCGGTTGGGTTTGCTCCACAAACGCAGAGGTTCTGGGCAAATACAACTTCATCAAACAGGGTGCTGACCTGCAGTCCTCCACAATCGACCAGCTGATTACAAATCAGTTCTTGGAGGATAACGATCTGGATGCACACGTTGAAAAGATCAAAGCAGTTTACGTTAAGAGACGTGACGCAATGCTGAAAACAATGGAAGAAACCTTCCCGAAGGAAGTAAAATTCACACATCCCGAAGGTGGTCTGTTCACATGGTGCGTACTGCCCGAATACATGGACGCAAAGGTTATCGCGCCTCAGTGTCTGGAAAAGAACGTTGCTTACGTTCCCGGCGGCAGCTTCTTCCCTAACGGCGGTAAGGAAAACCACTTCCGTCTGAACTACTCCTGCATGCCTGAAGACAAGATTGTTGAAGGTATCACAAAGATTGCAGAGGTTCTGAAAGCAAACCTGAAATAATTTCTGCTTACACAGAGAATCAAGCCCTCCTTTTTGGAGGGCTTTTTTATGCCGAAATTGACAGTCTGTTTCAAGGAGAATATAATGGATACAGTATGAAAAAGGGTGGACAGAGGATAGACAAAGTGGACAGAGTGGACAGGTAAAAAACACGAAAAAATTGCGAAAGCGGACAGGCAAAGGGTGGACGAAAGAAAGGAAAATTCCAATGGCAAAAGAGAATTTGTCCATACAGATTGAATACGAAAAAAAAGAGGGCGGCGTGGTGCTGAAAAAGCTGCATGGCCGCTGTGCGGAGCTGCATGTTCCTGCCAAGATTGACGGACTGCCCGTCATTGCGGTTGCCGAAAGGGCATTTGCGGCAGAAAAGGAGGCACCCCTTGCGGAAATCGGCGAGGAGAAGGAGACAAGCCTTTCCTTTGTGACGGAGCCGCCTGCCGAAACCGCAGAAGGACAGGCATTGCGAAGGGTTTTCCTGCCGGATACGATTGCGGAAATTGGGGCGTTTGCCTTTTCGGGCTGTGCCGCACTGGAGCGGGTACATCTGCCGGAGAGATTGACGGCGGTTTCCAAGCGGATGTTCGATGGCTGTGGGGCGCTGCAGGAAATTTCCCTGCCGAGGGCGGTCAGAAGCATCGGGGATTATGCGTTTTACGGCTGTGAACGGCTGAAGGAGCTTCGCCTGCCGGAGGGCGTGGAAAGCATCGGGCGGTATGCCTTTTATAACTGCCGCAGGATGGAGAAAATCAATATCCCACTGGCGGCAAGGGAATTAAATACGGGGCTGTTTCTGAACTGCGACAGTCTGAAACACCTTTCCTTCGGGCGTTGCAGACATATCTCCGATTTGATTTCGGGACTGAACCATGAATTGCAGCTGTCGATTGATTTCCCCATCGAGGGCGGCGAAACGAAGCACGCAGAGCTGGTACTGCCCGATTTTCAGTATGAATATATTGAGGATACGCCGGCAAGGCTGTTCCATCAGGTGAATTACGGCACGGGGCATATTTTCCGCCAGTGCATCGGAAATTCCGAGATTGATTTCCGCCGTTATGATGAGATTTTCTATCTGACGAAGCGCGAGGATGCCGCGGAAACGGTGCTTTTGCTTGCCATGAGCCGCCTGCGGTATCCGTATCGCTTGCAGGAGAAGCACAGGGAGGTCTACCTTGATTATCTGCGGGAGCATTTGCTCTGGGCGGCGGCGTATTTCATGGAGCAGAAGGAGGGGGAAACCCTGCGGCTGTTCGCGGATTGGGGACTGCTGACGGCGGAAACCACACCCGAATTGATTGCTCTTGCGCAGAAAAAGGGGCAGACAGCGGTACTCAGCTTTTTAATGGATTATCAGCATAGGCATTTTGCCACAACAAGGAAAAAGAAAACATTCGAGTTATGATTTTTTATGGGGTTCCACCCCAAACCCCGGCAGGGGAATGATTCCCCTGCACCCCCATTTGCAGAACCATGAATATGGTTCTGCGGTATCGGGTCGAGGGGGTGACCCCCTCGTGGGAGTTTGAGGGTGAAACCCTCAAGGGTTTAAGGTTTTAGAAAGAAGGTGAGAAGGCATGAACGAAACACATCAAAACCTCATCCGTATCGGTACGGATATTTTAAGCGCATCGCGTAACGAGCTTTACCTTTCCATGCGCTTTCTTGATTTGGCACTCAGCGGTCTTAGGTACGAAATGAACCTTTCCTCCCTGTACGTCGGGACAGACGGCGAAAAGATATTGTTTAACCCGCGCTACCTCGTACAGCGCTATCTGAGCGACCGCGTGCTTGTCAATCGCGCCTATCTGCACATGGTCCTGCATTGCCTGTTCCGCCATCCCTTCCATCTGAACCATCGGGATGAGGAGCTCTGGCACCTCGCCTGCGATATCGCGGTGGAGTCTATCGTGGATTCGCTGTCTGTGAAGGCGGTGCGGCTCGTTGTCTCCGATAAACGAAACGAAATGTACGATATGCTCCGCAGAGAATTGAAGGTGCTTTCCGCTGAGGGCATTTATCGCGTGCTGGAAGAAAAAAAGCTTTCCTTGCAGGAATTCGGTAAGCTACAGCTGGAATTTTGGGTAGACGACCATGTTTTCTGGGAGCATCAGAAGGATGACGAGGACGAGAATAACAAGGACGAGGATAACCAAGATAACAGCAATGACCAACAGCAGGAGCAGGAGGAACAGGACGAAAAACAGCAGCAGCTGGAGGAAAAATGGACAGAAATCGGGGAAAAGACCGAAACTAACCTTGAAACCTTCTCCAAGGATATGGGCGCAGAGGCAGGGGAACTTCTGCAATATCTGAAGGTCGAGAACAGGGAACGCTACGATTATCGGCAGTTTTTGCAGAAATTCGTGACGCTCAAGGAGGATATGCGTGTGGATGATGATGCCTTCGATTTTATCTTCTATACCTATGGCTTGCAGATGTACGGCAATCTGCCGTTGATTGAAGCACTGGAATATAAGGAAGTGAAGAAGGTGGAGGAGCTGGTGATTGCCATTGATACCTCCGAATCCTGCGAGGGGGAAACGGTGAAGCGGTTCTTAGAGGAAACCTACGCGATTCTTTCGAGCAGTGAAAGCTTTTTCCATAAAATGAACGTGCATATCATACAGTGCGATGCGGCGGTGCAGATGGATAAAAGGATCACCTCCAAGGAAGAACTGGCGCAGTTTATGGAGGACTTTGAGCTGAGAGGGAGCGGCGGTACGGATTTCCGCCCTGTGTTCCAATACGTTGATAAATTGATTGCCGAAAGGGCGTTTCAGAACCTAAAGGGTCTGATTTATTTCACAGACGGCTATGGCACCTTCCCCAAGCGCAGACCGCCTTATGATGCCGCCTTTGTGTTCTATCATGAGGATTATACGGATGTCGGTGTGCCGCCATGGGCGATGAAGCTGATACTGGGGAAAGAGGATTTGTCCTTGGGACTGCCGTCTCATGGGCGTTAGGAGGATAGCATGAATATTAAAAAAGCGAAGGAAGAAATTAAATATGCCATTCAAGCGTATCTGGCGAAGGACGAGTTTGGGGAATACCGTATTCCTGCGGTCAGACAAAGACCCGTTCTGCTGATGGGCGCGCCCGGTATCGGGAAAACCGCCGTGATGGAGCAGGTGGCGAGGGAGTGCGGTGTGGCACTGGTATCCTACAGCATTACGCACCATACGCGCCAGTCTGCCATCGGGCTGCCCTTTATCAGTAAGAAGGAATACGGCGGAAAGGAATACACCGTAACGGAATACACCATGAGCGAAATTATCGCATCGGTTTATGATAAAATGGAGGAAACGGGCCTGCAGGAGGGGATTTTGTTTATTGATGAAATCAACTGCGCCTCCGAAACGCTTGCGCCTGCGATGCTGCAATTTTTGCAGTGCAAGACCTTTGGGGCGCATAAGGTGCCGGAGGGCTGGCTGATTGCCGCGGCAGGCAATCCCCCCGAATACAACAAAAGCGTGCGCGAATTTGACGTGGTAACGCTTGACCGTGTGAAGAAAATCGACGTAGAGCCTGATTTTTCCGTTTGGAAGGAATATGCCTATAAGCAGGGCATCCATGGGGCGATTCTGTCCTATCTGGAAATTCGCAAGGATCATTTTTATGCCATGGAGACAACGGTGGATGGCAAGCGGTTTGTGACGGCGAGAGGATGGGAGGATCTTTCTACCATCCTGAAGGTGTATGAGGATATGAATCTGCCTGTGGAGGAAGGGCTGATTTATCAGTATTTGCAGCACCGCAGGATTGCAAAGGATTTTGCGAATTATCTGGATTTGTACCGCAAATATCGCACCGATTACCGCGTGGACGATATTTTGCAGGGGAAATATACCAAGCAGGCGGTGACGAAGCTGCAGGATGCACCGTTTGACGAACGACTGAGCGTGATGGGACTTTTGCTGAGCAGGCTTTCCGAGGGCTTCCAAGGGGCATACGAGGCGGATTTGACCGTAACGGGACTGCATGGCGCGCTGCTGGAGCTGAAGGAGCGGTTCAACAGCCCCTACTGCAAGGAAACGCCTTGGGAGAACCTCTTTACGGGACTGGTGGAGGAAAGAGAAGCCGCCTTTGCGAAGGAGCGGAAGGCAGGACTTCTGGAGAAAACGGCGGAGCATGCCTGCATGCGCGAGCTGGAGCGGCTGCATTTCTTCCTTGCGGAGGGAAAGCGGAACGGCTGTCGGGAAAAAGAGGATGCGTTTGCACTGGTGAAGGGACTTTTCGCAAAAGAGGCGGAAGGACGGGAAAACGCCATTGCGGATGCGTCGGCGATGCTGGACAATGCCTTTGCATTTCTGGAGGAGGCCTTCGGCGCAGGGCAGGAGATGGTTATCTTCATTACGGAGCTGACCACGAACTTCTATAGCGTGAAATTCATCAGCGAGAATGGCTCGGAGAAATATTATCGGTATAACGCGGAGCTGCTGTTTGATGAAAAGCAAAAGACGATTTTGCAGGATATTGAGAAGGCGAAAACGGAATTAAATCTTCTGTTTTAAAGAAAAGAAAAAGGCTGTCATCCCTTTTACTGGAATGACAGCCTTTTTGATTGCTTTCGTTTAATATTTGCTCCAATCCGGCTCTGCGGTCAGTGCTGTCCATGTTTCATACTTGGAATCCTTCTGCTCATAGGTATGGCTGTTGGTTGCCTCCTGCACAGCCAGATAATACCATGCGCCGGGCTGATTATCGGGCCATTTGGTCATGCTGTCCAAAAGGTCGGCCTTTGTTTCGGGCATACGGCAAAGCACACGGTTAATCAGTGTCATTGCCTCTGCTCTTGTAATCGGGGCATCGGGGTGGAAGCTGCCGTCCGTATAGCCGCTTACCCAGCCAAGGGTGGCGGCACGCTCAATTTCCTTTTCCGCCCAATGGCCGGAAATATCCGTAAAGCCGCTGTTTTCCTCTGCTCTGCCGCTGTCAAAGCGGGCGCAGATGGCGGCAAATTCCGCACGGGTGATGGGGGCCTGCGGTGCAAAGCTGTTTGCTGTGCGGCCCTTGAGAATATTCATGCCTGCCATGGTGGAAACTGCTGTGTTGTACCAGCTGTCCTCTGTTACATCGGCAAAATCGTTGTGCTTGCTGAGGTTTTCACTGCGCACCTCCTCCTTCAGCAGGCGGAAGAAGATAGCGGCGGTTTCCGCACGGGTGATGTTGCCCTGCGGCCTTACGTTGCCGTCTTTATAGCCTACAACATAAGCAAAATGATTGCTGCCGTTGAGCAAAGCGGGAACCTTTGTCGGCGTGGTTTCGTCGGTATTGTTGTCTTTGTTATTTTCTTTGTTGTTATCCTTGTCCTTGTTTTCGTCTTTGCTGCTATTGCTGTTGTCATCACTGCTGCTGTGGTGCTTTTTGCCGAAGATATAGGTATAGGTTACATTGCCGCTGATACCGTTTTCTTCGGTATTTGGTGTCACATCCCAATGACCGGGGGTATTTTCATAGCCTGCGGCAGGAATCATAATGGCGGGAACATGGCTTGCATCCAATGTGCCGCTTGCAGAACCATTTGCCTGCGGATGCAGTACAACGGTAACCGTTTTATCCTCTGCGGTATTGCCCGACCAATAGCCATTTACGATTTTGAAGGTGACGGTGGCATTTTTTGCCCAGTGTGCATAAACGGTTGCCGCACCATCGAAGGTTTGGGTTTTAAAATCAATGGGTTCTCCGGAAGTATTTTCTGCACTGTCATACCATCCAAGGAAGGTGTAGCCTTCCCTTGCGGGGGGACGCAGGGCATCAATATGGTCGCTGTTTGCAGGTACGGGGACGTAGCGTTCGGTAGGTCTGTCCTCCATAAGCTCCCAATCGCCGCCGTTGGCATTAAAGGTAACAATGGGCCACCATTGTGCCACGAAATTCAAGTCAGACTTTATCGTCATATCCTGAATTGCCTTACTGGTGTAGAAGGTGCCTGTGACGGCAGAGGAATCCGCCGCATGGGTCGCAGGCTCGTCTGCGTCCTCTGCATCCTGTGTATCCTCCTGCTCTCCCTGTGTATTATTGCTCGGTTCATATTGCTTAGCGCAATCCTTCCAGCCCTCGAAGTAGTAGGTGTGTGCAAGCTCTGTGACGGGTGTGGGAACGGTATCAAGTGTAGAGCTATAAGGAACTTTGTATTTTACCATATATCCATCTTTAGAAGCATCTGTTTCAAAATGTCCGAGAGGCGTATCGAAAGCGGATTCTGCATAGTCCGCATAGAAGGTTACGGTGCAGTCCTCGTGTGACCATTTGCCGTAAAGCGTGAGGTTTTTTGTGCCATTATCGGCAAAATCGGCAAAGTTATGTTCGCCTGCAATCGGTTCATCGGTTTGAATGGGGGGATTTGCCGTATACCAGCCCTTAAAGTGCCACCCTATTTCAGCAGTCTGGGGTTCGGGTGCAATCGTAAAGGTCGGCTTTGTGCCATCACCGCTTTCTTTTTGTTTCTGCTGTGCAGGCAGTTTCGCATCCTCGGGTACCGCTGTACCTGTTACCCAACGATAGGTAATCGTATAGGTATCCGCTTCGGGGAAGGTATAGGTGTAGGCATAGGTGCCGTCCTCGGTGATGGCATCCGCATTGTTATCGGGGGCTTTATCTCCCCAAGTGCCGGGTGCTTTGTAGTTGTCTGCGGGTTTCATATCCTGTTTATCTACCTGAGGAACCAAATCGGGTGTCAGCGTGCCTTTGCCGTTGCGCAGGGGAACATTGACGGTGACGGTTTCAGTAGTTGTATCTGCATCTGTATTTCCGATGTTATTTTGGTACCAATCGCTTTTCGTATTCCAGCTGCCGTTTACAACGGTAAAGGTAACCTTTTTTGTGCCGATTTTCGTCCAACGGCCATAGAGGGTGATATTTCCTGTCAGGGTTTCGCCGTTTTTGTTATAAGGCTTTGTACAGGCGGAATCCTTATACCAGCCGTCAAATTCATACCCCTCTTGGGATGGTACGGTGGGGGTAAAGGGGACGGTTTCGCTGTCGCTCAGTGGAAGGGAAACGGTGGAAGGCAACTCTGCGCCTTCGGGGATGACAGAGCCAATCCATTGGAAATTTACATCAATGGAAGGAATCCAACGCCCATACAGGGTGAAATCACTGCCGAAGGCATCATATACGGTATCCTGATAGGCAACGTATTTTTTTCCGTCATACGTCCAAGTTTTTTTTCCTTCTCCCTCATGGTCAATGCTGTCATCCCAAAGACGATACCAACCGTCAAATTTTAATTTCATGGTGTCGCTTGTGGTTTCATTTTGTTCCGGATTTGTGGGGCTGTGCTTCACACCACGCGCGGCGTGCTCGTGGTCGGGCGGATTGAAATCCGGTGTCCAACGCCCTGCCCATTTATAGTCCACACAGACGGGATCGGTAATGGTAATGACTGCTTTTACGCCGTAGGCAGTCCCTTCTGTGCCTACAGGGGGAATCGGCTGAAGGCTGAGTGCCGTTTGAATACTGTCGCCACTGCCGATATTGGAAAGGCTCCGCTCGGTGCGCAGAAAGGGGGTTGCGTCAAATTGCGGATTGCCGTTTGCATCATACTCCTTAAAGCGGTAATAATCCACAGAGGCAGTTTCGTTGATGGCACTGCTTGTAAGAATATGGTGACTCTCTTTCAATTCCTTCCAAGTATGCGTATGCTCTGTGGATTTTTCTTGGAAGTTATCCACATTGATATCCAGGCTTTTCGTATTTGGATTGACATTTGCGTCAATCTGAATCAGCAGCTCATTGAGCGCCTCATCAATATCATGCACTTGGCTCAAGCCCTTGAAATAGGGTGTGCCATCCTGTGTGTTGGAATTGCCGCAGATTCCGGCCATGGTGTTATTGAATTGTGTACGCTGGTCCTCTGAGGACATTCCGTTTTGCAAGTTCAGCGGACGGAAGTCGCCAAAGCCGAAGATGGTAGCGTCATAATTATCTTTCAATGCCTTTGCCGCTGCCTGTGCCGCCTCAGGGCGGAGACTCTGAACGCCTACGCCATTCTGATAGGGCAGAGAGCTGGCGGCAACAAAGATGATAAGGTTGCGGTCCTTGCCGGTTGCTTTGTGTGCTTGTGCAATTTCTGCCAACTGCTCTGTGATTTGCAGACCTGCATCCATACGGGAGGCACCTGCGTGCCAAGATACCATTTTATCAACATCAATGACATCCATTGCATCGGAGACGCTCATAAAAACATTTTTATAGTCTTCATTGGCAAGATAGTTGTCCGGCATCTCCGGCAGGGTTGTATCGTCGTTATTTGGGATACTGCTCCATTCTGTCCAACCGCTTTGGGAATGGAATACAGGAGCATTGTTTTCACAGGTATAATAGCCTGTGTTCAAGCTGGGGTTTTGGGTTGCAGATAGCCTTGCGCCGGGGTGCTGACTTTCGATGTATGGATCGGATAAGCCGCTGTTATTGATACGCCCAAAGCCTGCGATTGCCACCCGATGTGCGCCTGTGGTGGGGGCAGGAAGATTTTGCAGCAGATTTTCCATGGACTTGAGAATATCCGCTCGCTCCTGCCCATACTGCGTTGTATCGTTTTGCGTATTCATAAAGGTGGATTGCTCTATCAAGAAGATGATATCGCAGGGCTTAACGGTGCGGGATTTGTCTTCCTTATCCGTCTGATAGGCTTCGATTTGCGCTGTAATCTGCCCCGTTTCCGCTCCGCTGCTGTCAAAAGCGTGTTTCACTGTGGCGGTGATGTGCGACTGTGTGGTACTTTCCTCTTCTGCCAATGCGGAAGCAGGCAAAAGGGCGAGTATCATGGAAAACACCAAAAGATAAGAGAGTATGCGTGTTTTCATGAGATTCCTTCCTTTCTGCTATGAATGATTTTCGATAAAATTTGCTGTTTTTTGACAATTTTTATTTTATTATAAGGGAAATACCAAGTCAAGCGGCTGCAAATAATTTCGAGTGATTTTGTATGGATCGAACAATCGCTATCAGGGTATTCTTCTGTCTAAATAAGTCGAAGGCCTGCTTTCGACTTTACTCAAAATGCTCCGGATGAAGCCCCGACCAGCCTGTCTGGGGCATAGTCAGCAGACGATAGATATCCTCCTGCTCTATCTCGAAATCGAAGATATCGAGGTTTGCCTTCATGCGCTGTGGTGCGGAGGATTTCGGCAGGGGCAGGACATTATTTTGCAGGCAGAAGCGCAGACAGATTTGCGCCGGACTTTTGCCGTATTTTTTCGCAAGCTCCAGAACCAGAGGATCCTCCAGAAGCCGCCCTCTGCCAAGGGGACTCCATGCCTCCGCCTGTATGCCGCGGCTCTGGCAGAATTGTAATGTTTCATACTGCGGATAGCCGGGGTGGAATTCAAACTGATCAATCATGGGGACGGTATTGGCGGTTTTCAGAACGTGCAGGAGGTGCTGCGGCAGGAAATTGCAGACACCGATGGCACGCACGGCCCCTTCATCATAGAGCCTTTCGAGTGCCTTCCAGCTTTCCGTTACCAGCGGCTTCCAATCTGCGCCGGGGAAGGGTAGGGGCCAATGAATGAGGAACAAATCCAGATACTGCACCTGCAAATCCTTAAGGGAGGCTTCAAAGCTTGCCATAGTTTTATCATAGCCTAAGTCCGTTTTCCAGACCTTAGAGGTCAGGAACAGCTCTCTGCGGGGGATACCGCACTGCCGCAGGGCGTTGCCGACCATTTTTTCGTTTTCGTATCTTCTGGCGGTGTCAATATGGCGGTAGCCGGATGCTAAGGCATCCAGAATGATTTTTTCCTCCTTTACAAGCCAGGTGCCAAAGCCCAGAAAGGGCAGCTCCGTCCCGTTTTCCAGAACAAATCCTTTTTCACTAATCATGGCTGTTTCCTCCTTATAATTCTTCCAACAGCGCAAGTGCAAGTGCTGTCAGCGTTTCTTTTGTGTTTTTTTCGGGCGCACGCAGAACGATATCCAGCAGCTCCGCAAGGATAGTGCCTAGGATTTTGCCGTGCGGCGCACCGAGTGCCATCAAGTCCTGTCCCGTTAGGGCAAGCGTTTTCAGGGAAAGACAATCCCCTGCCGCAAGGATTTTTTCCAAGGTGGCTTTTGTCTCGGCGTGGGGAGAAGTGGGACGCAGGATGCTTTGCAGAAGCAGAAGCTGCTCTGTTGCCTCCTGCCCGATGGTGCTGAGCTTTTTGCGGAGCGGATAGGGCTCTGT
>ENA-OUQM01001678-OUQM01001678.1-human-gut-metagenome-genome-assembly--contig:-NODE-1678-length-11315-cov-5.108082_pt1 | contig 11315 bp, 9 predicted proteins | sample MGYA00237949_ERZ548830 | MGnify/ENA primary metagenome ERZ548830 (study PRJEB26490, sample SAMN05194706) | human gut metagenome | biome: terrestrial biome; feature: human-associated habitat; material...
TATTTTTCTTTTTCGCTGTCCGCTTCAATCATCTCTGTCGTTCGAAACAGCTTAACTAGAATATCATTTCTATCGACATTTGTCAACAGGAAATTTCATTTATTTTTTTGCGTTCCCATGAGCTCTTAAGCACTTTCCAGTCTTGTCTCACGCGACAGCTTGTATAATATATCATGCCTGTCCAGAATTGTCAATATTGTTTTTATTATTTATTTTATTTGCACAATTTGCACAATTTTAGTTATCACATTTCGCTTTACTTGTTCATATTTGCAGTTTGACACGTAGCATTTTGCTAAAATACTACGTGCCAGCCTTAAACTTATTGTTGTCCTACGATTTTTCCAAACTTCAATGGACTCATCTCATCATCTTCATAATCAAATACATATCTTTCGTATGCATTGATAATATGTGTGCTCTTATATTTATCACATCTTTTATGCTGCCTTCCGTAAGTCATATGTACATGTCCATGTACGAAGAACTTCGGACTGTACTTCTCTATCAGCTCTATAAATACTTGAAATCCCTGATGTGGCAGATCTCTTCCGTCATTGATCTGATATGCCGGAGCATGTGTGACCAGAATGTCAAAACCACGGTGTTTTAGCAATTGAAACCATAGTTTCTTCACTCTTTTCCTCATTCCACGTTCTGTAAACTGATATTTTCCACCACTATAACGCATAGAACCACCAAGTCCTAAAATTCGCAAGCCTTCAAATTCATAAATCTCATCATCAATGCAAATACAACCTTCTGGTGGGGTACGATCATATTTTTCATCATGGTTTCCATGCACATACAGTACCGGAGCAGCTGCAAATGTTGTAAGAAAAGACAGATAATTTGGATTCAAATCACCACAGGATATAATTAAGTCCACACCTTCCAGTTTGCTTTTGTCAAAGAAATCCCAAAGGTATTTCGACTCTTCGTCTGCAATTACCATTATTCGCATTGTTCTTTATCCCTTCCTCGTCTCAATCCCCTGTTGTGTAAGAACCGGTTTGGCCTGCTCCTGTAATTCTTCAATCTTTGGTATTCTTCCTATAATATTCTCTGCCAGCCAGTCCATCTCGATCACTTCTTCCGGAGACAGCTTTTCACCTTTCTTTTCCTTAAGTATATGTCCCTGTGCATACATCTGATCTGTAAATGTATGAAATTGTCCCGTTTTATAATTATGCTTTAATACATTGACCAGCCGGACTGTACCCGCCGGAAGTTTTTTTGAACAAATAACATCTACTACCCCTGTCGGCATTCCCCACCAATAATTAATTGCTTTTTCCACATCATTATCTTGTTCCCAGTTTCCTGCCATAATTGTACGGATCAGTTCTTCATAGAATTTTCCCCAGTGGCACAGTGGCATTGCAAGATTCTTCTGCTCACCTCCGCCACTTTCGCGATGATATACTCCATAAAAATGATTATTATCATCTGGTACGATAATATCTTTTCCCGAAATACAATTCGGGTCTATCTCGTCAATTCTTTTCTCAATATCCTGCTCTTTCAGCGTAGACCACTCTAAATACACCTTCGCTCTTGGATTTGTCATCTGCGCTCCAAGCGCAAATGCATTAATCTGTGCAATTGTTCCCAAAATCGGATAATCCGCAATATATACAATCTTATCGTTTTCAGCCATTTCCCCTGCAATTGCTCCCATCAGGAACTTCGCCTCATGCATACGAGTATAATAAGTCCGGATGTAGCGGTGCGTCGTATTCAAAGAACAGTTTAAGATTCTTACTTCCGGATGCGTAATTGCCGCTCTTAAACTTTCCTGCGCAAATATCGGAGTTGTCGTAAATATAATATTGCAACCCGCATGGATGGCTTCCTCCAGGGCTGATGCTATATTTTTTTCTGTTATATTTTCATAACTTACAGTCGTGACTTCATTTGGAAATGTCTGCTCAAGATGCCTGCGTCCCAGTTCATGACTATATGTCCACGCAGAAGAATGTGGTGTCTTCGCATAGATAAATCCTACTTTCAAATGAGATGGTTCTTTATTGCCACCGAGAGGAAGCCATTTTTCAAACAGAGATGGCTTATCTTCTGTCGGAGTCATTTTCAATTCTACTTTTTCCTCATCATTATACTGAAGCAGAACAAATTCTTCCCATGCTTTCTTCACAAGTTCGTTAATTTCTTCTACTGACATTTCTTCTACTCGTTTATAACAGTATAGATGTAAAAATGAAAGAAATGCCTCTGCTGATGAAACTTCCAGTTCTTGTCCACCATGTGCATGAAATGCCGCTGTAAATCTTGCATACACAGAACTGAAAATCAGTCTGTCATCATCTGTCCAGTACTCATCCGGATGTTTTCCCATCTCTTTTATGAGCTGTGCATACTGTCCTTCTTCTGAAAATGTAATATAATTTACTTTAGACACTCTGTAAAAATTCACAAATTCATAATAAACTTTTACGTTTTTATCATTCGTTTTCTTCGGAAGAATACGCGTTACCGTTCCCGGGATTGAAATTGCACCAAAAAATTTCATGACACTGACACGCTTATTTCCCTCTTCTACATAGAATTTATTCATATACTCCCACGCCTTGATCGGCTCATGAATTCCTTCCTTTTCATGAGAAGTGCTGAGTTTTGCCCATTTGATTGCAAACTCCGTATTACTCTCCAATATCGGCATAAAATTACTTGCAAATGCACTGCTTCTACCACTATATCTTGTTCCAACTATCTGATCGATCGGAATCTGAACAAGCCCCAGTGATTCTGTTGATAATGCCTCATCTGGTAATATTTCGTCCAAAGATTCCAAAGTCGGCTTCCGCCCTGCAAGAAGTCGGCTCTCATATTCTTTTTTCCCATAACGAAATGCTTTATTATAGTCTTTTAACGCCATCTTTTACCCTCCTGTTCAAATCTCTTTCAGCTGTTACACAAGATTCATAGCCTGGTTTACATTTTCTACTCCCAATATCTCTATTCCTTCTATCTTTCCAATCGTCTTCATGGAAACTACAGGAACAATACATCTTTTAAATCCCAGTTTTTTTGCTTCTGATACTCTCTGTTCCGGCATGGTCACAGCCCGCACCTCTCCACTTAATCCTACCTCGCCAAACACGATGGTATCCTCATCAATCGGACGATTTTTATAGCTTGACGCAATCGCCATCACAATTCCTAAGTCTGCTGCCGGCTCATTCAGACGGATTCCTCCTGCAATATTCACATATGCATCATACGTGGAAAGCGGCATTCCCATACGTTTTTCCAAAACTGCCATCAGAAGATTGACTCGGTTATAATCAAGCCCTGCTGCCGTACGTCTCGGCATTCCAAAGTTCGTCTTACATACAAGTGCCTGAATCTCCATGAGCATCGGTCTTGTTCCTTCCATTGCACATGCCACAACAGAACCCGATGCATTTTCCGGTTTTCCTGATAACATATACTCGGACGGATTCTCTACCTCCACCAAGCCACCTTTTTGCATCTCAAACACACCGATCTCATTCGTAGATCCAAAACGATTCTTCACCCCACGCAGAATCCGGTAAGATGCATGTCTGTCTCCTTCAAAATATAACACTGTATCCACCATATGTTCCAATACGCGTGGGCCTGCAACTGTGCCTTCTTTTGTCACATGTCCTACAATAAATATTGAAATATTAAGTCCTTTTGCAAGTTGCATAAATACATTGGTCGATTCACGCACCTGAGACACGCTTCCCGGTGCCGACGCGACCTCTTCGTTATACATCGTCTGGATTGAGTCAATCACGACCATATCTGGATGCTGTTCTTCTATCACATGACGTATAATTCCAAGATTCGTTTCGCACAACAGAAACAAACTCTCAGAAAATGTTCCCATCCGATTCGCACGCAGTTTAATCTGCTTTAACGATTCTTCCCCGGAAATATATAATATCTTACGGTTTTGTCCTGATAACTTCTGACATACCTGCAGGAGAAGTGTTGATTTACCGATTCCCGGATCACCTCCCACTAGCACAAGCGATCCAGGCACGATTCCACCACCAAGCACTCGGTCAAGTTCCAGAATCCCCGTCTGCATCCGCTCATCGTCATCAGTCGTAATACTGGAAAGTGTCACTACCTTCGCATCTTTCGCATCCCTTACCTGCTGCACTGCAGCCGTACTTCCTCTTGTTACTGAAACTTTCTCTTCTACAAATGTATTCCATTCCTTGCACATCGGACACTGTCCAAGCCATTTGCTTTCTTCATGTCCACAGTTCTGACAGAAAAATATACTTTTTTTACCTTTTGCCATGTACGATTCCCTTACATCTTTTTTATACTTCTACTTATAAATCCACTCTTAAACCTTGATTTATCATTTCTTTTTTATTTCCATTTTACCAGAAAGGGGAAGCTACGCCTCTGCGAGCTCCCCCGATGTTCTGCGTATTTACTTCTTGATAATCTTGATCTCAATCTCTTTATTCGGATCAAGTTCTGCGCTCACGCTCAGTTTTCCGCTTAAGTTCGTTGTCATATCACCGACATTCACATCGTCCATATACACAACATATTCGCTGTCTGCTTCCAGCTCCAGTGTAATCTGCGCATCCTCAGTACCGGATACTTTAAAAGAAACCTCTCTCTCAGAAGCTTTAAAATCTTCTACTGCTGTTCCCGGAACGGATTCGTATACGAACATGCCATTCTTTTCCAACTTTGTAATCTCAGAGAATGTCTTTACCTTATACACATCTCCCTGGAATTCAAATCCGTCCAGTTTTGTCTTGCTGCTCAGAGTATAGTCTCCAAAACCAAGTGCTCCGTCTGCTTCAGCTCTTAATAGCTCTTTCACTGCTGCCATTAGCTCTTTCCTCCTAAGGTTCATTTGTATTAATTATTATATATCAATTTATTTTTATTTGGTAGTCTTGACCTCAAATTTTATTTCTTTTTTCGATACGCCGGCAACGACTTCCTGACCACGCTTAATCTCACCTGCGAGAATTGCCTCGGCCAGACTGTCTTCCAGTTCACTTTGTACTGCACGTCTTAACGGTCTTGCTCCATATTTCTTATCGGTTCCTTTTTCCATAATCAGCTTTTTCACAGAATCACGCACCGTCAAATGAATATCCAGCTGTTCTTTTGCACGCTTGACCACCTCCTGGCACATCATTCCCGTAATCTTTTTAAGTTCCGTTTCACCTAGCGGATGGAATACAAGAATCTCGTCAATTCGATTCAGGAATTCTGGACGGAAGACAAGCTTGATCTCATTCATAACATTCATCTTCATACGCTTGTAATCTTCCTCTTGATTCTCCTTATTGCCAAATCCTAGCCTTTTGGGATCAATGATCGCCTGTGCGCCTGCATTCGACGTCATAATAATGACCGTATTCCGAAAATCAACTTTTCTGCCCTGAGAATCTGTAATATGTCCATCATCTAATACCTGCAGTAAAATGTTAAATACATCCGGATGTGCTTTTTCAATCTCATCAAAAAGGATCACTGAATACGGATGTCTTCGCACCTGTTCGCTTAACTGTCCACCTTCCTCGTGGCCAACATATCCCGGAGGCGAACCGATCATCTTTGCCACACTGTGCTGTTCCATATATTCGGACATATCAACACGGATCATGGCATTCTCATCATGGAATAATGCTTCTGATAATGCCTTTGACAATTCCGTCTTACCAACTCCGGTCGGTCCAAGGAATAAAAATGAGCCAATCGGGCGCTTTGGATCTTTTAGCCCCACACGCCCCCTTCGTACAGCTTTCGCCACAGCCGTAACAGCTTCTTCCTGTCCAACCACTCTCTTGTGAAGCGTCTGCTCTAACTTTTGCAAGCGCACACCTTCAGATTCCTGAAGCTTCTGCACCGGAATCTTCGTCCAGTCAGATACGACCGCTGCCACTTCCTCTTCTGTTACAAGTGTTTTTCTGCCAGCCTGCTTTTTCCGGAAACGCTTCTTCGTCTGCATAATCTTCTTCTGAGCATCTTCTTTCTCTGCCCGGATCCTGGAAGCCTCCACAAGATCACCTGCAAGAATTGCCTCTTCCATCTTTGCTTCGTAATTACCAAGAACCTTTTCCAGTTCATAGATATGCTCCGGTGTCTTGAATCCACTAAGACTCACTTTCGCACATGCTTCATCAATCACATCAATTGCCTTATCCGGAAGAAAACGGTCACTGATGTAACGTGCAGAAAGTGTAACTGCCACCTGAAGAGCTTCATCTGTAATCTGTACATGATGATGCGTCTCATAACGTTCCCGCAGTCCTTTTAATATTTCTTCACACTGCTTCTCATCTGGTTCTTCCACTGTAATTGGCTGGAATCTTCGTTCCAGTGCCGCATCTTTTTCAATGTATTTTCGATATTCCGCAATCGTTGTTGCTCCGATCAATTGAAGTTCTCCTCTTGCAAGAGACGGTTTCAGAATATTAGATGCGTCCATTGCGCCTTCAGCACCGCCTGCGCCGATGATTGTATGCACTTCATCCAGGAATAAAATAACATTTCCCGCCGACTTTACTTCCTGCAAAAGTCTCTTCATACGTTCTTCAAATTCACCACGATATTTTGTACCTGCGATCATACTTGCAAGATCTAACGTATAGACCCGCTTGTCACGCATTCCTTCCGGTACAATGCCACTTGCGATCTGTGCGGCAAGTCCTTCTACCACTGCTGTCTTACCGACTCCTGGCTCTCCCACCAGACACGGATTGTTCTTCGTTCTTCTGCCAAGTACCTGCATCAGACGGTGAATCTCTGTTTTTCTTCCAATGACCGGATCAAGCTTTCCTTCTTCTGCCTGCATAGTCAGATCTGTACCATACTGGTCTAAAATCCCATCTTTTCTTTGATATGCCTCTTGAAGCTCCTCTTGATATTCCTTGATATCCACGCCGAGAACTTCCAGCGTATCCTGCATGATTTTCTGTATATTTACATTGAGTGTCAGAAGTATTCTGGTTGCAACACTGTCCGGTTCCCGAAGGATTGCAAGGAGCATATGCTCTGTTCCAATTGCCTCTGATTGAAAACGAATTGCCTCTTCCTTGCTTTCCTCCAGAGTATATTCAAGTCTCGGACTTCTCTTTGGCTTTTCCTGAAAAGTCACTTCTCCGACCGGTGAGATCAGTTCATCTACAATCTTATATAAATTTGCTTCTTCTACACCATTCGCTGACAATATCTGTCCCGCCACACCTGTACATACCCGCATAAATGCAAGCAGCAGATGTTCTGTTCCTACATATGGATGATCCAGTTCTCTGGCAATCTTTTCCGCTTTTTTCAGCACTTCTTTTGCTGGTTCTGTATAATTCATGCTGTCTGTTATTCCTTTCCACCGTATTCATCAAATAATTCATCCACCATCTCGTGAACTTCTTCTCTACTGACATTTTTAAGACTTCCCTTAGCCAGCGCGATTCTTAGCGCACGCTTTACTTCTGCATAAGCCTTTGCCTTATCTGCATCAATTGCAATCACAGCACCACGTCTGCGGTCAAGCTGGATAAATCCTTCCTGCTTCAATATGGAATATGCTTTATTCACTGTATGCATATTGATGCCTACCGTATCCGCAAGCTGACGGACAGATGGAAGGGATTCTCCTTCTTGGATCGTCGCAGTCGCAATTCCCATAATAATCTGATTCTGTAATTGCACATACAGTGCCTCATCACTGTTAAAATCAATCTCTATCAGCATCGTATCACCCTCATTATCTCTTTTGTTCTATCCTTACGGATGATTTCATGAACAGATCAAGTTTTCTGTTATACATCTAATATAACATACAAAAAAGGAGCTTACAACAAAAATGTAAAACTCCTTTAATCCAGACTTTCCTAGTTCTTCTTACCTTTCTTTACTGCTCCAAGTGCCGCACCGATTGCTCCTGCATAACGGCTCTGCGGATCTGTCTTAACTTCCATGCCAAGTTCCTTTGTCAGCGCTTCACTGATATAGCTGCACTCGCAGAGACCACCAGTCAGGCAAAGCATCGAACGGTCTTCACTCATACGATTTGCCTGTGCTGCAACTTTTCGTACGATAGAATCAACCACTGCAAATGCGATATTTTCCTTCTTCTCTCCCTGACCAATGAGACTTATGACCTCAGACTCTGCAAATACCGTACACATAGAACTGATTGTTACACCTGAACCTTCTCTTGCAAGCTCACACATCTCATTTGGACGCATGGACAATGTATTTGCCATAATTTCCAGGAATCTTCCTGTTCCGGCAGAACATTTATCATTCATCATGAAATCTTTTACAAATCCCTGTTCTACACAGATAATCTTTGTATCCTGTCCACCGATATCAATGATTGTCATATCTTTATTATCAAAAATCCAGACAGCCCCCATAGCGTGACAGGTAATTTCTGTAATCATCTTATCTGCATATGGCACAGACACACGGCCATATCCAGTAGCAACACATACATTTTCTGCAGGATCCGCATCATTTTCCACAAGCTTCTTACGAATCTCTTCTGCCGTATCCACACTGCTCCATCCTGTCGGCTGCACAAACTCAAGAACAATTTCTTTGTTCTCGTTCATAACAACAGTCTTGGCACAAGTAGATCCAATATCAATTCCTATAAACTTCATATCTTAGCTTTCCCTCTCATGAATTTACACAACATGAATTTCAAAATTCATTTTAAAATAGTCTGTAACCGGCAATCTTACAACATTTCAATAAATGCTGCAATCCTTGTATTGAGCTGGCCGACATCTGCCTGAGAATAATCTGTCTCCACATTAATGTATGGAATTCCTTTTTCCTCATTTACAAACTTGCGGATTGCACGAGTCTCAACGTTATATGTATGACAGGCCTGAAGTGTCATCTCAAGAACTCCGTCAACCTGATACTCGTCAATCAGACGTCCCATCAGTTCAAAACGATTCGGGTTTGGTGTCATAACTGAACAACCGATTGCCAGATATCTCTCTGCAATTGCCTGGTAAATATCCTCAGCGTTCTCATCAACAAGGCGATCTATGGATTTAGCTCCAGTACAGTTTTCATAAGTTACGACAACACCACCATTATCCTCAACAGCACGGATTACTTTCTCAGTTGCTCCTCCGATTGGGCATCCTGTAATCAGAATTCTTGGTTTCTTCTCCAGCATCTTTCCAGATGCATACTCTGCCTCAATCTTGTCAACAAGGGCATTCACTTCTCCGGCAATCTCAGAACGATTTAATTTGAATGTACTTCCGTACAGAACCTTGAACAGATCATGTCCACTGATTGGAGCCGGATCATGCTGCATAACTTCATAAAGACGCTTCAGTGCTTTTCTTGCTTCATTTTCAATTTTAACAGCTTTTCTTACATCTTCATCTGTAATCGTTACTTCAAATCTTTTCTCAAGATATTCTTTAAAACGGATAATCTCTTTCTTCCAAAGCTTCAGTGCTTCAGCTCCCTGAGTATTTGGAAGCTCCATTACAAACACATCTTTGAACTCGCCCATCAACTCATACATTTTCTTCTTACCATCGCATGTAGTCTCCCCAACAACTACATCTGAGAAATAGAAGAACGGACATTTATCTGTCTTTGCAAATCCGTAACTGGATTTGATCAATGGACATAAGTTCTTTGGAAGGTCTTTTTCTGCTTCCGGGATTGTCTCATCAGATGTGGAACAAAGGCTGACTGTTGCAGCCCCCATAGCCATAGCAATCTCTTTCGGGAAATATGTACAATATGCTCCTACTACTGGTATTCCCTTGTCTTTCAGTTCTTTCATCATAAGAAATGATTTCTGTCTCTGCTCAGCAAATTCTTCAAAAACCTCTGGCAAATCTTTAATAATCTCCATATTCTTTCACCTCATCAAATTTATTAGTATCTATAAACGGACACAATTAACCATTCTGTTTAAAATTTTAGACTTTTATAGCATAATATGCAAATTGATTTTTTCTATAAACCAATCGCGTTTATAGAAATAATCTATAAATCATCACTGCTTTTCATTCTTTCTATTTCCATGGCAACCAAAAGTTTTTCGCACTCTGCCCCGTCGCGGTTGTCTAGATCCAGCATATCATTTAACCGTGTCAGACGCGGAAGCAGCGTATTTCTGTGAATCTTCAATTTTGCCGCTGTCTGAGACACATTTCTTTTCATTCTCAGATACCAGTAGAGTGTCTCATACAGATTTTTTCCTGTCTCTTCATCTTCACATCTAATCTGCTCCAGCTCTTTTAACTTAAATCCATTTTCACCAACTTTCCGGCTGATGTAAGAAATAGCCAGTTCATGATAATATTGCTCTATCAAATACAAATGTTTCCCCGGTGCACGGTTCCTTGCAAGTCCAAACACTTCCTGCTGCAACCTTTTATTTTCACTTAAGTTTTGCTCGGCTTTAACACCATTTCCAATCAGTATCTTTCCATCACAATCATATATGAATTCTTTACACAACCGGATTAGCAAAGTTCGATCCTCTTTACCTCGTATATTAGTTATTAAGATACTATTGTCTTTCTGCTTTTCAACAACAGGAGAAAACTCTTTAGTTTCTTCAAGTTTTCCTGCAAGTCTTGCTGCCAGAGAAGTATCGCTCACCAGTATCCACAAATAGTCCGGCTGACGTTTTTGATCGTTCCCTGTATTTTTTCTGTTCTTCTGATACATGGAAAAGCTCTTTGCAAGAATATCTGCAAGCTCCTGCACTTGTATCTTTCTCTGATCATCAAGAATCACCGCTTCAATCCAAACACCGTCTAAACATTCATGTACTATACGTTGCGCATCTACTGTGACCTGTTCTTTTCCAACTTCATACAGAACTTCTTGATTTCTCCCTAAAAATCTGACTGGAACTCCAGTATAATCCCATACGTTTTGCAAAATCTCTTCAAAACATTTTCCACCTGAAATGCCTGATACAATCAGTTTATAACAATAATTCATATCCAGTTCTTTCTTGCCACTCTTATCTGCCTGAATCATCTCAATAAAAGCAGCAAGTCTCGTAGATATCTGTCCTTTATCTGCCGACGAGTAATCTGTATCAATAGAAATATATGGGAGATTCTTTTCTTCATTTACAAACTTTCGGATATAAATGGATTCTGCTCCTGTCGCATGGCAGCCAGACAGAATCATTTCCACAACTCCATCTACACGATATTCCTCAATAATTCGTCCGATTAATTCAATTCGATTGTCGTTCGGCGTCATAATAGAGCAGCCTGTAGATAAATATCTTTTCGCTATCGCCCCTGTCTCTTATACACATCTGACGCTGC
>ENA-OUQM01001683-OUQM01001683.1-human-gut-metagenome-genome-assembly--contig:-NODE-1683-length-11290-cov-8.128260_pt1 | contig 11290 bp, 12 predicted proteins | sample MGYA00237949_ERZ548830 | MGnify/ENA primary metagenome ERZ548830 (study PRJEB26490, sample SAMN05194706) | human gut metagenome | biome: terrestrial biome; feature: human-associated habitat; material...
GGCATGGACCAGGCCAACCTCCGGGATATGTACCGTATCTGCGGCGGCGACTATGTCGGCAAGATGTCCCTCCTGATGGATCACACCGCCCATCCCGGCAATGTGGCAGACCCATGGTACACCGAGGACTTCGAGGCGACCTGGCAGGATGTGCTGGATGGCTGCCAAGGACTTTTGAAAGAATTCATGACAGAACGAGGTGATTCAAATGGCACAAAACGATAATATCCAACTGTTCGAAAACAAGCGTATTCGAACCGCATGGGATGAGGAAAAGGAAGAATGGTACTTTTCCGTCGTTGATGTGGTAGCTGTGCTGACTGATCAGCCAGATTATCAGGCAGCTCGTAACTACTGGAAGGTAACGAAGAAACGCCTGAAGGATGAGGGAAATGAAACGGTTACAGCTTGTAACCAGTTGAAAATGACCGCTTCGGATGGCAAAAAACGATTGACTGATGTAGCCGATACCGAGCAGCTTCTCCGAATCATCCAGTCTATTCCTTCTCCGAAGGCAGAACCGTTCAAGTTGTGGCTGGCACAGGTCGGTCGAGAGCGTATCGAGGAGACCATCGACCCGGAGCTGACCATTGACCGCGCTCTGGAAACCTATCTCAAGAAGGGTTACAGCCGTGAGTGGATCAATCAGCGGCTGCAGGCCATCCAGGTCCGTAAAGAACTGACGGATGAATGGGATGCCCGCGGTGTGCAGAAAGGCGTAGAGTACGCCATCCTCACGGACGAGATTTCCCGAGCCTGGTCTGGCATGTCCACCCGGCAGTACAAAAATCTGAAGGGTTTGAAAAAGGAAAACCTTCGTGATAACATGACTACGCTGGAACTGGTACTGAATATGCTGGCGGAGGCCACTACCACTCAGTTTTCAAGAGATCGCAAACCAACGACCTTCCAAGAGAATTTGGCAGTTGCCAAGGCGGGCGGTCAGGTGGCTGGACGAACCAGAAAAGACATTGAGTCCCAGTCAGACACGCCGGTCATTACTGCTAAGAATGCCGCACAGCTTAATCAGGTAGTGACAGATCTGCTGGAAGGAGCAGTCTCTGACACAACTGAAGAATCAAAAGGCAAGTGAGCACTGCGCATCAAGGTTTTCTTGCTGTCATACGACGATTTTTTGAAAGTAAATTTCGAAAAAAATCTATAGTGTTGCGTTATGACAGAAAAAAGGTCTTTGTCCCATGGGACAAAGACCTTTTGATTTTCCCCCGGCGCCTTCCCTGCAGAAAGGCGACCGCTGCCGGAGTTTTTCTCCCCCCTCTGGAAAATCCTCCGCCGCTGTGATAGAATAGACCTCCCGGAGGGCTTTGGCCGCCGGAGACTATCACAGCGAGGAGAATGTACCATGCAATGTCCCGTATGCGGTAAGGAGATGAAAACCGGCGCCTCCACCTTCATGGGCTCCACCGGCCTGACCCCTATGGCCTGCGTGTTCACCGACAGCGAGGTCAAGCAAAAGGGCTTCTTCCGGCACAATGTCGTCTCCAAGGTCCTCCTGCAGGGCGACGACATAGAGACCTACTTCTGTGAGTCCTGCCAGCTGCTCCTGCCCCTGATCCGCTGACATCCCGGCACGCAAAAAGGGTCCCCGGCTCTCGCCGGGGACCCTTTCCCGTCTCTTACGGGCGCTCACAGAGCGCTTACAGAATGTTGATGGACGTCTGCTTGGGCAGCTGCTTCTTGGCCGCCTTCGGCACGGAGATGGTCAGGATGCCGTCCTCGAACTTGGCGGACACCTCCTCCGGCTCCACGTCCTCGCCTACGTAGAAGCTGCGGCTACAGGCGCCGGCATAGCGCTCCTGACGGATGTACTTGCCCTTCTTGTCCTGCTCCTCCTTGTCCAGACCCTTGGCGGCCTGAATGGTCAGATAGCCGTTCTTCAGCTCCACATTGACCTCGTCCTTCTTGAAGCCCGGCAGGTCGATATCCAGCTCATAGGAGTTCTCCGTCTCCCGCACGTCTGTCTTCATCAGGTTCTTGCCGTGCTTGCCATACAGCGGGTCACGGCTCTGAGGTACCATCATCCCGAAAGGATCAGAGAAGAAATCATCAAACAAATTCTCACCAAAAATGCTGGGCAACATAAGTCATACCTCCATTCAAAATTCCGGGTGCCGGTGTCTCGCCGGCGCCAACTTTTGTCACCGCTTACACATTGTATGCGTTTTCCGTTCCCCGGTGGAGCTCTTTGGCTCTCTCCCTTGGAACAGCTTCATCATAGCACCATTTTTAGCACTGTCAAGCGACGAGTGCTAAAGTTCACGAAAGTGCCACCGTTTGTTCACAAAATATCCGAAAAGTCCCCCCTTGCCCCCCAGCCCACCGAAAAATATTGTCCGGGGCATATACAAACGGCCGAAAGTGTGGTATACTTTCATGAACTGATTTACAAAATGTTCAGGAAGCCGGAAGGATGCCGGGTATAATGGTAATATAGTATATAAATTGGGAGGTTTCCTATGGCACGCAATATTCTGGTGGTCGAGGATGACCGCAATATTTCCGACCTGATCCGGATGTATCTGGAGAAGGAGGGCTTTGACGTCCGCATCGCCTACGACGGCGGCAAGGCCGTGGAGGAGTACGACCGGCAGGCGCCGGACATGGTGCTGCTGGATATCATGCTGCCGGTGATGGACGGCTGGTCCGTCTGCGCCCACATCCGGGAAAAGGCCAAGACACCCATCATCATGCTGACGGCCAAAAGCGAGGTCAACGACCGTATCACCGGTCTGGAGATGGGCGCCGACGACTATCTGGTCAAGCCCTTCGAGATGAAGGAGCTGATGGCCCGCATCAACGCCGTGCTGCGCCGCAGCGAGATCCCCGACGACACCCGCAAGCGTCTGGTGTTCGACAAGCTGGAGATCAATCTGGACAGCTACGAGCTGCTGGTGGACGGCAAGAAGGTGGATACGCCCCCCAAAGAGCTGGAGCTGCTGTACCATCTGGCCTCCACGCCCAACCGGGTCTACACCCGCAACCAGCTGCTGGATGAGGTGTGGGGCTTCGACTACTTCGGTGACTCCCGGACAGTGGACGTCCATATCAAGCGCCTGCGGGAGAAGATCGAGAATGTCTCCGACCAGTGGGAGCTGAAAACCGTGTGGGGCGTGGGCTATAAGTTTGAAGTGAAGTGATGGCAGAGCGCAAGAAACGGTTCAGCGGGCTCTACTGGCAGCAGTTCGCCCTGACCGCCGGCATGGTGATGCTGACGCTGCTGCTGCTGGGCGTGTCCTTTTTCGCCCTGAGCTATAACTATAACTTCACCGAGCGGCGGGACGAGCTGCAGGAGCGGGCCAGTCTCATTGCTCAGGTGTCCGTGGACTACCTGAAGTCCGGCGGCCAGACGGAGGATGAAAACCTCAAGCGCTTCATCAGTCTGGGCAGCGCCATGACCAACGCCGAATTTCTGGTGTGCAACGACAGCGGCTATGCCCTGCTGACGGCGGACCAGCGGCTGGGGGGCAAGGTGGTGGCCATCCCGCAGGAGATCACGCAGGAGGTTCTGACGGGCAGCGGCCTGTATCAGGGCCGCAGCAGTCTGGGCGGCGCCTACACCTCCAAACAGTTCGTGGTGGGCGTCCCCGTTCAGGACGGCGACCAGACCATCGGCATGGTGCTGGCGGTGATGAACGCCCGCTCCGTCATGGGGATGTGGCGGTCCTTCATCAGCCTGTTCCTCATGACCTCCGCCATTATCCTGCTGCTGGTGTTCATCGTCACCTCCCTGACCTCCATGCGGCAGATCCAGCCCATCCGGGAGATGGTGCAGGCCACACGGGCCTACGCCGCCGGGAACTTCGACGTGCGGATGCAGGACGCCGACCGGGGCGATGAGATCGGCGAGCTGGCGGCGGGCTTTAACAACATGGCGGACTCTCTGGCGGAGACGGAGCGCCAACGCCGGGACTTCATCGCCAACATCTCCCATGAATTAAAGACCCCCATGACCTCCATCGCCGGCTACACCGACGGTATTCTGGACGGCACCATCCCGCCGGAAAAAGAACGCAAGTACCTGCAAATTATCTCCGACGAGAGCCGTCGGCTCAGCCGTCTGGTGCGCCGGATGCTGGATATCTCTCAGATCCAGTCGCAGGAGATGAAAAAAGAGGACTTCGACCTGTGCGAGAGTATGCGTCTGGCGCTGCTGTCCATGGAGCAGAAGATCACCGACCGGGAGTTGGACGTAGAGGCGGACATCCCGGAGGAGCCTGTGATGGTGGAGGGCGTCAACGACCTCATCACGCAGGTCATTTACAACCTGCTGGAAAACGCCACCAAGTTTGCCGCTCCCCACTCATCCCTGTATCTGGGGCTGGCCGTCCATGGGGAGAAGGCCGTGGTCACGGTGCGCAACGTCGGTCAGACCATCCCCGCCGAGGAGATCCCCCTGCTGTTTGAGCGCTTCCACAAGTCCGACAAATCCCGCAGCGAGGATAAGGACGGCTACGGGCTGGGCCTGTACGTGGTAAAGACCATCCTGTCTCAGCACAAGGAACAGATCACCGTCACCAGCGAAAACGGCGTCACCGCCTTCAGCTTTACCGTTCAGATGGCTCACCCCATGCGGAACGAGCCGTGAGAGGAAGTATCCTATGTATAATGACGAAAACAGAGAATTTGACCCGGTAGGCGGCGATCTGCCGCCCCAGCCGCAGCAGGACCGGACGGACCTGCCGGAGGAGGAGCCGGACGAGATCGTCAGCTGGTACACCCCCCGGCAGGAGGAGCCGGAGGAGGTCGTCAACTACTTCGTCCAGCAGCGCCCCATGCCCCAGAACGTCTGGAAGCAGGCCGCCAAGACCCAGCGCAAGCGCCGCCGTCTGTGGACGTGGCTGGGCATAGGCGGCATAGCGCTGGTGGTCGTGGTCATCGTGGTGGCGGTGCTCCTGTCCTCCACCGCCTCCAGCGCCCCCAACCTGCCGGGCAGCGACGACGGCGACTCCGCCAGCAGCATGGTGGATATCTTCCGCAAGAAGGAGACTACCATCCCCCGCATCTCCGGGGAGGAGGGCGTGAAGCTCAGCTGTCAGGACCCCTCCGGTGAGGAGCTTACCATTCAGCAGGTGTACGCTAAGGTGAACCCGTCGGTGGTGGCGGTGGTGGCGGAGCAGTCCGACGGCTCTGCCGCCGTGGGTACCGGCGTCATCATGACCGAGAGCGGCTATATCATCACCAATGCCCACGTCATCTCCGGCGGCAAGAGCTGCTGGGTGGCGCTGGACACCGGCGTCACCTACGACGCCCGTCTGGTGGGCTATGATGAGGACGAGGATCTGGCGGTGCTGCGGGCCATTGCGGACAATCCCCTGCCGGCGGCGGAGTTCGGCAACTCCGACCTGCTGACGGTGGGTGACCCGGTGTACGCCATCGGCAACCCCTTGGGCGTAGAGCTGCGGGGGACCCTCACCAACGGCATCGTCTCCGCCATCAACCGTGAGGTGGAGATGCAGGGCCGCACCATGACCATGATCCAGACCAACGCCGCCCTGAATAACGGCAACTCCGGCGGCCCCCTCATCAACAGCTATGGGCAGGTCATCGGCATCAACACCATGAAAATGAGCAACTCCAGCCTCTCCGAGGAGGAGGCCACAGTGGAGGGACTGGGCTTCGCCCTGCCCATCAGCTCCGTGTCCTTCGTGGTCAATGACCTCATCGCCCACGGGGAGTTTCTGGGTACCCCCACCATCGGTATCACCGTCCGCACCATCGAAAAGTCCGGTGGCGGCACGCAGGTGGAGGTCTACACCGTGGACGACGCCCTGGGCGCTGCGGAGGCCGGTGTGCAGCCCGGCGATATCATTCTGGAGGCGGACGGCCAGCCTGTCTCCGTCACCAGCGACCTGCTGACGGTGCGGCGCAGCCACTCCGTGGGCGATACCATCCGCCTGACCATCCAGCGGGACGGCCAGTCCCTGACGGTGGACGTGGTCCTGTACGCCAGCAAATAACCCCTGCGCCGCATGGGGCCGCTCCGGCCCGGTGCGGCGCTCTGCTTTCAAGGAGGAACTTATGAAGCAGCATCCTTTGCAGACGGCGGGCCGGGTGCGCCTGCCCTATACCCGGCGGCGCAGCGACGCCCGGTGCGTCACCTCGCTGTCCCGGCTGCCGGACGTACCGGAACTGAACTCCTATGATCCCGAATTTTTCGCCGGCCACGCCCTGCTGCTGGTGACGGATACCACCGCCTCCGGATCCCTGCCTCCCATCCTCCATACCGCCGATATAACCGACGGCCACGGCACGGTGCGGCTGCAGCGCCCCCTGCCGGCCCGGAACCAGTGCGTCACGCAGGACATGGCCACTTGGCTCCTGTGGGCGGAGGTCCCTGTCTCTTGGGCCGACCTCTCCTGGGCGGTAGCGAACCCCGCCCTCCCCCCGGAGCGCCTGTCCCTGTATTAAAAGGAGTCTTTGACATGGCTATTCTAATTGCTTATTACTCCCGTGCGGGAGAGAACTACTTCGGCGGCTCCTACCGCCGCATCCCCGTGGGCAACACCCGGCGGGTGGCGGAGCAGCTGGCATCCCTCACCGGCGGCGACCTGCTGGAGCTCCGTCAGGCCCACCCCTATTCCGACGACTACCGCACCTGCGTGGCACAGGCCAGAGCCGACTGGCAGCAAAGTGTCCGTCCGGAGCTGCTGGGTCTGCCGAAAGATCTGTCGGGCTATGACCGCATCTATCTGGGCTATCCCAACTACTGCGGCACCATGCCCATGGCGGTCTATACCTTCTTGGAGCACTACGACTTCACCGGCAAGCTTATCTGCCCCTTCTGCACCCACGAGGGCAGCGGCCTCTCCCAGACGGAGCGGGACATCCGCAAAGCCGCACCGGGGGCCACCGTCACCCGTGGCCTTGCCATCCACGGCAGCCACGTGTACGAGGCCGCACCGGCCCTGACCCGGTGGGTCAAGGAGATGCAGTAGCATGGACTGTCAGGAAATCCGGGGGGACCTACGGGCCACCGCTGCATCCTACAGCGCCCAGCGGCAGCAGTCGGCACAGCTGCTGCTCCACCTGAACCACACCCTGTCCTTTTCGAATCAGAGGAGTATAACGCCCTCCCCCGGGAGCTGCTGGGGGATCGTCTGGGCGAGGGAAGCATCATCGCCCCGCCCGGTGCGCAGGTGGGTCACCAAGTTTGAAAATACCACCTGATCAAACTGCGCTGAAAATTCGGAGATGCGTACTTTTACAAAACACAGCAAATAAGCAAATTAAAAGCACGGAAATGGTTGATATTTAGATAATTTGATAATATAATGACAACATGATAAAATTCACACCATAATTTGTAAAAGTACACATTCATAAAACCGAAAAAGGAGAGAAAGCATTATGGCTGACAACATCGGAACAGTTGTGCAGGGCGCACACAGCGGCTTTTATGTTTACTGGGCAAAGCATTTAGGGATAGATAAAGAGGCTTTTTATCTATCTGAAAGAAAAAATACTGCCTCGGTCAGTTTGTCGGATATATGCTTGGATACAAGTACAGTTGTGGGCTATGAGGAGATCGGCTCTCGCACGGGACCGAATTTTAATGCCGTGGCAAAAAGCACCCTGCTGGGTGGAGCCGCCCTGGGACTTTTGGCCTCATCGGTATCGAACATCGAAGAAGCAACCTTTGTAGTTTTCCTGAAGAATAAGGAAAGCTGCACGATTCATCTGAATATTACATGGGCCGTGGAATATTTCAGAAGGATATTTGTCACCAAGAAAGGCGCCGGTCCCAATGGCTCCAATATGCAGCAGGGTGGTATCGCCCGCGTCAGCGGTGACCCCAAGGTTCTCTTGGAGCGTGCCTTTATGTTTTTGGAGGACGGTGACTGGGACAAGGCAGACATATACTGCGAAAGTGTCCTTGACCAGAACCCCAAATGCGCCGAGGCGTACCTGGGCAAGCTGATGGCGGAGGTGGAGATTCGCAAAAAAGAGGATTTAAGCAAAGCAAAAGAACCGCTTGACCAATCTGATAATTACAGAAAGGTCATGCGCTTTGCTGACGAGAGCCTCCGGGAACATTTGTCGAATGCAAAAGAAGTGCAGCATAATGAGCAGCTTTACGCAGAGGCCATGGCATGTATGACCGCAGCATCCGATGAAGGTGCTTATAGAAATGCGGCTCAAAAGTTTTATTCCTTGGGGAGCTACAAGGATGCTTCGGCGCACAGAGAGCAATGCTTACAGCGGGCGGATAGAATAAGAGCAGATCGCATGCAGCGTGAAGAAACGAAGCGGAAAGAAGACATCTATTCTCGAGCCGAGAAGTGTATGCACAAAGGGACAATCGAGAGCTATAATACTGCGATCCGGCTATACGAATCTGTTCCGGGCTTCCGTTCCTCTGCGGCGCAAATCAGCGAATGCAGAAGGAAAATCGAAGACTTAGAGGCCAAGGAGACAGCCCGACAGGTCGCTGTGGAGAAGGCCAAGAAAAAGACAAAGAAAATTGCGATCATTGCCGCGCCGATCGTCTGTGTTTGCATTGCGTTTGTGATTGTGCTGACCACAGTTATTATTCCAAAGCAAAAATATAACGAAGCGATGGATTTGATTGATTCTGGTGATTACGAATCCGCATATGCATTGCTTGAGGAAATCGGCAAAAATGATGTGATTGCAACCAACAAATATGACAGAGCAATAGATTTAATTGATTCCGGCGATTACGAGTCTGCATATGCATTGCTTGAGGAAATCGGCAAAAATGATGTGATCGTAGCCAACAAGTATGATAGAGCAATAAAGCTAATTAATGCTGGTGATTATCGAGCGGCGTATACACTTCTGGATGGCTTATCATACAGAGATAGCGAGGAAAAAATACAAAGCATGAAATCACAACATCCGCAGATTTTTCTTGCGGGAGCAGATGTCGGAGACACTGTTACTTTCGGTACATATGAGCAGAATAACAATTACAGTGATGGTAACGAGAGTATTGAATGGATCGTTATTGACAAGCAGGAAGACAAAATTATGGTTGTTAGCAAATGTATAATAGCTATGCAGCCATTTAATACAACGAATGAAGGTCATATCTCATGGGAAAAATGCACTCTCCGGAAATGGCTGAATAACGATTTTCTGAACGAAGCATTTTCTGACGCAGAAAAAAAACTGATTTCAGATACCACAGTATCCAACACTGAATATCTTGCACGTGGCTTATCCTATTCAACAACAGACTATTTAACAACAGATAAAGTTTTTCTATTAGGTGAAAATGAACGGGATATGCTGTCATCTGTGGATGCATTAAAAGGAATCGGAACGGATAGTGTTATAGCCCTGTTCGGTGATGTTGCGAACAGAGATTCTTCTGATTTTAATTTCCTATGGTGGCTACGCACTACTTGGGAAGATGCCGTTGATTGCCAGGCCAGTGTTGTATATGGGGCGAGCTATGATGAGCATGAGCATGATACATGTAATGTAGAAGAGAGTGCGGGCGTCCGCCCTGCTATGTGGATCAGCATAGATTGACAAAGGAGAAAATTCACATGAAATATGTGAATTTCTCAGAAACAGATTTGTCTTAACAAAAAAAGCCACACGGCCTGCAAACACAGACCGTGTGGCTTTGCAATTTTCATAAAATATTCTCAATAGAAATGATAAATCCGAACTACATTACCCACTTGGATAATGTAGTTCGGATTTATCATTCCTTGGTCCGAGTGTCGAGATTCGAACTCGAGGCCTCTTGAACCCCATTCAAGCGCGATACCAAACTTCGCCACACCCGGATACCATATTCACTTGCTGCATCACGTCAGCTTGATTACTATACCACACTCCTTTTTATTTTGCAAGCCCTATTTCAGATTTTTTTGCATTTTTTACGGAAGCGGCAGCCGCTCCCCTACTGCGCCGCCTCCAACTCTTGCAGGATATCCCGGCACAGGGCCGCATCCGGTGGTACTATGCCGGTAAAGTGAGCGAAGGACAGCGCCGCCTGCTGCACCAGCAGGGCAAGCCCTCCCACTGCCGTCAGGCCCCGGTGCTCCGCCGCTCGCATCAGAGCTGTGTCCGTGGGATGGTACACCAAATCGTATACCACCGCCTTCGCCGGCAGCGCCTGTACGAAATCCAAAGACTCGAACTCCGGCGAACCCTCCATGCCCAGCGGTGTGGCGTTCAGCAGCAGCCCATGCTCTGCGGCGGCACGGGGCAGGTCCTCCCATGAGACAGTCACACCGCCGCACCGGGCAGCCAGCACCGCTGCCTTTTCCGGTGTCCGGGCGCACACCGTCACCCGGCAGCCCGCCTGCGCCAGTGCCAGCGCCGCCGTGCGGGCCAGCGTGGCGGGAGAGATCTTGCATTTCTTCATGGGGAACTCCTTTCTTTTATAGGATGGTACAGTCGAGCCCCGCCCGGTGGAGCAGGGCGGGATAATCCTTTTCGGTGCGGCTCAGGTCCACGGGGCCGGAGATGCCGGGTGCCCTGCCCCTGCTGGTGTACTGCCACATTCCGTGCCTGCGGGCCGGGCGTTTGCCCCGGTAGTCCGCCAGCCAGAGGTCGAAGGGGGCCAGCGTGTCCATGTGCAGGGCGGTATCCGCGAAATGAGCGTAGGTGTACACCATGGCGTACAGGCCCCAGTGCTCCAGCTGCCGTGCCGCGCCGGCAACAAGGGCGGAGAGCGCGTCCGGTGTCAGGGCACGCAGACGGGCATCCTCCACGTCGATGGCAGCGGGCAGCTGAAGCCGCTTTCCCCTGAGGGCATCGTGCAGGAGGGCCAGTTCAGCATCCCGCTGTGGGGCGGTAACGGCACAGCTGTAATAGTAGACCCCCACCGGGATGCCCAGCCGGGTGCAGGCAGAGTAGTTTGTTTCAAACATGGGGTCGATGTAGGGCGTTCCGCTCCTGCTGCCCAGTGCGCGCAGCATCACGCCGTGGACCCTGCCGCTGGCTTTTACGGTATCCCAGTCTATGCGGCCCTGCCAGCGGGAGACATCCAGCACTGTGAACATCAGGTGGCCTCCAGCAGGGTCTTGAGGGCGGCGGGAGTGACGGTGTCCACCACCAGACTGCCATCGCTGCGGATGGACAGCACCCGCAGGATGGCACCAGCCTGCGGGGCCACCGGGGCAGGCAGCGCGCCTACGTCCTGCGCGTCCAGCACCACTGCGCCGCCTTTGCCGTTGACACTGAGCAGGGTGCCGTCCTCGGGCGCAAAGGATTCGGCGCGCAGGGCGGCGCTCTCGGCGCGGGAAGCCGAGGTCGCGGCACGGCTGCCATTCAGTGCGGCCCGCTC
>ENA-OUQM01001685-OUQM01001685.1-human-gut-metagenome-genome-assembly--contig:-NODE-1685-length-11289-cov-3.635215_pt1 | contig 11289 bp, 9 predicted proteins | sample MGYA00237949_ERZ548830 | MGnify/ENA primary metagenome ERZ548830 (study PRJEB26490, sample SAMN05194706) | human gut metagenome | biome: terrestrial biome; feature: human-associated habitat; material...
CTCGGAGAACAGGACGCGCGGGCCGTCGATGACGGGGGAGACACCCTCGCCGGCTTCGAGCGCCAGGCTGGCGAGCTGCTTGGCGAGATCGTCCATGTGCTGAGTATGGGCACAGCCATCCTCGCCAACGCGTGGTACAGCGAACGGAACAACCACGCGGTTGGCCGGCAGCAGATGCACGAGGGCGGTCTTTGAAATGATCGAGTTGGGGATGATCACCGTCTGCCCCATGGCGTCGCGGATGGTGGTGTGACGCCACGTCACGTCTTGCACGACACCGGCCTCCGCCCCGACCTCGATATTGTCGCCTGGCTTGACGATCCCCATGAAGGTCACCTGCAAGCCGCCGATGAGGTTGGACAGCGTGTCTTGGAAGCCGAGCGAGACGGCGATACCGCCGACGCCAAGAGCGGCTACGAGAGCATTGGCGTTGACGCCAAAACATGCATCCAAGATGACGCTGATGCCCGTCGCCCAGATCACGCCGCGGGCGATATTGATGATGATGCTGGAGGAGGGCAGGGGATTGCTCTCCTGGTTGAGGTAGCGCTTGAGGATGCGCGTTGCCACGCGAGCGGCAATGGCGGTTACGAGTGCAAGGGCGAGTGCCCACAGCGAGCTTTGCACAAGCGGGATTTTGAAGATGGAAAATGGACCTTCCACGGGAACTCCTCTGGTGCGTACAACGGGTTCGATTTGAATTCTCACACAACTGAGTGTTCCCAATCACGGGCGCTTTATGACGGGCGGCCGGGGCGTGCCGAGCCGGATTCTGGCCCTTGAAAATTCTTATTTTCAGGCGTATGATATACAGAGCCGGGCCAGAATCCGGCTCGACAGGCCCCGGCCGCCCGGATGCCATGTCGGGTGCGTCAAGCCTCGGTCGACGATATGCACCCACCGTGTTCCGCGCGCTCGGCCATGCGTCGCGTGAATCGCGTGAACAGCTCGTCGGACGCGGCAATCTGCGCATCGTTGTAGTGTGCCGAGGCCATGTTCTCGAGTACGAGCTCGTAATCCTTGTCGGGCCGGAGCCAGTTGCGGACGTCGAAGCAATCGTCGATCTTTTCGAGGAAGGCCAGGCCGGCTTCGATGGCGGCCTCGCGGCGCTCGGTGCTCGCGTGAGCCGGCAGCGAGTCCATGAGTCGGCTCACATGGAGGTACTCCTGCGTGAGGCCGCGCTCGGGGATGGCGTGGAAGATGCGTTCGATTTCGGCGAGTTCGTCGTCGGAGTACAGGTGCGCCGCCACGCCCATCGCGGTCTTGTCGTTGCCCGTGAGCGCGCAGAGCAAAAAGCCCTGTCCATGGCTCGTGCGTTCGAAGTCCTCGATCGCCTCGAGTGCGCGGGCGGCACGGGCGGGATAGTCGGGTTCGCCCTGGCCGGAGCGGATGCGCACGATGAGCTCGCGTTGCCGTTCGAGCTGGGCGATCTGCTCTTGCAGCTGTCTGTCGAGGTCGTCGAGCAGGCGATCGGACTCACCGCGGCGCTCGTCGCCCTCGGCGCGCTCGGCGTCGAGGTCCTGAAGCATAGGACCGATTTGCTCGAGGGAGAAACCGAGTGAGGCCAGCTGACGGATGCGAAGGAGGCGCAAAAGGTGCGTGGGCTCGTAGTCACGATAGCCGTTATCGCCGCGCGGCGGCTCGGGCAGCAGGCCGATGGCGTGATAGTGCCGCAGGGTGCGGACGCTCACGCCTGCCATGCGTGCAAGCTCGCTGCTTTTCATCTGCGCTCCTCCGTGGGGTCGGTTGGTTTGGGCTCATCGCGTGTTGTACCCACCGATAGTAAAAACCAAGACGTAACGTACGAGTCAAAGCGCCCACAAATGCTCCATGCCAAACATCTCTCAATTGGGGACAGGTACAAATTGAGACGTTTGTCCCGTGCGTCTCTCAGGTTCTTATCAGCTTGCTCGGGTATTCTCTAGGCAACGAGTGGGATGCGCCTCATGCGAGAGGCGCTGCGCTCGAAGGGAGGTGCTCCTATGCGCGTGCTGCTGATTGAAGATACACCGCGTCTGGCAGAGGCGGTGGCCGAGATATTGCGCAAAAGCGGTTACGGTGCCGATATCGCGCACATTGGCGCCGATGGTCTCGCCATGGCGCTTACGGGCGCATACGATGCGGTTCTTCTCGATATCATGCTGCCCGACATGAGCGGTATGGATGTTCTGCGCGAGCTGCGCGAGGCGGGCAGCGTGGTTCCCGTTATCCTGCTCACCGCCCGACAGGGCGTTGGCGACCGCGTGGCGGGGCTCGACGCCGGTGCGGATGATTATCTTCCCAAGCCGTTTCATGCAAGCGAGCTGCTCGCCCGCATTCGAGCGGTCACGCGCCGCCCGGCAACCTACCGGCCGAACAATGCGATCGAGGCGTGCGGACTTGTGCTTGATGCGTCGTCGAATGGACTGTCCATTGTCTGCGAAGGCGCCGCATCGCTCACCGCCTCCGCGGGTGTTGGCGCCCCGGCTGCCTCGGTAGAGCTGACTCCTCGGGAATCCGAGATGCTTGAGGCCCTTATGAACAGGGCGGGCTTGCCCGTCCCCAAGGCCGATCTCGTGGCGCGGCTGTGGGGGCCTCATGTGCAAGCGGGCGAGAACCGCGTCGAGGTTCTCGTCCATTCCCTGCGCGTGAAGTTGGCGCGCTTGGGCGTCGCGGCGCGTATCGAGACGGTGCGCGGCGTGGGATATCGCCTCGTTTCTGAGCCAATCGCGGCCCAGTGATCTTTCGTATCTGTTGCCCCGCGCGATCCTAGGTGCCGCGGGGCGGATTGTTTACCCGGATAAATCGAACGTCAGTTGAAAGGGGAGGCTATGAGCACCTCGGCATATGACAGTACCATGACCAACTCCCGTGACCTCGAATCCCTGCGCACGCGCCTCTGGAAGCTGTCGTCCATGCTCACGTGCGGCGTGCTCGCCGTCGCACTGGTGGGAACGTGGATGGCAAACGCGGTGGTGATGGCGAACTCGAATCGAAGCATACTGCTCAATGTGCTTGGGCAAGCGGTTACGCCGGGAGATTTAATGTGGGCACAGGAGCATGCAGACGCGCGCGTCGATTACGCTCTTGATGATCGGTATCGCGAGAATGCCAAGCAGGGCCAAGATCAGGGCCAATTCCCCTGGCCGTATGGCACCGCTTCTGACAGCGCCGCTGCATCTGGCCCCATCCCTGCCGATTCCTTCCGCGTGGCGGTTTTTGACGACGGGGGCGTGGCGTTTCTCGATTCGGGGCAGTACGTAATGAGCTATGAGGACACGGTCTCGCTCGTCGAGCGCGCTATTGACGTGCGTGCCGATGGCGGGCCGAAGATGCCTGAGCAAATTTCCGAGGTGTCTGGAAGCGCGTGGCTATGGACCACGCAGATTTCCGCGACAAATCCGGTCTATGACCCGGCTGAACCCGAATCATCGGTGATCACCCTCTACGCGAGTGGCGATTTGTCCGACTATGGAAACGATGGGCTGGTTGCGGCTCGTGTCTTTGCATTTGTGGATATCACGCCTTCCGTCACGCAGCTCAAATGGCTTGCACTTGTACTTGGTGTCGCAGGCGTGGCTGGCTGCGCCGTGCTCGTCTTGGTGTGCCGCAAGATCATCGATCGCGCGCTCGTTCCAGTGGCGGAATCTCAGGCGCGCCAGCGAGAGTTTCTCATCAAGGCATCGCATGAGCTCAAGACGCCCATGGCTTCCCTCTCGTCAAATCTTGACGCCCTGGTGGCGAATAGTGCGGAGACGGTCGCGAGTCAGGAGCGCTGGACGAAGAACATGCGCGAGGACATCGACGAGCTCGCCGACCGCACGTGCAAGCTGCTCGATTTGGTGACCGACCCCGAACGCGGAGATTCAAAGGCGTGATGAGCATGCGACGGGCTGAGTGATGGAAAGGCCCAGGGATGCGGATGCGGGGAAGGCGGGGCGCCGCGGGTTTTCGCGCTACCCCGCCGAGCGGGCATCGCATCGAGATGGCATGAAAGTCACGAATGAGACCCGAAGTTCGTGACTTTGGATATGTTTCGGCGAAATGCGAGGCGGCGACGAGCGGGGAACGGCGAAAAACGCCCGTCCCCGCATGGGCCACTGGACCTAGGCTTCGAGGCAGCGCTCGCGGAAGGCGGCGATTTCGTCCTCGGTGATGCCGAGCGTGCCAGTGAGGTAGCCCTTGAACCCGCCGTGCGGCTCGAGCGCGCGTTCGATGGCCTCGAAATAGCAAATGGAGGCGGGGGAATCCAGCGTGAGGTCGATGGGAGCGTAGAGGTTGGTGGCGAGGTAGTCGGCGAGAATATCGTCGCGGCTCACGCCGAGCATGGTCTCGATAAGCGCCGAGCCCATGCCGCAGCGGTCGCGCCCCACGTAGCAGTGCCAGAGAGCGGCACCTTCCTCGACATCGAGCACCGCCCGCACAAAGGAGCGGTAACCGTTGATGCCCGTTTCGTCGATGAGCATGTGCGGGTAGAGCAGTGTCATGAACTCGACGGGGTCTCCCTGGGCCATGGACTCGAGCTTGTATTCGAACGCGGTCTTCTCGTGCTCCTGCGTGACGCCCACCTGGCTGTCGGAAAAGATCTCGGCATGCAGGTAGCGCGCGGCGGGGATGAGATCCATGGGATCGGGCAGCTCGGAGAGCTCGATGAGATTGCGAAAGTCGACCACGAGGCGCAGGTCGTAGTCGTCGCGCAGGCGGTCGATGTCGGCGAGCGAGCCAAAGCCGAGCGTGCCTGAGCGCAGCAGCAGGCCGTGCTTCACGCGGCGACCGCCGGCGCCCACCATACCGCCCAAGTCGCGGGTGTTGGGGAGCTTGTCGAAGTCGATGCGGCCGTATCCCGGGCGTGCTGGATCGGCTGCAGGGGGCAGGTCGACGCGAGAGGGGAGCTCATCGCCCCAATAATTTTGAGCCATCGTGTGACCTTTCTCGTGAGGTTTCTTGCCATTATTCTGCCAGAGGGCCATGCGCGGCACACCTGCTAGAATGGACGATTGTGAGAAAAGCGTATCGTGCGCCGCCGTCTTGCGGTGCACGCGGGAAAGGAATGGCATGGATCGCATCAAGATCGCCCAGCTCTACGCCGATGCTGAGACGCTCGGCGGACAGCAAGTGACCGTTGCCGGATGGGTCAAGTCCGTCCGCGACATGAAGAACTTCGGCTTCGTCACCTTGAACGACGGCAGCTGCTTCAAGGACCTGCAGGTCGTCATGAACCGCGAGGCGCTCGCCAACTACGACGAGATCGCCCATCAGAACGTCTCCGCGGCGCTCATCTGCACCGGCGAGCTCAAGCTCACGCCGGACGCTCCTCAGCCCTTCGAGCTCGCTGCGACCGAGATCGCGGTCGAGGGCGTTTCCGCTCCGGACTACCCGCTGCAGAAGAAGCGCGCCACCGTGGAGTTTCTGCGCACTCAGCAGCACCTGCGCCCGCGCACCAACCTGTTCCGCGCCGTCTTCCGCGTGCGCTCCGTGGCCGCCGCTGCCATCCATCGCTTCTTCCAGGACCGCGGCTTCGTCTACGTGAACACCCCCATTATCACCGCAAGCGACTGCGAGGGCGCCGGCGAGATGTTCCACGTCACCACCATCGACCCGGCCAACCCGCCGCTGGACGATAAGGGCAACGTGGACTTCAGCCAGGACTTCTTCGGCACCACCGCCTCGCTCACCGTGTCCGGCCAGCTCAACGCCGAGAACTTCGCCATGGCCTTTGGCGACGTGTACACCTTCGGCCCGACCTTCCGCGCCGAGAACTCCAACACCACGCGTCATGCTGCCGAGTTCTGGATGATCGAGCCCGAGATCGCCTTTGCCGACCTGGCAGACGACATGGACCTCGCCGAGGACATGCTCAAATACGTCATCCGCGACGTCATGGACCGCTGCCCCGATGAGCTCGCCATGCTCAACAAGTTCGTGGACAAGGGCCTCATCGAGCGCCTCACGCATGTGGCAAACTCCGATTTCGCCCGCGTGACCTACACCGATGCCGTGAAGATCCTCGAGGACGCCGTCGCCGCCGGTCATCAGTTCGACTACCCCGTGAGCTGGGGTATCGACCTGCAGACCGAGCACGAGCGCTTCCTCACCGAGGAGCACTTCAAGTGCCCGACCTTCGTTACCGACTACCCGGCCGAGATCAAGGCCTTCTACATGCGCCTGAACGATGACGGCAAGACCGTTGCCGCCGCGGACTGCCTGGTTCCCGGCATCGGCGAGATCATCGGCGGCTCCCAGCGCGAGGAGCGCCTCGAGGTGCTCGAGCGTCGCATCGCCGAGCTGGGCATGGACCCCGAGCAGTACAAGTACTACCTCGACCTGCGCCGCTACGGCACGTGCAAGCACGCCGGTTTCGGCCTCGGCTTCGAGCGCCTGGTGATGTACCTCACGGGCGTCGGCAACATCCGCGACGTCCTGCCGCACCCGCGCACCGTTGGTAGCTGCGACTTCTAAAGCCGGGCGTGTTTGACTCGGTTTGATTGATAACCGGCCGCAACCAGATACGGTTGCGGCCGGTTTTCGTTGCGCACGGGTCTTTTGAGCCTTTGAGTCGGCTGTTTCGAGGCCTTGGAGTTGGATTCTCCGAGGCTTTTGAGTTGTCGGGGAAGTCAAGTTGCGGGATGTCGATATGCCTGTGGCGTTTCTTTTGGACCGATATATTGCCCGCTTGTTAACACGGCATTAACGCTCTGGCTCCCATGGCTCGGGCGGGCTAGTATATCCCTTGCATTGCTTTCACGCGATAAAGCGTCCCGCTGATGGATGGCGGGACCCGTACAGAGGAAACGGAGTTGATCGCCATGCTGAGCATTTCGCGCAGGAACCTTATCACCCTCGGAGCGAGCTTTTTTGCCGCCGGAGCGCTGGCCGGCTGTGGCGACGGCAAGGCTGTCCCCGGCAGCACCGGTGCTTCTGGGAAGACGGGTTCCGGCTACAAGGTCGGCGTCCTGCAGCTGGTCGAGCACGGTGCGCTCGACCAAACGAACAAGGGCTTCGTCGCCGCGCTCGACGAGTCGGGTATCGCCTACACGATCGATCAGCAAAACGCACAGAACGATCAGTCGGCCTGCCAGACCATCGCGAGCAAGCTCGTGAACGACGGTGACGACCTGATCTTCGCCATTGCCACTCCCGCTGCCCAGGCGGTCGCGGGCGCCACGTCCGACATCCCGGTCGTCGGCTCCGCCATCACCGATTACGCCGAGAGCGGGCTCGTGGACTCCAATGAGGAGCCCGGCGGCAACGTCACCGGAAGCTCGGACCTCACGCCCGTCGCGGATCAGATCGAGCTGCTTCGCCAGCTGCTGCCCGAGGCCAAGAGCGTGGGCATCCTGTACTGCTCCGCCGAGTCCAATTCGACGGTGCAGGTCGAGCTCGCCGAGGAGGTCCTCGAGGACGCCGGCATCGCGCACGAGCGCTACGCGGTCTCCTCTTCCAATGAGATCCAGCAGATGGTCGAATCCATGGTCGGCAAGGTCGACGCGATTTACGCTCCCACCGACAACACCATCGCCGCGGGTATGGCGACCGTCTCCATGGTCGCCAATGAGAATAAACTCCCCGTCATCGTAGGATGCGACACCATGGTCGAGGATGGAGGGCTGGCGTCGTATAGCATCAGCTATTACGACTTGGGTTATAAGGCAGGCGAGATGGCCGTGAAGATCCTCACCGAGGACGCCAATCCCGCCGATATGCCCATCGAGTACCTGTCGAGCGATGAGTGCCAGCTCATCGTCAACCAGGCGACCGCCGATGCACTCGGCGTCGACATCTCGATGCTCGAGGATGCCCAGATCGTCTAACGCGGTCGGTCGGGCGTGAGGCCGCGCGCGATGCGCGATTCGACCTCCCTCAGTCCCATATGCCACCCATGCGCCCTGTGCGCACGTTAGGAGAATCTCCATGAACAACTCCACCTGCTCTCGTCGCTCTCTTGTCAAGGGCATGGCCGGCGCCGCCGCATTCGCGATCGTCGGCGGTCTCGGCCTCGCCGGATGCGGCGACCCCGCCGCCAAGGCCGATGGTTCCGCCCCGTCTGACGCCGCCTTCAAGATTGGCGTCCTGCAGCTCACCGAGCACCCCGCACTCGACGCCGCCAACAAGGGCTTCGTCTCCGCGGTGGAAGAGGCCGGTATCGGCGCGAAGATCAATCAGCAAAACGCCCAGAACGACCAGTCCGCCTGCCAGACCATCGCGAGCACGCTCGTGAACGAGGGCTGCGACCTTATCCTCGCGATCGCCACCCCCGCCGCCCAGGCCGTGGCGGGTGCCACCTCCGACATCCCCATCGTCTGCACCGCCATCACCGACTTCGCCGCCTCCGGCCTGGTCAAGGACAATGATGCCCCCGGCGGCAACGTCACCGGCACCTCCGACATGAACCCCGTCGTCGATCAGATCGACCTGCTCCACCAGCTCGCGCCCGAGGCCAAGAAGGTCGGCCTGCTCTACTGCACCGCCGAGTCCAATTCAAAGATCCAGATTGAGCTGGCCGCCGCCGAGCTCAAAAAGCTCGGTATAGAGGGCGTCGAGTACACCGCCTCCAGCTCCAACGAGGTCCAGCAGGTGGTCGAGTCCATGATGGGCAAGGTCGACGCCATCTACACTCCCACGGACAACACCATCGCCTCCGCTATGACGGTGATCGCCTCGATCGCTAACGAGCACAAGGTGCCCACGGTGTGCGGCGAGGTCGCACACGTCGAGGCCGGCGGCCTGGCGAGCCTGTCCATCAATTACGAGGAGCTCGGCCGCCGCGCGGGCGAGATGGCCGTGCGCATCCTCACCGAGGGTGCCGAGCCCGCTGCCATGCCAATCGAGTCCATGGGCGCCGCCGAGTGCGACCTGGTCTACAACGGCCAGACCGCTGAGGCGCTCGGCATCGACGTCACCTCGCTGGTCGAGGATGGCGCCACGGACGTGAGTGCCGCCGAGTAGCCGTCCCACAGCGCGTTTCAGGCGCATTTTGACCGGGGTGTTCGCTCGGACCCCCTTGTCGGCGTGGTACACTGGCCGACACACTATCTATCGCAATCGCGATGAACCCCGGCGAATCATATCGCTGGGGTTCATTTGGCTCGAACAAAGGAGGGACGACATGAGCGGAGCGCTTCTCGGCGCCGTTTCCCAGGGCATCCTGTGGGGCATCATGGTCCTCGGTGTGTACATCACCTACAAACTTCTCGATATCGCCGACCTTACCGTCGACGGCAGCTTCGCGCTCGGTGGCAGCGTGTGCGCCGTGCTCGTGGTTGCCGGCGTCGACCCGCTCATCGCGGTCGCGGCGGCTATGCTCGCCGGCATGCTCGCCGGCGCCGTCACGGGCTTTTTGCATACGGTGTTCGAGATTCCGGCGATTCTCGCGGGTATCCTCACCCAGATCGCCCTGTGGTCGGTCAACCTGCGCATCATGGGCAAGTCCAACACGCCCCTGCTGCAAAGCGATACGATCTTCTCTCGCATGACCGAGTTGACGGGTCTGTCCTCGGCCACCGCTTCCATCATCGTGGGAGTCATCGTGGCCGTTGCGATTATCGCCGCGCTGTACTGGTTCTTCGGCACCGAGATCGGCAGCGCCCTGCGTGCAACCGGCAACAACGAGCACATGATCCGTGCCCTCGGCGTCTCCACGGCCAAGACCAAGATGATCGCCCTCATGCTGTCGAACGCCCTCGTGGGTCTTTCCGGCGGTCTCATCTGCCAGAGCCAGAAGTACGCCGACATCGGCATGGGCACCGGCGCCATCGTCATCGGCTTGGCCGCCATCGTTATCGGCGAGGTGCTCGGCCGCCTCACCCCCGGCAAGCTCACGGGATTCAAGAGCCGCCTGGTTTCCGCCGTCGCCGGCTCTGTGGTGTACTTCCTCATCCGCGCCATCGTGCTGCAGATGGGCATGGACGCCAACGATATGAAGCTCCTGTCCGCGGTCATCGTGGTCCTGGCGCTGTGCGTGCCGGTGGTGTGGGAGAAGTTCAAGCTGCGTGCGAGCTATTCGAAGGGCGGTGAGGCAGATGCTTAAGCTGTCCCACGTGAAGAAGACGTTCAACCGCGGCACCGTCACCGAGAAGCGCGCCCTCACCGGCGTCGACCTCACCCTGAACGACGGCGACTTCGTCACCGTCATCGGCGGCAACGGCGCCGGCAAGTCCACGCTGCTCAATATGATCGCGGGCGTGTATCCGCTCGATTCGGGCACTATCGAGTTGGACGGCGAGGACATCTCGCGCCTGTCCGAGCCCAAGCGCGCCAAGTACCTGGGCCGCGTGTTCCAAGATCCCATGCGCGGCACCGCCGCTGACATGCAGATCGAGGAGAACCTCGCCCTTGCCAAGCGCCGCGGGCAGCGCCGCGGCCTGCGCTGGGGCATCACCAAGGACGAGCGCGCCGAGTACGTCGAGCTGCTCAAGCGCCTCGACCTTGGCCTGGAGACGCGCATGCAGGCAAAGGTCGGCCTGTTGTCCGGCGGTCAGCGCCAGGCGCTCACCCTGCTCATGGCAACGCTCACCAACCCGCGCGTGCTGCTGCTCGACGAGCACACCGCCGCGCTGGACCCCAAGACGGCTTCGAAGGTCCTCGAGCTCACGGAGCAGATCGTCGGCGAGCGTCAGCTCACCACGCTCATGGTGACCCACAACATGAACGACGCGATCCGCCTTGGCAACCGCCTGATCATGATGCACGAGGGTCACGTGATCTACGACGTGGCAGGGGAGGAGAAGCGCGCGCTCACGGTGCCCGACCTGCTGCAGAAGTTCGAGGAGGTTTCCGGCGGCGAGCTCGCCAACGACCGCATGCTGCTGAGTTAGCGCCGGCGATACGTACCGAAGTTCATATGTATGCACGCCGAGGGGCGGCCGTGTTGACGGACACGGCCGCCCCTCGTTCTATGGAACCGCGATGGAGGCGGGCACAACGTCAGAGTTGGCATTTGACCCAGACGTAACGTCATAGCTTGTAATGCACCTCGTTGATAACCACGACGAAGGGTGCATATATGAAGCTGAAGGGTTCGGTTCTTCGATTTTTGATCAGTGATGCGCTGTCATTGCTGGGCAACAGCATCGCCGGTGTCGTGCTGCCGCTCGTGCTGTTTGCGCGTACCGGTGACGCGCTTGCGGCGGGTTCGCTTGCCATCATCTGCGCGGTGCCGCAGTTCATCTGCGGCCTTGTGGGCGGCGCTGCGCTCGACAAGCTCAACCGCCGCCGCGTGTGCATGGCTTCGGACCTCGTTTCCGCGGTGAGCGTCGCCCTGCCTGTCTCTTATACACATCTCCGAGCCCACGAGACTAAGGCGAATCTCGT
>ENA-OUQM01001686-OUQM01001686.1-human-gut-metagenome-genome-assembly--contig:-NODE-1686-length-11288-cov-4.866999_pt1 | contig 11288 bp, 10 predicted proteins | sample MGYA00237949_ERZ548830 | MGnify/ENA primary metagenome ERZ548830 (study PRJEB26490, sample SAMN05194706) | human gut metagenome | biome: terrestrial biome; feature: human-associated habitat; material...
TTCTTCGCCACAGCGATCAGGTCCTTGGAGGCGATGACGTTCTCATCGTCCAGATTGACGCGGCCGATGACGGCCATGTTGGGCTCAAGGAAGATCATGTTGTTGTTGAGCTTGATGGCGACATACTGCGTGCCGCTGCAGTTCTCAATGTACCAGACCTCGTCCTTGTCGCAGATGAACACGCCGGAGGCGTATACGCAGCCGTAGTTCTCATAGATGTCGAGCAGCAGCTCCACGCCCTCGCGCGCGGAAGAGGCCTCGGCAAGGATGATGGTCGGGATATCGGTCTCTTCGATGCCGATGCGGGCATTGCCGTTTTCCTTCGCCCAGTCAGCGTCACGGTACGGGTCGACCTCTGTTACCTTGGCGTTGCCGTAAAGGGTCTCGGTCGCGGAGACGGACACGCCCTTTTCGTTCGTGCCGAACTCAGTGTAGGAGTAGTGGTCGGCCTTTTTGCCGCACTCGGGACAGGTGCCGTCATAGTAGATATCGTTGGTGAAGTAGGTGAAGCGATAGCTGTCGTGGGTGAAGTCCCACTCGAACGGGCCGTATGCCGGGCAGCCGACATAGTGGTCGCCCTGTTTCCAATTGCCGCTCTCGCTGATGAACCAGAGCTTGTTGTAATCGGAGCCGTAGTCCTCCGTGCGGGCGACGAAGGGAGTCCCCTCCTCGTTCAAATCGCCGCCGACGTAGATCGTCGTGCAAGCGGACGCGCTGATGGTCGTTGCGGCAAAGGCCGCAGCCGTCACCACGCAGGTGCAGAGAAGCCTTCTGAGCATGCCTCTTTTCATATAGTCCTCCTAAAATGTTTGATGTTGTTCGGTAAGGGTCCCCACTCCCTTGCTCAACGGGGCGCAAATTCCACTCTGCTTTTCTCTGTTTTCTCCGACCATCTCCTGTTCACGCGCTTTGTTGATTTATCGTGGTGACATGATAGCACGATAAATTATTTAATGCTATTGCCAATATAGGAAAAATACGTTGAACTTACTCCTTGATTTTGGTGAAACTGTATACTTCCCCATTGGTTCGTGGCGGTATCCTGTTTTGTGCCTTTAGCACTTTTGTGCTCATTCAACATTTTTCTTGGATTTTCGCCGTCTTTTCTGTATGATATCACTTTACCGCAAGCATTTCTATTGTCTAAATCGGCAAAAGTTGCCGTCTTTTTCTGGTAAAAACCGCTATCATCTGCCGCACCTTCTCCCTTCGCGCAAGGTCGTGCTAAATCCGCGTTAAGTTCCTCTTCAAAAATTGACGAGTTTCGTCGGCTATGCTATATTTTTTCAAATTTATTCATAAATCAATTTGTTTTGCCCGGCAACGGGCGCATTTCTTTTCAGGAAAGAGCTGGACCTTATGAAATGTTTCCTCCCATTCTTCTCGCCCTCTGCGCGCTGCTGTGCACCGCCTGCATTCTCTCTGAGCCGGCAGATGAGCCGCTCCCGCAGCTCGTTATCGGCGGCTCGCCCTATGCGCCGTATTTCTACCGCGATGTACACGGTGACTATGCGGGCATCGACGTGGAGAGCGCCATCGAAGCCTGCCGCCGCATCGGCTATGAGCCCGTCTTTCGCGAGCTCTCGCTCGACGAGCGCTTCGATGCCCTCGCAGCGGGCGAGGTCGACTGCCTATGGTGCTGTTTGACGATGGGCGGACGCGAGGACGAGTTTCTTTGGGCCGGTCCCTATCTCTATACCCAGCGCGTGACCGTCGTGCGCATGGGCAGCGGTATCGACTCGCTCGAAGACCTTGCAGGCAAGCGTGTCGCCGTGCAGGCGGGGTCCACGTCCGAGCGCGTCCTTGTCGACGGCCTGGAGGCCGAATTTTCCGCCCTCGCTCAGCTCACAGTCTTTCCCGAGCTCGGGCAGGTCTTCGCCGCGCTGCGCAGCGGCTATGTTGACGCTGCCGCTGGGATGGAGAGCGCGCTGAAGCAGTATCTTGACGATCATCCCGGCGAATACCGCTGCCTGAATATGAGCTTTCGCAGCCAGGCACAGGGCATTGCCTTCCGCAGGGGCGGCGACAGCACGCTCGTGCAAAAACTCCATGACGCGCTCGCAGACATGACCACCGACGGCACAACTGCCGATATCATCCGCGCCCACGGCCTGAACGTGGAGAAAAACGTATATGGAGGAACGAGCAATGCCGACAGCCGCAACGCAAAATGACCACAAGCGCCGGCCCATCTGGCTGCTGCTCGCCGGCTGCGGCATCGCTTTTCTGCTGTTGACACTGCTCGCCTCCTTCCATCGCGGGCGCGCGAATATCCGTCAGGACGCCGCCGATACGCTCGCACTCGTCAAGAGCACCTGCCAGAAATACGACTATCATCACCTCAGCAGCACAACAAAGGACCTGCAGGCTGTCATCAACAAGGCCTGCATTTTCAGTCTCTGCACCGCTTCTGCCGATATCACACGCGAAGATGTTCTCCTGTGCTATGCCGGCGACCAGTATCTCACCGGTATCATCGTTTTTGACGGCGACCTCTCCGTCGCCGCCTCCGCGGACACCGGCAGCGCAGACCGGAGCGCATTTCTGCAGTCTATCCTTGTGGGCGATCAGGTCCGCGATATCATCGCGCATCCGCAGAAGGTCCACGCCGCCGACCAGACCGACATAGCCGGGCGCTCCTACGACTATGCCATCGCTGCGCGGCAGAATGGCCCCGGCACCATCGTCTGCTACACGGATATCACGCCCTTTTTCAGCGACAAATACTCTCTTTCACTTTCAAGTATACTGGATATCGACCGACAGCGCGATACCGTCATCGTCGTAACGGACGGGAAACACGTCATCAGCAGCAACGCTGCCGGTCTCGAGGTCCTGCCCGTGGAGGACTGTCCCATCACGAACGCCGTTACGAGCGACCGCCTGCCGGATGACCGAACGCTCATCGAGCTGAAAAATGACGGTACGATCTGGCACGAGATGCTCGACGCCATCACGAACCGCATCATCGTCCCCAAGGACCGCGCCGCCTTCCGCGCCTTCTGCGATGCCGCCACCGCGCCCGAGCGTCTGCGCAGCCAGCGCTTTCTCGGCGATGTTTTCGAGGCGATGAACGGCAGTTGGTACCAGGTCCTGCTCATCCCGCAGAGACGCAGCCGCACCGATGAAGTCACCGCCGTAATGCTGCTCTCGCGCAACGTCACAGCACAGAAGCAGAAGGAGATCGACTATCAGCAGCGCCTGAGAGAAACGGCGGAGCAGGCCTCGCTGGCCAACACCACCAAAACGGACTTTCTGCGCCGCATAGCCACGATATCCGCACGCCCATCAACGGTATCCGCGGCATGACGAAGATCGCCGAAGAAAATGTCACCGATCCCGCGCGTGTGCAGGACTGCCTTTCCAATATCCTCTCGACTTCGGACTACCTGCTCGACATGAGCAAGCTCGAAGCAGGCGAGGCCGAGACCGAGCATGAGCCTTTCGACCTGCGCGATGTGCTGCAAAGCGCGGAAACGGTCATTTCCGCACAGGTGGCGGACTGCGGCATCGCTTTTACAGCCGACACGCCCGAGGGGAGACACTGGCGCCTGCGCGGCAGTCCGCTGAATATTCAGCGTGTACTGCAAAACATCATGAGCAACGCTGTCAAATATAACCGTCCCGGCGGTTCTGTGCGCGTCTCCTGCCGCGAGACCGCGTGTGAAAACGGCACGGCGACCTTCGTCTTCACCTGTGCCGGCAGCGGCCTCAGCCTCGCTATCGCGAAGAAGACCGTCGAACTGCTCGGCGGCAATATCTCGTTCGTCAGCCGCGAGGGCGAGGGCACGACCTTCACCGTCACCCTTCCGCTGACGGTCGACACATCGTACCGGCCGCCCGCGCCAGAGCCGGAAGCGGGCGCGCGCCTCGACGGCATCCGTATCCTCATGGCCGAGGACAATGCCCTCAACCGCGAGATCGCGACCTATATGCTCGAAGAGCGCGGCGCGCTCGTCACCGCCGCCGAGGATGGTCAGAAGGCCGTCGACTGCTTCATCGCCGCCGCGCCGGGCAGCTTTGACGGCCATCCTCATGGACATCATGATGCCCGTGCTCGACGGACTCGGCGCGGCCCACGCCATCCGTGCGATCGACCGCGCGGACGCCGGGATCGTCCCCATTCTCGCCGTCTCGGCCAACGCCTTTGCCGACGATATCGCCGCAAGCCGGGCAGCGGGTATGAACGATCACCTCTCCAAGCCCCTCGACTTCAATCGCGTTGCCGCCGTCATCGCGCAGTATGTCCGCCAGGAGGCCTGAAGTATTAAAAAGCGCCCTTTCGACAGTCTCCGTCGAAAGGGCGTTTTTCCTATTTCCTCTACCGTTCCATGCGCATCATGTCCACTGCGCAGTCGGCAAGGAGCCTGTCCTCCGCATCCCGGACGGCGACGTGCAGCACGACCATATGCCGCCCGCGCCGTACAACGCGCGCAAGTGCGTAGACCGTGCCCTGCTTCGTGTTGCGCAGGAAGTTCACGTGCGCGCTCTGCGTCACATAGTCGTTCCCGTCGCAGCGCGCGGCAATGCCTGCCACGCAGTCGGCCAGGCCGTAGAGCAGGCCGCCGTGCACCGCGCCATGCAGATTCATCGACTCTGGCCGCAGCACCACGCGGACCTCCGCGCGATAGTCGCCGCTCTCGTCCTTGTCGATGCACGTGATCTCAATGTGGTTATATGCCATGAAGGGGTTGTTCGCGGCGTAAGCGTCCGCATCCCCGATGGGTGGAATGTTGCGTGCCATGTTTTTTCTCCTGATCCTCTTATTTTCTTTTATTATATCGGGGCAGCGCAAAAAATACAAGCCGCACCGCGGCCGTATCCCGCTCTCTGACCGCCTTAAAATATTTTTAAGACTCCGGTAGTATTGACACCGTAATAAGACTGGAGTATTATGCACTTGTAGCTACTACTGAAGTCTTATGAAGGAGGCCTTCTCATGGATATCAAACTGTTCGACTCGGAATTAAAGGTGATGGACGTTCTCTGGAAGCGCGGCGACACGCCCGCCAAGGAGATCGCGCGCACACTCACGATCGATCTTGGCTGGAACGTGAACACGACCTATACGCTCATCAAGCGCTGCATGAAGAAAGGCGCGATCGAGCGCAGCGAACCGGGGTTCCTCTGCCACGCGCTCATCCCCAAGTCCGCCGTGCAGGAGGCGGAGACCGACGAGCTCATCAACAAGATCTACGACGGCTCGGCCGACAAGCTCTTCGCCGCGCTGCTGGGGCGCAAAAAGCTCTCCGCCGAGCAGATCGCGCAGCTCAAGAAGATCGTCGGCGAACTGGAATGAGGGTGAAGGGATGAGCCTTTTGCAGATGAGCCTGCACGGCGCGGTGATGATCGCGGTCATCACCATTCTCCGCGCGCTGGTGCTCAACAAAGTGTCGAAAAAGACATTTCTGGTACTCTGGGCGATGGCGCTCGTGCGGCTGCTCGTGCCGTTCTCACTTCCCTCGCGCCTGAGCGTCTACACACTCTTTGCGCGGCAGATCCCCGCCGGATCAGATGCCACTGCCGCCTCTCCCCTGCCGGCCCTGCCTGCGGCGCCCGTCACTGTCACACCGCAGGTCACTGCGCCTTCCGCACAGGCAGTCTCGCCGTGGACGGTCATCTGGCTCGTGGGCATCGCGGTCTGCGCGCTGACGTTCGCGGTGCTCTACATCAGGTGCTATCGCGAATTTCAAACCTCGCTGCCAGTCGAACACGACTATGCCCGCCGCTGGCTTGCAGCGCACCCGCTGCGCCGCCCGCTCGCCATCCGCCGGTCGGACCGCGTCTCCTCCCCGCTGACGTTCGGCGTCCTGCGCCCCGTCATTCTGATGCCGAAGTCGACCGACTGGTCGGACGAGGGCGCGCTGTGCTTCGTCCTGGAGCACGAATTCGTCCACGTCCAGCGCTTCGACGCGCTCTCCAAGCTCGCGCTCATCGCCGCCGTCTGCGTCCACTGGTTTGACCCGCTCGTGTGGGTCATGTACGTGCTCGCAAACCGCGACCTTGAGCTTTCCTGCGACGAAACCGTCGTGCGACGCTTCGGCGGTGCGCGGGCGGACTACGCGCGCACCCTCATCCGCATGATGGAAACGCGCGGCGGCGTCACGCCCCTTTGCAGCAGCTTCAGCAAAAACGCCATCGAAGAAAGGATCACAGCAATTATGAAAACGAAGAAAACAACGATCATCTCGTTCGTTCTGGCGGCCGTCCTGACCGCCGGAACGGCGACCGCCTTTGCGACCTCCGCCCAAGCGGAGGCGGACAACGGCGACGGAGCGACCGCCGCCTTCGGCACAAATATCCAGCCGGATGCAGAACTTTTCGTCTCAGGGCTCACATATCAGGACTCCACCTGGTTTTATCAGGGCAAGGCCGTCGCCGGTATGTACGACGACAACGGCGGCACTTATACCAATGATGCCGCGGAAGACGACATCTACCTCGCCATCAAGCGCGGCAGCGACGGCAAAGTTACCGAGCTCGCTCCGATCACCAAAAAGCAGTTCGTCGAGCTCGTCGACCGCCACCTGAACGACGTTGAGACCGAGGTGGGCGAAAGCTCGCTGATGTCTTACGTCGACCCGACGGACGGCAAAACGTACTACAGCTCCGACGACGGCAAGACCTTCGAGCCGATGACGGACGAGGAATTCGAGGCCCGCTTCCCCACGCCGAATGTCGAGTGGTGGACGTATGATGAGTACAAGGCGTGGCTCGACAACGAAAAGGTGCAGCTCCAGAGTCTTCTTGGCGCGACCGACTCGATCGGCGGCCAGAAATTCACCTGGACGCAGGATGAGATCGACAAGACCATCGCCATGTACGAGGAGACTCTGGCGGACATCAAAAACGGCATCATGTACTCCAGATCCGTCGACGGAGATGATCAGCTGGTGATGAGCTACGACCCCGCCGACATCAGCACGTCGACGGATGAAAAGGAGCTGTACGTCAAGTTAGGCAACGGCGAGGAATACACGTTCGGCCCGTATGAGACGGACGAAGAGCTCCTTGCCGCCGTCAAGCCGTTCTGCGAAAAGCAGGTCCAGCTTGGCAACATGGAGCAGCGCGAGGCCGACGAGATCATCGCGCGCTACAGCAGATGACCCTTCACCCCAAATGCGCAAAAGAGACGGCAGCAATGCCGTCCCTTTTCCATTTGTGCACACTTTGTACGCTCTTGAGTTTCTCTCATTTTCGTACAGCTCATCTTGCCCGCAAAGGGTACAAAAGGCGCAGATATTATTTCGATCAATCGATGACACCGCTCATCACATCATCATAAGTTTTATCCAAAAGTTCACGCAAGCCTGATGTGTCCGCTTGGCAACGCTCGTCATTGATCGAAATGGCAGCTTCATCCAGCTCGACCGGAATATCCTTATCCGTTATCCGGATAAAGAAATAATAAAAATTATCCGACATCCTGTTTACTTGATCAGTTCCCTCGTGCACATCCAGTTCATTGACAGCACGTACGATCTCTTTCACTCTGTCATCGTTTGTCACCATATAATTCGACTCATCCTGCGGGTAAATTTTAAAAACGATATAGTCCGCATTTTCGGCGCTAAGCGGAAGCACACTGCGCTCGCGGCAAAAATAGGCGATAGCCGAGGCGATCAGTATCAAGCCTAAAATGCAAAAAAGTTTCTTTTTCATCGTCAGCAGCCCCCTTTGAATACTATTTTTATTATAGCTGTGCCAAGAAAAACGCAAATAAGAAACCCATAATAAATGGTCGCATTAAGCGAACCAAAACCTGGTATTATTCGTCCTAAATATTCGAAAATCAAAATACCAATAACACAAATAGTGATTAGAAACCATTCCATTTTGGGTATACAGCATTTCTTTTGCAGAATAATTTGAAAGGCAGCACCCATAAACACGAAGAAATATATAGCAGCTGTTAAAAAGGGAACTTTCCAATTCCAAAATGCTGTAAAAAAACCTATTTCAAATAATTCGACAATCCGCACGATTTCACCTCCATAAATCGAGTTTGCCAAACTGTTTATTATTCATACAGACGAAAATTTGGGCGTAAATTCCAAATTATAGACTTTAATTAGATTATATTGGATAATTGAAAAAAAGCAAGGGCAGTAAGAACCCGCCCTTGCTCATTAAAGTACATTCTCGATAGAAATGATAAATCCGAACACACTACCCACTTGGATAATGTAGTTCGGATCATCATTCCTTGGATGGTGCTGACGAAAAAGACGCAAGTATGATGCTGTGTATATGTATATGCAATTCGACCATTAGCATCAATAAGTTGACCTTTCAATTTTGCTCTATGATTCTCGGTTTCCATATAAATAATCCGGACTTGGCTTTTAGCTAAGGTTTTTCCACTGCCTATTACGATACAACTTAAAGTATAGTTTCAGCCAAGAGGTTTTCCGAAAATTTCCGCAAAAAAGAGACGGCTTGAGCCGTCTCTTTTTGTCATTTTTTCACGCGAGCGAGACCTCGCGGTAGAATGCTGCATATGCCGCCTCGCGATAGGGCCGCAGGGCAAGGTTGCCGAGCCCAAACGTCAGCGAGCAGAGCAGCGACCAGCCGATAAAGCTGAATTGCAGGCAGAAAAGCCGCCAGCGGTTGCCCGTCATCATCGCCTTCGAGGTCCGCAGCACCTCGCCCGGCTCCATCTCCTGGTACTCAGCCAGAATGTAATCCGTCATCCCGTAGGTATAGCCCATAATGATACCCGGCACAACGAGCAGCAGCGTCCCCACAAGGATGTACATGCTCTTCCAAAGCCGCGTCAGCGCCGTTGTCTTCCACTTTGGAAGATAGGCAAACAGCACCTCGAACCCCGGCTCCGCCCGATCGACAAGGTCGAGGTTATACTTCGCGTACCCCGCGCCCACAATGCTGCCGAGGACGAAGTACGCCACCGCCAGCACGAGCGCGATCACGGTAAGATAGATCGCACCGCCGATGAGCAACCCGCTCCACTGCGGGCCAAAGCCCTGACTTGTGGAGTAGATGGTCTGTCCCGCGTAGCTGAAGGTCGCGGAAATACCGGACGCGTCGTAGTTGAGATCAAACTCTGGTCCGCCGCTCCCCGCGCTGCCAAGCAGCGCCGCCACAAGGCCGATCAAAATGGCCATCGGCCATTTGCCGCGCAGGGCCTCGCGCGCCTCCCGCCGAAAATCTGCCGCAAGCTTCATAGGTTTTCTCCTCTCCGTCTTCGCAAGGGGACCCGCGATTTTCTCGCCTCTGCTTCTTTAGACGCATCCCGCGCCCGCTTTGTTGCGCCAAGCATCCTTGCAGGTATCTTTTCACCGTTCTTGTTCGATGATCTCATCCAGCACTTTTCCCATTCTAGTGATCATTGGTACAACAAGGGCATTGCCCATACAGAAATAGCGCATTCTTTCTGGCATCCCCGTTTCCGTCCAACCGTCATCAAACCCTTGCAGGCGCTCTGCCTCCACCGGTGTCAGGAGACGCAGTCTGTCTGTTTCCGGGTCCTTTATAACATGAGTCGAGCGATTTAAAGTAGATTCGCTCGTCAACATCGTGCGGCTCGGTCTGTCTAAAATATCCGGAAACGCGATCGTTCCCTCTGAGAATATGTACTGATGCCCATTCGCGGATGTTCTCGGTATTTTTTTTGCACCCTTCAGATATTCCCACTTTTCCTTTTTATTCTCTGGAATATAATACTTTTCATCAACATTTGTCTGCAATATCTCTCTGAGCTCAGTTGGTGTTTCTTCCTTTTCCACAACTTTCGCCGTATATATCTTGCCTTCCCGCATATACCCGGCATTCGCAAATTCAAACACAAATTTGTCACTCACATCTACGATGTCATTACTGACAGCCGCTTCCGACAGTTTTTCCATTTTCTGTATCGGGAACGCCCTGGCCATAAATCCATAGTACCCAATGATATCCAATGCTGATTGCTTTTTTTCCACATTCCCGTACACAGTATCATTACGATATGCAAAAATGAATACTCTGCGCCGACGCTGTGCGGCTCCATATTGTGCCGCGTTGACGACTCTCCACTCCACGCTGTATCCTTGCTCAGCAAGGCACGCAAGGATCACCCCGAAGTCTCGTCCGCGTTGTTTTGCCGGGGATTTAAGCAACCGGTCGACGTTTTCAAAAATGCAAAAAGGCGGCTTTTTCGCGATGAGCGTATCTCTGATCTGCCACCACAAAACGCCCTTTTTCCCTTCGATACCGTGAGAAGATGACAACGTATGTGCTACGCTGTAATCCTGGCATGGAAACCCCCCTACGAGAAGCGTATGATCAGGGATCGTGCTCTTATCCACTGTACTGATATCATCCCCTGTGTGGAGTTCTCCATTTTCGTCCTTGCTTTCTCCGAAATGCTGAACATAGCAATCATGAGCCCATTGTATCCTTGCTCCCGGCTCCCACTGTGAGAACCATACGGTCTTCCACCCAGTCTTCAACTGCTCAAATCCAGAGCGAAATCCTCCCACACCTGCAAACAGCTCGCAGATCGTTTTTTCCATAAACAAAGCCCTCCCTTGTCTGATAAACGGTCAACACGCTTGTCTTCGCAGGCTGAGCCGCAATTTCATATCAACACCGATGAACGACAAATCATCAGTTTATGTTTATTATAGCAGAACCTTGTCGAAATTTCACCTAAAACATGACGTTTCTCTTTCTTTTCTTTGATCTCAGCCGATCATATATTACAAACATATCTATTTTCGACCAGTATAATAATATTATCAAATCAGTGAGGTATGGCAAATGAAGAACTTGATCGAATTCAGCATCCACGGTGACATTTACCTCTTTCTGGATAGTTTATCTGAAGAAGAATTCGCCATTGTCTCTGCATACGTCAAAAAAAGATTTGGCAGTCATCAACTCGATGACCACCAAATCGACACTTTTATTTCCGAGGTATCACGCTGCTATGGCATTACATTGAAAAGGGTCCTCATAAGTAGGGTCATTGCGGTTTAATACTCTCCCAATTCTTCTTCGGTAAAGCCAAACGCTCTTTGCAGCACTTCATTTGAAAATTTTCTGTACTGACTCGATGTATAGGGGAAGTTATCTTTTGAAAAATCCATGTCCATTTTTTCAAAACACTCACGATAAAATGCAAAATCCTGAATACCATTTTTTGCAAGCTCCCTGTTATACGCAATAATGAAACCATTCATTGCAGTAACAGACAGGAGTTTAGAATCCGGCGCTCCCCACTGATCCGAATAAGTATTTTTGATCGCAGAAAAGAACATATCGAGCTTTTTCGCACAAAACTCGAT
>ENA-OUQM01001687-OUQM01001687.1-human-gut-metagenome-genome-assembly--contig:-NODE-1687-length-11287-cov-7.453348_pt1 | contig 11287 bp, 7 predicted proteins | sample MGYA00237949_ERZ548830 | MGnify/ENA primary metagenome ERZ548830 (study PRJEB26490, sample SAMN05194706) | human gut metagenome | biome: terrestrial biome; feature: human-associated habitat; material...
AAATAGAGCCTCGACCCATTCTCGTTTTCAAAGAATGAGCCAAGGCTCTATGTAACAGGATACCTGATATTATTTTTTTGCAGAATTCGTCAGAACTCGCCAAACGATCCTGACACTGTTTTACATTCCATTTAAGCCGGATTTTTACCAAAAATCTGTCAAGGATATGGGGCTAATTTCCCCTCCAAAATGGCCTTCTGTAAACCCATTTTCCCACCCATTAGGCTCGAAAATAGGCCGTAAACCCATGGTAAACCCATCAAAATGGGCTAATCTGAAGTCAAATTTCCTCAAATTTCACCATCGGAATCAGGTGATTTTAGGCATAGAAAAAGCCCGGAAAATGGCGTATTTCCGGGCTTTTTTAGCATTATTAAGCTGTAGATTATCGCTTGCTGAACTGCGGAGCGCGACGAGCGGCTTTGAGGCCGTATTTCTTACGTTCCTTCATACGAGGATCGCGGGTCAGGAAGCCAGCCTTCTTCAGGGTGGAGCGCAGCTCGGGGTTGAACTGCAGCAGGGCGCGGGACAGGCCGTGGCGGATAGCGCCAGCCTGGCCGGCACAGCCACCGCCGACGACGTTGACGACAACGTCGAACTTGCCCTCGTTCTCAGTCAGAACGAGCGGGCTGTTGGCGAGCAGCTTCAGGGTCTCCAGACCAAAGTAATCGTTGATGTCGCGGCCATTGATGGTCATCTTGCCGGTGCCGTTGTAAACGCGAACGCGGGCAACGGAATGCTTACGACGGCCAGTGCCGTAGAAATAAGGTTTGGTTTCGTACATCTTCTATTGCCTCCTCACTCAAATCTCAACAGCTTCGGGCTTCTGAGCAGCATGAGCATGGTCAGCAGCCTTGTAGCAGTGCAGGCGGGTCATAGCCTTGGCGCCGATGGTGTTAGAGGGGATCATGCCCTTGACAGCGTAGGTCATGGCCTTGTCGCTGTTCTCAGCCATCAGGGTCTTGTACTGGGTCTCCTTCAGGCCGCCGATCCAGCCGGAATGAGTGCGATGGAACTTCTTCTCCAGCTTCTTGCCGGTCAGGACAGCCTCATCGCAGTTGATGATGATGACGTGGTCACCGCAGTCAACGTTGGGGGTGAAAGTGGTCTTGTTCTTGCCGCGCAGGATGACAGCAGCCTTGGCAGCAACGCGGCCGAGGGGCTTGCCGGCGGCGTCGATCACATACCACTTGCGGTCAGCCATTTCAGCGGGCTTAGCGAGAGTCGTGCTCATAGTAGGAACCTCCATTGAGAAATTAACACGTCCGTCTAATAACGGTATTTAACAGCGCCCCGCAGGACGCTTTTTCGCGCAAGTGTGATTATAGCAGAAAAGGGCAGCAGAGTCAACGGGTTTTGGCAAGAATTTTAATTTATACTGTGCTTGCTCTCGAATTCTCTCAAATGCTCTTGTTTTCTCGTGTTTTCAAACTTTCTATTTTTAGAAAATTTTACGCAGCGGCGTGATGCACTCCTTGCCTTCCCCCGCGGGGGAAGCCTTTCACACAAAAACCGCCCCGCGGCTTTTACACCGTGGGGCGGTCCTTCCTATTTTACTGCTTGATCGCGTTGACAACGCTGTTCAGGTCGCGCTCATCCTCACAGACGATCTTGACGGGATGGCTGTAATCCAAGCTCATCATGCCCAGGATGCTCTTGGCATCGGCAATGCTGCCCTTCATGTCATGCACGCCGACATCGTTATAACACTTGGCGGCAGCAGACACGATTCCCTTGACCTCGGTAAAATTGGAAACCTTGACTTGTTTCACCATAATAAATGACCTCCGAAATAATCCCACGCAATCTGCCGCATCTTCAGCACCGGTGTCCAGGGCGGAACCGGGCGCACGGCTTGCGGTAAGGAGGTGAGCCACCATGCTCTATCTGCTCCTTACATTGGGCATTATAGCATAATTATGTGCCGTTTCTTTGTTCATAATGCACAAATCCGATTTTTTCCATTTCCTGCACAAAAGAGAAAATCCTTCATTTTTGGCTTTTGGTCAGAATGCCCGAGTTTTGCCCGCCGCAGCCTTTCGCTTTCACATATATTGCGTATTTGCCAACAAATATTTTCGTTTTCTGAATGTTTTTGTCGTGTTTTGGTGTAAATGCACGACTTATCTCGTTAAAGTCTTAACACCGTCTTCTTTTGTATGCAACATTTATATATGTTCGTGCCGGTTTTGTATTAGTTTTGCTGGGGCACGCCCTTCATCGTCAGGGCGATGCGCTTCTTGGCGGTGTCCACATTCAGCACCTTGACCCGCACAATGTCGCCGACCTTGAGTACCTCGCGCGGGTGCTTGATAAATTTATCGCTGATCTGTGAAACATGGACCAGGCCGTCCTGATGCACACCCAGATCGACGAACGCGCCGAAGTCGATGACGTTGCGCACGGTGCCGGTCAGCTCCATGCCGGGCTTCAGATCGTCCAGACCCATGACGTCACTGCGCAGCAGCGGCTTGGGCAGGCTGTCGCGGACGTCGCGTCCCGGCTTGCACAGCTCGGCCACAATATCGTTCAGCGTCGGCTCGCCCACGCCCAGCGCCTCACAGAGGGACCCGGCCCCCTTGGCCCTGACGACGCCGGGCAGATCCGCCAGCTTGTCTGTGCCGATCTCGGCAGCCGTGTAGCCGCAGGCGTCCAGCAGGGCCTTGGCGGCGGCGTAGCTTTCGGGATGGACGGCGGTGGCGTCCAGGCGGTTCTTCGCCTCGGGCAGCCGCAGGAAGCCCGCACACTGCTCATACGCCTTGGGGCCGAGGCCCTTGACCTTTTTCAGCTGCGCACGGGAGGTGAACGCGCCCTCCTCCTCGCGCCAGGCGACGATATTTTTGGCGGTGGCTGCGCTGACGCCCGCCACACGGCGCAGCAGCGGCGCGGAGGCAGTGTTCAGATCGACGCCGACGCTGTTCACGCAGTCCTCGACCACGCCGTCCAGCGTCTCATTCAGGCGCTTCTGGGGCATGTCGTGCTGGTACTGGCCGACGCCGACGGCCTTGGGGTCGATCTTGACCAGCTCGGCCAGCGGGTCCTGCAAGCGGCGTGCGATGGACACAGCGCTGCGCAGGTTGACGTCAAACTGGGGGAACTCCTCGGCAGCCAGCTTGCTGGCGGAGTAGACCGACGCGCCAGCCTCGCTGACGACCATATACTGCAAATGCAGGTTCTTTTCGTCGGCCAGCTCGCGGATGACCTCGGCGGCAAATTCCTCCGTCTCGTGGCCCGCCGTGCCGTTGCCGATGGCCATGACCTCGACGCCGTTCTTCAAAACCATCGCCTTGATGGCCTTTTTTGCCTGGTCCACGCGCTTGAATTCCGGCACGGGATAGACGACGTTCGTGTCCAGCACCTTGCCGGTGGGGTCAACGACAGCGACCTTGCAGCCCATGCGGTAGCCGGGGTCCAGACCCATGACCGTTTTGCCGCGGATGGGCGGCTGCAAAAGCAGCTGGCGCAGATTATCGCCAAAGACTTTAATTGCGCCCTCGGCGGCGGCATCGGACAGCTCGCCGCGCAGCTCGTTTTCAAGGCTGGGATGAATGAGGCGGCTGTAGGCGTCGCGGGCGGCGGCATCCACAAGCTCGGCGCTTTTGCCGCCGGTCTTTTTGCGGGCGAACATCCAGCTGACGATGCCCGCGGCACGCTCGGCGTCGACCTGAATCGTGACCTTCAAAAAGCCCTCGCGCTCGCCGCGGTCCAGTGCCAGCACGCGGTGGCCGGGGATCTTGTTCAGCGGCTCGGCGTAGTCGTAGTACTGGGCGTAGACGCTGTCCTCGTCCTTGGCCTTGGCGCTGGCGACACGGCCAAACGCGCGGTAGTAGCGGCGCAGCTCGGCGCGGCAGGCGGCATCATCGGAGACCGCCTCGGCAATAATATCCTGTGCCCCGGCCAGCGCCGCGGCGGCATCGGGGACCTCGTCGTTGAGGTAGTCCGCGGCGGCCTTCTCGGGGTCAAATGCGGCGTCCTGGCGGAAGATGGCCGTGGCCAGCGGCTGCAAACCGCGCGCCTTGGCGATGCTGGCGCGGGTCTTGCGCTTGGGCTTATACGGGCGGTAGATGTCCTCGACCTCGGCGAGGGTTTTCGCCTTGGACAGTGCGGCGGTCAGCTCGGGCGTCATCGCGCCCTGCTCGGTGATGGAGGACGTGACCTCATCCTTGCGCTTATCGAGGCCGCGGAGGTATTCGAGTCGATCCCCGAGGTCACGCAGGACCTGGTCATCCATCGAACCTGTGGCTTCCTTACGGTAGCGGGCGATAAACGGGATCGTATTGCCCTGGTCGATCAGTTCAATCGCGCCCTGCACGTTTTTGACGTTTAAGTTCAGCTCCTGTGCGAGCTGTTCAGCATGGTTTGGCATGGTTTTTCCTTTCTCGGCTAAAGTTTTAACGGCAGTCTCCCGGGAACTCCTTCTTTCTTTTGTGACCAAAAGAAAGAAGCAAAGAAAAGTCCCGCTGTTGCGGATGCAGCGGACCCCGCCTTAGGGGCTGCACGCCCCTAAGAACCCCAAAGCGGAAGTCGGAAGTCTCGGCGGCTAAACGGACGCAGTATTACTGTCCGTTCTTAACGCCGCCGAGCCTTCCTCCACCTTAAATTCGGGAGTTCCCCCGAACCCCCGCAGCGTTTAACGGGCGCATTATCCCGCGGGCGTCAGCCCGCAAAAAGGCTCCCCATCAGGGGAGCTGGCCGAGCCTGCGAGGCCTGAAGGGTCCCGACGGGCTGTGTGTTGCCACCCGTTCCCGGGCAACCACCCGCCAACTTGGAAGGGGATGGGCTGCCGCCCTCCCTTGCCCCTCTCGTGCACAACGATTCACGGCAGTCCGTAGGGGCCGGGCATGCCCGGCCCGCGGCTTTGCTATGCTGCCCGTCAACGGGCTGAACCCCTCCGGCCTGCTTCGCGGCCACCTCCCCTGATGGGGAGGCTTTTCTCGCGGGCTTCGCCCGCGCAAATGGCTCCCTTTTCCAACAGGTTCGTAGGGAGGGGTCTTGACCCCTCCGCGGGGCGTCGGGGACGCCGCCCCCTACAAACGTTACCGCTTACTTCCCGGCTGGCTTTTTTCGTTTCCTTATAATCACCAGCAAATACACCCCGTACACCGCAATCGCCGCTGCGCTCACGCAGGCGGACACCTTCAATCCGGGCGTATGGTAGGTAAATTCTATCTCGTTCTCCCCCGCGGGCACGTACACGGCCATCAGGCCGTCGTCCACCTTCTCAATCGCGGCGGGCTCACCGTTGACCGTGGCACGGAACCCATCGTCATAGGGCACGCTGAAAAACACCAGCTCGTCCGCGTCATAGGCGGTCTTTGCGGTAAAGCCGGTGTCCGTCGCAGTAAACGCTGCCACACCGGCGGCACGGCGGGCGGCACAGTCTGCAGCGTAGGCATCCTCGCCGCGGTTGGTCAGCTCCTCGTCGGGCAAGGGTTCCAGCAGACTGCCAAAGGCGGAGATCTGGTCGTCGTCCAGCAAAATCGCGCGGCACAAAATCTGGGCGCGTTCTTCCTCGCTTACCCGCTCCAGCTGGTCCGCTGTCACGTAGCAGTCGTAGGTAAAGCCCATCGGCACCCAGTTTTCGTTCTCGTAGAGGGCGTAGGCATCGGTCTCGCCGGTGCGCTGCCAGCCGGGCAGATCCTTGTCGGTCCACTCGGTCTCCTTGTCCTTGGCGACCAGCGTGTACCGCACGCTCAACAGGCCGCGCAGGGCGTAGTTCTCGGCGTCGGGCTTGGAGTTCACGTCCCGCTTGACGCCGACCTCGGGGTAAAACGCCATGATGCTCGGCGCAACCGTCGAGTTGAAGAATTGCAGGCAGCTCCTGTTGAACCACAGCCCCAGATTGTTGTGCGCACCGTAGGCGTCAATGCGGTAAAACGCATCGTCCGGCAGCACGGCGGCGACGTCCTCGACAGAATCATAGGTTTCGGCAATCAGATTGCTGTCCACGTCCCACTGGGCGTACTTCGTCAGAGACAGATGCAAACTGCCGTACAGCAGGCTGAATCCCAGCACGGCGGCGGTCAGAATGGCGCCCCACCGCCGCTTGCGGCGGCAGAAATGCCACAGCAGCGCGAAAATCACGATGCCCAGCATCGTCATACCGAAGATAGCCCAGAACCGCGCGGGCTCGTCCAGCACGCCATAGACCGTGTTGCCGTCGTCGTCCTTGCCCGGCACAACGGCAAACACCACCGTCGTCAGCGTCAGGAAGGTCGTCAGCCGCAGCGCCCGCGGCAGACGTTGCTCGGCCAGCGCCGGGCGGGAGAGCAGATAGCACGTTGCACCGCACAAAACCAGAATCGGCATATAGTACCACCGCGCGTAGTAGCTCGAGTTGAGCGCATAGAACGCGCTGTTCAGCACCGGCACAAACGCACAGGCGACGCAGATCTTTAAAACGTAGGTGAACGGGTGGCGCTCCCTTGCGCGGCAGAACGCCAGCCCGCCCGCGACGCCGACCAGCGGCAGATAGGCCGTCAAGCTCGTGTGCTTGAGGATGCCCTCCTGAAACAGGTCCTTGAAATAGGGCGCATCGGGCATGAGCAGGGTGCTGTAAAAAATCGCGCCGTACTGCTGGGATTTGCCGTAGAACAGATACCCGTACCCGCTGAACGGGTCGATGGTACGCGGATTTTGCAGCAGCGACAGCCCCGCCGGGAGCAGCAGCACGCATCCGCAGGCACAGCCCAGAGCTGTCTCCCACGCCAGGCGCACGAACTTGCGCAGGCCCAGCTCATACCGCCGCCCGGCGGCCATGCAGAAGAAATAGATGATAAGAAAGACCGCCTGCCCGGCAAAGAAGAAGTAGTTATCGACAAGGTTCAGCGCGACCCAGAACGGGAACGCGCCCTTTTTATCGTCGATGACCGCGTCGTCCAGCGCGGCCAGCATGTACGGAAACAGCGCCACAACGTCCAGAAAGTGGTTGAAAAAGATGTTGTAGATGCTGAACCCGGAAAACGCATACAGGCAGCCCGCCAGCATGCTCCAGGTCTCGTCCCGCACCCAGCGGCGCGCCCAGAGATACCCGCCGCCGCCCGCAACGGCCATTTTCAGGCAGAGCAGCGGCACCATGGCCCACGGCATAAGCCGCGCGGGCACGACCATGGACAGCCAGAAGAACGGACTGCCCAGCAGGTAGAACGAGTAGGAATTGACAAACCCGCTGCCCAGGTCGGTGGCCCAGCTGAACGACCCGCCGTTTTTGACAAAGGCGTTGGCGTACTGGTAAAAGTTGATCTGCTGGTCGTTGAAGTCCCCCGCGTAGTGGAAGTACCCGCCGCCCGCGACGGCATCCACGATGCAGTGGGGCGCAAACAGCAGCACCGCCGTGAAAAAGCAGAGTGCAAAGACGCGCCAATAGTTCGATTTTTGTTTAAAAAATGTGGTTTGCATATTGATAGTCCCCTTTATGGGGCCTCACTTTGGGGAAAGTTGTGGTATACTTACCGTAGAGCTGTAGGGGGCGGCGTCCCCGACGCCCCCGGGTCGATGCGAGCATCGGCCCCTGCATACGCCCCATTATACCACAAACCGGAGGTCGCGTGAAGATGAAAACCTATCCGTTCAGCGCGCTGTTCAGCCGCATGAAGTACATCACCCGCTGGTGCCTGATGCGCAGCACCCGCCCCGAGTCCCTGAGCGAACACACCGCCGACACGGCCATGCTGGCGCACACGCTCTGCCTGATCGGCAGGCACTGCACGGGCACCGGCGTGGCCCTGCGGCCCGAGGTCGTAGCCACAGCGGCCATTTACCACGATGCACCGGAGATTCTGACCGGTGACATGCCGACGCCCGTCAAGTACAAGAACGACGCCCTGCGCACAGCGTACAAGGCCGTGGAGCACGAGAGCGCCCGCGTGATGGCGAGCCTGCAGCCCGAAGAATTACAGGCCGAGACCCAGGTCTGGCTGACCGGCAGCGTGCTGAACGACGCCGAGCGCAAAATTTTAAAGGCCGCGGACCGGCTTTCCGCCGTCATCAAGTGCATTGAGGAGGACCGCGGCGGCAACCGCGAGTTTGAGGCCGCCTACGCCCAGCAGATGGCCGCCCTGCACGCCATGCACAGCCCCGAGGCGGAGTATTTCATCGAGCACATGCTGCCCTGCTACGAGCAGAATCTGGACGAATTGACGAGAGGACGGTTTTGAAGCGCCACGGTAGGGGCCGGACATGTCCGGCCCGCGGCATACCGGTTATTGCGCTTTTACGGGAAGGTTGCGGGCCGGGCATGCCCGGCCCCTACGTTACTGCAATCTGTACACCGCCTCGATCAGCGTATCCACATCGCTGAAGTGCTCGAGCATCGAGCAGTAGCGGCGCAGGGCGGCAGCGCCGTGCAGGCCCTTCATATAGTGCATGGCCTGGCTGCGGGCCTGGGGCATGGCGGCCCACTCGCCCTTTTCCTCGCACATTTCGTAGATTTGGTCGCGCAAAGCGGTCATCCGCTGGTTCAGCGTCGGCTCGGGCGGGCGTTCCTCGCCCAACAGCGCTGCGCGCACCTGCGCAAACAGCCACGGGTCGCCCAGTGCACCGCGCCCGATCATAACGCCGTCGCAACCGGTTGCTTCTAATAAGGTAAGGGCTTCGTCGGCGGTGGTCACGTCGCCGTTGGCCAGCACCGGGACGGACACGGCCTGCTTGATGGCCGCGATGGCCGCCGTGTCGATGGGCGGGATGTACATCTGCTCCCGCGTGCGGCCATGGACGGCGATCAAGTCCGCGCCGTTGGCCTCAAGCTGTTTGGCGACCTCGACGCCGGTCAGGTGGTCGGCGTCCCAGCCGATGCGCATCTTGACGGTCAGCGGCGTATCATCGCCCAGCGCTTTGCGCGCGGCGGCGACCATCTGCCCGCAGAGCGGCGGGTCCAGCAGCAGCCTGCTGCCCGCGCCGCTGCCGGTGATCTTGGGTGCGGGGCAGCCCATGTTGATGTCGAGAATGTCAAACCGGATGCCCTGCTCCCTTACAAACAGAATTGCCTTGGCCATCGACTCCGGCTCCGCGCCGAACAGCTGGATGGCGTACAGGCCGTGGGGGTGCTTGTCCCGCAGCAGAGCCAGGGATTTTTCATCGTGGAAGTTCAGCGCCTTGGCGCTGGCCATCTCGCTGACGGTCCAGGCCGCGCCGTGGTCGGCCATCAGATGGCGGCACGCCGCGTCGGTCAGGCCGGCCATCGGCGCAAACACCGCGCCGGTGGGGATGGATAGGTTGCGTAGCTGCATAAGTTTCCTTTCCAAAAGGCTTCCCCCTCGGGGGAAGCTGCCGCCCGCAGGCGGCTGATGAGGGGCAAAGTCCGCGCAGCCGCCCGTGACCGGGTCCCGGCCGTAAGCCCGCCCCCTCATCCGGCGCTGCGCGCCGCCTTCCCCCGCCCGCGGGGGAAGGCTTTAGACTTTTCGATTTTTACATTCTATTCTACCATATTTTCCGCAAATGTGGTATACTGAAATGTAGATTGTTTATAAGGAGTATTGCGCATGAAACTCATGGTCCTGGACGGCAACAGCCTGGTCAACCGCGCGTTTTTCGGCATCAAGCTGCTGACGACGAAGGATGGCCGCTACACCAACGCCATCTACGGCTTCCAAAATATACTGCTCAACCTGCTGGCGGCGCACAAGCCCGACGCCGTCGCCATCGCGTGGGATGAGCGCGCGCCGACGTTCCGCCACACCGCCTACGACGGCTACAAGGCCACCCGCCACGGCATGCCCGAGGAGCTGGCCCAGCAGATGCCGGTTTTGAAGGAGCTGCTGACCGACCTTGGCTTTGTGCAGGTCAGCAAGGCCGGCTGGGAGGCCGACGATATTCTCGGCACACTGGCCGCAGCGTGCGAGGCCGCGGGCGGCACGACGCTGCTGGCTACCGGTGACCGCGACAGCTTGCAGCTTGTGGACGATGCAACGACGGTTTTGCTGGCGACCAACAAAGAGACCATTCCCATGGACCCCGCCGCCATCCGCGAGAAGTACGGCATCGAGCCGCCGCAGCTCATCGACGTCAAAAGCCTGATGGGCGATGCGTCGGACAACATCCCCGGCGTGCCCGGCATCGGCGAAAAAACCGCGCTGGCGCTGATTTCGAAGTTCGGCAGTTTGCAAGGCGTCTATGACAACATCGACGACAAGGCCGTCAAGCCGGGGCAGCGCGCCAAGCTGACCGCCAACCGCGACAAGGCCGACCTGTCCTATATGCTGGGCACGATCCGCAAGGACGCGCCCATCGAGACCGACCCTGCCGCCTACCTGCGCCAGCCCGGTGACCCCGCTGCCGCAGCGCAGCTGCTGGCCGCGCTGGAAATGCACAAGCTGGTGGACCGCTGGGGCCTGAACGGCGGCACCGCGCCCGCCCCATCCGAGAATGCCGCACCGCTCGAGACCGTCGAGCCGTCCCCCCTGCCGCTGCTGCTGGAGGGCCGCTTCTACGCCGCCCGGAATGCCGACGGCGATTGGTACCTTGTGCAGGGGCAGGATGTCTACCTGCCCGACACGGACCGGCTGGCCGCGATTCTGGACAGCGGTGCCGAGCTTTGGGCGTTCGACGCAAAGCCGCTCTACCGCCTGGCGCTGGAGCACGGCGGCATCGGCAGTGCGCTGCGCTTTGACGGCAAGCTGGCCGCGTATCTTTTAAACCCGTCGGCCAGCGGCTATGAGGTACACTCCCTGGCCGCCGAGTACGGCGTACACGCCGCCTTTGCCTGTAAGGCCGCGCCCGATGCGGGCGTGCTGGCGGGCCTGTGCGACACGCTGGCCGCCGCGCTGGACGAGAGCGGCCAGCGCAAGCTGCTGAACGAGATGGAGCTGCCGCTGGCCCGGGTGCTGGCCGACATGGAGCGCATCGGCTTTGCGATTGACGCCGACGGCATCCGCGCGTTCGGTGACAGCCTGCGCAGCGAGCTGGACGGTATCCTGCACAATATTTATACAGAAGTCGGTTACGAGTTCAACGTAAACAGTCCGAAGCAGCTGGGCGAGGCGCTGTTTGACAAGCTGGGCCTGCCGCCGCGCAAGAAAAACGCCCGCGGCTACTCCACCGACGCCGAGACACTGGAAAGCCTGCGCCCCTACAGCCCGGTCATTGACGAGATCCTGAAATACCGCACCTACGCCAAGCTGCTGTCCACCTACGTGGACGGCCTGCTGAACGCCGAAGCCGCGGACGGGCGGGTCCACTCGACCTTCATCCAGACCGAGGCGCGCACCGGGCGCATCTCCTCCACCGAGCCGAACCTGCAGAACATTCCCATCCGCACCGAGCTGGGCAGCCGCCTGCGCGGCTACTTTGT
>ENA-OUQM01001688-OUQM01001688.1-human-gut-metagenome-genome-assembly--contig:-NODE-1688-length-11278-cov-10.626036_pt1 | contig 11278 bp, 9 predicted proteins | sample MGYA00237949_ERZ548830 | MGnify/ENA primary metagenome ERZ548830 (study PRJEB26490, sample SAMN05194706) | human gut metagenome | biome: terrestrial biome; feature: human-associated habitat; material...
ACAACAACGGCCTTGTCCTGCCCCCGCGCATCGCGCCCACGCAGGTCGTCATCGTGCCCATCGCCGCGCATAAGAATCCCGAGGTGCTCGAGACCGCCAAGAGCGTGATGGCGGACCTCATCGCCGCCGACGTCCGCGTCAAGCTGGACGACTCGGAACAGTCCATGGGCTGGAAGTGCGCTGAGTACGAGATGCGCGGCGTGCCCATCCGCCTCGAGCTCGGTCCCCGCGACCTGGCCGAGGGCAACTGCTGCCTCGTCCGCCGCGACAACGGCGAAAAGGTCACGGCCAAGATCGAGGGGATCGTTGACGAGATCAAGGCGCTGCTTGACGCCATCCATGACAACATGTACGCCGTGGCGGAAAAGAACCTGGAAGACAACACGTTTGATCTTAAAACCATCGACGAGGTCAAGGAGATGGCCTCTGGCCGCGGCGGCTTCGCTCGCACCAAGTGGTGCGGCAGCCTCGAGTGTGAGCTCAAGATGAAGGAACAGGCGGGCGTTTCCTCCCGCTGCATGCCCCTCAAGCAGAGCGGCACCACCGGCAAGTGCGTCTGCTGCGGCAAAGAGTGCACTACTGATATTTATTGGGGCGTTGCCTATTAAGTATCAGCTTTCCATCGAATGATATAGTTCCCCTGCACCGTGCAGGGGACGGATAAGGGGGGCTATTCTCTTTCCGAGGAAAGAGAATAGCCCCCCTTGCACCCCCCAAGAGAAAGGTTTAGATTGGCAGTTTGGAGCTTGAACAATCTTTGTGCCTCCGGAATGCAGCTGCCTGCGCGCGGCGTTGCCGCGGTTGGTATTGCTATACGATTTGATTTGCTCCTACTATCCGCTGCCGCTCTGCTCATCTTGTAGGAGTGCAAACTAATTTCCGCCTACCGGAGCACTCATCAATGCGGCGAGCGCAGCAATGCCGCATTCCGCAGGCAGTCTGCCGCCGAGGTAACGTCACTCGCGCCTCACGATAGTAAGGCGCGGTTGCTGGATGTGTCGAATCGCAGGGATTCATGGCGAAGCCATGTACACTGCACCTGATTGCGCAGCGTGTGCAGCTCTTCAAGCCCCAGACCGGCGATGTCGGAGGGCGAGGGGAGCTCCCCTCGCGTTCTCTTGGGGGTCAAAGGGGGCCATTCTCTCACGTGAGAGAATGGCCCCCTTTATTCACGCAGACCTTGGGCTGCAATATTCTTCCCTTAAAAGGGAAATTTTCCAAAAATCAAATGAGATTCTTTTCAGAATCAGCATCAAACAAATGCACCAGTTTGGCATCAAACCCAAACTTCACCGCCGTATGCCGCGCATACGCCATCGGATCAATATTCGCGGTGGGAATGACTGCCACAACATCCTGCCCATTCGCGGCAAGGTGCAGATGCAGCTCGCTGCCCATCAGCTCGCTGACGTCGACCTCGGCAGGGATGCCGCTCTCGCCGAGCGCGATATGCACGGGGCGCACGCCCGCGGTGACACTGCGGCTCTCGACGCCTGCGGCGGCGAGCTTTGCGCTCTGCTCCGCGGTGAGCGTGACAGTCTCGCCCATGACGGTGAGCGTATAGCCGCCGGCAGTCTTTGTGAGCTGGCAGTTTTCAAAGAAATTCATCTGCGGCGAGCCGATGAAGCCCGCGACGAACAGGTTCGCCGGATGGTTGAAGACCTCCTGCGGCGTGCCGATCTGCTGGATGTAGCCGTCGCGCATGATGACGATGCGGTCGCCGAGGGTCATGGCCTCGACCTGATCGTGCGTGACGTAGATGAACGTGGTGTCGATCTTCTCGCGCAGCTTGATGATCTCCGCGCGCATCTGGTTGCGCAGCTTCGCGTCGAGGTTCGAGAGCGGCTCGTCCATCAGCAGCACCTTCGGGCTTCTGACGATGGCGCGGCCGATGGCCACGCGCTGGCGCTGGCCGCCGGAGAGCGCCTTGGGCTTGCGGTCGAGGAATTGGGTGATATCAAGGATCTCTGCCGCCTCGCGCACGCGGCGGTCGATCTCGTCGTTGGGCATTTTCTTGAGATGCGTCTTGCCGTCCGCGTCCGTCTCCGCGATCTTCTTGAGCTTGAGCGGGAAGGCGATGTTTTCATAGACGGTCATGTGCGGATAAAGCGCATAGTTCTGGAAGACCATCGCGATGTCGCGGTCCTTGGGCGCGACGTCGTTCATCTGCTTGCCGTCGATGAAGAGCTCACCGCCGCTGATCTCCTCGAGACCGGCGATCATGCGCAGCGTGGTCGACTTGCCGCAGCCGCTCGGGCCGACGAGCACGATGAACTCCTTGTCGGCCACATCGATGTTGAAGTCCTGCACGGCGACAACGCCTTCGTCAGTGATCTCCAGATTGTTCTTCTTTTCGACGGCCTCGTCTTTCTTCTTTTTCTTCTTGCTTTCGGTGTTGGGGTAGACCTTTCGGACATTTTTCAGAATGACCTCTGCCATAATCGTGAACCGCAGCCCTGCCGCCTCCGCGATGCAGGACCTCGCAGCCGCCTGAGCGCGCCGCTTTACGGCAGGTCTCCACACTGCCGCACCGCCGGTTCGGCGGAAAACGTTCCTCCTTTTGTATTTCCCGCGAGCGGTACGTAAAAGGTGGAGTAGCGCAGGCGGGAGGGAATGGAAGTGAGCAAAATTGCCCAAATTCAGTATACGGCAAAGCGCGGCTTTCCACAACGGAAAACCGCGCTTTCATGCTGTATTTTGGTAAGATGAATAACAAAAAGTGCCGAAATTTATGCCTTTTTACCACGGTGGTGGCGATAGACGACCGCCAGCCGGTCGATGAGCAGATCGTAGACGAAAAAGAGCAGCAGCCCCATCGCCGCCGTCGCCCACAGCAGCCACGCTGCGCTCTCGGAAAACTCCTGCACCACGGCGGGGAGCTTGAAGACAAAAATGATGAGCGCGTACATGATGCCCATACTCACGGCACAGAGACCGAGCTTCGCCAGAAGCCGCAGCGCTTTGGACGAGATCGCGTCAAGATTCGGCTTCACGAGGGGATAATAGCCGAGAAAGCAGAACACAAGCGCTGCTTCCTTATCCGCGCAGAGAAGAAGTCCCAAGACCGCCGCCGCGGCAAAGCAGCTCCATGCGTAGCTTTTGCGGCATTCCTCGCGCGCGGGCAAAAGCGTAGCCGATGCGAGGATCGGCCAGGCGTAGGTCGAGAGCGGGATGACGCCGCTGAGCCAGAGGAAGGCGACCGCGAGCGCGCACAGTACGCCGCACAGCGCCAGTTCATGTGTTTTCTTTGCCAAAATTTACTTCACATCGCTTTTACAGATATTCCGGCTCCATCGCGTCGTGGAGCACGGTGGTGATCGCGTCGGAAAAGACGCTGTCGGAATGCGCGTGTAGGGCGTTGAGCGTTTCCGCCACGGCGGCGACCTTCACCTTGCCAGTGGAGTACACGTCCTGATCGAAGATGAAGCGCACTTCCTTTTCTTGTACCTGCTGAACCTGATTGCCGCTGCGGATGTTGCGCTGGACAAAGCCTGGGCCCGCGTGCAGCTTGAGCGCCGCGAGCGCATCGAGCTTGCGCTCGACGTCGACCGAGCACTTGGCGACGCTTGCCTCGTCCACGTCGTCCTCGTCGAGAATGCCGAGGTACGGCGGCTGGAGCAGATCGTTCCAGCGGCGGCCCGTGAGGCCAAGCTGCTCGCGCGAAATGGCGTTCACAAAGCGAAGCCCCACGCGGTCAAAGCAGTTGGGACGGTAAATCTTGATAAACTGGCCGAGCGGCTCGTCGAGACGGGCGGCAAAGTCCTCCCAGTGCGTGTAGCGCATGGTGGAAAGGGCGATAAAGTCCTTCGTGAGGCTCAGCTTGTAGCCGCCGTCCTCGGAAATGAACGTGTGGTTATTGACCGTCCGCGCGGGCGCGCCGTTCACGCCGGGCAGCTTTTCCACCTGGCACTGGTAGCGCGGAAATGCCGCGCGCACGGTCTCCTGAAAGTCGGCGGGCTCGCGCGTGTCGATCGAGAGGATCGTGGGGAAGCGCAGCTGGCAGATGACTTCGATGAGCTGAGATTTGCCGTAGGCGTAGCGGCGGTTATCGGAAGAGATCATAACGTAAATACCTCCGTCATGTTGCAATTTTGATTATAAATTATAGAGGAAAGAAAAACGATTGTCAAATCAGCGTTCGTGCGCGAAGAAGCGCTGATAAAACTTACCAGCAGAAAAACTGCATATCCGATTTTTTATGAGTCAAACTACCCTTGCGATACCCAAACCGCAAAACTCTTTCAAACAGGTGAAACAAAAAACATTGTAGGAAAAGGAGAAAATCATTATGTCCAGCAAGAACAGCAACAAGCTCAACATCCCCGAGGCCAAGGCCGCTATGAACAAGTTCAAGATGGAAGCCGCCAGCGAGGTCGGCGTCAACCTCAAGCAGGGCTACAACGGCGATCTGACCTCCCGCGAGGCCGGTTCCGTCGGCGGCCAGATGGTCAAGAAGATGATCGAGAGCTACGAGAAGAACCTGTAAAAAAGGCTCTTTCACAAAGCGCAGACAAAGGGCGCGGCCAACAGGCCGTGCCCTTTTTGCTGTGATGGACGAAATGACAGAAGATATTCTGCAAAGCCTTCCGGCACGCTCGCTCCGCGCGGGAAAACGCTGCTTTCCCGCGCGGAGGAGACAAAAGGGCAGGGGACTTGCCGCCCTTGGTGCTCATTTTGCGCAATTTATTTGCAAAAATACCTTATTGCATTTTCTGTTGATTTGATATAAAATTTCAATAACTGTGCATGTATTACTTCAAACGGAAACATACGCGCGCGGAAAAGCGGCGAACCGCGGCGGGCGGCCTGCCGGAATACGCAGGGAGGTGTCCGTATGCGCGCCATCGAGCACTTTAAAACCATCACGCATCATCGCCATCTGGTGCGGCAATACTGTTTTCGCCTCGGCCTGTACTATCAGGGGTTAACGCATGACCTGAGCAAATACAGCCCCTCGGAATTCTGGCGCGGCGTCAAGTATTATCAGGGCTACCGCAGCCCGAACGACGCTGAGCGGCGCGAAAACGGCGTGAGCCTCGCCTGGCTCCATCACAAGGGGCGCAACCGCCACCACTTTGAATACTGGATCGACTACTGTATCGGTTCGGACGGCAAGGTCTACATGGGCGGGTGCAAAATGCCGCTCAAATATGTGGCCGAAATGTTCTGCGACCGCATTGCCGCCTGCAAGGTCTATCAGGGCGACAAATATACCGACGCCTCGGCCTACGACTACTACGAAAAGTCGCGCGGCCATATCCTCATCCATCCCGAGACCGGCGAGCTCATCGGCAAGATGCTGCTCGTACTCAAGGAGCAGGGCGAGGACGCGGCGTTCGACTATGTGCGCGCTCTTCTGCGCGAGGAAAAGCAATGTCCGACAAAATGAGAAAACTGTCAGAAGATCGCTTGCAATCCTGCATATTTCAGAGTAAACTATTTTCATTATAGAATTTTAACAGAGGACGGACAAGAACCAATGACTCATCCCTACAAGACGCGCGAGGGCGGCGCGACGGTAACGATCTTTGTACCCTACGATTGCCGGAATCACTGCCCGTTTTGCGTGAACAAGCAGGAATACGCCCATGCTGAGGGCTTCAGCGTGGAGGCGATCCTCAAGAGCATCGCCGTGATGGACGAGATCACGCCGCGCTGCGATTTTGTTTTCACCGGCGGCGAGCCGTTTGCCAACTTAAAAGCGCTCCAGCGCATGCTCGACGCCATCCCCACGACCCACAAGGTCTATATCAACACGACCTTCCCCGTGCAGCCTGGATGCAGCGCGGAGGAGATGATCGCTTTCACCGAGCGCAATCGCGACAAGATCACCTGCATCAACATCTCGCGCCACCTGACGAAGTATGTCGAGGAGTCGCCCGACGAGGTCGTCGCCCGTATCGCAACGCCCAAGCGTGTGAACTGCGTGCTGTACATGGACTATCCCGCCGACGAGCTTGTGGACTACGCAGAGCGCTGGCGCAAGTACAACATCCCCGTGCAGTTCCGCTACGACTACACCGAGACGACGCCCGAGAACCTCTATCAGGAGGAGGGCGACAAGATTTTGGCAGACCTTAAAAAGCGCTTCACCTACAAGGGTCTTGACGGCTGCCGCATGCGCAACGGCTACCACTTCGACTACAAGGGCCTGCACATGACCTACCATAAGACGCTGCCCTATTCCACCATCGTGGAGACGGGTGACGACGGCGTGACCTATGATATCCTCTATGATATCCTCATCAAGCAGACCGGTGAGATCCACTCCGACTGGACGGGCGTGAAGCTCGACGTGGACGCGTACCGCAAGGTGGTCTACGAGCCCTATGATCTGCGCGTGCGCGAGGGCACGATCGACTTTTGAGAAAGGCGGCAATGCTATGAGCTATCAGGCGGCAGTCATCACCGTGAGCGACCGCGCGTCCGCGGGCGTGTACGAGGACAAGAGCGGCCCTGCTGTGGCCGCGATGCTGAAGGAGGCTGGCTACGAGGTCGTGTACACGTCCATCGTGCCGGACGAACAGGAGAAGATCAGCGAAGAGCTCATCTCCTGCGTGGATGAAAAGCACTGCGACCTTGTCATCACGAGCGGCGGCACGGGCTTATCTCCCCGTGACGTGACGCCCGAGGCGACGCGCGCCGTGCTCGAGCGCGAAATTCCCGCCATCCCGCAGGCGATGATCTATTACAGCTTGCAGATCACGCCGCGCGCGATGCTTTCCCGCGCCGTGGCCGGCACGAGAAGAAACAGCCTCATCCTGAATCTCCCCGGCTCGGAAAAGGCTGCGCGCGAAAACCTGAGCGCCGTGCTCGGCGCGCTTGACCATGCCCTCAAGATGATCGCCGGCGGCGGGCATTGAGTAAAAAGTATAAAAAAAGTTCCCACGTATGAAACGCGGGAACTTTTTTTATACCTTTTGCAGGGGGATCATGATTTCAGTGACGAACTTTTCCGTGTCGGTCGTGAAGCCGTAGTCGATGACTGTAATCTCGCGCGAAAATCCGGCGGCGGTGTAGCCTTCCTCGCGGATGAACTGCATCAAGCGACGGTACTGCGCGGGCGACTCGGCGTGGTGTCCGCGGAAGCGCACGCATGCGCAGAGCGAAGCGGGCAGATCAATGACGTCGCCCGCAAAGCGGTCGGCCTCGTCAAGCACGAGGAATTCGCCGTCATACTGCCCGAAGCTGCCCTCGTTCAAGTGCTCCTGCGATACGCTGAAGCCGACCTTGCCGAGGAAGACCAGCGCTTCGGCCTGCGCGGCGGCAAGACGGCTCGTGGAGAGCTCGAGCGCGGAGTAGTCCGGCGCGGTCAGCACCGTGTCGATCCAGAAAAGGCGAAGCGCGGGCGAATGGATGAGCGTGATCTCGCCGAGCGGCGCATGCCGCACATCTTGGAGCTGGCTAAGGCGCGCGTCGAGCTTGCGCTCGATGCGCCTGAGCTCCTTTTGCTTCTGTACGACGGCGGCCTTCTGCGCGCGCAGCTTTTCTTCGATCGTCTCCACGTCGCGGTTTTGCAGAAAATCAGCGATCTCGGTGAGTGGCATGTCCAGCGCGCGCAGATACCGGATGGTGTTGAGCGGTTCAAACTGGCGGACGCTGTAGTAGCGGTAGTTCGTCGACGGATCGACATATTCCGGCGTGACAAGGCCGAGCGCCTCGTAGTGGCGCAGGCTGCTCACGCTGAGATGGAAAATTTTTGCCATTTCGCCGATGGAGAAAAGCTGGGGAAGAGCCATTTATGATGCCTCCTGCGCACGTTTTTCCCGCCGCGTGAGGATGGCGTAGGCGATCACGCAGACGAGGATGGAGAAAAGCGACCCCGCGGCGTTGGCAAGGCCCATGGGCAGCAACGTCTGCGGGAAGTATTTGGACGCAAGGTACGCCCCCGGCACGCGCACGAGCAGGATCGAGAGCGAATTGTGCAGAAACGAGATGCCCGACTTGCCGCAGGCGCAGAAATAGCCGCTGAAGCTGAACTGCACGCCGGCAAAGAAGCTGTCCCAGATGTAGCCGCGCAGATATTGCCCGCCCGCGGCGGCGACGGCGGCATCAGGCGTGAAGAGGCCGACGAGCGGCTCGGCGATAAACAGAATGAGGATGACGACCGCGATGCCGAACGAGCAGGCGATCATCGCGGCGTAGCGCAGCGTGAGACGCGCGCGCTCGGGCTTGCCCGCGCCGATATTCTGCGCGCCGAGCGCCGAGACGGTCGAGAGCATCGACGACGGGATGAGGAAGAGGAAGCCGATGATCTTTTCGACGATGCCGACGGCGGCCGCGTCCGTCAGGCCGCGGCGGTTGGCGATGATCGTGATGATGACGAACGAAACCTGAATAAAGCCGTCCTGCAGAGCGACGGGCACGCCGATCTGAAGGAGCTTACCCATGACGGCGCGCTGCGGGCGAAAGTCCGCGCGGCGGACGGAGATGAGCCTGCGCTTCAAGATGACCGCGAGCGAGACGAGGACGCTCACCGCCTGCGAGAGCGTGGTGCCGAGCGCCGCGCCCGCGGGGCCGAGGTGCAGCGTGCCCATGAAGTAGTAGTCGAGCGCGATGTTGACGACGCAGGCGACGGCGATGAAGTACATGGGGCTCTTGCTGTCACCAAGGCCGCGGAAGATCGAGGCGATGATGTTGTACGCCGTGATGAACGGAATACCGATAAAGCAGACCGTGAGATAGGCGAGCGTGCCCTGCAAGGCCTCCTCCGGTGTGGACATGATGGAGACGATACCCCCGCGCAGCGCGAGCAGCAGTGCCGTCAGCGCAAGAGACAGCAGCATGAAGAGCGTGACCGTGTTGCCGATGGCAGAGGCGGTGCGCTTTTTGTCGCCGCCGCCGGTGGCCTGCGCGATGCTGACCGTCGCGCCCATCGCAAGGCCGACGAGCATGACTGTGAGCATGTGCATCACCTGCGAGCCGATGGAGACGGCGGTCGTGCTGGCGACACCCTCAAACTGGCCGATGATGAAGAGGTCGGCCATGCCGTAGAGCGTCTGCAAAAAGTAAGAGAGCAGATACGGCAGCGAAAAGGACACAACGTTGCGAAAGACGCTGCCGGTGGTGAGATCGTTTTGCATCGGAAAGGACTCCTTATCAGTATAGCATGGAGTCATCATAAACTCTATAACAATTGTAGAGTCAAGCGTAGATTTTTCCGCGCGGAAAAAAGTCTCACTTTCCCGGATAGCCCAGTGCGGCGGAAAGCATCTGCCCCGCGGCGACGACCGCGCGCTCGGCGTGCGCGAACTCGTCCGAGTGCACGGAGCGGAACATCCCCAGTACGCTGACGACGTACTTGAGCGCGCCGCCGCCAGTGAACACCGGCGCGGAGATGGAGCGAAGACCGATCTTATACTCACCGTTTTCCACGGCGAAGCCCGCTTCGCGGCAGGCGGGGAGCGATGCGAGCAAAGCACCCGCGTCCGTTTCTGTGTGCGGGGTGTAGGGCGTGAGCGGCACACGGGCGAGCAGATTTGCCGCCTCGCTCTCGCTCATATAGGCGAGGGCGATCTTGCCCTGCGAGGTGCAGTGCAGCGGCAGCCGCGCCCCCGGCGCGGAGACGATGCGAAGGCTGTCGCGTCCCTCGGCCTGGTCGAGGGCGACGATGTGCCCGTTTTCATAGGTGGAGAGCATGGCGGAGGCGTCTGTTTCGTCCACCAGATGCTCAAGGTAAGGCCGCGCGAGGGACGAGATGTTCCAGAACGCGCTGGCGCGGCAGCCGTATTCAAAAAGGCGCAGGCCAAGGGCGTATTTGCCGTCTGCGTGCTGTGTGATGACGTCATAGTCGCGCATGGTGGTCAAAAGGCCGAACACTGTACTCTTGGGCAGCCCTGCGCGCTCGCTGATGGCGGTGAGCGTCATCGCCTCGCCCGCGTCGCTGAGGAGCTGCAAAAGCTCCATCGCCTTCGCCACGGAGCGGATGGTGTTGCCGTCAGTCATAAATCGGCCCTCCCGGTCAAAAATCGTTGCTTGTATTCTAAAAAATACTGCGGAAAAAGTCAAGATTACGATAATATAAAAATACAGTTCGACATTATCGGACGACTGTGTTGCGTAAGAGCGTGATATTTGCTAAAATATCATGCTGTACCATGGAAGAAAGAGGCGTTTCAGATGCTGGACGGCTTTGCAAGATCAATTACATACCTGCGCATCAGCATCACAGACCGCTGCAATTATCGCTGCCGCTACTGCATGCCGGACGGCGGCATTGAAAAGTGCGCGCACGAGGACATCTGTTCTTTGGAAGGGCTGCGCGACATGGCCGCCGCGGCGGTCAGGTGCGGCGTCAAAAAGATCCGCGTCACCGGTGGCGAGCCGCTCGTGCGCCGCGGTGCGGTGGACTTCTGCCGCATGTTATCAGAAATTCCCGGCGTTGAAGAGCTCTGCGTCACGACGAATGGCAGCCTGCTCAAAGAAGTTGCCCGGCCGCTGCGCGACGCGGGCGTCACGCACCTCAACATCAGCCTCGACACGCTGAACGAGGAGCGCTTTCGCGCCATCACGCGTCTTGGTACGCTGCAGGACGTCCTAGATGGCATCGACGCGGCGGAGCGCACGGGCTTTGCAAAGATCAAGCTCAACTGCGTGCTGCTCGGCGGCGTCAACGATGACGAGATCGCTGATTTTGTGGACTTAACGCGCGAACACCCGTGGCAGGTGCGCTTCATCGAGCGCATGCCGATGGGCTGCGGAAAGGATTTTGGCACGTATCTTCCCTCGCAGGCGGTTTTGGACCGCTGTCCGGAGTTGGAGGCCGTTTCGCACGACGGCGTGGCCGCGTGCTATCGTCTGCCGGATGCAAAGGGGACCGTCGGCCTCATCGCGCCGATGAGCCACGCGTTCTGCGCAGAGTGCAGCCGCATCCGCATCACGGCGGACGGGAAATTAAAGCCGTGCCTGCATTCGGACGCAGAGATCACGCTGCGGGGCTTATCCGGTGAGGAATTGGAGCAGGCCATCCGCCGCGGGATCCTGATGAAGCCGGAGCGCCACCACATGGACGAGACTGGCGTTACGGAGACGCACCGCGGCATGTTTGCGATCGGAGGCTGAGAATGGAACTGACGCATTTTAACGAACAGGGCCGCGCCCGCATGGTGGACGTGAGCGAAAAGGTGCAGACCTATCGCGTGGCGCGCGCCGCCGCGACGGTCCGCATGGCAAAAGCGACGATGGACAAGATCAAAGAGGGCTCCATCGGCAAGGGCGATGTGTTGGCGGTCGCGCAGGTCGCGGGCATCATGGCCGCGAAGAAAAACAGTGAACTGAT
>ENA-OUQM01001690-OUQM01001690.1-human-gut-metagenome-genome-assembly--contig:-NODE-1690-length-11278-cov-3.089637_pt1 | contig 11278 bp, 8 predicted proteins | sample MGYA00237949_ERZ548830 | MGnify/ENA primary metagenome ERZ548830 (study PRJEB26490, sample SAMN05194706) | human gut metagenome | biome: terrestrial biome; feature: human-associated habitat; material...
ATGACGCAAAAGTACAGCGAACTTCGTAATTAGAGAAATATTTCCGTAATAATTTTAGTTAAATACACATTTAGCCAATGATTAGTGGACGATGATTAATGATTAATGATTAATTTTGCGGACGATTAATGAATGTAGGACGAATAATCAGCCACCAACCATTAATCACTTAACCATTAATCATTATCAAAAATGGCAGTTAAGAAGAATACACTTCTCATCGTGGCAGGCAGCCTCCTTATCTTATTATTAATAGGAGTTACCATTCTGCTGATTTCCGAAAAGCAAACCAACAAGGAACTGGTGATGGAATTCAATCTGGATAAAGAAGACCTTGAAAATCAATACACAGACTTCGCCAGACAATATGACGAACTGAAGTTGACAGTCTCCAACGACTCCCTCTCCGTACTCTTAGAGCAGGAACAATTGAAGACCCAACGTTTATTGGAAGAACTCCGCACCGTGAAGAGCAGCAATGCCACCGAGATACGCCGTCTGAAGAAGGAACTGGCCTCTCTCCGCAAAGTCATGATAGGCTATATCAACCAGATTGACTCGCTGAACCGCCTGACTGCTCAACAGAAGGAAATCATAGCCGATGTCACCAAGAAGTACAACGCCGCTTCCCGGCAAATCAGCAACTTGTCCGAAGAGAAGAAGAACCTTACCAAGACCGTGACACTTGCCGCCCAACTGGACGCCACCAACATCTCTGTGCAGCCCACAAACAAACGCGGCAAGACTGCCAAGAAGGTGAAAGACATCGTGAAGTTCAAAATAAACTTCTCCATCGTGAAAAACATCACTGCAGAGACCGGCGAACGTACCCTCTACATCCGCATCACCAAACCGGACAATGACGTGCTGACCAAAAGTTCCTCGAACACCTTCCCATACGAGAACCGGGAACTGGTATATTCCATCAAGAAGTATATAGAATACAACGGAGAAGAGCAAGCCGTCACCGTATATTGGGATGTAGAAGAATACCTCTATGCAGGCACCTACCGCGTAGACATTTTTGCTGACGGTACCCTTATCGGTTCGCAATCATTCAGCTTGAATTAATACAAAAAAATCTAAATTATTTTGCAATATCATTGAAAGCCTATACATTTGCATCGTTGTTTATGCAATTATTGTTGCTGTATAAACAACAGATTCATCACCTTAATTAATGTATAGCCCAATGAAAAAGTTCTTCTGTTTCATCTGTTTGGCATACCTATCCTTCCCCATGAAGGCCCAGGAAGCATTAAGCTTGGATAGTTGCCGTGCATTGGCAATCTCCAACAACAAAGAACTGCTGATAAGCCAGGAAAAAATCAACGCCGCCCACTATCAAAGGAAAGCGGCATTTACTAATTACCTTCCCAACATTTCGGCCAGCGGCGGATATATGCGCAGTCAAAAAGAGTTGTCCATCCTCAGCGACGCTCAGAAAGGAGCCTTGTCCGGTTTGGGTACAAGTCTCAGCGGACCGTTACAGCAGGCTGCCCAAGTCATCGCACAGCTTCATCCAGAACTGGCAGGCCAATTGCCGGCTTTAGGCCAAAGCCTGGTAGGTGCCCTCGACGGTGCAGGCCAATCCTTGGTTGACGCCTTTCGTACAGACACCCGCAACATGTATGCGGGCGCACTGACCTTGACCCAACCCCTATATATGGGCGGCAAGATACGTGCCTACAATAAAATCACCAAATACGCCGAAGAGCTGGCCCGCCAGCAGCACAACACCGGTATGCAGGAAGTAATCCTGAGTACAGACCAGGCATATTGGCAGGTAGTATCCCTTGCCCATAAAAAGAAGCTGGCAGAAGGTTATCTGAAACTACTGCAGAAACTCGACAGCGACGTCGACAAAATGATTGCCGAAGGCGTTGCCACCAAAGCAGACGGACTCTCCATCAAAGTAAAAGTGAATGAAGCCGAAATGACTCTGACCAAAGTAACCGACGGCCTGAGCCTTGCCCGGATGCTGCTGTGCCAACTGTGTGGTCTCGACCTTTCCACTCCTATCATGCTCGCAGACGAACAGAAGGAAGACCTGGCTCCCACTACTCCGGAAAACGGTGCCATCGACATCAACAATGTTTATGCTACCCGTCCCGAAGTACGTAGCCTGGAACTTGCCACGCAGATTTATAAGCAGAAAGTAAATGTCACCCGTTCGGAATATCTTCCTTCCATAGCACTAATGGGCAGCTATATGGCAACCAACCCTTCCGTCTTCAACAGTTTCGAGAAAAAGTTCAAGGGGATGTGGAATGTGGGTGTCATGGTGTCGGTACCCATCTGGCACTGGGGCGAAGGCATCTATAAAGTAAAAGCAGCCAAATCGGAAGCACGCATCGCCCAATACCAGTTGGATGACGCCAAAGAAAAGATAGAGCTGCAGGTCAACCAGTCGGCTTTCCAAGTGAACGAAGCTGCCAAGAAACTGACCATGGCCGAAAAGAACCTGGAAAAAGCCAACGAGAACCTGAGATACGCCACACTTGGCTTTGAGGAAGGCGTTATACCTGCCAGCAATGTGCTCGAAGCGCACACCGCATGGCTTTCTGCCCAATCGGAAAAGATAGACGCACAGATTGACGTAAAACTGACGGAAATCTATCTGAGAAAGGCAACGGGGGAATTGACAATTGATAATTGATAGTTTCTTCAATCGTAAATAGTAAATAGTCAAATAGTAAATAATATGTTGGATACAAAATCACAAAACAGTAACATGTTGTTGGCATTCCTCACGCTGACGGGAGTGATTGCCATCGTTGCCCTTGTAGGTTTCTTCATGTTGCGTAAAGGGCCGGAAATTGTGCAAGGACAAGCAGAAGTAACGGAGTATCGAGTATCGAGCAAAGTGCCGGGACGTATTCTGGAATTTCGTGTAAAAGAGGGACAAAGCGTACAAGCCGGAGACACCCTTGCCATTTTGGAGGCTCCGGACGTGCAGGCCAAACTGGAACAAGCACGCGCCGCCGAATCGGCAGCCCAAGCCCAGAACGAAAAAGCTCTGAAAGGCGCCCGTCGGGAACAGATACAAGCTGCCTATGAAATGTGGCAAAAGGCACTGGCCGGACTGGAGATTGCCGAAAAATCCTACACGCGTGTGAAGAACCTGCACGACCAAGGCGTGATGTCTACACAAAAGCTTGACGAAGTTACCGCCCAACGCAATGCAGCCCGGGCTACAGAGAAAGCCGCCAAAGCCCAGTATGATATGGTCAAGAACGGTGCGGAACGCGAAGACAAAGCCGCTGCCGCTGCCTTGGTGGAACGCGCCAAAGGAGCTGTGGCCGAAGTTGAATCGTACATCAAGGAAACTTACCTGATTGCACAGACTGCCGGTGAGGTATCCGAGATATTCCCAAAAGTAGGCGAGCTCGTGGGCACGGGTGCTCCCATTATGAACATCGCCATTCTGGACGATATGTGGGTAACCTTCAATGTACGCGAGGACTTGCTGCAAGGGTTGGGTATGAATACCGAATTCGAGGCGTTCATCCCTGCACTCGATAAGAATATCCGCCTGAAAGTGTACTATATGAAAGACCTCGGCACATATGCCGCCTGGAAAGCGACCAAGACTACCGGCCAGTTCGACCTGAAAACATTCGAAGTAAAAGCCGCTCCGCAAGAGAAGGTGGAAGGACTGCGTCCGGGAATGAGTGTTGTATTGAAGAAGTAAAGGAGTTATGAGTTATTGGAGAGGATGATGGAAAGAAATAAGAAACATACGGCTTTGTGGAATGTAGCAAGACGCGAATGCCGCCGTCTTGTTTCCCGCCCGCTCTATCTGTTCTGTATGGTGATAGCACCGTTGTTCTGCTACATATTCTTCACCACGCTGATGGACTCCGGGCTTCCTACGGACATGCCCGTAGGTGTGGTGGACCAAGACATGAGTGCCACTTCACGCCAGCTGATACGTAACTTGGACGCTTTTGAGCAGACAGCCGTCGTCGCCCGCTACCCTACCGTCAACGAAGCCCGTACCGCCATGCAGCGCGGAGAGATTTACGGTTTCTTCTACATTCCCGAAGGTACCTCTGCCAAAGCGCAGGCCGGACGGCAGCCCAAACTCTCTTTCTATACAAACAATACCCTGCTCATCGCAGGTTCACTCCTCTTCAAGGACATGAAGATGATGAGCGAATTGGCATCCGGTGCCGCAGCACGTAGCACCCTATATGCCAAAGGAGCTACCGAGGAACAAGCGATGGCCTTCCTCCAACCCATCGTCATAGATACGCATCCACTCAATAACCCGTGGCTGAACTACTCCGTATATCTGTGCAACACCTTTGCACCGGGCGTATTGATGCTGCTTATCTTCATGGTAACCGTCTATTCCATCGGAGTCGAGATAAAAGACCGCACCGCCCGCGAATGGCTGCGCATGGGCAACAACTCCATCTGGATTTCCCTTGCCGGCAAACTGCTGCCGCATACCGCCATCTTCTTCCTGATGGGAATATTATATAATGTATACCTCTACGGTTTCCTCCATTTTCCCTGCAACAGCGGCATCCTGCCGATGCTGCTTGCCACCCTTTGCCTGGTGCTGGCATCGCAAGGCATGGGAATATTGATGATAGGAACCCTGCCTACCCTGCGTCTGGGACTCAGTTTCGCTTCCCTATGGGGCGTACTCTCTTTCTCCATGTGCGGATTGTCATTCCCTGCCATGGGCATGCACCCCGTATTGCAGGCATTGGCAAATCTGTTCCCCCTGCGCCACTATTTCCTGATTTATGTGGACCAGGCACTGAATGGATACCCCATGATTTACTCGTGGGTCAACTACGTAGCGCTGCTTATTTTCATGATGCTCCCGTTCCTTATAGCCCATAGGCTGAAAGGAGCGTTGGTTTACTATAAATACATGCCCTAATGAAAGACCTGACGTTCAGACAGAAAGTGATACAAGGCATTCATGACTTGTTCTATATATGGAAACGGGAATTCGGCACCACCTTCCGCGACCAGGGCGTGCTCATCTTCTTCGTGCTCGTTCCGTTGGTCTATCCGTTGATATACGCTTTCATCTATACCAACGAAACTATCCACGAAGTGCCCACTGTCGTGGTGGATGACTCACGCTCCTCGTTGAGCCGCGAATACCTGCGGAAAGTGGACTCCAGTCCCGAAGTGAGCCTCGTGAGCTACTGCGCTGATATGGAAGAAGCCAAACTGATGTTGAAGGACCGCAGGGCATACGGTATTATCTACATCCCCTCCACCTTCAGCGACGACATTGTACGCGGTAAGCAGACGCAGGTCAGCATCTTCTGCGACATGAGCGGACTGCTGTATTACAAAGCCTTGCTGACTGCCAACACCAACGTGTCGCTCGCCATGAACGCAGACATCAAAGTGGAGCGAAGCGCCAATACCACCGACCGCCAGGACGAAATTACCGCCTACCCGATAGAGTATGAGGATGTCGCCCTCTATAATCCGACCAACGGATTTGCCGCTTTCCTGATTCCGGCAGTATTGGTATTGATTATCCAGCAAACGCTGCTACTCGGCATCGGCTTGTCTGCCGGGACGGCACGCGAGCAGAACCGCTTCCGCGACCTGGTGCCTATCAACCGCCACTACAACGGCACACTACGCATTGTGATGGGAAAAGGGCTGAGCTACTTCATGGTATATTCACTGGTATCGGTATATATACTGTGTGTGGTTCCATGGCTTTTCAGCCTCAACCAAATAGCGATACCCGGTGTCCTGACTCTGTTCACCCTGCCCTACCTGGCCGCTTGTATTTTCTTTGCCATGACAGCATCCATTGCCATCCGCAACCGCGAAACGTGCATGCTGCTGTTCGTGTTCACCTCCGTGCCGCTGCTGTTCCTCTCCGGCATTTCATGGCCGGGAGCTGCTATGCCCGCTTTCTGGAAGTACTTCTCGTACATCTTCCCTTCTACCTTCGGCATCAACGGCTACGTACGCATCAACAGCATGGAAGCCACACTCAATGAAGTCTCTTTCGAGTACCAAGCACTATGGATACAAACGGGCTTCTACTTCATCACCACGTGCCTGGTATATCGCTGGCAGATATTGCAGAGCAGGAAACATGTGATTGAAGAGTATAAGAAGCATAAGAGTATAGAAGCGTAACACATTGTTCCAAGCCTACGAAACAAAGTGTTCACATGCGTTTGAACACTTTGTTTCAGCGTATCAGAACAATTTGTTCCAATATATAAAAACAGTTTGTTCGCCATATTGAAACAGTCTGTTCCCTTATAGGAAACAGACTGTTTTGTTAAAGGAAACAAATAGTTGCCCTACAGCATCGGCAAGGCAGCAAACAGACAAACGGTTGTAATACCTAATTACGGTCGCATGTGTTTCTCCAATATCGGGTAAAGTATCTCAGCATACCTCATAAAGCCCAAATCGGTAAAATGAATGCCGTCTACTGTAGCCTCCCCGTCGTGGCCGATGATGTCACGGGAAGCAAGGAAATAGATGTTTTTCTCTCCACGTTGCTTCAAAGAACGGAAAAAGGCATTCAATGTCTCATTCTTGTCCTTTACCTCCTTGGCAATCCTGGTGTCAAAAGGAGAGTGGGTAAAGAGAGGGAATTCCACGAAAAGGACAGGCGTATCGGGATGCTTGCTGCGGATAGTGGTATAGAATTTATCGGCACGCTCTCTCATTTGCTCCACGGTAGCATTGGGCACAAAGTCGAGGACAAACATAGAAGCGTCCACACCGGCTATGACATCGGCAATCTCCAGGTCGAGCAAGGCATTGCCGCTAAATCCCAGATTGATGCACTCACGATTGAGCCAACGTTCCAGAATATTGGTATGCGCCATGCCGGGACGGGAAGCGCAGCCTCCCTGCAAGATGCTGGTACCATAGAATACCACCGGCTTCTCACGTTTCGGCAAGTCTACTGCCGGCAGGGTAATGGCGGATAAAGAATCCACGCCGATGGAAAGCGAGGTAACCCCGTCATATAAAGAAAGGTACAAAAGGTATTCGCGCTCCTCGGGCAACATATTGCTTACGATAGTCGCCTTATTGATTTTGCCCTGCGGACGTCCGCTACCGGCAAATATCCACTTGCCGTCTTGCAAGCAGTAGAGGTCGAGGCCTTTAATGCCGGTCGGTGTCATGTGGTTCATACTCATATTGTTCCTTACTTCCCATTTGGCGGAAATGCTTGTAGAGTTGGAACGGAAGCGCACGGCGAGTCCGGCACTGTTGCGGCCTAAGTCCCACAATGGCTTGCGGGAGATGTTCTGCAGAGAGTCCGGCAGACGCTCATAGCGGGTAAGGGTAGATTCTGTTGCTTTGCCCAGAAGGGGGAAGGCGGAAGCATCATGATAGATAGTCTGGGCATTGGCAACAGCGGCCAACAACAAGCCCATCAAAAGAATTCTGGTTCTCATATGACAAGATATTAAGTGTTAAGTATCAGATAGCAAAGATACAAGGTTTCTTTGAAAAACGAAGAAATGGAAGTATTTTACATCAATTAACTCCCACATGCTTGTTTCTTTACGAAACATTCGTATTTTCGCAGAAAACAATTCATATGAGACACATCCATTTCCTCTTAGCAGGCTTCCTACTGTGCATCTGCTGTACCCTGCAAGCCAAAAACCGTGTGATTGACCAACCACCGTTTATCGTAAGAAACACGACTTCCATCGAAGTGAGTAAAGTAGTCATCAGTGACACGGCAACCGTGCTCCATATCTATGCCAAGTATCGTCCCAAGTACTGGATACAGATTGCACCCGACAGCTACCTGACAGACAATAACGGAGAAACCTACCAACTGCGTTCCGGTATAGGCATCATACCAGGTAAAGAATTTTGGATGCCCGAATCGGGCGAAGCGGAATTCCAGTTGGTCTTTCCTCCCCTATCCGACAATGCTACCTCCTTCGACTTCACCGAAGGCGAAAAGGTGGAAAACGGATTCAGCATCTGGGGAATACAACTGAAAAGCAAGAAACTGCCGGAACTGGCACTTCCCCAGAACGCCGTAGTACACAAAGCCGACCCTAATGCCGAACTTCCCGAACCGGTCATCCAATACGGAAAAGCCATGCTGAAAGGAAAACTCCTGGATTCACGCCCCAATATGGGAATGCCAATCAGTATTGCCGTGTGGGAGAATATCAAAGGAGACATCACGGACATACCACTCGACATCCAGCCTGACGGCAGTTTCACCAAAGAAGTAACATTGCCCGGCACTACCCCATGTACCATATATTTGGGTAGAGAGCATATGCTCCAGTTCTTCATGGAACCCGGCAAGACAACAGAAATATACGTCAATCTACGCGAAGCTTCCCGGCGCAAGTCTAAATTCCACAGCGAAGGGAAACCCTATGGAGAAATGGTATATATCAACGGACCGCTGGAAACCGTGGCACAAGAGTTGAACGGAAACCACCTCAGCATCGACATGCAAGACAAGCTCTATCAAAACATAGCTGCACTGGCTGGCAAGGATATTGATGCAGCCAAAGCATACGTACTTCAAATATCCGACGAAACACAAGAAGCAATAGACAAGTTGCCTTATAGTGCTTCTACCCGACAACTTTTGACTATCAATAACAAACTGATTACAAATGCCATGCTGTCTTCCGTTGCCAGCATCTTGACATCGGCTGCCCTACACGCCAATCTCATCAAACGGGAGGAAGCAAACAACTACTATCAGGAACTTGCCCGGAAAGTACCCGCCAACTACGTGTCCGACGAAGATATGAGTATATTGAATGTGCCGCAAGCAGTCTTGTCCAACCAGTATGTACAAATGGCTTCAAGGAATGTCGAACGGAGTGGAGAATTGGCCAAAGCCTGGGGAAGCGACAAAGGTATCTTCTTCGATATAGCCCGTAATGTCACCCTCTACCGGGGTATCAAGAACTTCACCCCGCTCACCGACGAGCAAAAGGCCACCGTTGCCGCCATGCCCGCCGCATACCGTGAAATGCTGACTGCCGCCAATGACGAACTGCTGGCACAACTCGAAGCCAACAAGAAAAAGACGGGCTACACCATCAACCAAGTGGACGCCAACGTCAGCAACGAAGATTTGTTCACTTCTATCATCAGCAAATTCAAAGGAAAAGTATTGTTAGTAGATTTCTGGGCCACTTGGTGCGGTCCATGCCGTATGGCAAACAAGACGATGGCCCCCATGAAGGAGGAACTGAAAGACAAGGATATCCTATATCTGTACATCACCGGCGAAACCTCCCCCTTGAAGACCTGGGAGAATATGATTCCCGACATCCACGGCGAACATTTCCGTCTGACAGATGCCCAATGGAAATACCTATCGGATGCATTCAAGATAGAAGGGGTACCGACTTATCTGATTGTAGACCGCGAAGGAAACACCACGTTCAGACAAACCGGCTTTCCGGGAGTGGAGAAGATGAAGGAAGAGTTGCTGAAAGTGACTAAATGACAAACTGATAAAAAAAAACAGCAGGCTTATCACCTGCTGTTTTTTGTTTTATCAGTATACCGCTATTACTTTTCAGCCCATTCCTTGGCTCCCTGCTCTTTCAGTTTAGCAGTAAATGCCTTTGCCTTCTCCATAGCAGCCGCTTCCTCTTCCGGAGTTGCATATGCATGCTTGTAGCCCTTCACCACATTCCATTCACCACGGGTGAAATCGGGGAATGCCACAGCCGCACAACCGTTGTCCATAGAAAGTTCTCCCAATTCTGCAAGGCAGCACCACTCAGCAAGGTCGTATACATCCATATCCAAAGGAAGACCGTTTTGCAGGCAATATACCAGACGGCTGTCCATCACGAAGTCCATGCCACCATGACCTCCTACTTCCTTCGCCATCTCACCGTACTTCTTTAAAATGGGATGCTGGTATTTCTCCACGAGTGCCTCCATCTCCGTCTCCGGCAGGAAACCGTGTGAATTCAAATCATCCACTTTGGGCTGAACGCCCGATGCACTCAGCTGGTCAGCGTCAAGCGCATACCCTTCTACCGGATATTTGTTGGCGAATCCCTTGGTACCCGTAAGCTGATACAAACGGTTATAAGGCTGTGGTGTCATTACATTGTGCTGAATCTCAATCACCTTTCCATTGGCTGTACGAATCATGGTCGTGGTATGGTCACCGTTACGGAATTCCTTGCACTCCTCGCCGGTTCTTTTTTCTACCAGCTCCTTGCCCACTACAGACTTGGTATCCATGGCTACCAACGTTTCCATACGGTCACCACGGTGAATGTCAAGTAACTGACAGGCCGGTCCCATGCCATGGGTGGCATAAATATCACCACGGAAAGCACGGTTATAGTCCAACCGCCAGTTGTTCCAATAGTAAGGCCAAAACTCTTCCAAATTGTGGATATAAGCGCCTTCAACATGCAGAATTTCACCAAACAAGCCTTGTTGTGCCATATTCAATGTGGTCAATTCAAAAAAGTCATATACGCAATTCTCTAATTGCATACAATGCTTACGTGTCTTTTCGGATGTATTTATCAGTGCCCATATTTCGTTCAGTGTCATGGCTGCAGGAACTTCAATGGCTACATGTTTGCCATGTTCCATGGCGTAGACACCCATTTCGGCATGATGTTTCCAGTCCGTTACAACATAAACAAGGTCAATGTCGTCACGGTTGCATAATTGTTTCCAAGCATCTTCCGCACCTGAGTAAGTCGCAGCTTCCGGCATACCGGAACTGACCAGCGTCTTTTGTGCCTTTTCCACCAGTTCAGGACGCAAATCGCACAACGCTTTGATTTGTACACCCGGGATGTGGGTCCAACGCTCCACGGCACTGATGCCACGCATACCCACCCCAATAAAACCTACACGGACCGTGTCAATTTTAGGTGCTGTCAGTCCAACCGCATCCTGTTGCCCGGCAGGACGTTCGGGTACGGCTATCTGAATGGGTTCATAAGGCTGTTCACAAGTTTTAGGGACTGACGTACAACCAGTAAAGCATAATAAAGCCGTCGCTATTGAAAATAATGTTTTACGCATACTCATGTATTATGTTAGTATTTTAATATTTAAGGAAGAGATGAGATGGACAGCGCAGCCGTTTCCACCCCATCAAATCTTCCCGATTCTTCAATTATTTGTTCAGGAAATTATTCTTGTAAGAAATACGCTGTAATAGTCCATACCTTTTTACTTCCATCGGCAGCGGTGATTTCATATTTGTTGGGTTTGCTCCAGTCCCCCGGTTTACCCAGTACGGCTGCTCCGTCTATGGGTTGAATCATGG
>ENA-OUQM01001693-OUQM01001693.1-human-gut-metagenome-genome-assembly--contig:-NODE-1693-length-11253-cov-5.224236_pt1 | contig 11253 bp, 9 predicted proteins | sample MGYA00237949_ERZ548830 | MGnify/ENA primary metagenome ERZ548830 (study PRJEB26490, sample SAMN05194706) | human gut metagenome | biome: terrestrial biome; feature: human-associated habitat; material...
GTCTAAGGCACTTTTCGCTGGACAATATGGTGATAAATTGTTCCCTTATCAGATCCAGGTTCATCCTCGATTCGAAGGGAAAGTTATTTATAATGGTTTTACCTATATTTGTCAAGGTAAACACCTTATATTTTCAAGGTTTCCCGACGTTTTGCCAAATTATACAAAATATTAAATAATCTTTGTATAAGAATACTATGGACAAAAATCTCTCTGATTATAACATCTTTTCTACTAATGCATTTACGGCTTCTTTCATCGCCTCTGCTTTTGCATCTGCATCTGCAATCGATGTACCCTTGATACCAAAATAGAATTTGACTTTTGGTTCTGTACCAGAAGGTCTGACACATACCCATGCATCATCTGTCAATTCATAGTAAAGCACATTGGAACTTGGAAGTCCGGTCGGACGCACTTCTCCAGTCGCCACATCTGTAATCGTATCCTTCTTATAATCACGCACAGCCGTCACCTGATATGCGCCAATTTCCTTTGGTGCATCTGCACGTAAGGTGTTCATAATGGTACCAATTTTTTCCAGACCTTCAATGCCCTTTAAAGTAACAGCAGTAATGCCATCCTGATAATAGCCATAACGCTCGTACATAGCAATCATTGCATCCCATAAAGTCATACTCTTTGTCTTATAATAAGCTGCAGCTTCGCAAAGCGCCATAGAAGCAACTACCGCGTCCTTATCTCTTGCATATGTTCCCGTCAGGCAGCCATAGCTCTCTTCCATACCGAAAAGATATGTGCCCTTTCCTGTTGTTTCCATTTCTAAAATCTTTTGACCAATAAACTTGAATCCGGTCAACACTTCCACTAACGCAATACCATAATGCTTTGCAATCGCATCTGCCATGTTGGTAGAAACGATAGAGCGGATAAACACGCCATCTTCCGGAAGTCCCTGTAATTCCTTCTTCTGACCAATCAGATAATCTCCAATCAGACAGCCTGACATGTTACCGGTAAGTGGATGGTATTCCCCTGTCTGTGCATCTTTCACATAAACACCCAAACGGTCCGCATCCGGATCTGTAGCGAGAACTAAATCCGCATCCACTTTCTTTGCCAACGCAAGGCCAAGCGTAAACGCTTCCTTTGCTTCCGGGTTTGGATAGCTGACCGTCGGAAAATCTCCATCTGGCAATTCCTGTTCCGGCACTACATAAACCTGTGTAAATCCAAGTTCTTTTAAAACGCGACGCACTGGAATATTTCCTGTTCCATGAAGTGGTGTATAAACCACCTTAATCTCAGAACCAACGGCATCAATCGCATCCTGATGTACTACAAGCTTCTTCAGTTCGGCAATGTATGAATCATCAATATCTGCACCTATGGTCTGGTAAAGTCCTGCTGCGATTGCCTCTTCTTTATCCATTTTTTTACATACTGCATAATCAGAGATTGCCTTTACCTCATCCATGATTCCACTATCGTGTGGAGGGGTAATCTGCGCACCATCTTCCCAATATACTTTGTAACCATTGTACTCTGGTGGATTATGACTTGCGGTAATATTGATACCGGCAATTGTATGTAATTTACGTACTGCATAAGATAATTCCGGTGTTGGACGAAGGGATTCAAACACATATGCCTTAATGCCGTTTGCTGCTAAGCAAAGTGCTGCCACATCCGCAAATTCCGGTGACATATGTCTGGAATCGTACGCAATTGCAACACCTCTGTCCTGTCCGCCTACTTTTAAAATATAGTTTGCAAGTCCCTGCGTTGCCTTACGCACAGTATATTCATTCATACGGTTGCAGCCTGCACCAATAATACCACGAAGTCCGGCTGTACCGAATTCCAATTCCGTATAAAATCTCTCCTCGATTTCTTTTTCATCTCCTGCGATCTGGCGCAACTCTTCTTTTGTTGCTTCATCCATGTAATCGCTTTCCAACCAATGTGTATACTGCTCTTTGTAACCCATAGCATCCTCCTTTTGAATATCTCGTATTCTTTTTTATCATAATTGCCTATCTTGTATTAGTCAAGCAATGTAGATAGCATCTTTGAAATGGTCGTCAGATAATCTGTCTCCGTATCCGATAGATTTGATGAAGATGAACTGCTATCATTCGATGATGTATCCTTATCTCTGTTATCGGTTTTGTTCTTGTTCTTAGAATTCTTGTTGGAATTGCTGCTTGAACTATGACTTGTGCTATTACTCGTACTATTACTCGTGCTATTACTTGTGCTGCCACCCGTGCTCTGTGTCGTATTTTCACTACTTTGAGAAGTGTTTGCCGCATCCTCTGTCTGTGCCATATCCAGTGAGATAGTCGCACTCTCAGAATTCACGATTAAAGTCTTTTGCCAATCATCATATCCTTCTGCCACCACACGAAGCTTATGTGCCCCATAGGTGACTGGCACTGCCTGTCCCACAGTAATTTGCTCACCATCCACGTAAACAGACACACCTGCCACTTCCGATGTAAAGGTCAGCTGGCACACCTTCGGTCCGCTGCCTTTGAGCTGATTTAGATCCACAACTGTCGTCTCACCGCGTGTAACGGTATAATTGCCTGTGCCACCATAGCCATTATTTGCAACAGTAATTGCATACGTTCCTTCCGGTACTTCTAAGCACATATCGCCGGTTACTTTTGTAAAAATCCGGTTGCCAATGCAAATCATACTGTCTACAAACGTATCACTATTCTGTAGCTGGATATAGCCATGTCCCGTCGTCACGATGACTGACCATACGTCCTTATCCTTGCCAATCACCTGTAAGGTATCTTCCGCGCCAATCGCATCTAAGCTAATCTGTGCATCCTGTGAAAAAGCCATCGTATCCGGCGTAATCCGATACGCCGTCTGCCCAATGGTAAAAATGCCCTTTGCTATGTCAATCTCATAGTTGGTAATATCTTTTTGATTCCATACTTCATCCGACATCTGCACTGTACTAAGTGTAGAGGACGCACTGATTTCTCCCAGGCGGACAACCTGTCCCGGTGTAAAATGAATCGAGCTATAAGAATCTCCATAGGCATCCATAAACCGCGTACTTAGCGTATAGCCATAGCGTACCTGCCGCTCTGTCTTGGGAGAATACAGTGTCATCGTCTCCCCCATCATATCGATTTGTTCAATGATATAATCCGGCGTTGTCTCTTCCGTATCTGCTGTCTCCTGTTCCTGCTTTGCCGCAGGCGCACGATAGGTAAAAGGCTCATTTTTTTCCTGTTTTCCACATGCGTTCATGACACATAAAAGCAGGAGCAGCATGACGGTACAACCGCCTTTTTTCCATATGTTTTTCATAGCTCGATTATAAACTATTCCATCAGATTATACAATAATGCCAAATATTCCCGACGTGCAGTTTCCTGGTTCATAATCTGCCGCAATTTATCACCATCGCGTTTGGATGACCACGTTTTTTTGTTGTTATTATAGTGGTTTGCAATTTTCCAGAATTTTTCCGGATAAAGCAACCGTAAATACAGTTCATATACTTCTTCCGTTTCCATCGGACGGACTCTTTGATACATCATCAACATCTGCTTTCCAAGCTCTGCATTCCAACGATTTTTTTCCAATGCCTTACGCATATATTTTGCGAGATCACTCATTGCACTGTCTATACGCATGTTTTCAAAATGCTGGATATACGACAAATTACTGCAATCTAAGACATTATGATGATGATAATCCCCGTGGCATAGCTGCACTCTCATTTTTTGGTGTTGCACCTGTTTTTCCACGCTTTCTGACTGTTCCAGAAACATGGGATACGCCTGCTCGTACAACTCTTCAAACTCGGTTTTTTTCTTCTTTTTATGCGTGTAATTCCGCAAATTGCGCAGTTCCCGGTTATGCCGTTTTACCTCCGCAAAAAACATGTGCTCCTGTGCAAGAAATGACGTTTTTTCCACTTCCGTCAGCGATGCCAGCTGCAAATGCAGATCTGCCAGTTTCCGAGCCCCCTCTAACACTTCACACGCGTTTTTTACATCGCACTCCCGCCCGGGCTGATACTGCTTTAATATGTACGACGGTCCATGTTCTTCCCGGACCATATATGTGCCTTCCTTCGTCGCAACAAGTTGCTCCGTTCTTGCGTCCCACGCATGTAGTTTTTGCAACACATACGCCAGTTGCTCTGCTTTTTGCGCCGATCCGGTAAAAGGCTTCAACATACAAATCCCTTGTGTCGTATGAATCAACAGACTCCCTCTTCCCTTAGAAACGTCTGTAATCTCCAGCTCATATTCTCCAAGCAGCTGTTCCCCTTGCCCCATACGCGGAATAACAGTCTGTGATTTCTCTATATTTTCACACATAAAAAATCCTCCATAACACGAACACCATTTTCCAATATCTGTTCATCTTATGAAGGAATCTCTCTGATTATACCTATCGTATTTATTTTTCTATTGCCGCCAGACGCTTTGCCTCTGTAAGCAATTCTTCTCTTGTATTCTTTGCCGGTTCCTCAATCACCTGCGCAAACAGCAAATCCAGAATCTCACCAACCTTTTTTCCCTGCGGTACGCCAAGTTCTAACAAATCCTTTCCATTAAGTGCAAGATCTTTTTTCTGCACGCAGACCTGCTTCTCTATAATCTTATCATACAACGCTTCAAACTGATCAATGGCATCTAATTTTTGTTGGCGCATATACATGCTTTGTGCCATCGTATCTGCCCGTTTCACAGCAAAGATTTCCGGAAAACTCTCCAACCCCATTTTCACAATGCTGCGGCGCACATTTTTCTCCTGCAATACCGGTCGCATATCATGAAAACGCACCAGGCGTTTCACCGAGCGGATGGTATCATTGTCAAATTTGAGCCGACGTAAAATCTGCCCTGTCATCTCTGCGCCAATTTCCGGATGTCCATAAAAATGATCATTGCCCGCTTCATCTGTTGTTCTGCACACCGGCTTTGCCACATCATGAAACAGCATCGTCAAACGCAGTATGCGTTCTGCCGGCACTGCCATAAGTGCATGAATGGTGTGCTCTCCCACAGAATACTGATGGTGAACGGTATGTTGCGGTGTTTCCATCATCGCATCAAATTCCGGCAAAAAAACCGCCGATAGACCGCACGCATAAACGGTACGCATTTCCTCTGGGTGATCCGATGTAAGCAGTTTGACAAGCTCCACCATAATGCGTTCCATACTCACCCGCGCAATGGTTGGTGCCAACGCGCAAATAGCATCATAGGTGGCTTTCTCGATGGAAAAGCCAAGCTGTGCCGCAAAACGTACCGCGCGAAGCATACGCAAGGCATCTTCTGAAAAACGCTCCGTGGCCTCTCCCACACACCGAATCACGCCATCCTGCAAATCCTGCATGCCGCCAAACAAATCCACCAGACCTTCTGTCTGATTATATGCCATGGCATTGATTGTAAAATCACGACGCCGCAAATCTTCCGATAAAAGATTGGTAAACGCAACACTCTCCGGATGTCTTCCATCCTTATACTCGCCGTCAATACGGTATGTTGTCACCTCATATCCACATTTGCCGCACATGATCGTAACCGTACCATGCGCAATACCAGTATCAATGGTATGGGTAAACAATGCCTTTACATCTTCCGGCGAAGCTGAAGTCGTAATATCCCAATCCGCCGGTTCTTTACCTAAAATGCTGTCGCGGACACAGCCGCCTACTGCATAGGCCTCGTGTCCGCAACTTTCTAACCGTTCTATAATTTGAATGACATCCTGTGGTAATACAATATTCATTAATATGCTTTGCCCCAATAAACTAACTTCTTAGCCGGTTTGCCACAGCATACACAAACATCAGAAATCGCTTCCTGTGTAAATGGCATGCATCTGCTTGTAGCTGTTGTATCTTCCTTAATCTTGTCTTCACATGCCTGATCGCCACACCACATTCCACGGATAAATCCTGGTTTGTTTGCTACGATTTCTTTGAATTCTTCGTAATTGTGTGCATCATATGTATGTGCATCTCTATGTGCTCTTGCTCTTTCCAGCATTTCTGTCTGCATCGTAGCAAGAATCTCTGTGATCTTTTCTGCCAGTTCATCGATACATACTGTGATTTTTTCTCTTGTGTCACGACGAACAACCACTGCCTGGTTTGCCTCAATGTCACGAGGTCCCATCTCTACACGAACTGGAATACCGCGCATTTCCTGCTCAGAGAATTTCCATCCCGGTGATTTATCCGTGTCGTCCAGCTTCGCACGAAGACCTGCTGCCTTTAATGCGTCCAACACTTCATGTGCCTTATCAAGCACGCCTTCTTTGTTCTGCATAATTGGAATGATATCTACCTGTGTAGGAGCGATTCTTGGTGGAAGTACCAAGCCTGAATCATCACCATGTACCATGATAATCGCACCAATCAGACGTGTTGTCATACCCCATGAGGTCTGATGTACATACTTTAACTGATTATCCTTATCGGTATATTGAATTTCAAATGCCTTGGCAAAACCATCACCAAAGTTATGGCTCGTACCAGACTGCAACGCTTTGCCATCATGCATCAACGCTTCAATCGTGTAAGTAGCTTCTGCGCCTGCAAATTTTTCCTTATCTGTCTTACGTCCACGAACCACTGGCATTGCCAATACTTCCTCACAGAAATCTGCATACAGATTCAGCATCTGCTGTGTACGTTCTTCGGCTTCCTCTGCAGTTGCGTGTGCTGTATGACCTTCCTGCCACAAAAATTCTCTGGAGCGGAGGAATGGTCTTGTCTCTTTTTCCCAACGTACCACAGAACACCACTGGTTGTACAACTTTGGAAGATCACGGTAAGACTGAATTTCATCCTTATAAAAGTCACAGAAAAGCGTCTCAGACGTAGGACGTACACAAAGTCTTTCCTGCAATGGGTTGAGACCGCCATACGTTACCCATGCAACTTCCGGTGCAAATCCCTCCACATGATCCTTTTCTCTTTCGAGAAGACTTTCTGGAATAAACATTGGCATATATACATTTTCCACGCCTGTCTCTTTAAATCTACGATCCAATTCATGCTGGATATTCTCCCAGATCGCGTAACCTGCCGGTTTAAAAATCATGCATCCCTTTACACTGGAATATCCCATCAATTCTGCTTTTTTAACAACATCCGTATACCACTGTGCGAAGTCAACATCCATCGATGTAATGGCTTCTACTAATTTTTTATCCTTTGCCATCATGGCCTCCTTCTTACTTTCATCAATACCATTTATTCTAAAAAAATCCATAGGTCTTGTCAAGGCTGGTATCCGTGTATTTTCTAGGTAAAACGATATATTTCCCAGATTAAAAATGCACTGGCCGGTCCTAAAATCACACCCCAGATTCCATAAATCTGAAGTCCCAGATAAATACAGGCGAGTACAATGATTGGATTTGCCCCAACACTTCTTCCAATTAACTTTGGTTCTAAGTATTGGCGAAGCAGACTTGTTGCCCCTGCTAAAAACACATAATAACACCCGAGCAGTATCTTTTTTTGCAAAAACATCACCACCGCCCACGGCAAAAAAACAAGCGCAGTTCCTAAAAACGGCAAAGCATCACAAATACCAATAAACACGCCAAGCAGCACGGCATACCGGTTCCCCGTCACCAAAAGTGCAACAATACAAATGGCTGTAATAATCAGCATAATCATCCCTTGCGCCCGCAGGTAATCACCACCTGCTACCGACAAATCCTTTGCCAGAGAAACCACCACCTGCCCAAATGTATTCTTTTGGATTTGTTCCTGCAGCAACTCATAATCTTTGATCATCAAAACCGTTGCCACGACTGTCACCGCAATCGCAACCATTCCGCCAAGGGTATCCTGCATGCCGCCAAAAGGAGATGTCAGATTATCAATCATATGATCTAACATTTTCCCGGTGTCAAATTTACCTACTAATTTTTCGTATGCCTCTCCCACAAGGCCTGATTCTTTCGCACCCTCCCAATACAACAGCTCTTCCCGTCTTTTCCACAAATCCAGAAATTCCTGCAGCAGATACCACAATGCCAGGAGAATACCGCCTGCAATCGCCACATTGCGCAACATACAAAGGTATGCGTGCTCCTTTTTCTTTCCAGGCATTCTGCGAAACAATCCCGCCAGATAATAAGCCACAAAAAAGGGAAGCACCATTGGCAGCATCCATTTCATAAATGCATATACCAGGAAGGTGATTCCCAATAATTTCATTGTATTTCGAATAAAATGATACTTTTGCTCCATAGCAAAAGTATGCACTTCCTAATACCTTTTTATACATGTATTTTTGCTTTATTCCGGGAAAAAGTCCTGAAATTCCGTGCCCCTTGGACGAATCACAAAATTCATTCCCTCTTCACTGACCGGATGCGTAAACTGTAAACGGTACGAGCAAAGACAAAGCGCATCGCCCGTGCGTGATCCTCCATACTTCACATCACCAAGAATCGGTGCTGTACGGCTTGCCAATTGTACACGGATCTGATGAAATCTTCCTGTATCCAGATGAATATCCAGCAGACTGCGATCATCCAGGCGTTTCACCACTTCATAGGAAAGACGTGCTTTTTTCGCTCTTGGATTGTTCTCTGTCACTACCATAGCGCGATTTTTTCTACCATCTTTCACGACATAGTCCTCCAGAACACCGGATTCCGGAATGTTTTCTCTGGTGACAATCGCATAATAGTGTTTTGCGAACTGTCTCGCCTTTAGTTCTTTTCCAAGAATTGCTGCCGCCGCTGCATTTTTTGCAAAGACAAGCACGCCTTCGACCGGCTGATCCAGGCGATGGATGATCCCCACATAATCACTCTCTCCTTTTTCCACACGGTAATTACGAATCGTGCTCACCATATCCGGTTCCGTCAGCTTTGCCGTCTGTGTTGCAATCCCTGCCGGCTTGTAGCATACAAGCACATCCTCATCTTCATATAAAATTTCCAGTTCCATACCTTCTCCTTCCGTACGCCGTCATATTCCCCCAGCAGCTGTACCTTTTTATACCTTGAACCGATATCCCACACCCCAGATCGTCTCGATGTATTGTGGTTTATTGGTATTCAATTCTACCTTTTCACGAATCTTTTTGATATGCACAGTAACCGTGGCTATATCTCCGACCGAATCCATATCCCAGATTTCTTTAAATAATTCCTGCTTACTAAAAACATGATTTGGATGCTCCGCCAAAAAAGTCAATAATTCAAATTCTTTTGTTGTAAACTGTGTCTCCTCACCTCTGACCCATACACGTCTTGCCGTCTTATCAATCTTAATATCACGAATTTCAAACAGATCGCTCTGTGTCTGCTGGCTGCTTCCTACCAGACGATCGTATCTTGCAAGATGTGCTTTCACACGTGCCACCAATTCACTTGGTGAGAATGGCTTTGTGATATAATCATCTGCCCCCAGCCCTAATCCGCGGATTTTATCGATATCTTCCTTTTTCGCAGATACCATAAGAATCGGTGTATTCTTCACCTCGCGAATCCGTTTGCAAATTTCAAAACCATCCATGTCAGGCAACATCAAATCTAACACAAAAATGTCAAAGTCTTCTTCCAAAGCCCGCTCACAGCCTTTGCTGCCGTTCTGCTCAATCACAACTTCAAAATCACTCAATTCCAGATAATCTTTTTCTAGTTCTGCAATCGCCAATTCATCTTCGATAATAAGTACCCTACTCATTTGGAACCTCCTGATATTTTCGCAATACAAAGTACATCACTGTACCCACATTTTCCTTACTGGTCGCCCAGATTTTACCACCATGATCCTCGATAATCTTTTTCACAATCGATAGACCAATACCACTTCCGCCAGCTGCAGAATTGCGGGAAGCATCCGCACGATAAAATCGGTCAAAAATATATGGCAAATCTTTATTTGCTATACCACGCCCATTATCCTCTATCTCTACCTGGATAAAATCTCCCACATCCTTGATGCGCATACTGATAAAAGACGGTTCTTCCGCGCGCATATATTTGATAGCATTGCCAATAATATTATGAATCACACGTCCTAATTGTTCCGGATCTGCAATCATAAGTATATCCTCATCTACATAATTAAAAAAAGTCAACTGCACATGCTGATTCTCCAGATCCATCTTTAATTCTTCCATACAGTCTGTAAAATAATCTTTTACACTTAGTTTACGGAAATTATAAGGGATTTTATTCGTATCAATATTGCTGTACAGTGTCAGCTCATTGATGAGTGTATTCATTTCATTTGCCTTGTTATAAATGGTCTTAAGATAACGCTCCCGTTTCTCCGGTGTATCTGCCACACCATCTAAAATACCCTCAGAGTATCCCTTGATTGCTGTAATCGGTGTCTTTAAATCGTGTGCGATATTGGAAATCAGCATGCGATGTTCCTGCTCCGCATCCAGTTTTTCCTGCGCATTCATCTGCAGCCGCTTACGCATCGCCTCAAAGCTCTCACTCAATTCACTGATCTCGTCATTCCCTTTGGTATCAATAGAAAAATCCAGATTACCATCGCGAATATTCTCTGCCGCCTTATTCAGCTGACGCAGGCGTGAAATGATGCCACCATAAATCCATATAATCAGAATCGCTGCTGTAAAAAACAAAATCAAGACAACCGAAATCATCACATCCATCGCCAATTGTTTAAAATCCGGCAATTGGGCAATATATTCATAGCTCGCACTTGATACCTGAATATTCAGCGTCGGCAAAATGGTATGAATCGCATAAATTCCAACTGCTGCTATAATAATCGGAACAAATGTAATGATACAAAAAGATATCACAAGTCTGGTTCGCAATTTCATATATTTTCCATCCTTATTATAGAAAAAAGTCGTGGGATGTATATTCATCCCACGACTTCATTATATCACTTCAGCCTCTTAAAAAAAGCATTCCACTAAAGTTTTATACTTTTTTTAGAATCCTAAAGATATTTTTTCAGTTCTTCTACCTTATCTACTGCTTCCCATGGAAGATTCAAATCATTACGTCCGAAGTGACCATAAGCTGCTGTCTGCTTGTAGATTGGTCTTCTCAAGTCTAACATCTTGATGATACCTGCTGGACGAAGATCAAAATGTTTACGAACAATTCCAACTAACTTCTCATCCGATAACTTGCCGGTACCAAATGTATCAACCATAATAGAAGTTGGCTGTGCAACACCAATCGCATAAGACAACTGGATTTCACACTTATCTGCCAAGCCTGCTGCAACAATGTTCTTTGCAACATAACGTGCTGCATAAGCTGCAGAACGGT
>ENA-OUQM01001694-OUQM01001694.1-human-gut-metagenome-genome-assembly--contig:-NODE-1694-length-11240-cov-5.507287_pt1 | contig 11240 bp, 9 predicted proteins | sample MGYA00237949_ERZ548830 | MGnify/ENA primary metagenome ERZ548830 (study PRJEB26490, sample SAMN05194706) | human gut metagenome | biome: terrestrial biome; feature: human-associated habitat; material...
GATTCGAAGTTACCGTACGTAACCTGAAAATCTCCGCAGGTGCAGGCTTCATCGTAGCCCTGACCGGTGACATCATGACCATGCCAGGTCTGCCGAAAGTTCCGGCAGCAGAGCGTATCGATGTAGACGCTACTGGAAAGATTACAGGATTGTTCTAATAACACAGGATATTGTCTTGAAAAGACAGAATAAAGCGTGAAATAAAACACAGAAAAAAAGAGACATTCCTTCGTGAATGTCTCTTTTTTTACGTTTTTATTGCAAAATATTACAAAAGATAATATAATTTCTAATGATAACATGGAGAGAAAAGCAGATATAATATAGTAAGGGAGTTACTTGCCAATGACATCGAAGAAAAAATTGAGAAGTCTTCTGGGCGGTACACTTTTTATGGTGCTGATGCTCAGCGTACATCCGACGACTGTTTCCGCGAGTGCTGTGGGGAGCAGCACGGTGATGGACCAGTCTGTGGAGACAGAGGATCAGCAGAGCGGGATACAGAGTGAAACGCAGACACAGGCTTCACAGGACAGCGGTGCTGCTGTGCGGGCCAGTCAGAATGGCTGGGTTAAGGCAGGCGACAGCGGCTGGTATTTTTATGAGAACGGACAGCTGAAAACAGGATGGCTTTACCGGAATGGAAACTGGTACTGGCTGGATCCGGACTGGAACGGCCGCATGGCAGAAAACAGCTGGTTCACATACGATAATAATCTTTATTATGCCAAGGGAGACGGAGCAATCTATAAAAATGGTTTTCAGGAAGTAGATGGAAACCTTTATTATTTCCAGAGCTGGGGCGGCATTCAGAGAAATGTGTATCTCAGCATCAGCGGAAAAATGTATTATGTACAGGAAAATGGTATCGTTGCCCGTGGAATAGTCAGAACAATGAATGGACATGGTGATCTCTGCGCATTTGATGATACTACGGGAGCGCAGATCACACAAAAAGGCTGGCTGAAAAAAGGCACATCATATTATTGGGTAAGAGAAGACGGCGTCCTGCAGACCGGCTGGCTGCTGTACGATGATAACTGGTACTGGTTTGATGATAATGGTGTCATGATGACATCCGGCTGGAAAGAAATCAACAACAATCTGTATTACTTCCGGAGCTGGGGCGGCATTTATAAAAACGGTTTCCAGAGCATCGGAGGAAACGAGTATTATTTCCAGAGCTGGGGTGGTGTATATCGAAACACCTTCTTTACCGTAAAAGGGAAAACCTACATAGCGCAGAATGACGGATCGATCTATCATGCCAGCCAGACCGGCTGGGTTCAGCTGGGAGATCAGACTTACTGGATTAATCAGGATGGTTCTGTTCAGACCGGCTGGCTGAAGCTGGAAGGCAAATGGTACTGGCTGAAAGCGGACGGCACACGTGCTGCATCTGAATGGATCACGTATGACAACAACCGATACTATTTTGATGGTGACGGTGTGATGTACACCGGAATGAAAGAGGTTGACGGAGCAAGATATTATTTCCACAGCTGGGGCGGCGTTTACCATAACGAATCTTTTACCTGGCAGGGAAAGAAATACTGGGCAAAGGATGACGGAACCTTCTATACAGGTGTCTGCGATATCAATGGAAAGAAATACTATTTTCTGGAAGACGGCGAGCAGATTACAAAAGAGGGCTGGTATCTGACCAACGGAACGTATTACTGGATCAACAAGGATACGTCGCTTCAGACCGGCTGGGTGAAATATGACAACAACTGGTACTGGATGAAAGAAGACGGTACGATGGCATCGTCTGAATGGATCACCTACGACAAAAACCGCTACTATTTCCGAAGCTGGGGCGGCATGTACACCGGAATTCATACCATCGGCGGAACAAAATACGCATTCCAGAGCTGGGGCGGTCTGTACCATGATCAGACATTTACCATCGGCGGTAAAACATACTATGCCAATTCAGATGGAACATTTGCCACCGGCTGGGTGCAGAACGGCGGAAAAACGTATTATTTCGATGAGGACGGCACAAGCCATACGGGCTGGCTGCTTCTGGACGGAACGCATTACTGGATCAACGCCAATGGAACCAGAAGAGATGACGAGCTGTTTCAGTACGACGGAAACTATTATTATGTAGACAAAAACGGCGTTATGGCGACAAGCGGCTGGGTATACTGGGATTATAACTATTATTATCCGAGAAGCTGGGGCGGCATGTACAAGAATGCGTTTATTACCTATGATAATAACCTCTATTACCTTGGATCTGACTCGAAAATGGCAATCGGCTGGCAGTCGATTGGCGGAAATACATACTATTTCCGAAACTGGGGCGGCATGATAACCGGAAAACAGGTGATCGACGGAAAAACGTATGTGTTCGATGAGGACGGCAAGCTGGTACAGAGTCCGGACGGATTTGAACCGTCCGCGCAGATCGGTGTCCGCACCGTACGGAACTTTCTGAAAAATGCACTGCTTCCGCTTGGAAACACCCTGTATATCTGGGGAGGCGGCCACACAGACGCAGAGGCAGAGAGTTACGGCGTCAATGCGCAGTGGAAACAATTCTTCAATACACAGAATTCCACCTACAACTATTCCGATCATCTGTATGAGTACGGAAAAGGTCTTGACTGTTCCGGCTATGTCGGATGGACCGCACATCAGGTGACGAAAGAGTATGCAACGACAACCTCCACTGGAATGCCGGCCTACTTTGCAAGAAAAGGCTGGGGAACCTGCGTGACAGGCGATACATCCCAGAAATTTACGCCGGGTGATGTGGTCAGCAAGAGCGGTCATGTCTGGATTGTCATTGGCCAGTGCTCGGACGGCAGCGTGGTTGTCATTCATGCGACACCGCCGTATATTCAGCTTGGCGGAACCGTTTCTTCAACAGGAAGCATTAACAGTGAAGCTATTGAGCTGGCAAATGAATACATGAAAATGTATTATCCGGTTGCGTATGAGCGGTATGGTGTAAAAGTTCTTGACCGGTCCTATCTGACCGGTGTGAATCATTTCACCTGGAGCAGCAGTATCTTAAGTGACAGTGAAGGCTACCGCAGGAAGAAACCGGCAGAAATCCTGAACGATCTGTTCCAGTAAAATATCTTCTATAAAAAATAAGAGAGAATACAAAAAAACTTTGTAGTTCGTGTATTCTCTCTTTCTTTTTGCGCTGGAATTGTCTATACTAGAAGGTGCGTGAAAGACGCAGATCAGAAATACAAAAGAAAAAATTTGGAAAATAAAAATACAAGGGGAGTAAACATGCGAAAGAGCTGGAAATGGGCGCTCTGTCTTGGCGTAGTGTCGTTGCTGCTGCTGGGCGGCTGCGGAAAAGAAAAGACGGAACCAGTGGATCTGGTGCTGGTAACCGACGGCAGTGAGGTAGCTTCCGATGCCGTGTATCAGTCAGCATGGAACGGTCTTGCGCAGTATGGAGACGAGAGCGGTCTGAAATATGAAGCAAGTGTTCCGGCAGGACGGACAACAGAGGACTATGAAAACACCATCAAAGAGGCGGCGCAGAAGGGAGCATCCGTTATCGTCTGTGCCGGAACGAGCATGAGCCGCGCCGTTTACGATGCACAGCGCGACTGGAAGGATGTCCGTTTTCTGCTGCTGGAGGCAGAACCGGTCAGTGAGAGCGGCCGCAGCCGTCTCCGCGGAAATACAGAAAGCCTGGAAATTGATGTATCAGAGGCCGGCTACCTGGCAGGATATGCGGCAGTACAGGCCGGCTACACGCACCTGGGCTATATCGGACAGAAAAACGAAGAGAACGGAACAAAGTACGGGACAGGTTATGCACTCGGTGCAGAGGCGGCCGCTGCGGATCTGGGACTTGGAGAAAACAGCATCACGCTGGATTATACGTATCGGAAAAGCAGCAGCGTATCACCGTCGTATTTGGAAAAAATCAAAAGCTGGTATGGTGAGGGCGGACAGATTCTCTTCTCGGACGGTGCATCGTATCAGAATGTACTTGGCGCAGCAGCATCTGCGGCAGGCGGAGCACTGATCGCAAACGGCGGCGTGGAGGAGTACGCCAATGCCGTGTTGAAAGTACGTCTGGATTATGGAACTGCAGTTTACAATGCGTTAAAAGAAATGAAACAAAAGGATTTTGAAGGCGGGAAAATTGTAACGCGCGGCGTGACCAATCAGGAAATCAGTCTGGAATGGAATCAGGATGCGGTGCCGTACTTTACAGAGGGTCAGTACCGGGCACTCTGTGCGAAATTCTCCGCAGAGGACTTTTCAATCCCTGACGGCGATGCGCTTTCCTCGCCGGATCAATACAAATTGAGTTGTGTGAGTGTACAGAAGGTAAAATAACATGTATCGTTACTGTTCACGAATTGTTTACAAAAAGTCGGGATATTTTTCCTTGCATCCATTTGTGAATTGTGATATTATGTAAAAGAATTGGGAAAAATATTTCAAAATTGTTACAGAATAATTGAATTTCTAAGAAACAGGGAAACCTGAAACAAAGAAACCTACATACAACGAATCAATTTGGGAGTGAAAGAATGAGAAAAAAATTTCTTGCCTTAAGTTTAGCAGTGATCGTAAGTGCAGCTCAGGTAATGACAGTAAGCGCCTCGAAACAGGAGCAGTTACAGCAGCAGCAGGCAGCACAGGCAGAGACCAGCGCACAGCTTGACAACGCAAAAGCAGAAATCGACGATCTGGAAACCAAAAAGAATCAGATTACCGGCGAGATTGATGACCTGGACGCACAGCTTGTCGTAACCATGGCATCCGTGGAAAATCTGAAAAATGAAATTGCAGAGAAACAGACAGAAATTGAAACAACACAGGAAAAACTGGCACAGTCCCAGGCTGAAGAGGACGAGCAGTACGAGCTGATGAAAAAACGAATCCAGTTCCTCTATGAGAGCGGCGGAGACAACGGCTGGGCAGCACTTCTTCTGGAGGGAAAAGATTTAAGCAGCATTCTCAACCAGGCTGAGTACACCCAGAAATTATACAAATACGACAGAGAGTGCCTGCAGGAGTACATGGATCTTGTACAGCAGGTAACAGACTACAGCAATCAGCTTGCAGATGAAAAAGCAGATCTCGAAGCTAGTGAGGCAGAGCAGGAAGCACAGCAGCAGTCCCTTGAGGCAATGCTTGAGCAGAAAAAAGCCGTTTCCGATGACTACGAAAACCAGATCGCAGACCTGAACGACATGGCTGCACAGTACAACGCAGTACTGGCAGAGCAGAACGCAAAGATCCAGCAGATCCAGGAGGAGATTGCAGCCGAAGAGGCAGCAAGAAAAGCCGAAGAGGCCCGTCAGGCAGCAGAAGCAGCCGAGGCAGCCCGCCAGGCAGAAGCAGCAAGACAGGCAGCAGCAGAAGCAGCCGCAAGCAGTGCTGCAAATAATACAACAACGGCAGACAACACACTGTCCAGCACAGGAAGCTCCACCACGACAACAACACCGTCTAACGGAGGAAGCTCTTACGATGATTCTTCGTCCAGCGATACCAGCAGCTCGGATGATTCCAGCAGCTCCAACAGCACCGGAAGCGCAACCGGAAGTGCCATCGTATCCTATGCAACACAGTTTATCGGAAATCCATACGTATGGGGCGGCACAAGCCTTACCAACGGAGCTGACTGCTCTGGTTTTATCATGAGCGTTTACGCACACTTCGGATACGACCTTCCGCATTCCTCCAGTGCACTGCGTGGTGTAGGACGCGGTGTATCTTATGCAGAGGCTCAGCCGGGCGATATTATCTGCTACAGCGGCCACGTAGCCATCTACATCGGCGGCGGTGCAATCGTACACGCAAGCAATGAGCGCGACGGTATCAAGATCAGCAGCAACGCAGCGTATACCACGATTCTTGCGGTAAGACGTGTGGTTTAAAAAAGAATTACATAGTAAGAATTTTCAGATCCCGGGAGAGAAAAATCCCGGGATCTTTTGCGTTTTGCTTAAAATTGAGTGCATTCGCGTTAAAACTGTGATATACTAAAGCACATCGGAGATACAAGGGCGTATTGACCAACAGAAGGTCAGTATGCCCTTTTGCTTGTTAGGAAGAAGGGAGAATCGTTATGAAACTGGAAAATTATTTTCGTCGTTTCGGTATTCGGAACGGATCTGGTGCGGAAAGTAGCGTCAGTGCTGTCCATCTGCATTATTGCCGGTCTGCTGATCGTCTACGTCCCGAACATCATCGCCGGAGCCGGAAAGATCGGCGATACTGTAAATGCCATGAAAACCGCAGACCTCCCATTCGGCAAAGCCCTGTACGCCGCATTCCTCTACGGAACCTTCCAGCTTGCCAATGTCGCAGTCTTCGTCCAGCATGCCAAATCCTTCGAAAAACCGCAGGATGCCGGAAAGAGCATGGCAGTCGGTGCCGTATTAAATGCCCTTCTGATGATCATGGTCGTCCTCGGAATCATGACCGTATACCAGAACCCGGAAATGATCCAGCAGAGCGTCCCGACATTATTTATGGTTCAGCAGGGCGTCGGCAGTAAATTCATGACACCGCTGATTTCCGTACTGATCATCCTCGGTGCCGTATCCACAGCCGTCAACATGGTTGCCGCCATGGTCAAACGAATCCACGCCGGTCTCGCTGAACGAAGCAGCAGAACAGAAACCGCAGGCAAAATCAGCCGCACCCAGATCCTTGCCGCGCTTGTCTGCTGCATCGCGGACTTCCTTATCGCACAGTTTGGTCTGCTGACGCTGATCCAGAAGGTGTACAGCATCCTGGCATACCTGGCAATCCCGGTCATCTTGGTGCCGTACGTGGTGCACATGGCGGTGATGCGGTTTGATACGAAAAAATAGAAAAGAACAATAAAAAATTTGTAACAAAAATTTACACCGCAGAAAGAGAGATTTGCTTCTGGAGAATGGAAGTATTTCGCAGACAGCAGAAAAAAGAAGATTCATGCAGAGCAGATGTGAGTCATAAAGAAATGACATGCGTCTGCCTTTTTTCTGTGCGTCTGGCAGAGTATGTGTCGGTGACAAAGCAGAAAACAGGAACTCTTCTTTGGGACTCGATTGTGCCGTCAAAATATGGTATACTGCAAAAAGGATCAAAAAGCGGATATTGATATTTCACGGGAGGGGAAGAAGATGAAAAATGCACCGGCTTATGTGAAGGTTTACAGCAGACTGAAAAACGAGATCAATAAGGGAACATATCCTGTCGGGGGATTTCTGCCGAAGGAGTGTGAACTGGAGAAAATCTATCAGGTCAGCCGTACTACGGTACGGAATGCAGTAAAGATGCTGGTGCAGGAGGGACTGGTTGAGGTTCGCCAGGGTTCTGGAACGAGGGTGCTGAATCATAAGGCAATTCAGAATTATAACAAGGTCACATCGGTCACGGAATCCCTGATGAAAAAAGGATATCGGGTAACGACGTCAGATATGATGATCGACATCATTTCGGCGGACAAACAGCTCGCCGATGAACTGGAAATTCCGGAGGGAACCAGCGTGGCGAGGATTCAGCGGCTGCAGCTTGCGGATGAAGAGCCTGTTACGCTGATGGAAAATTATATCGAATATGCGAAAGTCCCTGGCATCGAGGCGTATGAGAATCAGTTTGTAGCGCTGTATCAGTTTCTGGAGGAGAAATTCGGCTTGCAGATTGATGAGACACGAGACAGAATTTCAGCGAAATCCGCGACCTTTATGGAAGCCCAGGTTCTGAAAACGGAGCCGAAGGATGCGCTTCTTGTGGTGCACAGAGTCACCTACTGGCAGAACCGGCCGGTGAGCATTGACCACGTGCGGATCATCGGAAGCAAGTACGAGGTGGAGATTTCGGGAAAAGGACGGAGTAAATGAGCGATGAGACAGAAGAACAGAAGAAACTGATGCGGCAGATTGATATCAGCTGTGTACAGGCATTTCATACAATGGATGAAATTGATGCGATGGTGGAGCTGGCAAAGAAATATCGTCTGGCTGCTGTGTTTACCTTGCCGGCGTTCAGCGCCCATGTGGCAGAACGGCTGCAGGACACCAGAGAAATCCATGCGGGAGGCGTGGTAAGCTTTCCGGGCGGCGGAGATACGACCGGACAGAAGAAGCGGCAGGCAAAAGAACTGTGGGAGGCTGGCTGCCGGGAAATCGACATGGTGATGAATCTTACGGCATTCAGAAGCCACGAATTTTCTTATGTAAAAGAAGAACTTCTGGCCATCCGGGAGCAGGTGCCTTCGGCGATTTTTAAGGTGATCATCGAGGCACCGCAGCTGACGGAGCAGGAAATCTGCCAGGCAGTGGATCTGTGTGTGGAAGGCCGTGCGGATTATGTAAAGACGAGCACCGGATGGTATCCCGGCTGTCCTTCCACCGTGGAGCAGGTTCGAATCATGAGCCGTGAAGCCGCCGGTCGCATTCAGATCAAGGCCGCCGGTGGAATCCGCAGTCTGGAAACTATACAGGAAATGCAGAAAGCCGGCTGTAGCCGTTTCGGTATGGGAATGCGGTCGGTACAGAATTTGATAAAAAGTATCTATAAGTAATCTATTGTGCAAAAGCTATAAAAAAGTCACGGAATATTCTACGATATTCCGTGACTTTTCTGTTGAATTAGTAACCTATTAGTGATATATTCGAATCATAGGAATCGATAAATCATTAACAATCTGAAAGGAGAGCAAAAGATATGAAAGGTTATGCAATGCTGAAAATCGGTGAATCCGGATGGATCGAGAAAGAACGCCCGAAATGCGGGCCGATGGATGCCATTTGCCGTCCACTGGCAGTTGCCATCTGCACATCAGATGTCCACACTTTATGGGAAGGGGCCATCGGTGACCGTCATAACATGATTCTGGGCCATGAGTGCTGTGCAGAGGTTGTGGAAGTCGGAGAGCTCGTAAAAGATTTCAAACCGGGAGACCGGGTTCTTGTGCCGGCCATCACTCCGGACTGGAATTCTCTGGAAGCACAGGCTGGTTATTCCATGCACTCCGGCGGAATGCTGGCAGGCTGGAAATTCTCCAACTTCAAAGATGGTGTCTTTTCTGAATTCTTTCATGTAAATGATGCCGATGGAAACCTTGCGCTGCTTCCGAAAAACATCAATGTTGTCGACGCGTGCATGCTTTCCGATATGGTGCCGACCGGATTCCACGGCGTAGAGCTTGCCGATGTACAGTTTGGTGATACAGTTCTTGTCATCGGAATCGGACCAGTTGGTCTGATGTCGGTAGCCGGAACGAATATGCGCGGCGCATCGAGAATCATTGCTGTCGGAACGAGACCGGTCTGCGTAGAAGCGGCAAAAAAATACGGCGCAACGGATTTTGTCAGCTACAAGAACGGACCGATTTTCCAGCAGGTACTTGATATGACAGATGGAAAAGGTGTTGATAAAGTAGTCATCGCCGGCGGTGGTGTAGAAACCTTTGCAGAAGCAGTAAAATGCCTGAAACCGGGCGGAAAGATCGGAAATGTAAACTATCTTGGATCCGGTGACAACATTGATATTCCGCGTGTAGAGTGGGGCGTTGGAATGGGTCACAAACAGATTAACGGAGGCCTGATGCCTGGCGGAAGACTCCGCATGGAAAAACTGGGAGCTCTTGTTTCGGCAGGCAAGCTGGATGTCAGCCCGCTGTCCACACATGTGTTTGATGGATGGGATCATCTGGAAGAAGCACTGTTCCTCATGAGAGATAAACCGAAAGATTTAATCAAACCAGTCGTTAAATTGGCTGACTGATGATTTGAAAATTTGACTGAAAAAGGAAACGTATGAAAATATTGATCGTATCCGGCTTTTTGGGCGCGGGAAAAACAACATTTATCAAACGGCTGGCCAGGAACGTCGATCAGCGGTTTGCCATACTGGAAAATGAATATGGAGCCGCAGGAATCGACGGCGCACGTCTTGGCCAGAACCGGCAAGGAACGCAGAAAAATGTATGGGAAATGACAGAGCAGTGCATCTGCTGCATCGGGAAAAAGGATTTTGCAGCATCCGTGCTGACCATTGCCAATGTGGTAGACCCGGAATACCTGATCGTAGAACCGACAGGCGTCGGAAGTCTCGCCCGGATTATAGAAAATCTGCGTCAGATCGAGTACGAGAGAATTCAGCTTCTCTCGCCGGTCACTATTGTGGATGTTTACAGTTACCGCCGCTATATGGCGGAATATCCCGAGCTGTATCAGGATCAGATCCGAAGCGCGGATACGATCATTGTTTCCAAAACAGAAGCATGCCAGGCGGAAGAAAAACAGCGCATCCAGAAATTTCTGCAGGAAATTAACCCGCAGGCAAAAATCATCACGGATTATGCATCCACGATGACACGGGAAGATTACCAGAGCCTGCTGCTGGGCGGCCGATATGAGAAAGAAGTACAGGATACGCAGAGCGGCGAAAAGATGCCGGAGACCTTCTCCTTCGAAAATATCCGAATGGAGGCACCGGAAACCCTGTGGTGTTTTCTGGAACAGATCATTCGCGGAGCGTTTGGAAATATCATCCGTGCAAAAGGACAGTTCGCAGCCGGAGACCAGTTTCTCCAATTTGATGTCGCCGATCACCGCTACAGCATCACCGGCACAGAACAGAAAAACGCCGGCCAGGCTGTGTTTATCGGAAACGATATGAACGAAGATGCGATCCGGCAGTATTTTAAGAAATGCGCCGGAAACCAGAAAATGAAATATGCTGCCCGTCATGTATCATAAAGTAAATAGGAAAAAGAGATTGCGGAGTCCTGCCAAAACAGGGTTTCGCAATTTTGGTTTTTACAGAAAGATTCAACTGAAAAACGAAGGATAGGCAAAAACGAAAAATTACGCTAAAATAAACATACAAGTATTTCAAATAAAACAAAAGAAAAATCAGGGGGGATCTGATATGGAGGAACAGAAAAGAAGACGGGAAAGAAAATCAGCGGCATACTGGTTGAGCAAAAGCTCGATTTTATATCCGATCTGTATCTTGTATGTGATGTATGTGAAACAGGTTGAGGTATATATTACAGAATGTTCCGTCCATATTTCGTCGGGGACAATGCTTTTTGCCTATGCGCTGTGCCTGATTTTGTGGCTGGCCTCACCCATTCGAAGCTACTGCGCAGATGGAACTGCAAATGAAGTTTTATTCTATACATTTCCGCCGAGCATACTGATGCTGTTTTTATTTGCCCAATATTCACTGAAAATTGTGTTGTTTCTTGCAGTGCTGGATGGGATATTTCTTGTTACGGTTTTAAGAGATTTACA
>ENA-OUQM01001701-OUQM01001701.1-human-gut-metagenome-genome-assembly--contig:-NODE-1701-length-11185-cov-3.063792_pt1 | contig 11185 bp, 10 predicted proteins | sample MGYA00237949_ERZ548830 | MGnify/ENA primary metagenome ERZ548830 (study PRJEB26490, sample SAMN05194706) | human gut metagenome | biome: terrestrial biome; feature: human-associated habitat; material...
AAGCATTATGGAACACTCAAACGCTATGTGGATGAGCATATCGCCCAGGGCGATCAGGTCATTCTCGAAGTAGATGTTCAAGGTGCGCGTCAGGTGAAACGTATCATGCCTGATGCGCACTATATTTTTATCGAGCCACCATCGCTTGAGGAACTCGAGCGCAGATTGCGTGGCCGCAACACGGAAACCGAAGAGCAGATAAAAAAGCGTCTTGACACCGCTAAGCTGGAGCTTTCCGCAAAAATGGAGTATGATATTTCGCTGGTAAATGAAGACCTTGAGAGCGCTTATAGCCAACTCGAGTCTTTTATGAATAGCGTTAACCGATAGCAGAGGTATCCATGAGTATTATTGAACCAAAGATCGACGTCCTGCTCGATAAGACCGAAAACGATCGCTTCCTTCTGTGTGCAGTTGCATCGAAGCGCGCGCAAGACATCAACGAGATGATGCGTGGTCAGCGCAATCGTGCTATTCAGCTGCAGACTGCAGTCGATATCGCTCGTGCTGCTAATCGTCGTCCGCTCTCCCTTGCATTCGACGAGATTGCAAATGGCGATGTTTCTTTTGCCGAAGATTCGATCGACGCAGCGAATCACTAGTCTTTATCACAACCAACGCGGAAGCTTGGGTCTTGGCAGTGTGCCAAACCCAGGCTTTTTTGTATGTTAGCCCCCATTTTGCAAAGGAATCCCATGTCTGAACAGCGTGTTTGTCTTGTTCACTACCACGAGATCGGTCTTAAAGGTAAGAATCGCGCTCACTTCGAGAAGCAGCTCATCACCAACATCAAAGCGGTACTGGGCGATGCGCCGGTCGCGCGCATCAAACGCATCTCGGGCAGGATCTGCTTGTTCGAAGAGGAAGGCGCAACCTACGAACAGTCGTGCGAGCTCGTCGATCTGATCGCGGGTATCCCTGGCGTAGCGCGCGTTTCGTGTGGATATCGCTGCGAGCAGGATCTTGAGGTCATGTATGAAACGGCTATCAAGGCGCTCTCCGATGTTCCCTCATTCGAGACCTTCAAAGTCCAAGCGCGGCGCAATCACACCGATTTCGAGATCGATTCCATGCAGCTCAATCAGCTGGTGGGTGCGGTGCTTTGCCGTTCGTTCCAAGATAAGAAAGTGCTCATGAAGAACCCCGATGTGGAAGTGCGTGTCGAGGTCATCCAGGGGCATTGCTATATCTACGCGCACAGCGTTCAAGGGGTGGGTGGTTTGCCTGTTGGCAGTGCCGGCAAGGTGGTCACGCTCATGTCTTCGGGTATCGATTCTCCTGTTGCAACGTGGCGCATCGCGCGTCGTGGTGCGGTGCCTGTGGGTGTTCATTTCTCCGGTCGGCCAGAGACGCTCGATACGAGCGAGTATTTGGTCGACGATATCGCCCACGTGCTCGAGCGCACGGGCTGCTTCGCACGACTCTATGTGGTGCCGATCGGAGAATACCAGCGCAGGATCGCTGAGCTTTCGCCCGCTTCCTTGCGCATCGTGCTCTACCGTCGCTTCATGTATATGATCGCTGAGCGTATTGCGCTCATGGAAGGGGCGAAAGCGCTGGTCACTGGCGAGAGTTTGGGACAGGTTGCCTCGCAGACGCTCGAGAACATCCAGTGCACGAATGCTGCGGTCTCGCTTCCGGTGCTGCGCCCGCTCATCGGTTCTGACAAAGTGGAGATCATCTCTGAGGCGGAGCGCATCGGTACGTTCGAGATATCGTCCCAAGACGCGCCCGATTGCTGCACGCTCTACATGCCGCGCAATCCCGAAACGCATGCTAAGCTTCCCGTGGTGCTCAAGGCTGAAGAAGAGCTGCCGCTCAGTGAGTGGATCGAAGAGGCTCTTGCGGGGCTTGAGATACACGATTATCGTTGCCCTTCGTATCGCAGGCCTAAGCAAACCGAAGAATCATAAATAGTTCAAAAAAACGTGAGTTCGCGCGTTTAAAAAGTTCAAATAAAGTTCAAAAAAACGTAAGGTCGCTTCCTTATCTTAGAGAGTGAGGAGGTTGTACCGTGTCCTTTGTCGATGATGTAGATAGTCTCAAAACAAAACTTCATCTGCGAGATATGCCCACCTTGCTGCGCATTGGACTCGTCCTTTTGGGTGCAATCATCCTTTTCATCCTTTTCCAAGGGCTCTGGCAGCTCACTTCCGGCGATACGCGCCTCATCGATGGATCGGCCCAGAGCTCTTGGCAAGAGGGAAGCGAAGAGGGCTTGACCGTTACGCAGGCTGAAGCTGCCCAAGAAGGTACTGAAGCCAGCACTTCTCAACCTGCGCGGTTATCAGTCCATGTGGTGGGAGAAGTAGCGAATCCTGGTCTTTATGAAGTTGATGCAGGATCGCGCGTTCAAGCCGCTATCGATGCAGCGGGAGGCTTTACGAACGACGCGAATCAAGGAAGCGTGAACCTGGCGCGCGAGATCGTCGATGGTGAGCAGATCGTGGTCGCTTCGAAGAGCGCGAGTGCAGCTGGGGCTGCAGGAGCTGGAAGTGCAGGAAGCGCGGCAACGGCAAGTAGCGGCGCTTCTGGTGCGGGCTCTTCAAGTGCTCCTGGTGGGCTCGTGAATATCAACACTGCGGATATCGCAGGGCTGAGCAGCTTGTCGGGAATCGGAGAGGCTACGGCAAAGAAGATCATCGCTGATCGGGAAAAGAACGGCCCGTTCAAGACCACGAAGGATATCACGCGTGTTTCGGGGATCGGAGACAAGAAGTACGAAGCTATAAAAGATTCGATCACGGTATAGCCCATGCGTCGAATCCGCGAACGAAGGCGCCCGCTCCAATCGATGCGCCCTTCTATTCCTGCCCCCTGCGTGCTCGCTGCTGCTTCTGTGGTGGGCGTGTTCGCGGGAGAATGGCTCTATGGTCTTATTCCTCCTGAGTACCTATATATGTTGGTGGTGGGAGGGGCTATCCTTGCAGCAGGGGTGCTTGCGATGCTCTTCCTCAAGCGGAAGAATCTCGTTCATTGGGCCCTCGCATTCGTGCTCATCGGCGCTCTTCTAGGGATGGTCCAGTTGCTCACCCTCGATCATGCGCGTGATGAAGTGAGCAAGGGGAGCGAACACTATGCGTTCGAGCTCTCTGAAGATGCAAAAGAGTCGACGTTCGGTTCGCAATTGATCGCGACCATCTCGTCGGGGCCGCAGGCGGGCAAACGGGTGATGCTGTTCACCAACGAAAAGGTTGAGCTCTATAGCGGAGATGTTCTTGAAGCTGATTGCGTGCTCAGTGCTCCTAAGGAAGAATACCTTGCCTATTATGATCAAAAGAACATCGCGTTCTCTGGAAATGTGAGCGGTTTTCAAGCATCTGAGAATCAGACGTTGCTTTCGCCTTTGTACCAGCTTCGTAAGCAGTTGCTTGCAGTCATCGGCATGGGAAGCGATGAGCAGACGCTCTTGCGAGCGATCCTTCTAGGAGAGCGCACGGGGCTCTTCGATGCGAGCTTCTACCACAGCATCAAGGTAGCGGGGCTTGCGCACCTCGTGGCGGTATCGGGGGCGCATCTCGTGATCGTGACCGGTTTCGTGACGCTTCTCTTGAAGAAGCTGCGCGTGCCCCGTAAGCTCTCTGTTGCGCTGCAAACGCTCTTTCTGGTGAGCTATGTGGTGCTCGTGGGATTCCCGGTCTCTTGTATCCGTGCAGCCATCATGAGCGGCGTTACCTTGTTCGCGCTTCTGGCAAAGCGGCGATCCTCATCGATCTCTGCGCTTGGCATCACGGTCATGGCAATGGTGGCGTTCGATCCGAGCGTGGTCTATCAGCTTTCTTTCCAGCTGTCCGTTGCTGCCACGCTTGGCATCGTGGTGTTCATGCCTTTGCTCAATGAATGGTTTCAAGATCTGGCTCCGTACGTTCCGCAATTCGCGCGCGAATCGATCTCCATGACCCTCGCTGCACTGGTGTTCTCGCTTCCGATCAGTGCTGCACAGTTTTCGCTCGTGCCTCTGCTTTCGCCTTTGGCCAACATCGTTGCAACGCCCTATCTTTCGCTTCTGCTCATGATGGGATTCGCTGTGATGCTCGTCGCGCCATTCGTACCTGGTCTTCTTGGATTGCTCTCAGTGGTTACGAGTGGGCTCATTGCATTCTTCCAGGCATTCGAATCGATCCCGTTCGCATCGATTCCCATCTCGACTACGATGAGCTTTGCCTTTCCGCTCGCGCTTGGCCTCGCAGCGCTCTCGTGGGTGTGGTGGCCAAGGCCCTCCCAGCATAAACGGGCTGTGGCTGCTTGTTCGGTGGTGCTGAGCGCGCTTGTGATCGTGTGCTGCCTATTCCTGAATGCGGGTGCTCGAGGCGATCGTATCGTCATGCTCAATGTTGGCCAGGGAGATAGCTTTGCTTTCATGAGCGGGGGAAAGACGCTCCTGGTGGATACTGGCAACGAAGCCGAGATGCTCTATGCTGCGCTTGCGCGTAACGGCATCTCGAAGATCGATGCTGTGCTCATCACGCATCCGGATGATGACCATTGCGGAAACCTGCAAGCGCTTGGTGGGGTGGTGGAGGTCGATCAGGTGTTCATCGCTGAAGGGCTTGATGAAATAGGCGATGCTGGGGTGAAAGACTTCGTCTCCTTGGTGAGAAACATGGTCGGCGAGCAGAAGGTTGTGGAACTGAACAGGGGAGACACGGTACAGTTGGGGATGTTCACCTTGCATATCATTGCTCCTGTGCAGGTTGAGCATGAAGGAGGTAACGAAGACAGCATCTGCTTCAATGTGCATATCGACTGCGATGGTGATGGGGCGGTTGATTGGAAGGGGTTCTTCTGCGGGGATGCGGAAGCTGAGGTGTTGGAAGAGCTCAACGAAGAGCGTCTGCTCGAACCGGTCGATCTCTATAAGGTCGGGCACCATGGATCGCGCAAGGCGATCACTCCTGAGTTTGCGCGCGTGCTAAGCCCCAAAGTCTCTTTGATCGGGGTCGGGAAGAACTCCTACGGGCATCCGACCGATGATGCTCTTAATGCTTTGGAATCGGTAGGCTCAGAGATCTATCGAAGCGATCAAGACGGCGATGTCGTGTGCACCTTTTCATCTGATTCACTTCGTGTTACCACTGAAAAGCGTAGCGTGACTGCGTTACAATAGCAGCATGGCATCGAAGAAGAACAATCCTTTGCTCCCGGTCTATCTCATCAGTGGTGAAGACGAGCTTAAGCGCGAAACGGTCGTTAAGCGTTTGCGCAAGCGTATCTCAACCTATGGTGATCTTGCGTTCAATTCCGATGTGTTCGCAGGTGAGAAGGCAACAGGGGAAGAGATCGTTGCGGCGGCGAATACGCTTCCGTTTGCGAGCGAAGTACGCCTTGTTCAGGTGAACAACGTCGACAAGCTACGCAAAGCTGATGCAGAAGCGCTCATCTCCTATCTTGCTTCGCCATCTCAGACCACTGTTTTGGCGCTCATCGCGCAGAAGCTGCCGAAGAATACGCGTCTGTATAAGGCAGTGAGCGGGTTCGGGAAAGATGCCGTTATTGATTGCGCACCGTTTCAGGCGAAGGACCTCAATGCGGCGGTTCGTTCGATGGCGCTCACGCATGGAGTCACCTTCACGGAAGGTGCAGCAGCATCGCTCATCGATCTCGCAGGTACGAATACGGTTACGCTCGATAGTGAGATTCGTAAGCTTGCGCTTGCGCATCGCGGCGATGATCCGGTCAATCAGAACGAGGTCATCGCGCTCGTAGCGCGCACGGCAGAGATCAAACCGTGGGAATTTCTCGATGCGTTTGGCATGAAGAATCTTTCGCGTTGTATCTATCTCTACAATCGCATGGAGAAGATGTCGCCTTATCAGCTCATTTCGCTCTGCGTTTCACGCGTACGCGATCTTATCAGCGTGCGAGCGCTGAATGCGCGAGGGGCAGGGAACATCGCTTCTGTTTTAGGCATTCAGCCTTGGCGCGTGAAGACGCTCGAGAAGCAAGCGCGTAACTACACCATGCCGCAACTTATCCACGCGCTCAGCACTGCGCAAGATGCTGAACTCGCCATGAAGAGCGGCTCGGAACCGCGCGACGTGCTTCTTGATTGGTTCATCGACACCCTCGGCCGCTAGATGAGAAATTACCCGACCCCTAGCACAGCCTTTGTCATCTAATGAAAAGACCAGCTAGTCGTTATGACTAGCTGGTCTTCTGCTTGAAAGCTGCTATGTGCGGATAAGCTACATCGTCTGTGCCTGGACACAGGTGATGGCGATAACGCCCACTACGTCTTCGGCGGTGCAGCCACGAGAAAGATCGTTCACGGGAGCAGCGAGGCCTTGCAGCACGGGGCCGTAAGCCTTTGCACCACCCAGGCGCTGGACTAGCTTATAGCCGATGTTCGCTGCATCCAGGTCGGGGAAGATGAGCACGTTCGCCTTGCCGGCAACCGGGGAATTCGGTGCCTTGGAAGCACCCAGCTCAGGAACGATAGCAGCATCGAGCTGCAGCTCGCCATCGGCAACGATGTCGGGATAGTTCTCGCGGATGTACTCGACTGCCTTCACGACCTTCGTGGAATCATCGTTTACGGCGCTACCATGCGAGGAGTGCGAGAGCAGCGCGATACGCGGGTCGTCGCCGATCAGGCGCTTGAAGGATTTGTCGGTCTGGTTCGCAATGTGGGCGAGCTTTTCGCTGGTGGGCTGGATCTCGAGCGCGCAGTCAGCGAACAGGAAGAGTCCGTTCTCGCCGAATTCGCTGCCCGGAACATCCATGATGAAGAAGGAGCTTACCATGGGCTCGCCAGGGGCGGTCTTGATGATCTTCAAGGATGGGGAGAGGATCTTGATGGTAGCGTGGCATGCGCCGCCTACCAGGCCATCGCACAGGCCGCTCTTCACCATGAGCACAGCGAAGTGAATCGGATCCTTCACCAGCTCTTTTGCCTCTTCGGGGGTCATGCCCTTAGCCTTGCGCAGCTCGTAGAGGAGTTCAGCGAATTCTTCTTGCTTATCGGAAGTTGCAGGATCGATGATCGTAGCGGCTTCAAGGTTGTAGCCTTTTGCGGCTGTCTCTTATACACATCTGACGCTGCCGACGATGATGATGTTCGCGATTCCTTGCGAGAGCGCTTCTTGCGCCGCTTCGAGGATGCGCTCATCGTTTCCTTCGGGCAAAACGATGGTCTTCTTGTCCGCTTTGGCGCGGTCGATCAGAGTGTCAATGAACGAGGCCATGCATGATCCTTTCAAGAGTTTTTCTGTTGGGTTCATAATAGCAACCGAATACCCGCAAAATCGAGTGATAATGGTCACTCGGTTGAATTAACCGTATTAAAGTAGCAGCAATCGCCATGATCATTCAGAAGGTTGTTCATAGATGAAGATAATCTCCTTTGCCGTGCCGTGCTTCAACTCGGCAGACTATATGGAAAAATGCGTGTACTCGCTGTTGCCCCTGGGCGACGATATCGAGATCATCCTCGTTGACGATGGTTCCACGAAGGACAACACTGCGGAGATCTGCGATCGCCTTGTAGCCGAACACCCGAATGTGATCCGTGCGATCCATCAGGAAAACGCTGGGCATGGCGGTGCAGTGAATGCCGGCCTTGCTGCAGCTGAGGGCCTTTATTTCAAGGTGGTCGATTCCGACGATTGGCTGGACGAAGAAGCCATGGAGACCATCATGGCCTTCATTCGTTCGCAGGCAGGCCTTGCCGAGCCGACCGATCTGGTCATTTCGAATTATGTCTACGAGAAAGTCTATGAAGGCAAGAGCGTTTCGATGGGCTATCGCAATGTATTCCCTGAGAATCGCATCTTCAACTGGGATGATATCGGACATTTCCATCTTTCGCAGTATCTCTTGATGCATTCGGTCATTTATCGCACGGCGCTTCTGAAGGAAATCGGTCTTAAGCTTCCGCATCACTGTTTCTATGTTGATAATATCTTCGTGTATGTGCCCCTCGCGCATGTGAAATCGATGGTGTATTTCGATGTCGATGCCTATCGTTATTTCATCGGGCGCGAAGATCAGTCGGTCAACGAAAAGGTCATGCTCTCTCGTATCGACCAGCAGCTTCGCATCACGAAAGAGATGATCGATGCGGTCGATCTGGATGCGGTCGAGAACAAGAAGCTCCAGCATTACCTCTACAACTACCTCTCGATGATGCTCTGCATCTGTTCAGTATTCTTGCGTATGGAGGATACGCCCGAGAACGAAGAGAAGCGCAAAGGACTCTGGGTCTATTTGCGTGAAGCGAATCCGCGTTCCTATCGTCAGCTGCGCAAGACCTTCTTGAACCTTTCGACCAATCTGCCGACGGTCTTGGGAAGGTGGGTTGCCCTTCACGGGTATCGCATCGCCCAGCGCATGTTCAAGTTCAATTAGTACTCAAGTGATGCGAAAGGTCGAGCGCGACTAGCGATCAAGCAGCGCGAAGGTCGCATCCATCTATCGATCGAGATATTCAGTAGGGTTGTTCGATGAGCTGCGTGTCGTTCGCTCGCGCGAAGCTATCTCATGTCCGAAGCGCAGCGAATGGTCGCCGAACTTCTCTGCGATCAAATCTTTTGCATCGAGCAACGCTGCCTTCTCTTCCGCATGAGCAAGAAGCGGGGAAGTGGCATGCTTCTCGTTGAGTTCATCGTCGAAGAGGCGCTCTTGCACTGCCGATCCATCGAACCCGCTCACACCCACTCCCACCAGGCGCAATAATACTCCTGGGCTCCATACTTCATCGAGCATGTCATAGAGTTGGGGAAGCCAGGTAAGCTCATTGGTGCCAAGGTTGGCGATCTTCCGCTGGCAGGTATGGATCTTCAGGTTCTCGTAGCGTACTTTTAGATGGAGCGTGGTGCCCTCAAGGCCTTTCTTGCGCAGGCGCCTTCCTACCTTGTGCGCAGCTGAAGCGATGAGCGATTCGATATCGTGGCGATCATCCAAGCTCACTGCTACGCTGATCTCGTTCGAGACCGATTTGGCTGGTTCGCGCTCTTCTGAGACCGGCGTATCGATACCGAGCGCGCGGTCGCGTATCTTCTGGGCGTTCTTGCCGAACACCTTCTTCAGGATGCCCGTATCGGCTTCTGCGAGCTCTCCCAGTGTATGAATGCGATAGGTCTTCAGCTGCTTTTGCGCCACAGGGCCGATGCCACTCATCTTTCCCACGGGAAGCGGCGCGAGAAAAGCTCGTTCAGTGCCTGGATAGACGACCGTTATGCCATGAGGTTTATCAAGGTCGGACGCGATCTTGCTCACTGCCTTCGAGGTGCCAACACCGATCGAGCAGGTGATGCCCAGCTCATCGACGCGCTGCTGGATCTCACGAGCGATCTTCACGGGGTGGGTCCTGTTCACGCGCGTAGGGCTCACATCGAGGAACGCCTCATCGATGCTCACTTGCTGCAAGTGGGGAGAATAGCTTTGCAATATGTCCATGACCTGCTGCGATACTTCTGCATAGCGCGCATGGCTGCCTGCGGTCCAAATAGCGTTGGGGCACAGACGTGCCGCGGTGCTCGAGGGCATGGCGGAATGCACGCCGTATTTGCGCGCTTCGTAGGAGGCGGTCGAGACCACGCCGCGCTTGGTGGGGTCGCCCCCTACGATGACGGGCTTGCCGCGCCACCCGGGGTGATCGTGCTGTTCAACGGAAGCGAAGAACGCATCGAGGTCCACGAGCAAGATCGCAGGTCCGCGCCATTCCTCCAAATCAGTAGAATCTGTCGATAGGTTATTTGCCACAAAGTCAGTCTAACATGCACGCAAGGCTGTGTTTATGTGTTAGGGTATTGCTTCGCGGTATTTATAGGATTCAAGAAAGCATTGGTGTATGCCAAGTTTCAACGTTTTGACAGATGTTATCGGTGGGCAGGATCGTGCCTCGAACAAGGACACCACTCTACCGTATGACATCCGTGCTGAGATCGACTGGCATGATTTCGCCTGTACCGCTAATCCGCTCGGTGCTCCAGAACGCATCAAAGATGCCATCGCTTCTGCGATCGCAGAAGGCGCGATGACGTTCAGGCCTGATAAAGCAGGCGTGCATCTGAGCAACAATCTGGCGCGCTACTACGAGATCTCTCCCGAGTGCTTCCTGGTGGGCACGAGCCCTTCGGCACTCATTGCTGATATCGCACAAGCATATCGTCCGTGCAATGTGGGTATACCTACGCCTGCACCTACTGAATATTATCTTGCTGTTGCTAACGTTGGCCACAATCCGGTCAAGCTCATGAACGCGTACTCGCTCTCTGCGGTCGAGCCTCAGGTTGCCGTGCAGAATGGCGTGCGGTTCGAGGCTGCGGTGCTGGGCAATCCCAGTTTCCCGTGCGCGCGTTTGCTCTCAGAGCGCACGCTCGATCGCTATATCGATCATTGCAATTGGGTTATCGTGGACGAGAGCAGCGTCGCGCTCACCATGGGCGGCGATTCGTTCGTCACGCGTGCTTACAAGCAAGAGAACCTCATCGTTATCCGTAATCTTTCCGAAGAGCTCGGCATGCCAGGCATTCCGCTCAGCTATGCGATCGGGCACCCCGACACCATCAAGCTCATTCGCCAATTCACCGACGGCACCTCTATCGGCATGTTCCACGAGATCGTGGCGCAACAGCTTCCGTATCTTGGAGATTACCAGGAGCGCACCAACACGCTCATCGACAAGGAGATCCCCTGGGTGCAATGCATGCTCAGCCTCATCCCGGGCATTCGCGTGTTCCCTTCAGAAGCTAACTTCGTCATGTGTGCGCTTGAAGAGCGTGCGGCGCGCGATTTCGGCATCGCTGATGCGACCGATCTGGTCGTGCGCTTGCAAACGGCGGGCTTCGGTTTGCGCGACCTTACAGGCATTCCGGGTATCGAGGCGAATCGTTATTTCTTGGTGTGCATTCGCTCGCATGAAGAGAACGAGAAGCTCATCCAAACGCTGCGCAGTATCATCGTCGAGCGTCCGTATTAAGCACATCCGCACGAGCTTCAACCAAAGATCAGAATCAAAAGGCGCGTCCTAAGATCAGGGCGCGCCTTTGTTGTGTGCTTCTTTGAATCTGCGGGTCTATCGATAGCCTAGCGATGGTCTAGCGGTGGCTTCCCATGAAGAAGAACGCGAGCGTACCGGGTCCTGAATGCGCACCGATCACCGGATCGACATAGTTGATGATGAATTTCTGCGGGCCGTATTCATCCTCGATCATCTTCTTGAGCGCGAGCGCATCTTCGATGC
>ENA-OUQM01001709-OUQM01001709.1-human-gut-metagenome-genome-assembly--contig:-NODE-1709-length-11118-cov-3.652264_pt1 | contig 11118 bp, 9 predicted proteins | sample MGYA00237949_ERZ548830 | MGnify/ENA primary metagenome ERZ548830 (study PRJEB26490, sample SAMN05194706) | human gut metagenome | biome: terrestrial biome; feature: human-associated habitat; material...
TAACGCCATAGAAAGCAGTTTTCCTGTCAGTGCACCGCATCCTGCATTCCGCTCTAAAACATGCATCTGCTTTGTCACCGGCAGAAATGCGATCAGGTTCTCCCTGATATCCGACAGATGAAAAAGGTACGGATAGGATGCCTGTTCCATGATGATCTGCGGATAGGCTTTTTCATTATTCTGTTGTATGATCTCTTTCAGCCCCTCCGGCACGTTCACATGTCCCATTGCTTCCTCACTTTTACGTTCTTCTATTCGTCACATTTTTCAATCGTAACTTCTGAATTCATATCATAAAAACCGACGGTATTTTTGTCGGATACCACCGTCACACCGACCACATCATATAATCTGTGGTACGCGCGGAACTCTCCGCCGACATAACCGGTGCAGCTGATGGATAACAGATATTCACCGCCCTGCATATCCATGTTCTGGCGGAATGTCGCAACATAGGTATCACCTGTCTTTGCCATCCCGATGCCCACTTTTTCAAACATCGTGTTTGTTCCGGTAACAGCAGTTCCCTGTACGGTTTTAAATGTATAAGTAAAAATCGGATCCTGTATATCAGAGAGGAATTTCACCTTGGATTTGATGGTAAAAGAAGTCCCCTTCTGGATACAGTTCGTATAATTGCCATATTCATCGATCAGCGCAAAGTCAATGATCTCCGCCTCACCGGTTCCATACTCATTGACATCCGGGTTGAGCTGGTAATTGGATTTCCAGAGTTTCTTTCCATCGGACGCATCATTTTCTAAAATCTTACCACCAGTGATCTTGTCTGAATTCTTAAGCAGAACCTTTTTGTAAAGGTTGATCATATCCTTGGCATTTCCCTCTGCCAGTTTATCTCCCTTATTGAGTAAGATGACACGGTCACAATATTTTGCCACACTGCTGATATCGTGGCTGACGAACAGGATCGTCTTGCCTTTTTTCTTGAATTCCTCGAATTTTCGATAGCATTTTGCCTGGAAAAATACGTCACCAACCGAAAGCGCCTCATCGACGATCAGGATTTCCGGGTCGATATTGATGGCAACTGCAAATGCCAGTCGGACAAACATACCGCTGGAATAGGTCTTTACCGGCTGGTACACATAGTCCCCGATATCCGCAAAATCCAGGATATCCTGCAGTTTTTCATCAATTTCTTTTTCAGAAAAACCGATCATCGTTCCATTCAGATAAATATTTTCGATGCCGTTGTATTCCATGTTAAAGCCTGCGCCCAGCTCCAGCAAGGCGGAAATTCTGCCGTTTACCTGCACAGTGCCGCTCGTCTCATGTAATACGCCGGTGATAATCTTTAAAATCGTCGATTTGCCGGAGCCGTTCGTGCCAATAATGCCGACAGTCTCTCCTTTATAAATGTCCAGACTGACATCCTTTAATGCGTAATGCGGCGTGGAAAGTTTCTTTTTTGTCAGTCCCAGGGATTCGATCAGACGATCCCGGTTTCTGCGGTACAGCTTGTATACTTTGCTCACCCTGTCCACATGAATTGCCAGTTCTTTTTGTTCCATAACCAGTTTTCCTTTACATGATATCCGCAAAATGAATCTTGAGTTTCTTGAAAATCAGCGCGCCAATGCCAAACAGCACCACCGTGATAATCCAGAAATAAACCGTGGAGTAAAAATCCTCCCAGAACCACTGTTTTCCGTATACAGCGCTTCTGTAGCCCTCCACAATGTATACAAGCGGATTGATTTTCACGATCATCTGAAGCTTCATCGGAAAATCATTGATATTCCACAGCACCGGAGTTGCCCACATACCGACCTGCAGAAAGATATTGACAATGGACTGCAGATCCCTGAAAAAGATGACAACCGAGCAGGTCGTATAACTGAGTGCCAGTACAAAAACGAACATGCAGAAGCTGTAATAAAATACCTGCAGTGTATACAGGCTCGGATAATAGCCGTTCAATGCTGCCACGATCAGTAAAACCAGCACGAAAAACGCATGAATAAATGTCGCTGCAATAATCTTGATAATCGGCAGGATACTGATTTTGAATACGACTTTTTTTACCAGGTAATTATATTCCAGCAGCGATACCATAGCGCTGGTCAAGGCTTCGGAAAAATAAAACCAGGGCACCAGTCCCGCTGTCAGAAACAGGATATACGGAACACCTTCTACGCCTCCGGAGGCATAACCAGTCCGGTTCGGGAAAATAATCACGAAAACAACCCAGTACATCGCAACTGTGATGACCGGCTGCACCATCGCCCAGAACGCTCCCATATAAGAGCCTGCGTAGCGCTTTTTGAAATCGCTCTTTGCCAGTTTCCAGATCAGCCTGCGGTTCTGGTATAATTCCACCGGCAGCACCGTGATCTTATCGTATAACCGGATAAAGGCAATGATCGCCGCCACGATCAGCACGCAGGCAATCACTTTTTTCAGCAGTTCATCCTGCGGATTGGCAAGGGGATTATGATAAACAAGGATAATAACGGCAAGAATCGCCATCACCGCAGTGAATATGGCGATTCCTGTTTTTTTATTCAGTCTCTTCATTTATTTCTGCTTTCTGTAAATTCGGCAAAAGAGCCCCACTTTTTATCTTTGTCAGACAAGGTCAGTTCCATTCCTTCCGGAATCGGCCATTCTACGCCGATCTGGGGATCGTTCCATGCCAGACCGCCTTCGTCGTTGGGATGATAGAAGTCGGTGCACTTATAGGCAAATTCCGCATAATCCGACAGCACTACAAAGCCGTGTGCGAAATTTTTGGGGATAAAGAACTGCTTTTTGTTCTCTTCGGAAAGCAGCACACCGTACCACTGACCATAGGTTTTGGAGCCGGGACGTAAGTCAACCGCAACGTCAAACACTTCGCCGCGAATCGCTCTCACCAGTTTGTCCTGGGGGTAATTGATCTGGAAATGAAGCCCACGCAGAACGCCTTTTTTGGATGCGGACTGGTTGTCCTGTACGAAAACCTGATCGATACCGGCTTCCTTGTAATCGTTGTAGTTATAAGTCTCCATGAAGTAACCGCGGGCGTCGCCGAACACCTGGGGAGTGATCACCTTAAGACCTTCGATATGACATGTTTCTACTGAAATTTTTCCCATTTTTCTATTCTCCTGTTCCGTTTTTAAAGTCCGTTTGCGACCTCTACGAGATATTTTCCATAGTTGGTCTTCATCAGCGGCTCCGCAAGCTTTAAGAGCTGCTGTTTATCGATAAAACCTCTGCGGAACGCGATTTCCTCAATGCAGGAAATGTACATGCCCTGACGCTTCTGTACCGCTGCGACGAAATCTGCCGCATCCAGCAGTGCATCGTGGTTGCCGGTATCGAGCCATGCAAATCCTCTGCCCAGCGTCTCCACCATCAGCGTCCCTCTGCGCAGATATTCGTTGTTGATCGAAGTGATTTCGATCTCGCCTCTTGCAGACGGCTTTACGTTGCGGGCGATTTCCACAACGTCGTTATCATAAAAATACAGTCCGGGAACTGCGTAGTTGCTCTTGGGATGCTCCGGCTTTTCCTCGATGGAAAGCGCTTTGCCGTTTTCATCGAATTCCACCACGCCGTATTCTCTGGGATCGCGGACAAAATAGCCGAAAATCGTCGCACCCTTTTCCCGCTCCGCTGCCTGACGCAGCACTCTGGAAAAGCTCTGTCCATAGAAAATATTGTCGCCCAGAACGAGGGCAACGCTGTCGTTTCCGATGAAATCCGCGCCGATCAAAAATGCGTCTGCCAGTCCGCGGGGCGTCTCCTGAACCGCATAGGACATCGAAAGTCCCAGCTGCTCGCCTGTACCGAACAGTTCTTTAAAAGCAGGCAGATCCCTGGGCGTGGAAATAATCAGAATCTCCCGGATGCCCGCCAGCATCAGTGTGGAGAGTGGATAATAAATCATCGGTTTGTCGTAAACCGGCATAATCTGTTTGGATACCGCCTTGGTCAGCGGATAAAGGCGGGTTCCGGAACCGCCTGCAAGAATGATACCTTTCATAGATTCCTCCATTCCTATGCGTTCATTCGCCTGTATGAAAAACATTTTGCTTTACAGGATCGCTCCGGCAGCACTGTTCTACTGCCCTGCAGCACTGTTCTACTGCCGTGCGCTCCTGCCCAGATGCGCCAAAAGGGGAACGGTGTCGCGCGCCGTCCCCATTCTGGTATACAAAGCCCTGTTTTCTTCGGTCTGTCCGGCATTTTCCTCCTGGCAGTCCGGAAATTTCTCAGGCTTTGTACATTTCGTTATAATATTTCTGGTAGTCGCCGCTGGTTACGCGCTCCATCCAGTCTTCATGCTCGAAGTACCATGCAATGGTCTTTTTGATGCCTTCTTTGAACATCGTCTCCGGATACCAGCCGATCTCTTTCTTAATCTTGTCGGGAGCGATCGCGTATCTTCTGTCGTGTCCCTTACGGTCTGCTACATAGGTAATCAGATCCTTGCTGACAAGCGCCTTGCGCGGGTCGTCGTCTGCAAGCATCTCCTGCAGGGTCTCGATAATGATTTCGATGATCTGAATGTTCTGTTTTTCGTTATGACCGCCTACATTGTAGGTTTCGAACAGTCTGCCCTGCTCCTGCACCATGTCGATGGCCTTTGCGTGGTCTTCGACATACAGCCAGTCGCGAACGTTCTTGCCGTCGCCGTATACCGGAAGCTTCTTGCCGTGCAGCGCATTGTTGATGATCAGCGGAATCAGCTTTTCCGGAAACTGGTAAGGGCCGTAGTTATTAGAGCAGTTTGTGATATTTGCAGGGAAATGATAGGTATCCATATACGCTTTTACAAGCATATCAGATCCTGCCTTGCTGGCAGAATACGGGCTGTGGGGTGCATAGGGGGTTGTCTCATAGAAATAGCCGCCGTCTTCGCTCAAAGAGCCGTATACTTCATCCGTCGAAACATGCAGGAATTTCTTGCCCGGCTTAAAGGTGCCGTCCGGAAGCTCCCACGCGTTCTTTGCGCAGTTTAACATCACGGCAGTACCCAGCACGTTGGTCTGTACGAATACCTCGGGATTTTTGATGCTTCTGTCTACATGGCTTTCCGCTGCAAAATGCACTACGCGGTCAATATCGTTTTCTGCAAAGATCTTTGCAATCGCTTCTTTATCGCAGATATTTGCTTTTACAAAGGTATAGTTATCGCGGTTTTCAATGTCCTTTAAGTTCTCGAGATTGCCCGCATAGGTCAGCGCATCCACATTGATGATGCGGATTTCGTTGTCATACTTGCGGAACATATAGTGAATGTAATTGGAACCGATAAACCCCGCTCCTCCGGTAACAAGATAGGTTCTCATGCCTCTTCTCCTTTTCGATTCTGCGCAAAAGGACGCAAAATCCCATAATCCTGATTTTTTTCCAGTGTACCATATTTTCCGTGTTTTTCCAACAGGAAAATACGGCATTGCCGCCATTCCCGGCAATGCGCGCTGCAGTTTGCGGATATCCTGCAGACTGCAGCGCCCTGTCCGTATCAAATTTTGTCACAATATCAGTAACCCATATAGCTAACGTTTAAGTCAACATTTCCTTTGATTCCTGCAATCGACCCTCTCGACGAATACTGCCACATCTCGTAACGTCCCCCATAGGTCGGTGCGGCGACATACTGCGCCAGCCAGATCTTGCAGCCGCCAAGGGCGCCTGTATTGATCTTTTCCGTCAGCCAGTTTTTGTTCGCATACAGGCCCGGCGTGTAGCCGCTGTTACGGATCGTCTGGCAGAATGCGTTGATGACAGACGTTCGCGCCGCTTTGGAAATTCCGTCTGCGCGCCCATTCGCGCTCTCCACGTCAATATAGACAGGATAAGTGATTCTGTATTTTTTAATCAGGGAAAGCGTCATGGAGGCCTCTTCGACCGCTTCCACTTCATTCACCGCCTGGCTGAAGAAATAAATACCGACCTTCAGACCTGCCGCCGTCGCGCCCTGAATATTACTCTTAAACTTCTGATCCTCGACAAGCACGCCCGAAGCCGAGCCGCGATAGCCGCAGCGCAGGATGACATACTGCACACCGGAATTTTTGACTGCGTTCCAGTCGATATTGCCGTTGTGTTTGGAAATGTCAATTCCCATCACAGTTCCCGTATTTAAGCTGCCGTCCCCATTGAACGTGTATTTCACGCCCTGGATCACCTGTTCGCCGGTAACAGCAGTTCCGTTTTTGTCATAGAAAAAGCGTTTTCCGTCGATCGTCTGCCATCCGGTATACCGATATTCCACATTCGCTTTTTTGCGGTAAAATTTGTCTTTGGTATAATAATCCGCCGTCGTTGCCTCACGGTAGGTATCCCCGTCCTTGCAGTACAGCTGGTTGCCGTTTTTATCTTTCAATAAGGTCTTTGTATCGCCGCGGTTTATCTTTTTCTCCGTCACCTTCACGGTGCTGATTCCGCTCTCTACGTTGCTGCCGTCCTGCGCGACCGCTTTGATCTTCGCTTCTCCGGCTTTTACGCCTTTTACCGTTCCCTTATCATCCACCGAGACAAACTCTTTTCCGGAAACGATTTCCCAGCGAACGGACTTGTTCGCTGCATTGTCCGGCGATACCGTTACAGAAAGGGAAACAGTCTGTCCGACCTCAACCGTTGCAGAGCCTGAGATCGTGATCTTCTTGACCTTTATCTCCTCCGGCTTGGTTTCCGGCGTTTTCGTCGGCTCTGTCGCTGCAGTGCTGCTTTCGGTTGCAGATTCGCTTTCCGAAGGCTTTGTACTTTCACTCTCGGATGGCTTCGTGCTCTCGCTTTCCGTCGGCTTGCTGCTTCCGGATTCTGATTCGCTCTCGGTCGGCTTTGTACCTTCACTTTCAGACGGCTTTGTGCTTTCGCTCTCGGAGGAAGACTCGCTCTCCGAAGGCGGCGTGTTCTCGCTCTCCGCAGGGAATTCCTCCCTGGGCTGATCGAAAACGGCGATCTGCGTTTCCTTTGCAAAATATGCGTATTTTATCTCCGGCTCCAGAAGTCTTGCCTGGGCAGGCTCCGGGATATCGGACTTGCCGACCTCTTCATATTCCTGTCCGTTTCCTGCCGGTGTTTTGGTGGACGCAACCCATTCCACAGTATCCTGCAGAACCGATTCCACTGCCGGTGCAATCGCGGTATCCTCTTTCGCCACGTTGATCTCCGACTCCTTTTTGATCTCGTCCGTCACATCGACCTTTTTATACTCAATCTTGTCCTTTACCGTCACTCGCCCGGAAATTCCGGCTGCTTTTCTGCCGCTGATTTCATCCGGTCCGGTCACGGTAACGACGTAATCGCCTGCTTTTAAGTCTTTTAAATAAATTATGCCGTCCTTGTCGTCATCCTTTGCGTTCTGGCTCGACGCGCCCTCCAGCTTTACGGTAAAGGGTTGATTTCCTATCAACTTACCGGAGTTTTTGTCCGCGAATTTAATTTTCATATCCTTCTGCATAGAAGACAGCTTTAAAATAACGTCGACATTGGCTTCCAGATCCTTTTCCTCATATCCGGTTTCCGTCTCCGTCGTCTCTTCTTCAGAAGCCTCCTCCGAGACGTTCTGCGCTGCGACAGCGACCGCCGACAGGACCTCTTCCCCGGACATCCCGATCGCTTCCAGATTTTTCCCGACTGCAGCCACCGCCTCCATCTGCTTATTCTGCTCGTTTCGTCCCAGATACATCGATGTCGTAAACGCTGCCGCCGCCAAAACCAGCACGCCCGTCAGAGCAATCGCGATATCCAGCGCCGCCATCGGCTCTTTTCTGGCAGACCGGTGTTTTCGGTTTCTGCCGGATGCTGCGGTCGATGCGGACGCAGAGCGCTTTACAGTGCGGTTCTGACTGCTTTTTTCATGAAAGGTCTGACTGCTTTTTCCGGCAGGCTTTTTCACGCGGTGCTTATTGCTGTGCGCTGCTGTTTTGCCGGATACCTCGTCCCAGTCGTCGAGAAATTCTCCATCGTCCCAGTTCGACTTTTTCCGCTCGGGAATACGTTCTGCGCGCTGCGCCTTTTTTTTCTGTTCTGATACGCTCTTTCTATCTTTTATCCCATGGGGAGCCGCTTTTTTGGCACTTCCCGTTTTTTTCTTCTTATGCTGTTCCTCCACTGATTCCCTCCTGGCAGCTTTCCTGTCGAAAATTGTAAACGTTTTTTCGTTGTGTATTTTTTGTCTAAATGGCACAATATGTTTATCCGGACAAAGACTTTTGTCACCCAAAAGAAAGGAGTTACGCTTATGATGTACATCCATTATTGCCGTCACTGTAAACGAATCCACATGCTGAACGGGCACAAAAAATACTGTCCCGCCTGTCGCGGCCATTTAAATGAACTCAAGATTTCCTATCTGAAATATGTCAATCTCGCCCCGGCAGACCGACGTGCCTTCCGCGACCGTCTGGGTGATCCGGCGGAGCTTGCCGCCTGCACTGCAGATGTGCGCCGCTCCTACGATTATGCGAAATGGCTGCAGCTGACCTCAAAGGTAGAACACAGCCATTCCCAGAACTATGCAGCATATTCCCACTAATTTGCGAGCAGTCAGCTTTTCATGAAAAAACACCGCACCGCAGACCGGAACCAATACATAGCCCAGTGAATCAATGACAGGGGCGTTGAAAAAATCCACGCCCCGAAGTCCCATAATACTTAAAAACACGGAGCCGAACATCAAAATATAGCCCGTGATCACCCACGGATTCAAATATTCCCGAATCCAGCTGTCATAATGATGCAGGGCACCTTTTTTTAATAAAACCTGGGAAACCGCCGCCACAAGCACGGATCCAATCAGAAAGAAGTAATGATAATCAATCATGATTTTCCTGCTCCTTTCCTCCGTTGATAATCAGCGTCCCGGCAAGCACCAGTCCGACGCCGATGAGTTTTTTCACCGTAATCTGCTCCCCGAACAGTAATACCGCCCACAAAAGTGACCATAAAAGCGCCATCGCCCGATTCGCATACGCCACAGACAGTTCCACCCGTTTGATGACCTGCTGCCAGCAAAGCGCATAGATACCCAGCACTCCGATTTCTGCTCCGTAGAGCAGCAAAAATGTCCATCCTTTTCCGCTCTCTGCGGACTGCGCCGCGATTTTGCTGATGACCGTGGAGCTGGTGTAGATCAGCACGACAAGCTGCAGGATGGCAAAATCCCGTAAATTCAGTTTCTTTTTCATATAAAAATTCCTTTTTGGTCGCCGAAAGTGCACTCACGAACCCGCGCTAACGTGCTTTTCCGCCTGCTTACGCAGGCTGTTCGTTCGTTACCGGCTTTCGCCCATCCGCCCATAAACTTCGTTCATGGGCTACTGTCGCCGCTCGTCAACCATGCAAGCATGTTGACTCGCTGTTGCTCCCGTATATCATCTTTCTCACGGATTAGGAAGATTTAAGATTCTTAAATTATTTTGAATCTTTTGACCCCTGTCTGGACAGTTGTGTGGCTGAATGCTAAGATGAATGTATCAAAACGACTTTTTACCGGTCAAAATTGACAGTAAACCATAAGGAGTTCAGATTTTTTATGAAAGAAAATAATTCTACCGCAGAAAACAGCAGACCAAATCAACATTCAAAACATACCCGTTCCCATACAGCAAGCCGCAAGAGGAGGCGTCGTTCTTCCAGCTCTAACCGTCCGTCCGGACATGTGATTTTCGTCATCGTCTTTTCTATCATCCTCGTTGTAACGATTGTCCGGCTGTTTCTCTGGAACCGCGGCCGTCAGTCCGATTATGACCCAAATGAAACGACTACAGAGTTCGATGTTGAGGTTATGGATTATCTCCAGCCTCTCGATCCGGAAATGCTCGAAGGACATGAGGATGATGGGGTAACCACCGTTCTTGCCCTCGGAAACGACCTTCTGTCCGATGATCGATCCGATACCGGTCTGGCTGCCCTGATGGAAAAATCCGCAAATGCCACCATTTTAAACGCCGCGTTCCCCGGAAGCTCCATTTCCATGAAGCATCAGGAATTTGACAACAGCTATCCGCTGGATGGCGTCAGCCTTTACTGGGTTGCGGCTGCTCTGCTCAACCAGAATTTCGACCTAATGGACGTCATCGTCCCGCAGATGAATTCCGAAGCTGCCGCGCAGGCGCTCGAAACTTTAAAGAGCGTTGACCTTTCCAAGGTGGACGACCTCGTGATCCTCTATGACCTGCAGGACTACAGAGACGACCGCACGGTTTACGACGAGGCAAACGATAAAAACCTGACAACTGTTTACGGCGCTTTAACCGCAACAATCAAGCTTTTCCAGGAGCAGTGCCCGCATATCCGCATTTACCTGCTCTCCCAGCCCTACGGCACCTTCACGGATGCAAACGGCAAAACCATCGACATCGACCGCGATGATCTCGGCAACGGCACGATGGTCGATTACCTCAACTGGGAAGTCGAAGCCTGCCGCAAAAACGGCGTATCCTTTATCGACAACTACTACGGTGCGATCACAATGGAGGATACCGACTGCCTGACGGACGGATATCATCTGAACCAAAAGGGTCGTGAAAAAATCGCAGAGCGGTTTGGGAAAGTATTTAAACAGTAAATGGATCTTGCATAAAAACCGGGAGCCTGTGCACACTGCGCAGGCTCCCGGTTTCTTTCTTTTATGATGCTTTCTTCTTCGCAATCTCCACCGCTTCATTCCGATACAGCTCATATGCTTCAATATCCGCGATTTTCGTCAGTCCGTTTTTTTGCGGATCGCCGGTATACGGAACACTCTTGTTCAAAACCAGATACTGGCAATTGTACTCCGTCAAAAGCGGCGAAAGCGCATCCAGATCAATCGTATCCTCCCGCATGATCTTATAAATCGGATGCGTGTCCCAGTTCCACTCCCAGGACGCCTCCAGCATCTCCCGCCCGTACGGCATCTGCACCTCCGAGGTATACTGCCGCACATAGTAGATCAGCTCCTGTGGAAATACCGCCCAGACGCGCTCTTCCTCCTCCGCCGGCATGATCTCGTTGCAGATCGCGATCACGGAATTTGGAATATGATACCGGTTCTGCGCCTTTGACAGATACGGGCTGTCATACACCGATTTTCCGGTCAGCACCAGCACCAGCGCCAAAACAACAAAGCCGATCCGGTAATGCTTTCCAAACAACCGGATCCCTGCATAAGCA
>ENA-OUQM01001714-OUQM01001714.1-human-gut-metagenome-genome-assembly--contig:-NODE-1714-length-11097-cov-26.422931_pt1 | contig 11097 bp, 9 predicted proteins | sample MGYA00237949_ERZ548830 | MGnify/ENA primary metagenome ERZ548830 (study PRJEB26490, sample SAMN05194706) | human gut metagenome | biome: terrestrial biome; feature: human-associated habitat; material...
CTGGAAGAGAATATCCATTAGAGAGAACCAGAAACATTGGTATTATGGCTCACATCGATGCAGGTAAAACAACCCTGACCGAGCGTATCCTGTACTATACCGGTGTTAACTACAAGATTGGTGATACTCACGAAGGAACTGCTACCATGGACTGGATGGAACAGGAGCAGGAGCGTGGTATCACAATTACTTCAGCTGCTACAACCTGCCACTGGACTCTGGAAGAGAACTGCAAGCCGAAACCGGGCGCTCTTGAGCACCGTATCAACATCATTGATACCCCAGGCCACGTTGACTTTACCGTAGAGGTAGAACGTTCTCTTCGTGTACTGGACGGCGCTGTCGGCGTGTTCTGTGCAAAAGGTGGTGTAGAGCCTCAGTCTGAGAACGTATGGCGTCAGGCTGATACCTACAACGTACCGCGTATGGCATTCATCAACAAGATGGACATCCTTGGTGCTGACTTCTACAATGCTGTAGATCAGATCAAGACCAGACTTGGTAAAAATGCTATCTGCCTTCAGCTTCCAATTGGTAAGGAAGATGAGTTCAAGGGAATTATCGATCTGTTCGAGATGAAAGCTTACATCTACAACGACGATAAGGGTGATGATATCTCCATCACTGATATCCCGGAAGATATGAAAGACGACGCTGAGCTGTATCATACAGAACTGATCGAAAAGATCTGCGAGCTGGATGATGAGCTGATGATGCGTTATCTGGATGATGATATCCCGTCTGTAGACGAGATGAAAGCAGTTCTGCGTAAAGCTACCTGCGAGTGTACAGCTGTACCGGTATGCTGCGGTTCTGCATACAGAAACAAAGGTGTTCAGAAACTCCTGGACGCTATCCTTGAGTACATGCCGGCTCCGACCGATATCCCGCCAATCGAGGGTACCGATCTGGACGGAAACCCGATCGTAAGACATTCTTCCGATGAGGAGCCGTTCTCCGCACTGGCATTCAAGATTATGACAGACCCATTCGTTGGTAAGCTGGCATACTTCCGTGTGTATTCAGGAACCATGAACTCCGGTTCTTACGTACTGAATGCAACAAAAGATAAAAAAGAGCGTGTTGGACGTATCCTTCAGATGCATGCAAACAAACGTATGGAGCTGGATAAAGTTTACTCCGGTGACATCGCAGCTGCAATCGGATTCAAGTTCACCACCACAGGTGATACCATCTGCGACGAGCAGCATCCGGTAATCCTTGAGTCTATGGAGTTCCCGGAGCCGGTTATCGAGCTGGCTATCGAGCCTAAGACAAAAGCAGGCCAGGGCAAACTGGGCGAGTCCCTTGCAAAACTGGCTGAGGAGGATCCGACCTTCCGTGCACACACCAATCAGGAAACTGGTCAGACCATCATCGCTGGTATGGGTGAGCTGCATCTGGAAATCATCGTTGACCGTCTGCTTCGTGAGTTCAAAGTAGAGGCTAACGTAGGTGCTCCGCAGGTTGCATACAAAGAGACCATTACCAAACCGGCAGACATCGACAGCAAATATGCAAAACAGTCTGGTGGACGTGGACAGTATGGTCACTGTAAAGTTAAATTCGAGCCTATGGATGCAAACGGCGAAGAGATTTACAAATTCGAGTCTACCGTTGTCGGTGGAGCTATTCCGAAAGAGTATATCCCGGCTGTAGGCGAAGGTATCGAAGAGGCTATGAAAGCCGGTATCCTGGGAGGCTTCCCGGTAGTCGGTGTTCATGCAAATGTATACGACGGATCTTATCATGAGGTCGACTCTTCTGAGATGGCATTCCACATCGCCGGTTCTCTGGCATTCAAGGAAGCTATGCAGAAGGGAGCTCCGGTTCTTCTTGAGCCTATCATGAAAGTCGAAGTTTCCACTCCGGAAGATTACATGGGTGATGTTATCGGTGATATCAACTCCCGTCGTGGTCGTATCGAGGGTATGGATGACATCGGCGGCGGAAAGATGATCCGTGGATTCGTGCCGCTGGCTGAAATGTTCGGTTACGCAACAGACCTTCGTTCTAAGACTCAGGGACGTGGTAACTACTCCATGTTCTTTGATAAATACGAGCAGGTTCCGAAAAACGTACAGGAAAAAGTTCTGTCTGCAAAAGCAAAATAATTTAAGAAAAAGTACTGGTTGTGCAGCCTTTCGCGGCTGCACAGCCTGAAAGTATTATTTTTCTGAGATTTCCCTTGCAAATAAGACGGAAATGCAATATAATCAGACTTAGCAGGTTTACGATTCAGGTGGGTTCCTGCCACCAATTTAGTCTCAAAAAAGCCCACTGGGCGCAATTTTAAGGAGGACATTTTAAAATGGCTAAAGCTAAATTTGAAAGAACAAAACCGCATTGTAACATTGGTACCATCGGCCACGTTGACCATGGTAAAACAACTCTGACCGCAGCTATCACAAAAGTACTTTCTACCAGAGTAGAAGGAAACACTGCTGAGAACTTCGAAGATATCGATAAAGCTCCGGAAGAGAGAGAGCGTGGTATCACAATCTCTACTGCACACGTTGAGTATCAGACAGAGAAAAGACACTATGCACACGTTGACTGCCCAGGCCATGCTGACTATGTAAAGAACATGATCACTGGTGCTGCACAGATGGACGGAGCTATCCTTGTAGTAGCTGCTACAGACGGTGTTATGGCTCAGACAAAAGAGCACATCCTTCTGTCCCGTCAGGTAGGTGTACCTTACATCGTTGTATTCATGAACAAATGCGATATGGTAGACGACGAAGAGCTGCTTGAGCTGGTAGACATGGAGATCCGTGAGCTGCTGAACGAGTATGACTTCCCGGGAGATGACACTCCGATCATCCAGGGTTCTGCTCTGAAAGCTCTGGAAGATCCGGCTGGCCCATGGGGAGATAAAATCATGGAGCTTATGGATGCAGTAGATAGCTGGATCCCGGATCCGCAGCGTGACACAGATAAAGACTTCATCATGCCTGTAGAGGACGTATTCACCATCACTGGTCGTGGTACTGTTGCTACCGGCCGTGTTGAGGCTGGTGTTCTTCATCTGAATGAGGAAGTTGAAATCGCAGGTCTGAAAGAAGAGACCAAGAAAACAGTTGTAACTGGTATCGAGATGTTCCGTAAACTTCTGGATGAGGCTCAGGCTGGTGATAACATCGGTGCTCTGCTTCGTGGTGTTCAGAGAACAGAGATCGAAAGAGGACAGGTTCTGGCTAAACCAGGTACCGTTCACTGCCATACCAAATTTACCGCTCAGGTATACGTTCTGACAAAAGACGAGGGTGGCCGTCATACTCCATTCTTCAACAACTATCGTCCGCAGTTCTACTTCCGTACAACTGACGTAACAGGTGTTATCACTCTTCCGGAAGGAACTGAGATGTGCATGCCTGGCGATAACGTAGAGATGACCATCGAACTGATCCACCCGATCGCTATGGATCAGGGTCTTACCTTCGCTATCCGTGAGGGTGGCCGTACCGTTGGATCAGGCCGTGTTGCTACTCTGATCGACTAATCATCGGTAGACTATTCGAATAAAATATAATTGTATCGAAAGATACTTGTGCTCAAACGTAAGAGACCCCGGCGCCGTAAGGCGGCCGGGGTTTTTCTGTCTGTATATAGATGATCAAGAACCGCAAAAGTTAAGAGCTGCAAAACAACCGTATGTAATTCCAATCGAAGCAGGTGCCCATACAATTGCGATTACAAGAAAGCCTATGGGAAAAATCGGAGCCGGTGATGTTGCAAATGCAGCCTTTGGAGCTGCTCTTGGCGGCGGACTGGGAGCTGTTTTAGGCGGCCATTTAGGCAAAAAGGCAGTTGGAGAAGATGGACTAAAAAATGCAAAAGTAATAGAGGCCCATGAGGGGGAAACATTTTCCTGCGATGTAAAAGCAGATCTTCGCGGAATGCCGAAGGTTACGTGGATGTAAGAAAAAAATAAGAAAAAAGAAGAATTCCTGTGCGGAAATACTGCATGGGAATTCTTCTTTTTGATGTTCTGAAAGAAGAACAGAAATTCGAGAAAAGACAGAGAATTTCTTACAGAAGCTGAATATTCATCACATCCATCACCTCTCGTGTCTCCATCGGCCATACCGAGCACTGTACCTCTCCGATGTGCGCTTTGCGCAGGAAAAACATACAGATACGGGACTGTCCGATACCGCCGCCGATTGTCTGCGGGAGAGTGCCGTTCAGAATGGATTTCTGGAAGGGGAGCTTCGCGCGGGACTGGCATCCGCATTCCTTTAACTGGGCGCGGAGAGTATCTGCATTGACGCGGATTCCCATGGAGGAGAGCTCAAGAGCGATGTCAAGCACTGGATAATAAACGATCAGGTCGCCGTTTAAGGACCAGTCGTCGTAGTCCGGGGAACGTCCGTCCTGACGCTCTCCGGAAGCAAGTATGCCGCCGATCTGCATAATAAAGACAGCACCTTTTTCTTTGGTGATCGTATACTCTCTTTCCTTTGGAGTCAGATCCGGATAGCGATCCTCGAGCTCCTGGGAAGTGATAAAGAAAATTTCATCCGGCAGAATGGTTTCGATGTAGTCGTACTGGTCTGCCATATGTTTTTCCGTATTTTTCAGTGCCTCATAGATATCTTTTACGGTACTCTTTAAGAAATCAAGATTGCGTTCTTCCGGGGACATGATTTTTTCCCAGTCCCACTGATCCACGTAAACGGAGTGAATGTTGTCGGTCACCTCGTCCTGGCGGATGGCGTTCATATCGGTGTAGATGCCTTCTCCCTCAGAGAAGCCGTATTTGTGAAGTGCGTACCGTTTCCATTTTGCCAGAGACTGAACAATTTCAGCGGTTTTCTTGGTACCCTGATCCTTTAACTCAAAAGAAACTGGGTGTTCTACGCCATTCAGATTGTCATTCAAGCCGGTTTCCGGCTGTACAAAAAGCGGAGCTGTTACACGGAGCAGATGCAGACGATGTGTCAGCTCATGCTGGAAATAATCCTTTACTGTTTTAATCGCCACCTGTGTATCGTGGAGGTTTAATGCAGATTTGTAACCCTGCGGAATAATAATTTCTCCCATTACTTTAAAACCCTCTTGTTTTAGATTTGCTTTTCGAATCACGCCTTCTCAAAAAGCTTCAAATTTAGTTTACCATGTTTTCCCTGGAAAGCAAGGAAAAGATACGAAAAAACCAAAGATAGTAAAGAATTTTTTCGACATATTTTCCTTGCTGAATTTCTCCCCGGAAATACGAAGCTTTCCGACAATCGGAGCGCTTATGAAAGAGGCGGAATTATTCGGAAACCCACTGGCGCAGAAACGTTGCGGACTGTTCGATGAATGATAACTGATTCGGCGCATCGAAATGCTCGATGGCAAGATAACCGTCGTAATCGCACGCTTCTAAATCTGTAAGAAGCCTTGCCATCGGCAGATATCCCGTTCCGGCCGGTGTCTGGCCAAGGCCGCGGCAGAAACGTCCGTGAACGAGCGGGCTTTCGGCACGATCCTTACAGTGAACATGGACAATATAATCCTTCAGAAGCCAGGCAGCATACGAAACATCCTCATCGCTGAAAGCAAAATTTCCGATATCAAGCGTATACCGCAGCCCCGGTACGTGCTCCATAAACCAGAGCAGTGGATATGTGCGTGCAAACGGCTGTAAAAAACCGTCAAAGTCCTCTAAGGTAATTGTAACGCCACGCAAAGCCGCATATTCGGCGAGTGAGGAAAGCGCATGTACCATATTTTGAACCGATTTGTTTTCAGTCATAAAAGTACTCGTTGCCTCATAGGTGCTGCTGCAGGCTGCAAGCTCTGCCGCTTCGGCATTTTCGAGCGTGCCTGCAACAAACAGTACGCGAGAAACCTGCTGCGATGCCGCAGTATCGAGCATCTGCTGTGCTCTGCCAAGATCCGCGTCGTGGGAAAAATCAAAGGTTTCATGCATACAGCTGATCACCAGCCCCGCATCGGAAAGCATCGGGGCAATGACCTCTTTTTCTGATGCAAACAGACTGTAGTTCATCTCAACAGCCGAAATTCCCTGCTCCCTGCAGAACGCGAGCACTTCAGGAATCGTCTTACCGGACTGCTCACACGCCTGTAGAATGTGTTCGTAAAAAACGGAAAGTTTTCTCATCTATCATTTCCTCCTGTCTCCTGCAAGGTGCACTCGGATTCCTTTGGCACATTACAGCATAATTTTTATCGTGAAATCAGATCCCATTCTGAAAAATCAAACAGGATACAGATATCAGTAAACTGCAGTTGCTATTTTTCATGTGAAGAAAGATACACTTCCTCCGTAGATGGATTCACCCATGCATTATCCAGTGGCGCCGGTCTTCGTACTACAGGAACGCACCAGCGTACTCCATTTTTGATAATCTGCTGAATCACCGGCATATGGTAAATGGGATACTCCTCGTGTCCCGGCTGAAAATAGAAAATTTTGCCCAGCCCACGCGTAAAGGTACATCCGCTGCGGAACACCTCACCGCCTGCAAACCATCCCGTAAATACCACATCATCCGGTTTGGGAATATCAAAAAACTCCCCATACATCTCTTCCTTTGGGATATCCACCCATGCCGGAATCCCCTGCGCGATCGGATGGGTCGGACACGTACAGAACAGTCTCTCCCGATCCCCATGCCGCCACCGAAGCGTCATACTTGTTCCGAGAAGCTTCCGCATAATCTTGGAATAATGCCCTGAATGCAGAACAACCAGCCCCATTCCGGCCAGCACATGACGCCGAACCCGCTCGGCCACATCGTCCGCGAACTCCTCCTGCAGCATATGATTCCAGAACACCAGCACATCGGTATTTGCCAGAACTTCTTCCGTCAGCCCATGCTCCTTCTCGTCAAACACAGCCGTCCGAACTGCAAGATCCTCCTCTTTTCCCAGAAACTTTGCAATACAGGCATGAATCCCGTCCGGATAAATCTCTTTCACCTTCTCCTGCGTCCGCTCATGCTGAAACTCATTCCAAACCGTAACCCGTATCATTCGTCTAACCTCCCTCTATTAAGATAAAAAATATATTATTTTCAAAAAGTTACCGATAGCAAATTCCGAAAATAATGAAAAAAGCAGTATTGCAGAGTGCAAATTGCAAGAAACAGATGGAAAGGCGTACCAGGGTACGACGAAAATCTGTGACGCAGTCATTCGCACTCTGCGGTGCTGAATTTTTACGTTATTGTTTTGGTCTTGCTATAAATTATACTCGTGCTATACTAATATTTCAATTCACAAATTCTCTTACAGCACTCCTTAAAATAATGCAAAAAGGCAGTGTTATAATTATAACCGCCAAGGGCAATGCGAAGCGAGCCCTCCCCACCTCACATTCATCAATGTCAGGAAGCAGCGTGCGGCCCGGCGGGTCTGTGGGGGAGCGTGCATTTGCAGGGAGGCTGCAAGTTCTTCGTGCGCAGAAAATTGCGTTAGAAAGGGGCGCAGGAACTGTCTGAGCGCAGCGAGTTGCCGGAGCCCCTTTCTGCTTTTCGCAATTTCCTGCACACTTAGAACTTCCTGCCTCCCGAAACCGCACGTTGCCCCACAGAGCCGCCGGGCCGCACGATGCTTCCGTCCGCTCACCACAAAATCCTTGACATTCCGCCCGAAATCCCGTATACTAAACAATGCGCAGCCGGGGAGATAGCGGTGCCCTGTACCCGCAATCCGCTACAGCGGGGGTGATGCCAATCCGAGGGCTTTTTCATTGCGAAGCTGCCTTCTATAAGTGACGTTGACGTCTGGGTCTTACGCAACAGGACTCCATGAACCGTGTCAGGGCAGGAATGCAGCAGCACTAAGTGGAACCTTCTGTGTGCCGTGAGGGTGCCTGGGCCGAGTAGGCTGTAGGAGTAACGTTTGTGGTGTGAGTTCGAAGTGCGGCGCGCATAAAAAGAATATCCAAGGAAGCCTGAAAAAAACAGACTTCCTTTTTTTGTACGAGAGCACACCGGAAAACAGCGCAGAAAAATACGGTACAGACCGTTTGTGTTATTTTCCGTTTTTTTCTTATAAAATTGTAATATCCAAAGCTTTCTTTTCCCGAAGTATTGTGAGAACGAAAAAAATAGGGTATAATGTAAACATTCCATAATACTGCATAACATCAAAAGCAGTCGTGAAAATCTAATAAAGAACAGGATGGGAAAAGTCATATGTTAAGAATTGGTCTGTTAACAAGCGGCGGAGACTGCCAGGCATTAAATGCGACCATGCGCGGAGTCGTAAAAGGCCTTGCAAACAATGTAAAAGATCTTGAAGTATATGGATTTATGAACGGCTATAAAGGCCTGATCTACAGTGATTACCGCATGCTCAGTGCAAAAGATTTTTCCGGTATATTAACACAGGGAGGAACCATTCTCGGAACCTCACGTCAGCCGTTCAAGCTGATGCGTACCCCGGATGCAAACGGTCTGGACAAAGTGGAAGCAATGAAGCATACCTACCACAAGCTCCTTCTGGACTGCCTTGTCATTCTTGGCGGAAACGGAACCCAGAAAACAGCAAACCTTTTAAGAGAGGAAGGACTGAACATTATCCATCTTCCCAAAACCATCGATAACGATATCTATGGAACAGATATGACATTCGGCTTCTACAGTGCCGTCAATATTGCATCCGATGCGATCGACTGCATCCACACAACAGCTTCCTCTCACCAGAGAGTTTTTATCGTAGAGGTTATGGGCCATAAAGTAGGCTGGCTGACTCTGTACGCCGGAATCGCAAGCGGCGCAGACGTTATCCTGATTCCGGAAATTCCATATGATATTGAAAAAGTATGCGAGGCCATCAACAAACGAAAAGAGCGCGGAAGCGGATTCACCATTCTTGCCGTTGCCGAGGGTGCAATTGCAAAAGAAGACGCAGCACTTCCGAAGAAAGAGCTGAAAAAACGTCAGGAAGAAATCGCAAAGAAATATCCGTCCGTATCCTATAAGATCGCAGAAGAGATTGAGGCAAAGACCGGTATGGAAATCCGCGTCACCGTACCGGGCCACATGCAGCGCGGAGGCAGCCCGTGTCCGTATGACCGTGTCCTTTCCACAAGACTCGGCTCTGAGGCAGCGCAGCTTATTCTGGACAAACAGTATGGATATATGGTCGGAATGGTCAATGGAAAAGTAAAGAAAATTCCGCTGGGTGAGTGTGCCGGAAAATTAAAGACCGTAGATCCGAATGCACAGGAAGTCCTGCAGGCAAAACGGATGGGAATCAGCTTCGGCGATTGATGATTTCCGGAAAAGGCAAGGAAAAAGAACGGAGGCCTTAAAGTAAGAGGAACAAGGTCTCCGTTCTTATGTTGCACTGCAGCAAAAAAGCTGCAGGCGGAAGTCTGCTATGCCGCATGCAATAAAAGGAGAAAATGTTTTATGAGCTATACTGCTCTGTACCGAAAATTCCGTCCTTCCACGTTTGAGGATGTAAAAGGACAGGATCACATTGTTACTACATTAAAAAATCAGATCCGGGCGGATCGTATCGGCCATGCGTACCTGTTCTGCGGAACCCGTGGAACCGGAAAAACGACGATTGCCAAGATTCTCGCCCGTTCCGTCAACTGCGAGCACCCTGTGGATGGAAGTCCGTGCAATGAGTGTCCGACCTGCAAGGCAATTCTGGCGGGCGTTTCCACAAACGTCATCGAAATTGATGCGGCATCCAACAACGGCGTCGACAACATCCGTGAAATCCGTGAGGAGGTTGCTTACCGGCCGACGGAAGGAAGATATAAAGTCTATATCATCGACGAGGTGCATATGCTGTCTACCGGAGCGTTCAATGCACTGTTAAAAACCCTGGAGGAACCGCCGTCCTACGTCATTTTCATTCTGGCTACCACGGAGGCGAACAAAATACCGGTGACGATCCTGTCCAGGTGCCAGCGGTACGATTTCCGCCGCATCACGATCGATACCATCGCGGCTCGCCTAGGTGAGCTGATGGAAAAAGAAGGGGTGGATGTAGAAGAAAAAGCGATCCGTTACGTTGCAAAGGCAGGCGATGGATCCATGCGAGATGCGTTGAGTCTTCTGGACCAGTGCATCGCCTTCTACCTCGGGCAGAAGCTGACATACGATAAGGTTCTTGAGGTTCTTGGAACCGTCGATACCGAAATTTTCAGCCGGATGCTCCGCAGGATCCTGTCCGGGGATGTCACAGGAAGCATCCGCACGCTGGAGACACTTTTGAACCGGGGAAAAGAGCTGGGGCAGTTTGTCACCGATTTCACGTGGTATCTGCGCAATCTTCTGCTGGTAAAAAGTGCAGATGAAACCGAAGAACTGCTCGATGTTTCGACCGAAAATCTGAAGCTTTTAAAAGAGGAGAGCACGATGGTGGAGGATGAAACATTGATCCACTACATTCGCGTCTTGTCCGAGCTTTCCGGTCAGCTCCGCTATGCGGCACAGAAGCGTGTACTTGTCGAGGTTGCTCTCGTCAAGCTCTGCAAACCGCAGATGGAGCAGAATCTGGAGTCAGTGCTTGAGCGATTGCGGATTCTTGAAGAAAAAATGGAGCGCGGCATCCCGATGATGGCGACAAAGGCACCGGGAGCAGACAACAGCAGTGCAGGCGGCTCCTGGGCGGCAGGCGACGGCTTTACGGCATCAGAAGCACAGCAGAGTGCGTCGGCACCGGTGAAAGCTGCACCGGCGGATTTACAGCGCATCAGCGCGTCCTGGAAGGCAATTGTCGGCCAGACGAGTGGCATGTTCCGCCAGTTTTTGCAGAGCGCTGTTCCGAAATACAACAGCGAGACAGGCGATGCCAAACTGTTTGTCGAATTTGCAGACCAGCTCGCATCGATTTACGTTGAGCGGCCGGAGGCAGCCGACGAGATCCGTACCATTATTGAACAGATGACTGGAAAAACCGTAGAGGTTCAGCTCATTCTGGCAGATCAGCATGCAAACGCCGCGCTTTCCACGATTTCTGTGGATGATGCACTGACGCAGGCGATTCATGGCATCCCGGTCGAGGAGGACGACGAAAGCGACTTCGACGACGGGGAAGAATAGATTAAACGAAATATTATTTTTCAGGAGGATATTACCCATGGCAAAAAGAGGAGGATTCCCGGGAGGAATG
>ENA-OUQM01001715-OUQM01001715.1-human-gut-metagenome-genome-assembly--contig:-NODE-1715-length-11086-cov-4.127731_pt1 | contig 11086 bp, 10 predicted proteins | sample MGYA00237949_ERZ548830 | MGnify/ENA primary metagenome ERZ548830 (study PRJEB26490, sample SAMN05194706) | human gut metagenome | biome: terrestrial biome; feature: human-associated habitat; material...
TTGATTCTTCTTCCGAGATAGGGAATTCCTTACACAATTCTTTGGCTTTCTTTGTAATATCAAGCGGTACATACTGATCCATCTGAATCACCGTATCTGCAATATGGAAAAAAGCACCTGAACTTCCGGCAACCAGAATCGTCGAAATACCGGCTTTCTCATATAAATCCCTCGCTCTTGCCAAAAATGGTGTAATTGGTTCGTGATCCATACTGACCACACGCTGCATAAAAGCATCGCGCACCATAAAATTTGTTGCAGAAGTATCTTCATCCAGTAAAAACAGACGGCTTCCAGCCTCCATTCCTTCGATAACGCCCGCCGCTTGTGATGTACTTCCACTTGCATCCAATGTCGAAAAGTCATGTGTATCTATACCATTTGGCAAATCATTGATAAACATCGAAATGTCTACATTTTTGATACATCGGCCATCCTCTGCGCGCAATTTTAATGCAGTATCATCAGCAATCACATATTCCCTTCCATCGCCGGCAATATGATTATATATACCAAGCTCCAACGCATTTAGGAGCGTTGATTTTCCATGATATCCTCCACCGACAATCAGTGTAATTCCCTGCTTAATACCCATACCGTATATGGTTCCTTTGTGTGGTAATTCCATGCTCACCTGTAGGGTTTCTGGTGATGTAAATACTTTTGCATGTTTCATCGGGTGAGAGGAAATACCACTTTCTCTTGGCAAAACAGAGCCATTTGCAATGAATGCCACAAGATTTTTTTCTTTTAACTGCTCACGGATAGCCTGTTGATCTTCCGCAAGGATGCAAATGGATCTCCCTGCACATGATCAATATGTAAAACAAATTTCGGGAAACGATACGCTCCTTTCAACGACTTATAAAGTGGATACGATTTGTGATCCATATTTCGTAATTGTTCTCTTAATTCTCTTTCTGATTGCATATGTACTCCTTATGTCTTTGCAATACTTTTTTATACCCGGTTAAATTTGTCCATCTCAGCTTCTACTTCCGGGATCTTTTTTACCTGTGGATGATCATATACCACACCATCTTTTACAACCATCTGCACATGACGAAGGACAGAAAGATTATCCAGCGGATTCTTCTTTGTCACAATCATATCCGCGCACTTTCCGACTTCGATAGAACCAGTGACATCTCCAACACCTGCTAACGTTGCATTTAAAAGTGTTCCTGTATAAAGTGCAAACGCGTTCGAAACGCCACAATATTTTCCATAAAAATCAAGTTCACGCCACATATCATATTGTGTAACAAATGGACATGCTGTATCGGTTCCTAAGCCCACAGGAACACCATGCGCGATATTACCCTTAGCCATTTCAACAATACCATCAAATACGACTTTTCCATTGGCCTTCTGCTCTTTTGTTGCATGCGACACTTCGCAATCAAACAAACCATATGGTAACGCAGGACAAAGTGTTGCCACCTGAAAAGCTCCTGTTTCTTTAAACAGTTCTGTGATATGTGCATTCGGTTTTGCTCCATGTTCAATCGAATCAACACCATTTTCCAAGGCAACTTCTACACCCTTTGGGCTCTCAACATGGGCTGCAACCTTCAAGCCAAGTTCATGTGCTCTGTCACATGCCGCCTTTACACACTCTGGAGGCATACGTAGAACGCCCGGCTCACCTACAACCTCAGCATCCATTACTCCGCCAGTGATCATTAGTTTGATTAAATCCGGCTTATCTTTTGCAATGATATCTACATAATGCCTTGCTTCCTCTGCATTGTGTGCCACATAAGCAAGCGAACCTGCCATATGTCCCTCTGGTACAGAAATTGCCATACTACTCGCAATAATACGAGGGCCAATACGTTTTCCTGCATTGATTTCATCACGGATCTTTGTATCAAAGTCTGCTATACCACCTACGGTACGAATGGTTGTTGTTCCACTCATTAACTGCGTCTTCGCAAAATTTGCAACCATAGCCTGCCCTACGGCTCGCATCAATCCACTCGATGTAATCTGCTTTACAGCCTTGACGGGATCTAACGGTTTCTTTTTCGGTTTGCCTGAGCCCGCCAGATGCACATGCAAATTGACAAGTCCCGGCATAATATACGCACCTTTTAAATCGATGATTTCACATCCCTGATACGTTTCTTTCTCCTCTTTATCTACAATGGCTGTGATTTTTCCATCTTCCACTACAATCACACGATTCTTCTGTGGTTCCATATCTTTTGTTCCATCTAATATAATGCCATTTATAAATGCTTTTTTCATTGTCTCTGTCTCTCTTTTCTTAAATCTATATTGTATTTTCGTCTTTTGTGGCGTTTATATAACCTCTCGTGTGTATTATATCACTTTTTCCGTAATGCGGCATCTTTTACAAGAACCGTTGTCAAATATGGCAGCTCTTCTTCCCATGCATCCAGGCCCACCATAACTTTTTCCGAATCCATACCACAGTTAGACACCACATACACTTCCAGTTGTTTTCCTTCCATAACTTCTCTCTGCAAGCCCTCTTTCAGATATTGCAATTTTTTTCCAGATTTCATATAGATTCTTGTCCCCGGATATGTCTTAGCATCCTCTATATCATAACTTCCCGGTATCACATGTATCTGCTCTTCCCTGTCAGCCAAAGAAATTCCAAGTCTTGCTGCTACTGCAAGAAAGGATGGTATTCCACTGATGATTTGTGCCTGATACCCCTGTTCACATATGATTCGATGCACATAGTGATACGTCGCATAAACCGTCGGATCCCCGATTGTAAGAAACGCCATGCGCATATCTTTATTTAACCATGATATAATTTCTTCTGCATTCTCTTTCATTTTTGCATCCAAAACGGATACATCTTTACTCATGGGAAAATCCAGGCAGATACATGGTTTATCACAAATCTGCGGCACTGCCTGCACGGCAATCTGATAGGCATAGCATTGTTCCTTATCTTTTACCGGCAGCGCTAACAAATCACATCTTTGCAGCGTTTTGACCGCCTTTATCGTTAAAAGCTCCGGGGCTCCCGGTCCTACACCGATTCCTATAAATTCACCTGTCATGGTTTTCTCCTTTTACATTGCCCGATAAAGTGCTCCACAAATGTGGGGTTGGACGGATAATATAAATGTGCAAAACCCAGAAACTGGTTTTCACTTGTATGCATGCAATCCCACTGACGTCCATCCACTGGTTTGGTAGCCACACAAGCTCCACCATTATTTGTACTGTCAAAATAATGAAATTCATGCCCCCGGATTTCTGTTTTCTCAGGCAGGAACAGTGGTGTTTTCTCCTGAATGCCAACATAACCAAAACGAACCAGATGCCCTGTATATGCACATGTACCATGCAAATACCCTACCATTGGATACGTTTTTTTCTCCTGCGTTTCGATGCTATCATGTAAATACATAAAACCACCACATTCTGCCAATGCCGGCAGTCCACTTTGCAGCGCCTTACAAATTGCTTCACGCATCGGTTTGTTATCCGCCAACTCTTTTGCATACAATTCCGGATAACCTCCACCTAGTACAATCCCTTGTATATCTTTTGGCAAGCAAGCATCCCTAAGCGGGGAGAAAAAGCACAGCTGTGCTCCCGCCTGTTCTAACATGCGCAAATTATCTTCATAATAAAAACAAAAGGCCTCATCATATGCTACAGCAATCTTTACCTGCATTTCAGAACTTTTCTGTTTTGGTAGCATCTGCGTACAAAGTTTCTCATCCATAGAAAGTAATGGAGCATCTTCCGCCAATTGCAATATTCTGTCCAACGCAACCGATGCTTCCATTTGTTCTGCAATGGCCCACAATGTATGTTTGATATCTTCAATTTCATCCGGTAATTGTAATCCCAAATGGCGGCTTTGAAATTGAAGATCTTTTCGAACTGGAAAATACCCGACTACAGGAATATCTAAGTGTTTTTCTAAGAGTGGCGCCAGTTTTTCATAAAAAGACGCACTACAGCGATTCAGTAACACCCCGCGTATCAAATGCGCTTCATCCATAGATAAAAATCCCATAATTTCAGCCAAAACCGATCTTCCCATGCCATGCACATCTACCACCAGAAGAATCGGCATCTGCAATGTCTTTGCCAGATGATAGGCACTCGCTGTCTCTTCTGTGCCACCCAGACCATCATAAAGACCCATAACACCTTCCACAATCGCCAAATCTCTGTCCTGATCTGTCAGAAACAACGCCTTTGTCATGGCTTCATCGGTAAAATATAAATCCAGATTCTTCGACGAAATACCTAGTACACGCTTATGAAAAAGTGGATCAATATAATCTGGTCCACATTTATATGCCTTTATATTCTTTTGTCTTTTTGTCATAGCCTGCAACAGACCACATGTAATCATGGTTTTTCCACTTCCACTATGCGGAGCTGCAATGAGCAGTCTTGGGCATCTTTTCCCTTGTTGTATTTCCATTCTTAAATCATCCTTTAACAACTCATAAAAGTAAACGATACAATGGTTACTGGATTTTGTCCCATCATCATATGATACTCTCCAACTGTCTTCGCTTTACTAATTTGCACTTGCGTAATATCAAGGTCGGTCACTGCATACTGTTTCAGGCATTCCATAAGTTCTCCTACCGTTTCTAGACTAATAGCATTCACAACCACACGCATAGACGCATTTTTCTGATACAATGCCTCTAAAATTGCCGTCATCTGTCCGCGGCTTCCTCCCACGAAAGCGTGTGACGCAACAGGCAATGTCTTAAGTCCCTCCGGTGCCATTGCCTGCAGCACGTGAATATTCTCCAAGCCAAAACGTTTCGCATTTTTTGTTGTAAGCGACACCGCTTCCTCTACCACATCCATGGCATATACTGATATGGATGGATCCTGCATTGCCATTTCTACAGCAACACTTCCGCTGCCACAACCAATATCATAACAGATGGCATTCTTTTTCAATTGCAGCTTTGCAACAGACAAATGGCGCACTTCCTCTTTTGTCATTGGCACCTTTGTTCGCAGGAACAATTCGTCAGAAATACCAGCACCTAAGTATAGGTCCTGTGGTGCATCATTTTCTATCATCCCTACATACAATCCCTCTTCCTGCATCTGCATACATTCTCTCGGTGATACCTGTAATACCCGCTCTGTATCATAGGACAATTGGTAGCCTATATACATCCGCACTTGTGGTCCATAATGCATAAAAAGAGCGCCAATCTTTTGCAAATCTCTCACACCGGAAGTCAAAAAGAATACTTTTCTTTCATGTAATCCATGCCAGAGCAATTGTTGTTTCCACACATCTTCCTGCACACCATGGGCACTGACAATCACCGCATCTTCCCATGATGTCGGAATTTTTGCTGCCAAATATGCAATTGATGAAATTCCCGGTACCACTTCAACGGTAACATCCGTTAATGTTTGAAGTGCATGATATAGCTTTTTTGCTCCACTATAAAACCCGGTGTCGCCTGAAAATAAGATTGCGACCTTACCATGTTTGCCCTGTTCTAACAAAGCAGAAATCTCTGGCAAAATATCCTTTGCCAGATAATATGGATACTTGCCAACTTTTGCTTCATATGGCGCAATCATGCGTTCTGCGCCAAAAATATAATCTGCATTTAAAGTAGTGTCTTTTCCATAACAGGTGAGACATGTTTCATTCCCCATGCCAATGCCTATCAGCGATATTTGCATCTTCCCTTTCTCTTTTTCCATCACCGGCATCTGTAAATCGCAAGACAATATGGACGCAAGCACTGCATAGATTTCCTTTTCATCACAAATACGCCAATCTATGTTTTTCTCTTTTGGCCGCTGAATCACATAACAAGTCACACCCGCCTTCTTTGCAGCCGCCAATTTTTCGTCCATACCACCAATAGACCCGCTTTCCTTTGTCACCATATGACAAATTTCATACTGATGATAAATAGCTGTATTCATTTCCTCTGAAAATGGTCCTTGCATAGCAATAATCTGATTTCCTTCCAAACCATTTTCATAACACAATGCCAGGCTTTCTTCCCCCGGCAATACACGTACGATCAAGCGCTTACGCAATGTTTCACTACAACAAAATGCCGCCAGTTCCTTGCTGCCGGTTGTTAGTAATATATTGCCCTGTGTCATTTCTAACGCGCGTACAACGGCTGCGCTATTGGCATAAGTTCTCACATCATAAGCTGTTTCTTGCTGTGTCCGCTCTAAGCGAATATAAGGTATCTCTGTCTCTTTTAGACTCTCTCGGATGTGATTGGATACAACCGTAGCAAATGGATGTGTCGCATCCACCACCACTTGCGGCTCACACAATTCGTACAACTGTTTCATCTCTTCTACCGACAGTCGCCCCGTATGTAATTGTAACAAAGACGCTTCTTCCATCACCTGGGCTCCATATTCCGTTGCCACGCAGACATCGCAAAAAACACCTGCTTTCATAAGGTGCTCTGCTAATTGACGTCCTTCTGTTGTTCCTGAAAAAATCAAAACGCGTTTCATACTGCATACCCTCTTGGCGTGATTAATTTATCCTTTTGTATCATCGTTTTCTCATTTCCAATAAAAACGGTAGTAAACATATTTACTTCGCTCTCACGTAACTCCTGTAATGTACAAACATCATGATTGCAGCCATCTCTTCCTATGTTTTCTACATAGCCACAAGCACGTGTCGGTTTTGCACCGGCATCCATTAAAATATCACATGCGCGCTGTAAATAATCTTTTCTCTTATGACTCGAAGGATTATAGAGAACAAGGACAAAATCCCCTTGAATCGCTGCGCGCAGGCGAGCTTCGATTTTATCCCACGGTGTCAAAAGATCACTTAAACTGACTACGCAATAATCATGATTGAGTGGTGCGCCAAGTATGGCTGCGCCACTATTGGCTGCTGTCACACCAGATATCACTTCTAATACCACTTCCGGATATCGTTCTTCCATCTCGTACAGCGGAGCTGCCATTCCATAAACACCTGCGTCTCCACTGCAAACCATAGCCACCACTTTGCCTTCCATTGCATAGGCATAACATAGCTCACAGCGCTCTACTTCCTTTCGCATTGGCGTTGTCGCAAATTCTTTCTCTGGAAAATACGGACGAAGTAAATCTACATAAACGGTATATCCTACAATAATATCACATTGCTGCAATGCTTTTTTCGCTTCTCCACTCATACCATCTATATTTCCCGGTCCCATTCCGATGATATATATCTTTTTTCCTGTCATTCTATTATCCTCTCACCTAAGCCCTATGCACATCCGTGCTCCAATCCATAATTTGAGGCTTTCTTTTTGCTATTGCAATCGTCATGCCATCTTTTGCCTGTTTTTTCATCACAAGTTCTGCATCTTCTCCTGCTGCAGCCATCGACGCTCTTTCACATACATTAGGTACGCCTGTGACCTGTGCAACAAAGCCAGATTCAGAAAAACTGCCCGACACGGCCTGCAATTGTTCCGCTGTATAAGTAAAAAACGGCAAATGATAAAAACATGACAGATACAATAGTCCCCATTCTTTGCGCTTTATATCGATGCTTGCCATCGCATACACTTCGCTCATTTTTATCTTTCTTTCTTTGATTATGGCATCCACAAATGGCTGTAATTCTGTAAAATCTTTCCCTTTTTTGCATCCCATTCCCAGCACATACGGCTGAAAAATCAATTGTAAGGCTGTCTCCTCTTCTCTTGGTTTTGTACCAATCCAAAGATCTGCTTTTTCTTCGTTTTCAACCAGAAAGAAGTTTTTTGGCATATCCGTTAATGAAAATGTAACCTCTTTTTCGATTGCAACTCGCACTGTTTCCTTCTCCAGCATTTTCTGTGAAATTACACGAATTCCATCCCGATTCCAAACGCAAAACCCATTTTTTCTGGCAAAAACATCTACCGCAAAAACACCCTCTACGTCTGTCGCTGTTGTAAGCACAGCTTCTGCACCGAGCTGCTTTGCCATCTGTACAGCCATTGCATTTGCGCCCCCCATATGTCCGGACAAAATAGGAATCACATGCGCTCCCCTTTCATCCATCACAATAACCGGACTGTCCTGCAATTTATCCTTGATGCATGGTGCAATCAAGCGTACTGCAATCCCCACTGCGCCAACAAACAAAATTGGCATGTGGTAAGAAAAAGCCATTGCTATCCAGGCTTCCCTTGGTGTGTCCTTCATATAATATAGCGGTATGGCATCCTGCCATGTGCCAAACAAGCGCTCTGCTGTTTTTTTCCCTTGTTTTGAAAAAGTCATCACACCTACGATTGTCATACCTGTTTCCTCCGAAACTCCGTCTCAAAATCGGGTGCGTACAGACGTGATCTCTCATAATGACTGTGTGCAATCACATCACCCACTAAAACAATCGCTGTCTTTGTGATGTCATGTTCCTTTGCAACCTGAGGTAATGTGTCCACAGTACAGACAAATGCCTGTTCATCCTGCCAGGTTGCTTTATAAACAAGCGCTGCCGGTGTATGCGCATCATAACCGCCCGCCATCAGATTTTTTCGTAACTCATCAAGCATTCCTGCACTCAGGTAAATGGCCATACTCGCCTGATGTGCTGCTAAGCTCTCAATTTTTTCCTTCGGTGGGACTTTTGTCCTTCCTTCCTGTCTTGTAATAATGAGCGTTTGTGAAATCTGTGGCAGGGTAAACTCCAGATTTAATCCAGCTGCGGCGCCAAAACATGCACTCACGCCCGGACAGGATTCATACGCAATTCCCTTTTTTTCAAGCAAATCCATCTGTTCCCGCACAGCCCCGTAAATGCTTGGTTCTCCTGTATGCAAACGAACAATCAGTGCATCTTTTTCTTCTTCCATGACCGCCATCACTTCTTCTAATGTCATATATGCACTGTTATAAATCTTTGCCTCTTTCTTTGCATAGGATAAAAGTTCCGGATTCACAAGGGAACCGGCATAAATAATAACATCTGCCTTTTCCAGTAAATTTTTTCCACGCACTGTAATCAAATCCGGTGCACCACACCCTGCGCCAACAAAATAAACCATTGTTTTACCTATCCTTTCAACTCCTGCAACAACGCTTCCGCGCCTTCACTTTGCGCCAATAGACCGTATTCGGTTGCATACATCATACATTCGATCTGAAGATTTTCACCCGCTCGTTTTCGCAGATAAAATAGGATACGTTCCATCACGCGATCCATTACCTGCTGCAGACAATCTGCCTCACATAAGATCCGAACACCCTCCTCTGTCGTAACTGCCTCTAATAGATTTCTTGCCACTTTCGCATCACACCCTGCATACAGAGCCGCTGCTGCTAAAAGCTCCATACGACAATCGCCTTCTTTCGAATGCGTATTCATAATTCCACCAGAAAGCTTGATCATTTTTCCCACATGACCTGTCAAAAGCATCGCGCGAAACCCGCAGGTTCGAACCATATCAATCGTATCGCCAATAAAGTTGGAACATTTTACACTGCGATCCAAATCATAGCCATACGTACGCCACATAAAATCCAATCCATAATTTCCCGGAGAAACAGCAACTGCATGTTCACCTAATGCTTTTTTCTGCCGCAATTCAACCGCAATCGTATCCTTGAGGGCCTGTGCACTCATTGGCTCAACAATCCCACTTGTCCCTAAAATGGATATTCCACCGACAATACCAAGTCTTGGATTAAAGGTTGATTTTGCCAGCTTTTCCCCCTCGGGAACACGAATCATCACCTGCAGCGCACCGTGGTAATCACACACCTCACAGACTTCCTTAACTTCTCTTGTAATCATTTCCCGCGGCACATGATTGATTGCCGCGTTTCCTACTGGCTGATCCAGACCTGGCTTTGTCACACGCCCAACACCTTCTCCACCGTCAATCAGAATACGCAGCTCATCTTCCTGTTGTTCTTTCAGAAAGGAGACTTCTGCTACAATATGTGCACCACTCGTAATATCCGGATCATCTCCACCATCTTTTAAAACCGCACAACGTACCCACTTTTCTTTTCGTTCAATATCCTGTACCTTCGGCTGAAACAAAATACCTTTTGGAGTGGTAATCGTAATAGATTCTTTGTTTTTCCCCGTCAACAACATATAACACGCTGCTTTTGCTGCAGCTGCCGCACAACTTCCTGTTGTAAAACCATTTCGTAACTTTTCTTCCAAATGTCTTTCTTCTCCACTAATCTCTTTGATTATTACTTGCCTGATACAGCAGTGCATTGCATATAGCTGCTGCAATATTACTGCCGCCTTTGCGTCCACGATTAATAATATATGGCACTTTACTATCCAAAAACAGTTCTTTTGCAGCTTCTACATTCACAAATCCAACGGGAACACCAATCACAAATTCTGGGGTGAACACCCCCTGTTCCATCATGTCATGAAGTGCAATCAGCGCTGTAGGTGCATTTCCTATTGCAAAAATCACATGCCCAGGCAAATGGCTTGCGTGCTCCATACTTACCACTGCGCGTGTAACACCACGTTCCTTCGCTTCCTGTGCCACTGCTTCGTCTGCCATAAAACAATGCACTTCTCCACCAAAACGCGCCAATGTCTTTTTATTGATCCCTGCCTTTGCCATATTCGTATCTGTCACAATATGTGCCCCGCCGCGCAACAATGCAATCGCATGTGAAATAGCTCCCTCCGCATACGTCATTGTTTCTGCATAACTAAAATCCGCACTTGTATGAATCACACGTTTCGTAATTGCTTCCTGCTCCTGTGGTAAGACAATATTCATTTGCTGCAATTCTGCTTCGATTATTTCAAAACTCCGCTTTTCAATATCCTGCGGAAGAATCATTTCAATCTCTTTCATTTCTTTCCTCTATCTGACATTGTTGCATTGCCAGCAGCAATGCCTCATTCTCTGCATGCGTACGAATGGCGATGCGATAAAATCCTGTTGTCAGCCCTTCATAATCACTGCAGTCCCGTATCAAAATCTGCTGTTGTAACAATCGTTTCTGCCAGGGAATCGTCTTTTCATAAAACAGCAGATAATTTGCATGGCTCGGATACACCTTGCATCCCATTTTTTGCAATCCCTCACGCAAAAATATGGACTCCGCTTCTAATAATGTTCTTGTC
>ENA-OUQM01001727-OUQM01001727.1-human-gut-metagenome-genome-assembly--contig:-NODE-1727-length-11008-cov-8.090295_pt1 | contig 11008 bp, 14 predicted proteins | sample MGYA00237949_ERZ548830 | MGnify/ENA primary metagenome ERZ548830 (study PRJEB26490, sample SAMN05194706) | human gut metagenome | biome: terrestrial biome; feature: human-associated habitat; material...
TTACTTCTTTGCCGCCTGCGGGCGGCAAACTCTGCGAGGCTTTTTTGACACGCTGCATGACCCCGGCGGCCATTGGCCGCCGGGGTCATGCTATGGAAAGGAAGGGGATAGAAGAGATTTACCGCTGTACCCGGCGGTCGCCGTCGCCACCGGCCAGTTTCTCCACCTCGGCCACGGACTTATAGCCTTCCTTGTTGAGCTTGCCGCCGTAGATATCGGTGTTCTCCGCCTCGATGCCGAACACGTCCTTGGCGTCCTCCTCGTTGGAGATGCACACGTCCACGTACCGGCACAGCTCCGTCATGGCGGCACGGGCCTGCTCACGGGTCCAGAGCTTGCCACGGTAGTTCAGGTCACAGGAGATCTTCACACCATGCTTCTTGGCGGCCACGCAGGCCTCCTTGCAGATCTCCACCAGATTGGGTCCCAGCGCCGGGGTGATGCCGGTGAAGTGGAACCAGTCGGCACCGTCAAAGATGGCGTCCCAATCGAAGTCGGAGGGCTGGGCCTCCTGAATGGCGGGCTGAGCAGTTCTATAGCCCTGCCTCCGTGATATATCTGTAATATATCATGCTCTGCGTTGAGTGGACTGTCAATGCTCATTTTCACCGCCATAGGCGATGGAGGGAACATTTTCCGGCCCGTTGCCGTCCTATAAAAGGAAAGACCGGCGGCGCAAGGAGCCGTTTGGGCAAAACTCAGTGAAATTAAAGGAGAAATGACCATGAAAAAGATGGCACTGCTTTTAGCGGCGCTGTTGCTGCTGAGCAGCTTGGCGGGCTGCGGAAAAAGCAGCAAAGGCGAGGCGTCGGTGGAATCCGTATCCATGATCTGCGGCCTGAGCGGTGTGGGACAGGTGGATCGCTTCGCTGGAGTCGTCAGCGCTCAGGGCGAGACAAAGATCGCGAAGGACGAGAACCGGCAGGTGGCCTCCGTGGCCGTGAAGGCCGGGGATGAGGTGAAAAAGGGCCAGACCCTCTTTACCTACGACCAGACGCAGGCGCAGCTGGATCTGGAGAAAGCCCAGCTGGAGCTGGACCAGATGAAGAGCACCCTCAGCGCCAAGCAGGAGGAGAAGGCCCGGCTGGAGCGGGACAAGAGCAACGTCTCCCCGGATCAGCAGCTGCAATACGATCTGGAGATCCGGGAGGCTACGGCGGCCATTCTGGAGCAGCAGTATAACATCTCCCTGAAGGAGAAGGAGGTGCAGCGCCTTACCGACAGCGTCGGCAACGCCAAGATCACCTCTCCGGTAGACGGTCGGGTGCGGACGGTGAACGAAAACGGCGGCACTGACAGCAATGGGAATGCACTGCCCATCGTGACCATCGTGGAGACGGCGGGCTTCCGGGTGAAGGGCTATGTCAACGAGAGTAACGCCTCCGCTCTCTCCGAGGGGACGCAGGTGCTGATCCGCTCCCGTGTGGGCAGCGACGTCTGGAAGGGCAGCGTCACCTCCATCGACTGGAAGAATCCCGTCTCCGGCGGCAATCAGAGCACCATGGACGGCGGCAGCGACGTGTCCACCGCCAGCAAGTACCCCTTCTATGTGACGCTGGACAGCAGCGACGGCCTGCTGATGGGCCAGCACGTCTATATCGAGCCGGATTACGGTCAGGGTCAGCAGCAGGAGGGCATCCATCTGCCTGCCTACTACATCAATGATGCCGACACCTCCCCGTGGGTGTGGGCACAGGATAAGAACGGGAAGCTGGAAAAGCGCAGTCTGACCCTGGGGACCTATGAGGAGGACTTGGCCACCTATCCCGTGGAGAGCGGCTTGGCGGCGGAGGACTACATCGCCTTCCCCGACGAAACGCTGGCGGTGGGTATGACCTGCGTCCCCTATGACCAGAGTACCTCCAAGCCGGACGACAGCAAAACCCCGGACGACAGCAAAACCCCGGACGGCAGCAAAACCCCGGACGGCAGCAAAACCCCGGACGGCGGCTTAGATCTGCCGGAGGGCGGCGACGGTGCCGTAACGGACGGCGCCGCGACGGAGGGCTGAGCATGATCCTTGAAATGCGGAATATCTGCAAGGACTACCCCATGGGCAAGACCGTGACCCGTGTGCTGCGGGACGTGAGTCTGAATGTGTCCGAGGGGGAGTACCTTGCCATCATGGGACCCTCCGGCAGCGGCAAGACCACGCTGATGAACATCATCGGCTGTTTGGATGAGCCCACCAGCGGCAGCTATCTCCTGTGCGGGCAGGATATCACCGCCTGCACGAACCTACAGCTGGCGCAGGTGCGGAATCAGGAGCTGGGCTTCGTGTTCCAGTCCTTTCATCTGCTGCCCCGGTTGACGGCGCTGGATAACGTGGCCCTGCCGCTGCTGTACGGCGGGGTGAAAAAGGCAGAGCGCCGGGAGCGGGCCCGTGCGGCGCTGGAGATGGTGGGCCTCGGCGACCGGATCGACCATCGCCCGGACCAGCTGTCTGGCGGCCAGTGCCAGCGTGTGGCCATTGCACGGGCCATGGTGGGCGGCCCCAAGCTGCTGCTGGCGGACGAACCCACCGGCGCTCTGGATTCTGCCAGCGGCGCACAGGTCATGGAGCTGTTCCGTCAGCTCCATGAAAACGGTGCCACCATCATCATGATCACCCACGATGCGCAGGTGGCCCGGCAGGCCCAGCGGATCATGACCATCCGGGACGGCGTCCTCAGCGGAGGTGACAGCCATGAATAAGAAACTGAAACGCTCCTTTCTGGCGGCGGGCATCGTGGTGGGCGTATGCGCTCTGGTGTGGGGTGGCCTGACTCTGCTTCGCAACGGCAGCCGCAGCACCGTGAAGGTGTATCCGGTGACGGGCATCAGCATGACGGACTATTGGGGCGACACCACAGAGACCAGCGGTACCGTCGCCATGGATAAGCTCCAGAAGGTGTTTCTTTCCCAGACCCAGACCTCCGCACAGGTCTATGTGACGGAGGGCCAGACGGTGAAGAAGGGAGACCGGCTGCTGAGCTACGACAGCACCCTGACGGAGTTGGACGTGGAGCGGGCCCGCATCGCTCTGGAGCGCCTGCGGCTGCGACAGGAGAATACCCGCAAGGAACTCCAGCAGCTCCAGCTGGCGGAGGATAAGGAGAAGCTCCAGCAGCAGGCGGACGCCCTGACGGCTCAGATTGAGAAGAAGCTGGCGGAATCCACCGACGAGATCATCCGCCGGGATTCCAAGCCCATCCAGCCCGGCAAGCCCCTGCTGCGTGGCAGCGCTGCCGGCACGGCGGAGGACCCCCTTTACTGTGATTGGAACGGCGGCGACGCCCTGACGGAGCAGAACCTGTCGGTGCTGCTGCCGGAAGGGGAGAAAGAACTGTATGTGGTGCTGGTGACCCACCGGGGCGACGAGACGCTGGGGGCCATCATCGGCAGCTGGGGGCTGCACCTGACCCGTGGGGAGGACGGCACCATCGCCGTGTCTCTGGCGGACCTCCCGGCGGCAGAGGATATCTCTGTGGACGGCACCACCGACGAGATTCGCCAGCTTCGCAAGGAACTGGAGCGGGTGCAGGACCTGTTGAGCCGGTCCTACACCAAGGAGGAGCTGCTGCGGATGCAGAATGACAAGTTCCGGGAGATTCAGGAGGCGGATACCTCCATCAAAATGGCGGAGTTGGATCTGCGCCGGAAACAGGCAGAGGCCTCCGACAGCAGTGTGTACAGCCAGCTGGACGGCGTGGTCAAGGCCGTCCGCACCCCCACGGATGCCGCCGCCAATAACGAGGCGGTGGTGGAGGTCTCTGCCGGCGGCGGCTATTACGTCACCGGCACCGTCAGCGAGCTGCGGCTGGACACCGTGAAGGTGGGCCAGACGGTGAATATCCGCTCATGGATGACCGGGACTGCCTGCACCGGCGAGGTGGTGGAGATCAGTACCCATCCCACCGACGGCGATTCCCATGGGGGTGATGGTAACCCCAATGTATCCTATTACCCCTTCAAGGTGTTCGTCAGCGAGGATCAGCAGCTGCAGGAGGGGGAGAACGTCAGCATCAGCTATCAGGCGGTATCCGACAGCGACGGCAGCAGCCTGTATCTGGAGAATATGTACGTCCGCACGGAAAACGGCAAGAGTTACGTCATGGCCCGTGGGGAGGACGGCAAGCTGGAGCAGCGCTGGGTTCAGACCGGTAAGGTGGTGTGGGACAGCTACACCCAGATCCGTGGCGGCCTGACGCAGGAGGACTATGTGGCCTTCCCCTATGGCCGGGACGTGGTGTCCGGAGCCAAAACGGAGGAAGCCACCGTGGATGCTCAGCACAGCTGGTAAGGAGGCGGTAACTATGTTGGAAAATATCAATCTGGCGCTGCAAGGCGTGTGGAGCCATAAGCTGCGGTCGTTTCTGACCATGCTGGGCATCATCATCGGCATTGCCGCCATTATCACCATCGTCTCCACCATCCGTGGTACCAACGAGCAGATCAAACAGAATCTCATCGGTGCCGGCAACGACATGGTGCAGGTGCAGCTGACGCAGGACGGCAGCACCGTGGACTTCTCCTACGGGGAGCTGCCGGAGGGCATCGCCGCCATCACGTCTGCCATGCGGGACGAGATGGACGCCCTGCCCGGCGTCTCCGCCGTGGCCATGTACCGCCAGCGCACGTGGGCCGACGGCATCTATGCCGGCAACCAGTCCTTCACCGGCACCCTCAACGGCGTGGACGACCACTATCTCTCCGTGGCGGGCTATCAGGTGAATTACGGTCGTGCCTTCCTGCCGGAGGATTTCTCCTCCCGCCGCAAGGTGGCCGTCATCGATACGACGGCGGCCCAGAGCCTGTTCCCCGGACAGAACCCCATCGGCGGCGTCATCGAGATGCAGGGAGAACCCTTCACCGTGGTGGGCGTGGTGAGCCAGAGGGCCATCTCCCAGCCGGTCATCAACAGTGTAGAGGATTATCAGATGTACGCCCGCACCACCTCCGGCACCGTTATGATCCCGGAGAGCTGCTGGCCCATCGCCTTCCGCTACGACGAACCCATGAACGTAGCCGTGCGGGCCTCCTCCACCAACGATATGACCAAGGCCGGAAGCGGCGTGGCAGATTACCTGAACAGTCAGGTGGTCACCAACCGCCAGCTGACCTATCAGGCACAGGACCTGCTGAAGCAGGCCTCCGAGCTGCAAAGCCTGTCGGAAACCACCAATCGCCAGCTGATTTGGATCGCCGCCATCTCACTGGTGGTGGGCGGCATCGGCGTCATGAACATCATGCTGGTTTCCGTCACCGAGCGCACCCGTGAGATTGGCCTGAAAATCGCCATCGGCGCCCGGAAGAGCCGCATCCTCTGGCAGTTTCTGACGGAGGCGGCAGTGCTTACCAGCTTGGGCGGCCTGCTGGGCGTCCTGTGCGGTATCGGTCTGGCGGAGATGCTGAGCCACGTCATGGGTACGGCAGTGGCCATCAGCGCCCCGGCCTGCATCGTGGCGGTGGCCTTCTCCATGGTCATCGGCATCGTGTTCGGTTTGGTACCTGCCGTCAAGGCCTCCCGCCTGAACCCCATCGAGGCCCTGCGCCGGGAGTAAGCACCCAAAGTCCCTCCGGAGGCTCCGGAGGGACTTTTTCCCTCCCGCAGGCGCTTTCCCTTGACACACGTCCCCCATCCCGTTACAATGGAGAAAAATATGCATTTTAAGGAGGAACTCCATCATGACCATTGGTCTGGTATACGCCATGCCCGGCGAAATAGAGACGCTGCTGACAGACGAGACCCGCACCCCCATCCGCACGGAGGCGGGCGTGTCCTTTTATCAGATCCGCCCCCATATCATCGCCTGCTGCTGCGGCGTCAGCAAGGTCAACGCCGCCATGGGCGCCCAGCTGCTCATCAGCCTCTACCACCCGGATCTGGTGCTGAACGCCGGTGTGGCCGGCTGCTTCGAGAATGTCCCCATCGGCACCATCGTTCTGGCGGAGGGCTTCGTGCAGCACGATGTGGATACCACCGCCATCGGGGACCCCGTGGGACTGGTGTCCACCGTCAACCAGATCCGGTTCCCCACGGCGGACCTGCCTGCCGCCAGGGCCGCCATGGATGCCACCGGAGTCCCCTATCGCACCGGCTGGGTGGCCACCGGCGACTGGTTCGCCACCGATACCCCCCGCTCCCACTGGATCGCCGACACCTTCCACCCGCTGCTGTGCGAGATGGAGGGCTGCGCCGTGGCGCAGGTGTGCCTGCGAAACGGCGTGAAGTTCATGGCCATCAAGTCTGTGTCGGACTGCCTGTTTGAGCACCACGACTTCGCTTTCAACTTCCCCGCCGCCATGAAGGATCTGAACCGTGTGGTCATGGCCTTCCTGACCCAACTGACAAAGGAATGAGAGGAGGGAGAAAATGGAGATGGATTATACGGAAGCACTGCTGCGAGCAATTATTGAACTGATTGGACAGTGCGATACGATAGAAGAACTTCGTGAAAGCGTGAAGCGCATCATGCAGGACTAAGTTCAAGCACAGCGATTCTACTCAAAAATCTGCTGCTCTGCACGAAAAAGGCGGCATCTCACACATCCAAGTCAGAGCACACAGCTTACGCTGTGTGCTCTGACTTTATCCTTATCGCCCCAGCAGATAGCCCCAACTGGCGGCCCCCAAGATACCGTCCACGCCGAGGCCGTGGTCGGCCTGCATCTTCCGCAGACCGGCCTCCATTTTGGCCCCGAACAGCTTGTCACTGACGGGGATGGCGTAGGGGTAGTACCCCTTGTCCTTCATCAGCAGCATGGCGCTCCGGACGTCGCCGCCCTCCATGCCGCGCTTCAGCATACGCAGCTCCACGGTCACCTGTTCCTCCTTCCTGATGGTCGGCGCAGGAGACGGCTTGGCCGTCCCCGGCGCCCGGTACGGGATACCGAAATACTCGCACAGTCCCCGGCAGGTAGCCTCTGCAATGGCCCCCAGATGGCTGTGGAACCACTGGGCGTCGGCGGCGTTGTCGTGGAACACGTGCTCCTCATAGAAGCTCACCGCCGCCGGAGCCCGCAGCTCATACCACACGCTGCTCTCCGACAGTCGGATGGGCTGGTCGTAGATCTTCCGGCGATACTTCAGGATACACGCCGCCAGCTTTCGCCCACCGCCGGAGCCGGGATAGATCATGGGCCGGTAGCCCCGGACGCCGCCGTTGGCGGCGTTGGTGTGGCTGACGTAGTGGACGTCGGCACCCCACGCATCGGATTCCCGTACCGCCTGCAGCATCAGGGCGTCCCCGTCCTCACCGGACTTGGGCGTCCGTCGTGGCCCCCGCTTATACTGGATGCCGCAGGCTGCCAGATACGGCTCCAGCACATCCAGATAGAGGTTGTTGTGGGTGGTCTCGTCGCACCCCGCCACGGCGCAGGGATTCCAGTAGTGATACGCCGGGGACAGATACACCTTAGGCATCTCCGCCCGCCTCCTTGCTCAGCTGCTTGGCCGCCTGATGCAGCCCCGTGGCCGCCAGACCGCTGACGATGCCCACCGCCGCAGCGGTGATAGGGTCCCCCGCCGGATAGTCGGGGATGGGCAGCAGATAGAAGCTCACCAGCCCCAGCAGCCCGCCCAGCAGGCCGCAGAGAATGGGGATCCACTTGTTGTCCATCCGGCTGGCCCGCACGGCCATGCCCATGAGATAGGTGATGACGGTGATGGCCGCCACGCTGGCAATACCCAGATTTTCCATAAAAGCCCTCCTTATGATACAATGTCCCAGGTCTTGACCTCCTGATAGATGCGGTCGATGAAGGAATTACCCCGCAGAGCCTTGTAGGCCCGGTACTCCAGCAGAAAATTCTCATACTCATACTGCCGGATAGCAGATCGTTCCTTGTTCCTATAATATGTATGAAGCATATTGCTCCGCAACAGGCATTTCTGCCCCTCCCGCAGGTGCTTCGTCCCCGTCAGCGCCTCCCGCACCGGCCGCAGCAGCAGGATCAGCGCCGCACCGATTCCGGTGACGCAGGAGGAGATGCCCGCCAGAACCGTCAGCAGCTCCATACCGCCGCCTCCCCTCGTATTGTCTCCATGTTCTCACACCCCCTTCTGCCTGTGGCCTCCCCGCCGGGAAAGTTGTACCGCCTGTTGCCCTCCACCGGACAACAGGGAAAAATTTCCGGGCTCCCCAACAAACAAAAAAGGAGCCGACTGCATAGCAGTCGGCTCCTTGCGTCAAACAAGCTTACTTGTTCTTGTTCTCCTCCACGATGGACAGGGTGTCCTGAGCGATCATCAACTCCTCGTTGGTGGGGATGACCATCACAGTGACAGGGGCGCCATCCTTGGAGATAATGCGCTCCTCACCACGGGTGTTGTTCTTCTCCTCGTCGCAGGTAATGCCCATGAACTCCAGACCCTCCAGAATGTGGGCACGGGTGCTGGGGGCATTCTCACCCACACCGGCGGTAAAGACCACCACGTCCACGCCGTTCATGGCGGCGGCGTACTCGGCGATCATCTTGTGTACACGGTACTCAAAGATCCGCAGGGCGATGGCGGAGCGGTGATGGCCCTTGGCGGCAGCGGCCTCCAGATCACGGAAGTCGGAGGACACACCGGACAGGCCCATCATGCCGGAGCGCTTGTTCAGACCTTCCATCACAGAGGAGATGGAGCGGTCGTACTTGTTGGCCACATACTCGATAACGCCCACGTCCATGTCGCCGGCACGGGTACCCATGGGCAGACCGGCCAGCGGCGTCAGACCCATGGAGGTGTCCACGCACTTGCCGCCGTCCACAGCGGCCAGAGAGGAGCCGTTGCCCAGATGGCAGGACACGATCTTCAGGTCCTTGGGATCCTTGCCCAGCAGCTCGGCGGCCCGCAGGGTCACATAGCGGTGGGAGGTGCCGTGGAAGCCGTAGCGGCGCAGCTTGTCGTTCTCATAGTACTTGTAGGGGATGCTATACAGATAGGCGTGCTCCGGCATGGTCTGGTGGAAAGCGGTGTCGAACACAGCCACCTGCGGCACGTCGTCGCCCAGCACCTTGCGGCAGGCCTCGATGCCGATGATATTGGCGGGGTTGTGCAGGGGAGCCAGAGGCGTGCAGTCCTCCACGGCCTTCAGCACCTCATCGTTGATGAGCACGGAGGAGGCGAAGGTCTCGCCGCCGTGGACCACACGGTGACCCACCGCATCGATCTCCTTCATGGAGGAGATGACGCCGTTCTGGGGATCCACCAGAGCGTTCAGCACGGTCTGGATGGCCTCGGAGTGGGTGGGCATGGCCACATCGGCGGCCTTGATGGTCTCCTTGCCCTCCACCTGGGGCTTGTAGGTGAATTTGCCGTCCAGCCCGATGCGCTCGCACAGGCCCTTGGCAAAGACCTTGCCAGTCTCCGGATCCATGAGCTGATACTTCAGGGAAGAGCTCCCCGCATTGATGACAAGTACTTTCATGATGAAATTCTCCTTATCTTTTTGTTTCCGACCCCACATCATGGGGAGTATATCGTGATAATGATAGCATACCGCCCCAGCCTTTACAAGCGTTATTTTCTTCACAAGAGCCTCTCTGCCGCCGCCTCCCGCCGGAAAAAACTTCAAAAAAATCCGATTATCCAGTTGACAAAGGACGTGAAACATGGTAACATATCAAAGCTGACGATTTTGCGGAGGACCCATGCGGGTGTAGCACAATGGCCAGGGCACCAGCCTTCCAAGCTGGGGATGCGGGTTCGATTCCCGTCACCCGCTCCACTGACTTTATTTGCGCCAGTAGCTCAGTTGGATAGAGCAACTGCCTTCTAAGCAGTAGGCCAGGGGTTCGAGTCCCTTCTGGCGCGCCACTCTTTTGCTGAAGGAGCATCGTCAGCATCCCTTGCGGTTCATATTTGGTGGGTGTAGCTCAGTTGGTTAGAGCACCGGATTGTGGTTCCGGGTGTCGAGGGTTCGAGTCCCTTTACCCACCCCACTGAATATCAGGGATTGGGAGAGATCCCAGTCCCTGATCTTTTTTCACACAGGGGTGTAGCCAAGTGGTAAGGCAAGGGACTTTGACTCCCTCACTCGCTGGTTCGAGTCCAGCCATCCCTGCCAAAGTGTATCCGGAGGGTCGTACCGGCATGATCGGCTGCCTGCCCTCCTGCGAAAATAAACCGTCCGCTCCGTTAGCTCAGTCGGTAGAGCACCTGCCTTTTAAGCAGGGTGTCCGGGGTTCGAATCCCCGACGGGGCACCAAAAAGAAAGACACGCTTGCGCGTGTCTTTCTTTTTTTATTTGACGTTTTTCCCGATAAAAACGAATCCAATTCGTAATATTATTCAGAAATATCACCATCCGTATTCAGAAACCGAACACGATCCCCACCACGGCGGAGGCCAGGATGAACACAATGGGGTGCAGGCCCTTGGTGGGCTTCACCCAGCGGGTCAGCGCCAGGATCACCGCCGCCAGAGCCAATGCCTTCCAGTTTACGATCGCCAGGCCCGTGGCTCCGGTGTTCAGCAGGGTGATGGCCACCACGGACAGGCCCGCTGCGGCCACCATGGCCGTGGATGCCGGACGCAGCCCGTAAAATGCCGCCTCCACATACCGGTTGTGCCGGAAGGCCTTCAGGAATGCCGCGATCATGAGGATCACGATCACCGACGGTGTCACCAGGCCCAGAGTGGATACGATGGCCCCGGGAATGCCCCGGGTGACAAAGCCCACATAGGTAGCCATGTTCACGCCGATGGGGCCGGGGGTCGACTCGGACACCGCCAGCATATCTGCCAGCTGGGTGCGGGTAAACCATCCGGTGCGGTCCGCCATGTCATACAGAAACGGCAGGGTGGCCAGACCGCCGCCTACGGCAAACAGTCCGGTTTTGAAAAACTCATAAAACAGCTGCAAATAGATCATGACCGCTTCGCCCCCAGATTCTTAATGAGAAGTCCCGCCACGGCTGCCGCCAACACATAGATAATGGGCGAGAGCTTGGTGAACACCGACAGCGCCAGGATCACCAGGAAGATCACCAGGCCCCACACGTCCTTCACCGCGCCCTTCCACAGCTTCAGCACGGC